>ERZ808041.322-NODE-322-length-41840-cov-9.295022_pt1 | contig 41840 bp, 35 predicted proteins | sample MGYA00380192_ERZ808041 | MGnify/ENA primary metagenome ERZ808041 (study PRJEB31490, sample SAMN06133412) | mouse gut metagenome | isolation source: Z1_1 | host: mice | place: China: Chengdu | collected 2015-05 ...
GGTTTTGTTCTCTGAACAATTCTTTTTTTAGAATTTTCAGGGTTGCATTACTGTTTATTTGTCAAGGTTCTTTTCTTCTTTCATTTACTGCGCATATATCACTCGCGACAGCTTCTATAGGTTATCATACTTTGTCATTTTCTGTCAAGTACTTTTTTCAATTTTTTTATTTTCTTAGTTACAGTTCGTTACTTTTCACGCGTCAGGAATACGCTGAACTGCGCATTTCTTTATCGAAGGTATTATTCTGTATATTTTTGCCTACCTACACCTATGTTCTTTAACGAATTGATTTATCAATTTACTCTTGAAGAAATATCCTATGCAATTTATATCAGTTATTTTCCTACAGTTTCTAAACTTTTCTTATTTGAACTTTGCAATATAATACTCTAAATTATTAAGATTTTCAATACAATTTATTCATTGAACTATAATTAGCAAATTTCCAAAATTATACAAAAGAAATTAGTTTATCTTGTTTTTCAAATGAAATCAAATTTTCATATTTAAATCATAATAAAACAGATATTGCTGCAATATACCACTATTTTTTCCGTACTTTTCAAAAGGAAATCCCTCTGGATATTGAGTTGCAAGCACTTTATTAATATGTGTATCTCGTGGGAAAGCTTCTGTTTTATGCAATGCAAACAGACAGATGCAGTCGGCAACTTTTACGCCTACACCATATAATTTTAACAGTTCCTTTTTGGCCGCATCATAGTCCATTCGCCCCAGTTCTTCTAAATTAATGTCCCCACGATATACACTATTAGCAGTCTCATAAATATATCGACTCCGATATCCTAAACCACAAGCATACAATGCTTCAACTTGCACTTCTGCTAACGATTTTGGAGTTGGAAAATCAAAGTATATTACACCATTGGCAGCCTTTCTTTTCTCCCCATATTTTTCACATAACAGATTAATACATTTACGAATTCTTTTAATGTTATTCTGTTGTGAGATAATAAATGAAATAATCATCTCCCATAAATCTTGATGAAGTATTCTTATTCCTTTTCCGTATTCTGCTGCTGTCAATAAATATGTGTCATTTTTATCAATGCCAGCTATAATCTCAGCATAATCCGTCTCCATATCAAAATATTTTTTCCAAACACTGTCATACTCTTCCTGTGTACAGTCAAATAAAATGTTATCCCCTTGCTGAAAAAGCCCAAGATACTTTCCCTGAGCAACAAGACAATATCTGTTTTCACCACACTCTTCCATTCGGAAACACTGGCCTGACATACAAATCTGTAAGGCAGAAAAATTTTTGTTTTGTATTGTAAGCATATTGCATCCTTTCTAAAAATAACTCTTACCATGTCTTATCTATATCATTGTTATAAATTTCATTTTAATAAAACGCCAATAATCTTTCATTTATCTCATCTATTTTTTCCCCACGTTCTTTAATATCGGAATAGAATGCAATCTCTCCAATTTCATCTTTATCAATTCGTTTTTGTTCTATCGTAGCCAATGCTTCTCTTGGAAGCGTAACACCATAAAGTCCACCATATTCCTCATGCCACTCTTTAATCCAATATCCAGGTGGCATATAATAATGTACAATACCAAGGTACTCAAAATTTATATTCTTAATTCCAAGTTCTTCCTCACACTCTCTATAAATGCATTCTCTTAAACATTCTCCATCTTCAATAAGACCACCAAATGTTTCCCAGTCATTTCTCCATTTATGCCATCCCATCAGATAATCACCCTCTATTTTTATAATAGCAAGAACATGATTAATAGAAATATATTTTTTCATTGCTTCAAATTCATCAATTTGTATTTTTTCAATAATTTCTGCTCCATTTTTTGCTCTAAAAATCACCAAACATTTCTCCAATCAAATTATTGTTTCGTTTGTCATCTTTTTCAATTTTCATATTATAACACCGAAATAAAAAATTCTCCACCATTTTCTATTTCAAGAATCCAAGTTGTTACAATTCATACCCACGCCAGATTTTATCATCTTATAAGTTCTTGAGGTGTGAATTATAACAGATTTTGCACACAAAATGCTAAAAATCAAGTATTTTGGCGCATGATTTCCACTACTTTGGCGCGGGTGTGAAAAGTAACTCCAAGTTCTTTTACTGTCACTAAAAATTTCTTGTAAAAAAGAATAAATACTATTATACTAAATATCAGAGAGGCGGGGGAAGACACCCATAACAAAAAACAGCAAGCCTTTCATACAATCGAACCAAGGGGGAAGACACCCATGACAAAAAACATTATTGTAGTCGATTCTCAAGGAAAAAAATATGGGACCACTTATCTCAAAAGGGCTAAGGGGCTTATAAAACAAGGCAGGGCACGCTTTCTGACCCCAAATATGCTATGCCTTGCGTGTCCGCCGAATCAAAATTTGGAGGATTATATTATGTCAGAACAGACAATGGATAATATCACAGTTGAAACAGAACCAAATGCAGCAGAAGATTCTGTGACAGAAAATAAATATTCTATAGAATATTGTCTTTCACAAATTGAGTACATCGCACACCAGACAGAGCATTTCAATCAGGTTATTTCAGAATTGCGACAGCTAAGCAGTGATTCTTCTTGCGAAGAAAAGACAATTATTGCTGAGTGTCAGGCACGTGCATTAAGCGATGTTGTAAAATGCCGAGAAACGACCAATCAGCAATTGTTGAAATTTTATGATAAGATGTATGATGACCTCAAAACTCCTGTAAATACAGATGTTGTTTCCCACAAAGCACACCTTCAGGAACAGTTACTAAAGATTATGGAAAACACACTGGAAAACAATGATTATTCAGCGAAAGAAGTCACTGATATGTTTAATGGAGCACTAGATGCAATTCGACATTTAACAGATTAATTTTTTTAATTAAAAAAACAAAAGGCTTGTAAATGAAAAACATCAGTTACAAGCCTTTTATGCACAGACCCTTACAGAGAAAGTACGCTGCTAAAACAACACATTGGTCACGCAAGTAAGAAAAGTTATCTCCCTATTCCAATTTTTTGCAATACATGTTCAAAAAACCGTAAGAACCCATCTTCTACTGCCACTTGGTCCAACTCCTGTTCTGGCAGGTCATAATAATACTTTCCAGTCTTAATATCAATAGACAAACTATCAATTGGAAATCCTTTTTCTCGTATTGTCGAATGTGGCTTTGTAGCTATCACAAACTTTTCACTCTCCATAGATGGTTCCATTGCTTCATACAGATGTGTATCATCATAGACAAAACAGATAGCATTTTTATATTGAGCTGTTAAATTTTTATATTTTTGTGCAAGTCCTGAATAATACGCAATCATTTCCTCATCTGTAAGATTTTTTCCATTCACTGTTCGCACATGAACTCCTGGCTGATCTTGTTCCAGTACATTATCAAAATATAGGCCAGAATCACAAGAAAATACTGGTATATGAAAAGCTTTATAATATGTAACTGCCTTCTGATGCGCATTTTCCAACGGAGTATTACCATTTTCTGGCGCTGGTGGAATCTCTGTATTTAAATCTTTTAATCCAATAAGCTCTATGCCATATTTACAATTCAGACTTTCCAGACATTTTTTCATTGCAGATAATTTCGCCGGATTGCTGGTTCCATATAAAAATTTCATACTTTTACTCCTCTTAAAACAAAAAGACGCAACAAAAATCACGTCTTAAATCAAATAAGAAAACTTATTTTTCACTATTCAAGTTCTCGTACACATAAGAAAAGCTTCCAAAGGGACTCGAACCCTCGACCTACTGATTACGAATCAGTTGCGCTACCAACTGCGCTATGGAAGCTTGGTCTTAAAATTACAACCACAAAAAATATTATAGTCGATAAACCTTTTTTTGTAAAGTGCTTTTTCAAAAACTTTTAAAAAATAAGTTGTTTTATATAATAGTTTAACCTTCTAAAACATTAGTCTTTCATATCAATTGCTTGTTCCATATGGACTGATAACTGTTGATATGGAATCTCAATGTCGGCTGCATCCAAAGCATTTTTCACATTCTCAAGTAAACGCCAACGCACGTCCCAATATTTTGGATTTTCGCAGAAACAGCGCATTCCCAACTCCACTGCACTGTCTGCAAGAGCATTTACATACACAAGTTTTGGTTCATTGTGAAGAATATCCATATCATTATCCATCACCTTTTGAAGCACTTCTTTTGCGGACCTAATATCAGCGTCATAAGAAATCCCAATGATTAAATCCACACGTCGAATTGGTGTATCTGTTGCATTGGTAATCGAACTGTTCGCCAAATTGCCATTTGGCAAAACAACCACTTTTCCATCTGTAGTCATAAGTTTCGTATAAATAATACCAATCTCTTTGACTGTTCCCTCCGTTCCCAAACCAGATTCTGTAATAAAATCTCCTACCCGAAAGGGTTTGAGCAAAAGAATTAGCACACCGCCCGCGAGATTGCTTAAACAGCCTTGCAGAGCAAGACCAATTGTCACACCCGCAGAACCGACAAGCGCAACCACACTTGTCGCATCAAATCCAAAATTACTGGCAATCATTAGCGCCAAAATGCCATACAATGACGCCTTGATCAATCCATCAAGAAATTGGATAACACCCGTTTCTACATTTGCCCGTTGAAGTGACCGCTTTGTTATTTTTCGTATTAATTTAATCAGTTTGGAACCTACAAAAAATAAGATTGTCGCAAATAGTACTCTGACGCCAAGCCCAAGGACTTTCTCTGGCAATGTATCAAGAAATTTTTCAAAAGTATTTAGATTTTCTGCTATCTGGTCAATATCTAACTCCATCTCGTTCAGCAGCATTTTCTTTCCCATCCATTCGTATATCATATGATACAACCCTAAGGGACATACCAATTTTAATTGTTAATCGCATGAATAAACAATCCACTCCGAAGCTTTGGCTCAAACCATGTAGATTTCGGTGGCATAAGCATATTGGCATCTGCAACGCGAAAAAGCTCATAAATTGAAGTCGGATACATTGCAAACGCCACTTTGGAATCTGTTTTCACACGTCGTTCAAGTTCCTCAATGCCTCTAATTCCACCCACAAAATCAATTCGTTGATTGGTTTTTGGATCTTGAATATCGAGGATTGGCGCTAATACGTAATTTTGCAAAATTGCCACATCAAGCCCTTTCACAGGATCATCACTTTGATATTCAGGCTTTACCTCCAACAGATACCATGTATCCTCTAACAACATGGAAATCTGCCCTTTCTGTGTAGGTTTTTGACAAATTGTGCCCTTTTCAATAATTGTATATATTTTGCTGACAGCCTCTAAAAATTGCGCTGTAGAAAGTTCATTTAAATCTTTCACAACTCGATTATAATCCATAATCATTAGTTCTTCATCTGCGAATAAAACCGACAGAAAATAATTAAATTCCTCTTCCCCTGTATAATCGGGGTGTTCTTCTCTCTTTGCCAGACCTACTTTGACCGCAGAAGCACAGCGGTGATGACCATCTGCAATATAAATCTGTGAAATTCCTTCAAATGTCTGTTGTATTGAAGCAATATCATCCTGAGAATTGATACACCAAACTCTATGTACAATCCCGTCCTCTGACATAAAATCATAGAGAGCCGGTTGACTTTTGATTCTTGTTATCACTGCCTTCACAGTATCATTCGCCCTGTACGCCAGAAAAATCGGTCCTGTCTGTGCCTCACAAGTCGCAACATGACGAATACGGTCAAGCTCTTTGTCCGCACGTGTATTTTCATGCTTTTTAATCACTTGATTCTGATAATCATCTATACTTGCACACGCAACAATTCCCGTCTGAACACGCCCCTCCATTGTAAGCTCATAAATATAGTAAACTGGCTTATCTTCTTGAACAAATGTTCCATCGCAAATCTGCTCCCAAAGCATATCATGTGCCTTCTGATAAACCGCATCAGCGTAGGTATCGACACTTGTATCAAACTGTGTCTCTGCTCGGTCAATATTTAGAAAGGAGAGCGGATTGTCCCTCACTGCTGCACATGCCTCCTCCCGATTGTAGACATCATAAGGAAGTGCTGCTATTTTATCCTCCAAGCCTTTTTTTGGTCTGTAAGCGCGAAATGGTCTGATAATTGCCATCTGTATACTCCTCCTAAGTGGTATTCTTTATTTTAAACATACTTTAATATTCTAACAGATATTTACACCAATTAAAAGAAGATAAAAATAAAAAATTATAAAATTCGTAACAGTTCAGCTTTCCTTATGCTTCAGGATTATCCAATATTCCAATAAATAACGAAAGTTCCCTTTCCATATCAATAATCATATACAGAAATGGTTCATTAAAATACAATTTTTTCTGTGGTTCTATCATCGCCCTTAAGCAACCTAGAAGCTCCGTCGCTGCGGCTGCCTCAGTGCCCTCCTCATCTACTGTAAGGACCGCATTCTGTCTGACAAGGCTAACATATAAAGTACTTCCTGTTATTGTATCCTTTCCTATCAAAGAAAGATTCGCCTTGTTCGCATCAAAACATTCTGTCAATCCGATTTTTGTAAGACTTTCAATTAAATTCACATCAAATGCACTCTTAAATTTGGGCAGTTTTAAATCAATTAATTCCAACTTTCTATTTAATAATAATTCATGTATGAAACGTTCATTCAATTTACTACAAATATTCCGAATTGAATTATTTCCTTTCGGCTTCAATGCAATAAATCCTAATTTTTTGCAAGGTTCCTTTTCTGTATTCTTGCAATCAAAAACGGAAAATCTAGAACCTATTTTTTGTTTTGTTAAATAAGGTAAAATAACCCCTTCCACAAAATCATTTGATACATACTCCAGTTCTGCTGTCTTGTCCCGCATCATATCAACCTGTACAGAACATTTCTTGAACCAATTATTCTTACGCTCATCTGGCAGATAAAAATCGTCCTTGTATGTATTAAATGGCGCAAAAGGATTCTCCCATTTCCCCTTAAAATAGACTGTATTAAACAGTGCAATCCTAATGCGCTCTTTGGGTCCTAATGGTTCCGTCAACATTTGGTCAATCAACTTGTTTGTCTGTATGGCAATCCAGTGATTAATGTTGTTCATGGTCTCATAAGATGTTAATTCCGTCCAAAATGTATCTGCACCCATCAAGGATTTTATGGTATTTGTCCATGTTTCATTGATGGTAAATCGCTGGTCAATCCATGCGGAATTGGCAATCGACAAATTCAAATAAGTCTCCTTGATAGAAAATGTATTGATCATATCAGCGGAAAGTGACATCATATCTGTTCCAAGCACATTCATAAATTCTGCCTTTGTCGTCCCATCTGCTCCACATCCTGCCATAACAAGAGTCAGATATGCTGATAGAGGTGACAATACTGGATTTTTTTCGTGCATGTTTTGGCAAAACAAATCATAACTAAACTTTCGGACATTCTCATAAGTTTTTTGTAGATTTGGCTTTAAAAACGTCATCTTATTCTTTTCCTCTCTTAAAACTTCTTATCTTAAAATCTCTTAATTATCTTAAACTTTACACCAAATCTCTCACACATACAAGCACATTAATTCGGATTATCCAATATTCCTAAAAATAACGGAACCTCTGTTTCCATATCCATAATCATATAAATAAACGGTTCATTAAAATATAACTCTTTTGGGTCTGTCATTATTATTGCGCTACATTCCATCATTAACACTTCTGTCGCAACAGCGGCCTCTGTTCCTTCCTCATCCACAATAATCTTTGCCTTCTGACGGACTAAATCAATATAAAGTGTATCATCATAGATTGTCTTACCCAATTGATTGAAATTAGCTTTCTTTTCATTAAAACATTCCACCAAGCCTATATTCATCAAACTTTCATTTAATTTTTTATCAAAAGTTATCTCGAATTTCGGAAGTTTTAGGTTGACTGTTTCAGTCTGTCTGTTGACTAGAATATCTGATATGACTTCATCAGTCAACTTTTGATAAACTTCTCTAATATCATTTTCTTTTGTTGGTTTTAGCGCAATAAATGCAAAGGAATTATTATTTTCATCATTTTTCCGATAGGGCAGCAGAACACCTTCCATAAAGTCATTGGAAAGATATTCGAGCTCTGTCAAGTACAGATTCATCATCTCCACCTGCTTTTCATTCCCTTGTTCCTTTTGCAGATAGAATGCTTCGCTATGTGTATTCTGTGGCTCAAATGGCAATTCCCATTTTCCCTTAAAATACACTGTATTAAATAATGCAAGTCGTGCCTGCTGCATTAATGGTTGTGATAACATTGTATCAATCAGTCCATTTGTCTTATCATTTATCCAGCTATTTACTTTATTCATTGTTTGTTCTGTAGAAAGGTCTTCTTGAAATGCCTCCGCATCCATTAAAGATTTTACAGTGCCAATCCATGTATCATTTACAATAAACGCATCATCAATCCATGCAGAATTCGCAACTGACAAATTTAACATATCTCCCGTTATCGAGAAACGATTCATCATATCATCAGAAAGCGGCAACAAGTCATTGCCAAGCACATTATAAAATTCCTCTTTGGTCGTTCCATCTGCTCCACACCCTGCCATAGAGAGCGCCAAATATGCCGATACCGGTGAAATTACTGGATTTTCGCTATCAATTTGTTGCGCAAACAAATCATATGTGAATTTCTGAATATTTTTATAAGATTCAATCACATAGTCAATGCAAACACCTTGCGCTGTAGTTTCTGTTAAACTCGTTGATTCAAGTTCCATATTATTTTTCTCTTTTTCTTCTGGTTCTGGCACAGCAGACAGCTTCTCTACTTTGCGGGCACATGCACTAAAAACAAATACTGCTGCAAAAACTGCAATCGCGACAAATAATCCTCTTTTTACCATAATACTATCTCCTCTCTTTTCTGTATTCTATGATTCATTCTCAAATCGAAAAACATAGCCATATTCTGGCGCTGCCGAAAAAGTATCAATCTCTGTTTTCGTAAAAACACCTGTCAACTGGAAATCCTCAGACAATCTTACTGCATATCCTAAATCAATCAAACGTCTGTATTCCTGTTCAATCAATAAATTCCCAGCATCAGAATGATATAAATCTTCATATTGAATACCATCTATTGTCTCTATATCACCGTAGATATCAATCGCTACCTGATATGCATAGATCGTATCGTCTGCTGCATCTGTCATGCTCTCTTGCGTCGCATAATAATTTATCGTTTCCTGTAGATAATGATAACATAAAACCGTTCCTTTTTCGGGTGCTGGATAACAATATTCTGATGTATCTTTTTCCTCATAATAATCATGAATAACCTTATATGCAGTTTCTGTCTCTTCCTGCATTTTCAAATCTGCTAGTTTTGTTTCTTTCTGTATTTCCAAACTTTCCATATTTGATTTTGCTGCTGCCTGATCATCCATACTTTTTGCTTTCGCACCTTCTGATGTATTATTTTCTATCACAGATGTAATACTATTCGACGCATCTTCTTCAATTCCCATTGCAAATCCTGTCTCTGCTGTCCTTCCAGCATCACTCTGGTTCCTATAATTGTCCACTATATCTGTTTGCGCAACAATATCATTACTATTCTGTTTTAAATCCACATTCACGTTCTGATGTGACCAAAACGCTGTAGCAGAAATGCCAACTACCATCATACAGGCAACTGCCATAACCCATTTAGCAGCAGATTTGTTCTTGTAAAATGTTACTGTTGGATTTAGTGCCTCCTCTATAAGCGCATCATCAATATATTCCATACATTCTAGTAAATCTTTTCCTCTCATAGCTGTATCCCTCCTTCCTCCAAATATTTTTGTAATTTGTTTCTCATGCGAAATAGAACTGATTTGACTTTACTTTCACTGACATGAAATACCTGCGAAATTTCCTTGATAGAATCCATATACCAATATCGGCGCACAAAAATCATTCGCATTTCAACCGGCTGTTGATATAGAAAATCACTAATAATGCGCCCGATTTCTTCACTGTCCATTTTCTGTTCAAGGTCGTTAGGTGCTGGAATACAATTCTCAATTTCCTCACTTAATTCGACTACTGTCACATGTCGTTTCTGTGCATGATAATAATCATATTTTCCAAAAGAAAAGTTACGTGTAAGCTTTGCCAGATAAGCAAAAAAGTAATTAGGACGTTTTGGCGGCAGTGTATTCCATGTCGCATGATATGTATCATTTACACATTCCTCTGCATCCTCCCTATCATGTAGTATATTCATAGATAAATTTTGCAGTCGTCCGCCATACTTACAATCTGTTTCTGTAATGGCTTGTTGCGAACGCTGCCAAAATAATTCAATAATCTCATTGTCTTCCAAGTGATAACCTCCTTTGTTTTTCTGTTTCATTTTAACCCTTTCTTTATTAAGAAGGATTTTTTTGGAATTGGTTGTAATTTTTTTGAATTTAATTATTTTGTTTTATTTTTTATTTAAGGAACTGACTTGTTAATTGTGCAGTATAAATGTTCCTATGTAAAGAAGAAAATTGCAGGTATAATAGGCTATATTATAAGCAAAAAGTAATATTATCAAACATAAAAATATTATGTTTTTATTGCGTACATTTATAACATATTACGCAATAATTATAATTATTCATGATTCAATGTCATTTATTCTCCCGAATCGTTGCCATGAACGACTCCCATAGCATGAATAACAACATCTTTTGACAAGAAAAATACATTATGCTATAGTAATTACGAAAGGCCTATTCAAAAATTATTGAACAGTTCCTTTGATATTAATATGCAGGAAAGGAAAACAAAAGTTATGACAGAGGAAGATAAGAATCTATTGGAACGCATTAATGAGTACGCTGACCGTGTATTGAAAGATTTTGACCCACAAAAAACGCGGGTTTCTTTCCAGTTGGAGAAGCTCAAACCTATCATGGAGGAAATCGCAAAAGAAAAAAATATGACAGTGGAAGAAATCTTTATCAAATACATGGATTTGGCAAGTCAAGTCACAGTAGACCGTGAGATAAAATTCCAGAATACAATTGGCAATATGACCAAATATGGTGACGTACATGATGCATTTTAAGTTACTTTTCACACCCGCATCATTCAATTGTTGCATGGGGGCGAACTGTGGCAGGTGCAGGAACAGTACAAAAAAAGGATGTGCGCATCCTTTTTTTGTACTGTTCCTTTTACACTTGATTCCTCTCGAAAAACTACATTTACACATTAAAACGCTCTATAATAATTTCCCCCCTAATTACTTCCGAGAAGCCATCCCTTTTTACACAACTAAAATTCTACAAAAGTAAAACTTTTTAAGAGAATCTCCAATATCTTTTCTAAGTATACTGATGTTTCTGTAGATAAATTATTACATACTTGTTTCAGCTTGTCAACTCTTTTTCGACACTTTGTTTACATTTTTCGTAACAGTTCAGCCTTCGGCTTCCTGTTACAAGCATCAAGCCATGCAAAACCACTTTGTGGTGGCTTGATGCATCTCAACCACTACGTTATTTCACGGACTTCGCAGTAAATGCAAAGTCCTGATGCTGAACTGTAACCATTTTTCGCACTTTATATACGATTTATGTCGCATTAAAGATATATTCTTTGTTCAAAATATTACTAACATATTACAAATTTTAGACCCAGTTTCACTCTATTTTACTTTACAACACGCACACGGAACACACCGTCAATGCGATTCAACTGCTCAAGAATCTTTTCGTCTGCTGACTTTTCAATATCCATCAGTGTATAGGCATATTCTCCCCTTGATTTGTTGGTCATATCGCTAATGTTGATTCCTGCTGCACCAAAAGCGGCTGTAAACTGCGTAATCATATTTGCAATATTCTTGTGCAAAATTGCCACTCTTCCAACATTATTGCACACACCCATATCACATGCTGGATAATTAACACTGTTTCTAATATTGCCATTCTCAAGATAATCTTTCAGTTCCTCTACCGCCATTACAGCACAATTATCCTCAGATTCCTCTGTGGAAGCACCAAGATGTGGAATAACGATACAACCCTTTTGCCCTGCTGTTGTCGGATTCGGAAAATCTGATATATACTTTCTAACCTTTCCTGACTCTAATGCAGCGATCATATCCTTCTCATTGACAAGCAAATCTCTTGCAAAATTTAATACAACCACGCCTTGTTTCATCTTTGCAATGGCAGCAGCATTAATCATTCCTTTAGTCGCATCCATCAATGGCACATGAATCGTAATAAAATCACAATTTGCATAAATATCATCTACATTAATAACATGCTTCACTTCACGGGAAATCTTTAATGCAGCATCTACTGAGAGATATGGATCGTATCCATAGACATCCATTCCAAGTGCTACCGCCGTGTTTGCAACACGAATACCAATTGCACCAAGGCCAATAATACCCAACTTTTTGCCTAAGATTTCTGTACCTGCAAAGTTCTTTTTCTCCTTCTCTGCATCCTTTGCAACAGTCTCCGAACCAGCATTGGCTTTTACCCAATCAATTCCTCCAGTGATATCTCTCGATGCAAGAAGCAGACCAGCAAGCACAAGCTCTTTCACTCCATTTGCATTGGCACCAGGCGTATTGAACACAACAATTCCCTGCTCTGCACACTTGTCAAGTGGAATATTGTTCACTCCTGCACCAGCTCTCGCAACAGCAAGAAGTGTCTTTGGTAACTCCATCTCGTGCATCGACGCACTTCTCACAAGCACTCCCTCTGCCTGTGTAATGTCATCTGTAGTCTGGTAACTCTCTGTAAATCTCGATAAACCAATATCTGAAATAGGATTCAGGCACTTATACTGATACATTATTGATTTTCCTCCTCAAATTTCTTCATAAACTCCACAAGCTTCTCCACACCTTCAATTGGCATTGCATTGTAAATGCTTGCACGCATACCACCGACTGTTCTGTGGCCTTTTAGATTCTCGAATCCTGCCTCTTTCGCCTCTTTGACAAACTTCGCATCCAGCTCTTCGCTGCCTGTCACAAACGGCACATTCATTAACGAACGGTCCTCTTTTCTAACTGTTCCATGAAAAAGCTTGCTCTCGTCAAGAAAATCATAGAGAATCTTTGCTTTCTTCTCATTGTACTCTTTCATTTTTTCGAGTCCACCCTGCTTCTTGAGCCACTTAAATACTTTTCCACAGATATAGATACCATATGCAGGCGGTGTATTGTAGAGTGAATCATTATCCGCATGTGTCTTGTACTTTAACATTGTCGGCGTCCCTGGAAGAACATCATCCGTAATTAAATCTTCTCTAATAATTACAATCACCACGCCAGCAGGTCCAATATTTTTCTGAACGCCGCCGTAAATAACACCATACTTTGTAACATCCACGGGTTCTGACAGGAAGCATGAAGACACATCCGCCACAAGTGTCTTTCCTTTTGTATTTGGCAATGTCTTGAATTTTGTACCATAAATTGTATTATTCTCACAGATATAGACATAGTCTGCATCCTCAGAAATTGGTAAATCTGAGCAGTCAGGTATATAGGAAAAAGTTTGATCTTCACTTGATGCAATCTTATTCGCCTTGCCAAAAAGACATGCCTCTTGATATGCCTTTTTTGCCCACTGACCAGTCACAATATAGTCTGCAACGCCATTTTTCATAAGATTCATAGGAATCATAGCAAACTGTTGGCTTGCGCCTCCCTGTAAAAACAGCACCTTATAATTGTCAGGAATATTCATAAGCTCTCTCAAATCTGCTTCGGCTTCCTTGATAATCTTATCGTAAGCCTTAGAACGATGACTCATCTCCATCACGGACATGCCAGTTCCTTTATAATCTAACATCTCATCTGCAGCTTCTTTAAGAACTTCTTCAGGTAAAACTGCGGGACCTGCTGAAAAATTGTACACTCTAGACATTTTCTAACTCCTCCTAATTTCTTCATTGTTCTGCGCACACTTTCGTAAACGTATAGCAGCGCATCGACTTAAATCTATATAAACAACATTTGAAAAGAACGAAATGTTGGTATTTGTAGCACTAATAAAATAATATCACTTCTTGTCGCTTGAAAATCACGCTCTATTCCTACTGTATTATAAGTTGATGCCAAATATACCACATATTTCTTGACCAAAAATTCTCTACTGACGTTGTTTCAAATCCTCTGCGTCAAATGCCTCACTGATTGCTGCTCCTGCCGGAACCATAGGAAATACTTTGTCATCTTCCTCAATGATACACTCAATTACTACTGGCTTTTGAAGCGAAATTGCCTTTTCAAGAGCAGGTCCTACCTCCTCGCGCTTTGTGACACGAATCGCCTCACAACCAAGCCCCTCAGAAACTTTTACAAAATCCACCTTATCTGTTAAAATTGTCTGCGAATACCGCTTCTCATAGAACAATGTCTGCCACTGGCGAACCATTCCAAGCACATGATTATTGATAATAATCTGAATAATAGGAATATTATAGCGGCTTGCTGTTGCCAGCTCATTCATATTCATACGAAAACAACCATCTCCAGCAATATTTACACAAATTTTATCTGGCTTTCCAACCTTTGCGCCAATACAAGCACCCAGTCCATATCCCATCGTTCCAAGTCCACCAGACGAAAGGAAGGTTCGCGGCTCCGTATACTGATAATATTGTGCTGCCCACATCTGATGCTGTCCTACATCAGTAGATACAATTGCTTTTCCATTTGTAATTCTATCTAATTCTTCTATGATATAAGGACATGTAAGTTTATCAGACTCATACCGCAATGGATACTTTTCTTTCAACTCTTTTATCTGTGCAATCCACACGTCATGTTCCTGCTGCTCAAGCTTACTGTTTAACTCTTTTAAGACCGTTTTTAAATCTCCAATAATTGAGGCATCTGTCTTAATATTTTTATTAATCTCCGCAGCGTCAATATCAATATGTAGGATTTTTGCATTCTCTGCAAACTTCTTTGGATTACCCACCACACGGTCAGAAAAACGTGCTCCAAGCGCGATCAACAAATCACACTGACTGACACCATAATTTGATGTCTTAGTGCCATGCATTCCAATCATGCCTGTATACAGTGCACTTTTGCCATCAAAAGCACCTTTTGCCATCAGCGTATCACACACAGGTGCCTGTATCTTCTCTGCAAATTCCTTGACTTCCCGCGATGCCCCAGAAATAATCGCACCTCCGCCAAGATAAATATAAGGTTTTTTCGCAGAGTTAATCAACGCAAGTGCCACATCAATATCCTTTTCGGTATAAGAATTATTAATTACTGGCGGTTCTGGTTTAACTGGAATAAACTCGCATTTATTCGCTGTCACATCCTTAGTAATATCAACTAATACTGGTCCCGGTCTTCCAGATTTTGCAATCTTAAATGCGCGTCTGATGGTTTCCGCAAGTTTTGTGACATCTTTTACAATATATCCATGTTTTGTAATTGGCATTGTCACACCCGCAATATCAACCTCCTGAAACGTATCCTTTCCAAGTAATGGCAAATTTACATTGGCTGTGATTGCCACTAATGGAACAGAATCCATGTAAGCCGTTGCAATCCCTGTTACAAGGTTGGTCGCTCCTGGACCACTTGTCGCAAGGCAAACTCCGACTTTTCCCGTTGCGCGCGCATACCCGTCAGCCGCATGAGAAGCACCTTGTTCATGAGAAGTAAGAATATGTGTAATCTCATCACTATGTTTGTATAGTTCATCATAAATATTCAGGATCGTTCCACCAGGATAGCCAAATACGGTATCAACACCCTGCTCTTTCAAACATTCAATAACAATTTGTGAACCTGTTAACTGCATACTTTAATCTCCTTTGGTCATATAAACATTGTTATTTTCTTGGAAGTTCTAATATTGCTCCCCGATTGCCGCTTGTGACAAGCTCGCGGTATCTTGCAAGATAACCAGTTGTAATCTTTGGCTCTCTTGGCTGCCAATTCGCACGGCGCTTTGCCAGCTCCTCATCAGATACCTTGACATTTAAAGTGCACTCTGTAATGTTGATAGAAATAATATCACCCTCCTCAACCAGTGCAATCGGTCCACATACCGCAGCTTCCGGTGACACATGTCCAATCGAAGCCCCACGCGATGCACCAGAAAAACGGCCATCTGTAATCAACGCTACTGTAGAACCAAGTCCCATTCCTGCAATCGCCGACGTAGGATTCAACATCTCACGCATACCAGGACCGCCCTTAGGCCCCTCATAGCGAATCACCACAACATCTCCTGCGACAATCTTTCCACCTTTAATTGCCTCAATCGCATCTTCCTCACATTCAAAGACACGTGCTGGACCTTCATGGACAAGCATCTCTGGAGCAACTGCAGAGCGCTTTACAACACTTCCATCAGGAGCAAGATTCCCTTTGAGTACAGCAAGTCCTCCTGTTTTACTATATGGATTGTCAAGTGGTCTTATGACCTCAGGGTTTTTATTCTGAACACCTTTAATATTCTCACCAATTGTTTTTCCTGTCACAGTCATGCAGTTTTCATTCAAAAGTCCAAGCTCTGACAATTCATTCATCACTGCATACACGCCGCCCGCCTCATTTAAATCTTCCATATAAGTAGGTCCTGCCGGCGCAAGATGACAAAGATTCGGTGTTTTTGCACTAATTTCATTTGCGTAAGAAATATCAAAGTCAAAACCAATCTCATGTGCTATCGCTGGCAGATGAAGCATTGAGTTAGTGGAGCATCCAAGCGCCATGTCAACAGTAAGTGCATTGATAATCGCTTCTTTTGTCATAATATCACGCGGACAAATATTTTTCTTAAGCAGTTCCATCACTGCCATGCCAGCATGTTTTGCCAGCTTAATTCTCTCCGAATACACCGCTGGAATCGTTCCATTTCCCTGTAACCCCATACCGAGTGCCTCTGTCAAACAGTTCATAGAGTTGGCTGTATACATACCAGAGCAAGAACCACATGTAGGACATGCTTTCTGCTCAAACTCGCAGACGTCCTCTTCTGTCATTGTGCCCGCCGCGTAGGAACCCACCGCCTCAAACATTGAGGAAAGGCTGCGTTTTTGCCCCTTTACATGACCGGCAAGCATCGGTCCACCTGACACAAATACTGTCGGCACATTAATACGTGCTGCTGCCATTAACAAACCAGGAACATTCTTGTCACAGTTTGGCACCATGACAAGCGCATCAAACTGATGTGCTAAAGCCATACACTCTGTAGAATCTGCAATCAAATCTCTTGTGACAAGAGAATACTTCATGCCAATATGCCCCATTGCAATGCCGTCACAGACTGCAATCGCCGGAAAAACAACCGGAACACCGCCAGCTTCCGCCACACCAAGTTTTACGGCGTTTACAATTTTGTCTAAATTCATATGTCCTGGCACAATTTCATTATAAGAGCTGACAATGCCAACCATAGGTTTCTGCATTTCCTCTTCTGTAAATCCCAATGCATTAAACAGACTTCTGTGCGGCGCCTGCTGCATTCCTTTCTTTACATTATCACTTTTCATTCTTAAATCCCCCTTGCAATTAAATCTCCCATTTCTGCCGTTCCAACTTGCTTTACACGCGTGCGTCTGCTCTCCTCCTGTGGCATAATATCAATCGTGCGATAACCATCCTGAAGCACTTTTTTCACTGCTGCCTCAATGTCGTCTGCTTCTTTGTCCAAATCAAACGAATAGCGAAGCATCATTGCCGCACTTAAAATTGTCGCAATTGGATTTGCAATTCCTTTTCCTGCAATATCTGGTGCAGAACCACCACTCGGCTCATAGAGTCCAAATTTTGTATCATTTAAACTTGCTGAAGACAACATACCGATAGACCCTGTGACCATACTTGCCTCGTCCGAAAGAATATCTCCAAACATATTTTCTGTCAAAATCACATCAAATTGTTTTGGGTCCTTCACAAGCTGCATTGCACAGTTATCGACAAGCATGTGCTCTAATGTGACCTCTGGGTAATCCTTTGCAACTTCCTCCACCACTTTTCTCCAAAGCCGAGAAGAATCAAGCACATTTGCCTTATCGACACTGGTCACTTTTTTACGGCGTTTCATTGCAATCTCAAAACCTTTGACAGCAATGCGTCGAATCTCATTTTCCGTGTATGTAAGAGTGTCAACTGCTGTGACAACACCATCCACTTCCTTTGTGCTGCGCTCTCCAAAATACAATCCCCCTGTAAGTTCCCGCATAATCATCATATCAAATCCGCTGCCAATAATATCGTCCCGCAGCGGACACGCTTCCTTTAACTCTTCATATAAGTAGGCTGGTCTTAGATTTGCAAACAAATTCAAAGACTTTCTTAATTTTAAAAGCCCTGCCTCTGGTCTTAAATGTGGCGGCAATTTATACCACGGCGATGTTGAAGTATTTCCACCAATTGACCCCATCAAGACAGCATCTGCTGCTTTTGCTGTAGCAATCGCCTCATCTGTAAGCGGTTCCCCACAAGCATCAATCGATGCGCCACCCATCAAAATATCTTTATACGAAATGTTGTGACCATATTTTATAGCAACCTGATCCAGTACTTTTTTTGCTTCCGTAACGATTTCAGGTCCAATTCCGTCACCGGGTATACAAACAATATTCAAATTCATGCCCTCTATCTCCTTTTCCTTGATTCCACCCTTTAAGTCAACATTCCTGTGCAAGCTACAGCGTATTAGACCCTCATAACATTCACCAAATGTCTGCTTCACAGTCGATTGACTCATTGCTCGCGGGAATAAATATACACATACTCAATCATATTACATTCGACAGAAAATTTCAACAAGATTACATAAAAAAATCTCCCAGATACCCTTGGAGACTTTTTTTAAATTACATTTCTATTCACTATCTGGCTTCTCAACCTGTTCGATTGCCGCCTTCTTCATAGGAATACGACAATTTTTATTGCTGCCAAACTCTACAATAACATCCTCATCTGTGACATCAATCACCATGCCGTAAAATCCGCTGGTAGTTAGAATACTGTCACCAACTTCCACCGAATTGACAAGAGCAGCCTTTTTCTTCTGCTCCTTTCTCTGAGGACGAATCATCAGAAAATACATAATTCCAAACCAAAATACCACCATTACAACCAGTGATATCATACTTGCAGCGCCCTGTCCGGCTGCCGCCGCATCTGCTTCTGTCAACAATAAATTCATATGCAATTAATCCTCCTATAACACCATTGGGAACTGTTCCAAAATAATGACAATTCCTCACGTCAAACACATAGTATATATCATACACAATAATTTCCAATACTTCAAGTAAAATATTTATAAAACACTATTACAAATCATACCTTTTCATACATTTCCATTCGCCTGCATCCCTTCTAATTTACGTTTTTTATACGCAGCAAATTCCCCTATATCAAGCGCATTTCTAATTTCTGTCATCATAGTATTATAGAAATATAGATTGTGCAACACACACAACCGTAGTCCAAGCATTTCCTTTGCTTTTAACAAATGACGAATATAAGCCCTAGAATACCTGCGACATGCAGGACAGCCACAGCCTTCCTCAATCGGCCTAGAATCCAATTCATACTTTGCATTAAATAGATTGATTTTTCCATGATTTGTATACAGATGTCCATGACGCCCATTTCTGGTCGGATACACACAGTCAAAAAAATCGATACCGCGTTCCACCCCCTCCAAAATATTTGCTGGCGTCCCTACTCCCATCAGATAAGTTGGCTTGTCCTTTGGCAGATGTGGAACAGTTTCCTCCAAGATATAATACATCTCTTCATGCGTCTCGCCAACAGCCAATCCCCCCACTGCATATCCATCCAAATTCATCTCTGCAATTCGCTTTGCATGTTCTATACGAATATCCGCATAAACTGCTCCCTGATTAATGCCAAACAACAATTGATTTTTATTAATCGTATCCTCCTGTTCATTCAGTCTGTGCATCTCAATTTTACACCGCTCAAGCCAACGCGTTGTGCGCGCAACAGAATTTTCAACATACTGCCGATCTGCTTTGCTAGGCGGACATTCATCGAAAGCCATTGCTATAGTGGAAGCGAGATTCGATTGAATACGCATACTCTCCTCTGGTCCCATAAAGATCTTTCTGCCATCTATATGAGAGTTAAAATAAACTCCCTCCTCTTTAATCCTGCGAAGCCCCGCGAGCGAAAAAACTTGAAATCCACCAGAATCCGTCAAAATCGGTTTCTCCCATGACATAAACTTATGTAAACCACCAAGCTTCTTAATTGCCTCATCTCCTGTTCTAACATGAAGATGATACGTGTTAGACAATTCCACTTGTGTACCAATCTCTTCTAAATCCGCCGTTGATACTGCCCCTTTAATCGCCGCCACAGTACCAACATTCATAAATACTGGTGTCTGAATTGTGCCGTGAACTGTTGTGACCTCTGCGCGCTTAGCACGCCCCTCTTGTTTCAGTAACTTATACATCTATTTCAACTCCTCAAGAATTAAACTGTAACCTGTTCCATCATAACACACTCTTTCTAATTTTGCATCAATATTTGTAAATTACTACTTCTTGCTTTTTATACTTTTTGCATTTATAATAATTATGGCAAAATGTGTAAATAATCATTCTGCCGTTTCAGCAAAGCTGCGATTAAATTTTAACAGCAACAGAAAGGAAAATTCAATTATGTCAGGTTCAACATTTGGAAATATATTTAAAATCACTACATGGGGAGAATCGCACGGCCCTGGCATTGGCGTTGTGGTTGACGGCTGTCCGGCTGGTCTTGCATTAAATGAAATAGATATCCAATCATTTCTTGATCGACGAAAACCTGGTTCCTCTCGTTTTACAACACAGAGAAAGGAATCCGATAGCGTTGAAATCCTTTCAGGCATCTTTGAAGGAAAAACAACTGGTACACCCATCTCCATGCTTGTGCGCAATACTACACAAAGATCCGCGGACTACAGTGAAATTGCCTCCTACTATCGCCCCGGACACGCAGACTATACCTTTGACCAAAAATATGGCTTTAGAGATTACCGCGGAGGCGGACGCTCCTCTGGGCGCGAAACAATTGGACGTGTTGCAGCAGGTGCTATCGCATCAAAACTTCTGTCAGAACTCGGCATTATAGTTTGCGCTTACACACAGGCAATTGGATCGATTGAAATACCAAATCCAGAACGTCCTTTAAATTGCATTGATATTGACGAGGCTAGAAGTAATCCAACGGGTATGCCTGACAAAGAAACTTCACGCAAAGCGGAAGCCTACTTAAAAGAATGTATGGAAAAATTAGACTCTGCCGGCGGAGTTATCGCCTGTCGTGTTGTCAATCTACCTGCGGGAATTGGAGAACCTGTCTTTGAAAAATTAGATGCCAACCTCGCAAAAGCAATTCTGTCCATTGGTGCTGTAAAAGCCTTTGAAATTGGCGACGGAGTCAAAGTTGCCGCCACAAATGGCTCCTCCAACAATGACAGCTTTCGGATAAATGGTTCTTCTGTGACCAAAGCCACAAACCATGCAGGTGGGGTCTTAGGTGGTATCAGCGATGGTTCCGAACTTATCATGAGAGCTTATTTTAAGCCCACCCCATCCATTTTTCAGGAACAGGAAACAGTCAATAAAGACGGAGAAGAAATTACGATTCAAATAAAAGGAAGACATGATCCAATCATTGTTCCTAGAGCTGTTGTGGTTGTGGAATCAATGACTGCACTCACGGTATTGGATATGTTATTACAAAATATGACTGCGCGCGTAGACAAAATTAAAAATTTTTATAATCTATAATTAAAGAAATAAAATCGAGTAGGGAAGAATAAATCTTCCCTACTCGCACATCGTGTCCATCAGCTTTGCTAAAATATTTTTTGGACAAATATTCTCATTTACGAAAGTTCATGGAAAATAATACAATTCGCCTGATTAATCTCAAGTTCCTTTCCATTCATCACCATATAATTTTCCTCATAATTCACTCGGAAGAAAGTCATTGTATTTGACTCATGATTTAAACTTACCAAATGCCTGTTATCAGGAAATAGCGCCGCGTCTTTTGGATACTCTCCACTGACTGGCAGATAAAACAGCCTAGTCAATTCCCCAGTTTTCTGGTTAATTTCAAATAGCGAAACGCAATTATCCCCTGCTGTGGAAGTAATAATGTACTTGCCATCAAAAGAAATATTCAAAGCACTTGCTGCCACTCCCTTATACTCAAACTTATCTGATGTAGGAATTGTCTGAATCAAGTCAAAAAATGGCACATTGTCCTCCTCATGATATTCATATACATCAATACAATTTTTCATCTCACTTACAATATACAGAAACCGCCCATCTTCCGAGAACTTTAAATGCCGCGGCGCAGAATCAATATCACACCGGATAATGTCCACCTGCCGCAAAACCCCTCTGTCATGGTCCAGACGATAAATATTCACATAGTCAATCCCAAGATCCGCTGCACAGAGATACTTATTGTCTCTTGTCATCTTCACGCAGCTAATATGGGGTCGATAACTTCTCTCTGCAATACTTCCAAGTCCTTTGTGAAACACTTCGTCCGTGATGGCATCCACCGCCCCTGTGCTAGAATCCAAATGTAATACTGTGATCTTCCCATCATGATAACCCGCACAAAACAAGAACTTGTCCTCATAATCTGTAGAGAGATAGCACCCTCTCATGCTGTTTGTAGAAGCAGTATTCACAAACTCCAGATTTCCATCTGGCAAAATCTTATAGCTGGAAACACCCGTATCTGTTATCGCATAAAGATACTTTCGATTGTGCGAGATTGTGACATACGAAGAATTGGTGATATGCACTTCACCCTTCTCCTTAAAACGCCCATGCTCCATATCAACATCATAGATTTTAATGCCGTGCTTATCGCCCATTGTATATGTGGATACATAGGCTACACATTTCTTTTCTGCCATCCTGTTCTCCTCCTGTTTACACATTTATATAAATTTTATTATGATTAAATTATATATCAATATCTTATCACAAGAGAACGCGTTTGTTAATTATTTTTTGAGATATTTTACAGGATTTAAAATACTTATAGGCTGATATAAATACTTACCTTTAGTTCTTATTGCAATCCTTTCAACCATTTTGCAAACTGTTCCAGAACATTCGTATAGAGCTCTTTATCATCTGCCTTATCCAAATCCTTCATCTTTGTAAAACCAGTATTATCCCTTACTCTTCCATGCATCTCATCAAGACTCTTTAAATATTTAAATTTTTCATTCCCAATCCCTATAAATTGAATAAACACATTCATATCAGATGACTTTTTAATAATTTTATTCGTTTCTTCTCTGTCACTATTTTCACCATCTGTAATAAACAGTATAAATGTTGTCTCTTTATCATTTACAATCGCATTTTCTGTTTTTGTACTGGCGTTACGCCCTAAAAATCCCGCCTTTTTATACATTTTGCCTTCTATAATCGCTCTCAGAACAGGTGCATAACTTGTTCCACCCATTCGATAACCAGAAGTTATTATAACATGTTGTACGTAATCTTCATAGTTGGAAAGATTCAAATCTGTTAATTTCATAAAATCATTCTGAAACAAATAGATATCAATCGAACTATTGTCATCAAAAGTCAACCCTAACGGAACAAGCCTATTGATTGTACGCTGTACTGTTCCTTGTAAATAAAGAGGGCTCATAGAACCACTATAATCAAGAACAACGACGACCCTTGCCTTTGCAGAACCAAGATCAACACCACTCTTTTTCCCCAAATCAACAATACACTTGCTTAAGCTGACCACATGCTTTTCAAGATTCACTTTGTCCTTTGACAAACTAATTTTTCCCATGACTTTCTGTGTTAATTCTTCTTCTGTTTTGTTCTCTTGCTTTTGCGATGCATTTACGCTGTTCATATCAGAAACACTCGATGAAATCTCCTCCCCACCAAAAGATTTTAAAAGCGCTGACAATCCACCATTAAAACCTTTCGCAACAGCAGCGATGCGCCATCCATCTTTCCGATAAAATTCAATAGAAATAATCGCCTTTTCCATATTGAAATCAGTACCTAACAATTCCATTGTCATCTGAATCACATTATTTTGTGATAACTGAAAATTATGTTTTGTAATCTCGCCCATCGTACCATTTCCATCAATGCTTACTGTAAATACTAGCTTATCAATGCTCATTGGCAACTTTGCTAATTGAATATAAAATTCCGAAGAATTATTTCCCGAGACAAAACGAATCTCATCAGCAGGTGATACTAACTGATTATAAAATATCATATATCTGTCATCGGAAAGTTTCCCTTCCTTATCTATACCAAAACAACAAAAATCATATACTGCAGAACCGGTGGTGCACATATTGATACAAATTTCAGAATCTATGTCTACATACTTATCTAGTCTATCTCTCATTCCTCGCAATAGTTCCATAAAACCTCCACTTTCAATCATTTTTACTTTTTACCTATAGTATACTTGAAAATCTTCTGCAATACAAGAATTAATATTAAGCTTTTGTTTAAATAAGGTTATTAAAAATATGAGCCAAATGTTTGCAAAGCAAACATTTGGCTCATTGCTCGTGGAAAGAAAAAGATTTCACTCGTTGACAAATGAAGGTATTTGTCCCTTGATAAACTTATAGATGTTATAGGTATCCTGGTCATTTTTGTTAAATCGAATCTCAATAGAATATCGCTTATCAAATAAATCCGCATAATCATTAACCTGCCAATATAATTTATCACAAACAATACTATCTAAAATCTGTTGTATCTGTTCTTTATTCGTATATTTATATTGCTTCGACTCTTCTTCCAATATATTAGCCATTTGTATTTGACTACCATATGGGTCACTGTACGGAGAGACTACACCTTCCTTTCTCACCTGAATAAAATCCACATCTTCTGCTGTTGGATTTTCCAACATGTCAAAACCATATTCCTTAATCAAGGCAATTGTCTCTGTAAACTGTGGATAAATGCACATATCACCAGAATAGCTGGAATTCCTGTACTCATCACTTCTACTCCTTACCCTAAAATCCACTGTCCCTACAGGAAGTGTATGCATAACCTCATCCAATGTAAGTTTCATATACTCTTTTTGGTAAGTTTCCATTAATCTTGACTGTCTTTCCGATGTGAGTGTAATATTTGATGTCATAAAATTATTCTCACATATGATAGAATCAAATGCAATCTTCCAGCCATCATTAAAGACTGGTGTAGCGCCAATCTTATAGTTATAATCGTTAAAAATATCCGAGAGTAATCGTATCGTATCTACATCTGCAAGGTCAATCGTATATTGCCGATAGACTGTTTTTTTATTTGAAAATTGAAATCCAAAATCAACATATCGATAATTTTCTTGTCTCTCTAAGGTTTCTATATATTCTGGTGACTCCTCAATCCCTTCATAATAGTCAAATTGACAGTATGTTAACTGTTCCTTCGCCGCTTTCCTGGCAAGCTCCATAACACTAGGATTTCCTTGGAGTTCCATATTTGCCATACGATATTGTGATGGACTTAGATAATGGCTGCCAAAATCATTCACTTGAATATCCTGTCGAAGCGGCATAAGATCTGTGATCGACACCGCACAGCTTTGCAACTGGTCATCAGACGGAACATAAGTATCAAATCCTATCACATCATACCGAAATACCACAAAAATCAGTGCCGTACATATCGCATTAAACAGAAATTGTTTCTTGTGCATCAGCGCACCACGCAAATCCATTCGATAAATAATTTCCATAAGAATACAAACAACAAGAAATCCAAAGATAACCCCGAACAAAAACCAGCCATTTGTATCTGTGTTATAAGAAATAGAGCAAAAGAAAAATCCAGCAAAAAATGCGGCTGGTATGACAATCATTGTCTTGATAATTGGCTCTGCAACACGAAATGCAATTGATTTTCCTGCTGCTTCAGACGCTCTTTTCATAAAAATGACATATGCCACTAAACTAAACAAAACTGCTGCCACAACAAGCACCCATATATATAAAGTATCATACTTAAAGAATTTCTGGGCATCTTCCATTGTCGTGTTGTTTGGACTAGAAAAAAGCTTAATAATCATAGAAAGCGGTGAAAAACACCAAATTTTTCCATTCAGCGCAAAACGTCCTCTGCTGTTATAAACAGTATAGGTGTCAAAAAAGCGGGCTGACATCAAATAGATAAGCAATTCAATCCCTGTGCTGTACACAAACAATACTCCTGTTCCCAGAATACTAATAATAATATTTCCAGTAAGCCCTATTGCAATCACAGTCACGCTGTACGCCAATACAAAAATAATCAATTCTATCCCGATAAAAGACAATATCGCAGGAATAATGTCAGCAGCAAATGCTTTTCTGCCTATCACAATCCCTACACACACAACCACATTTATCACAAAAGGAATAAAAAACTGCAAAATTCCTGACAGATATCTTGCCCAAAAGAATTGCGTTCTACTAACAGGAAGGCTATGGTACAAATCAACTTGAACTTTAGAATGCAAATATGCATATCCACTAATTCCACATAAAAATGCCACCAAACAAACGATAATTGACATGGTTAATGCATCTCTGCCAAAAAAATATTCCCTAATATACGTAGCTACACCGTAGGGCTGTGCACTGGGATTTCGCATAAATCCCTCCATATTCATCAGCATACGCACCTCCAGCCCCAAAAAACATATGACAAATATTAAAATCGGACACCATATTCTCTTTTTAAAATCCTGCTGTATCAGCTTAAAAAATAAGTTTTTTGATATCATATCCGACAACCTCCGTTTCACTTATAAAGATTTCCTCCAGAGTCAGCGGCAGAATTTCCGCAAAAACAGGTGAGAACATATTGATTTTATTGAAAATCTCCTTTTCTGAACCGCGCACTGTAATAATGTTCAAACTTCCTCTCTTCTCTGCTTTGACAATATCCAACAATCCAAGCGCCGCCGCTTCTTCCTCCTCATTCTGAAACACACACTGTATATTATGGATATTTAGCTTCATCTCCTCCAAATCCTTCTGCATTAGCACCCCACCTTGATGTAAAATACCAACGCAATCACAAATGTCCTCTAACTCCCGCAAATTATGTGACGCAATCACCGGCGTAAAATCGCGCTCTGACAATTCCCCAGCAAAAATACTCTTGACTGCCTGCCGCATAACAGGGTCCAACCCATCAAAAGTCTCATCACAAAACAGATATTTTGTGTTTGCACAAACACCGAGAAGTATAGAGAGCTGCTTCTTCATCCCTTTTGAAAACGTATTGATTTTTCTATCTGGTTTTAACTGAAAATTTTTAAGCATCTCCTTAAATCGTACTCTGTCAAACGTTGGAAAGTAGTCTGCATAAAAGCCTGCCATTTCCTGTGGTGTAGCGTTCGGCAGAAAGTACTGTTCATCTGATATGTAGAAAATGTCAGCCTTCGCAGAAGGATTTTCATAAACTATTCTGTCATTCACAAGGATTTTTCCACTATCAGGTTTATACACGCCTGCTGCCATGCGCAAAAATGTACTTTTTCCAGCTCCATTCGTACCAATTAATCCAAAGACTTCCCCATTCTTAATTGTTACATTGACATCATTTACCGCTGTAATCTCCCCAAAATGCTTTGTCACATTTACTGCTGTTATCATGTCAGTTCCCCCTTTATTGCTCCTCTATTCGTCAATATATTGTTATTTTGTATACAGACTGTAAGGATTTCCGACAGTTCTTCTGCCGCTATGCCAGCAAGCAATGCCTTATCGACAGTCTCTTGCATCTCCCGCTGGATTTCCTGTCTCTTGTGCGTCGCTGCTGTCGCTGTCTCACTCACAAAGCTGCCTTTACCCTTTATAGTGTAAATGTATCCTGCACGCTCCAACTCCTGATAGGCACGCTGAATTGTGTTCGGATTCAATGACAACTCCATTGCAAGGCTCCTGACAGATGGCATAGAATCATTGGGCTGCATCGCACCACATAATATCATTTGCTGAAACCGTTCAATGACCTGTTCATAAATCGGGCGTCGGTCCTTGTGATCGATTAAAATCATAGCCCTATCTCCTTTCTAACTGTATTAATACACTTGACACAGTTAAAGTATATAATAAATGTAAAATAATGTCAACACAAAATAATGTCAACACAAAAAAGGGACACATTTTATTGTGCCCCTTTTAATGTAACAGTTCAGATACCTTCACTGTTACGGACAAAAATCCATGCAAAATCGCCTTTGGCGATGGATTTTTGTTTGCAGCCACCACGTTGTCTTACGGTATTTGCAGCAAAGTGCAAATACCTATCTGAACTGTTACCTTTTAATACATTATTCACATTATTTTATTAGCACTGCTCAACGAGCTTCTTCAATGCTGCAAGTGCCTCATCAGGAAGCTTGTCATAGCCTTCCTTCTTCGTAGCAAAGCCTTCCACTGCATCTACACGATTCTGCATAGCAGCCTTAAGAGCTGCCACATACTCAGCGTTGTTCATATCTGGCTTGAATGCATCGCTTGTCTTTCCAGACCAGTCATACATAATCTCGATATCATCGAAATTGCCCCACTTCTCAAAGTTTGCTTTTCCCTCAACGATTGTCTCAAGAATTCCTAATGTGTCTGCCGGTTTTACCTTTGTGCCCATGAAATCGCCTGTATTAACAATATAGCAAGCTACATCTTTCTCCTCAACCAACTTCTTAAACTTCTCGTAGTCATTTACTAATGGATAAGTTCTAAACGGATTTGCATAAGGAACGATTCTCAATGCGTTCAGATCTGTACCTGCTGCAACACGTTCTGCTGTAGATGTCTTAGTTGCAAGGGTTGCACCCATAACTGATGCGAGCGCTGCACCTTTTAACTTCACTACTGGAGGGATTGTTGGGTCCTTCATAATCCAGAAGATAGCATTTACAGGAGCGTCAATCTTGTCCACACGGTTTGGAGACCACAGTTTCGACTTGATCGCACGTCCATTACCATTTCTGATATCCTCTGTTACCAACTGAATCTTGCCGTCCTCATCCATTGTAGCAGAGCAGTTCTGTGCAGATAATAAGTACTCATTGTCAGGGCATCCTGTAGGATAGTCTGCTGTCTTGTCAAAATAGGTTGGCTCAAGTGCGATAGATGCACAGGTATCTGTGTTGATAATAAAAGCGTCATCATGAAGAACCTTAATACCACCAAATGCATCATACTTACCGCCATGCTTTGCATGTGTCAGTGTAGACTTACCAGATCCTGAAAGTCCATATACAGAAGCTACGAATTTCTTGCCGCCCTCTAAAGAGTATTCTTTCTGTCCGCCGTGGCAGGAAGCATAGCCGTTTCTGTTTGCGAGTGCCCATGCCATTGTCAATGTGCCCTTCTTGTGCTCGCCAAAATACTTCATACCAAGAATTGCTGCACAGTTCTGGTTTGTATCGAAGTAGCAAAGTGTCAGAGGATCGCTTAAGCAGCTATAATCAACATCTGGTGCCTCATGTGGTGCCCACTGTGGATCAGAGAAGATATAGATATCTGGCTCTTTGCCATCGCCAACCGGCTTAGAGGTCTTGTACATTTTTACATACTCATCAGACATATACTGGAAATTGATCATCCAGTTGTAAAGAAGATTCTCCTCTCCTTCAGGAATCAGGAGATGTGCCTTTACCATAAACTCAGGGTCAAGGCCTACAAAGCACTCTGCATGATACATCGTCTTCCAACGTGTCTCATAAACAGCGTCCATAACCACTTTGTCAAGTTTTGTCTCATCTACACCTGGCTCACCCTTGATGCGGCGTGCTGCTGCATAACGTCCTGTAACAGCGCCATCATTGAATAACAGAACTCTTGCGTCCTTCTCAAGACCGAATGTTTCACCATCTTTCACTTTCATATCAGTAACAATTGTTCCTGGTGAGTTCTTTGCTAACTCATAGGCTTCTTTTAAAGTGTTTACTTTCACTACATTGTTTCCGTAAAAAGCAGCTTCGATGATAGAACGTGTCTTAGAAAATCCTACCTTTCCAGCACCAATCTCGGAAATGGGATAATACGCTTTCGTTGACATATAAGATCCTCCTTAAGATAATAAAATTTTATTTCAAACCGTTGTGACGCAGTAACTGTCCAAAACGGTTATGATCATAATTTGCAAAAATTCTCTAACGATATAATTATCTCAAAACCTTAGATAAAAGTCAATAAAATTAACATAAACTTCTAAAATTAGATTGCGCGCGTTGCGCTTTTGAGCTTTTCAAGTTCTGTCCCCTCAAAATACGGAGAGAGCTTTTCATAGACACTTTTATGATACGCGTTCAGCTTGCGGATATCCGACGGCTCCATATACTGCACATCAATAGCCTCTAAATCAATTGGCACGTAGGTCAGATGGCGAAATCCCAAAAACTGCCCATACTCGTTCTTGTTCTCCTTCACAATCTCAACAATATTCTCTGTGCGGATTCCGTGGCTGTCCTGCACATACATGCCTGGCTCGTCAGAGACAATCATTCCTTCTTCCAACTCCGTTTCTGGCACTTCCGGCCGATACTGCCATCTCAAACTATGCGGTCCCTCATGAACATTGAGAATATAACCAATACCATGCCCTGTCCCGTGTTTGTAGTCCAACTCACATTGCCAGAGCGGTTCTCGCGCAATAATGTCAAGATTTCTACCAGTACAGCCCTGCAAAAATTTTGTGTCTGCCAAGCGCAGCATCGCACATGCAACTTTTGTAAAATGTAACTTCATCTCGTCGTTGACTGGCCCCAACGCAATTGTCCTAGTCACATCTGTAGTGCCGCCTTCATATTGTCCACCCGAGTCAACCAAATAAAATCCCTCTGCCTCAATTTTGCTAAAATGCGCTTCTGTCGCACTGTAATGCGCCATCGCTGCATTGGACTTGTAGGCGCTGATTGTCGGAAAAGACAAGTCAAGAAATCCTGGTATTTCCGCCCGCATACCATCAAGTTTCTTTGCCACACATAACTCGTCCATAGGAATTTTCCCTACATTTTCTTTCATCCAAAAAAGAAATTTCGTCAAGACAACACTATCCTTAATATAGCAATCTCTAATGTGTTCCAATTCAACAGGATTCTTGATAGCTTTCAACTGCTCTGTTGGATTTTTCTTATCTACCAATTCTGCACGACTTTGAACCAGCTTGTAGAGCAGATAGCTCATATCCGCACTAGAACACCAGACTTTTCCACTCATATCGCACTCTTTAAGATACTCGATAACAGTATCATACTCTTTGCAGATAACACCGCTCTTTTCAAAATGCTGTTTTGCTTCCTCTGTCAGCGCTTCTGTCTGAATAAATAATATTGCCTTATCCTTTGAGATATAAGTATAGGAAAGTGCTACTGGATTGCAAGCCACATCATTTGCACGGATATTATAGAGCCACATAATATCGTCCAGCTTTGTGATCAAGAGATGTGCTGCCCCTTCTTCCTTCATTTTTTCACGCACTTTGGCAAGTTTGTCCGAGACACTCCTGCCGCAACTTTCTTCCGACACAATCCACAATTTACTTACAGGTCTTGCAGGTCTATCCTGCCAGAGTGATGCAGCAATATCTTTGTCATAAACAAATGTTGTATTTTTCTTAGCAAGAGTCTCCTCCAACTCCTTTCCGAAAAAAGCGTCCACAACTCTGCCATCAAACCCGATTGTCTGTCCTTCTGTGACATTCTTCTCAAGATACTCTTTAATCTTTGGAACACCTTCTTCCAACATTTTATACAAGACAATGCCAGAACCTTTCAATTCATTCTCTGCCTGTACAAAATATCTGCCGTCTGTCCAAAGACCTGCTTCCTTAGCACTCACCACCAAAGTTCCAGCCGAGCCAGTAAACCCAGATAAAAATTCCCGCACCTTAAAATACTCACTGACATACTCTGAATTGTGATAATCTGCCGTCGGAACGATATAATAATCAATTCCTGCCTCCTTGAGTAATTTTTGCAGCGCTGCTATCCGCTGTTTTTCTACTTCTCCCATCTCTTTTTTCCTCCATATATACTCCTGTATCCCAAAGAATATTTATCAATTACATTCCTACCAAGTATTTTTTCTGCGCCCGCATCAACAACATTCCATAAACAATCAAAATAATGAGCAGCGCCAACCGCATCAACGTATCTGCCATTGGATATGCCGCAAAAAGTTCTAACGCTCCAATTGTCCCTGTCAGCAAAAGCACGACTCCCACTCCTAAAGTAAGCGGAAACGTATATCGAATAAAACCATCTGAATCTTTTGCCCTGTTAATTGGAAATCCTTTTCCCACAAGCATCGGCGGAATCTTATTTGTCGACTTCATCTGCACTGCCCAATACATCATATAGATGCCACATGCCATAATGAGCAGATCCAGTACCACTCCAAAATTCATACTGTAAACCTCTTAATCTTCCTGTATTGTCACGCTATCACACGCCAAGAAATTTCATTACCACAGACTTCATATCTTCTTTGTCACACACCGTATTATGCAGTACAGGCGCTGTGCGAATTTCTTCTATCGCCTTCGGAACCTTAACATTTGCAATCTTGGAAAGTTCATCGACCAGCGCAAAATCTCCCATAGTATCATACTTTGCATCAATCGCATTCATTACACTTCTAGTAAACTTAAACGGGCTTGCTGTCGATGCCAGTATTGTTTTTGTCTCATCATTCGTCTCTTTCTTATACTTATTTAACACGGCGACAGCAACAGCAGTATGTGTGTCAATTATGTATCCTGTCTTTTCAAAAAGTGCCTTGATCGTATCGGCTGTCTCCTGCTCTGATGCATAATTGCCATAAAAGTCCTTCATATTTTCTCTCATATCTGCTGTGATTTCATATTTGCCCTTTGCTGCCAACGCTTTCATAAATTCTACATTCCTGCCTGCATCTGCTCCCGCTGTCAGATAAATTAACCTTTCCAGATTGCTAGAAATCAAAATATCCATAGATGGCGAACTTGTGAGTACAAACGCTCTGTTTCTGTCATAGATCCCTGTCTCAAAGAAATCATAAAGTACCTTGTTCTCATTGGACGCACAGATTAATTTCGCAATAGGAACACCCATCTGTTTTGCAAAATATGCAGCCAAGATATTTCCAAAATTGCCTGTGGGTACAACAACGTTAATCTTTTCACCGTTCTCAATACTGCCCTTTTTTAAAAGTTGTGCGTAAGAATACACATAATAGACAATCTGCGGAACCAATCTACCAATATTAATTGAATTTGCAGAGGAAAATTGAAATCCTGCCTGATCCATAGTCTCTGCCAGCGCCCGATCACCAAACAATTGCTTTACTCCTGTCTGCGCATCGTCAAAATTCCCTGTGATGCCTACAACAAAGGTATTCTCCCCTCTCTGCGTAATCATCTGCTTCTCCTGAATAGGACTGACACCATTCTTGGGATAAAACACAATAATTCTGGTCCCCTTTACATCAGCAAACCCTGCAAGTGCCGCTTTGCCTGTGTCACCGCTAGTTGCCGTGAGAATTACAATCTCATTTGTTACATGATTCTTCTTTGCAGATGTGATTAGCAGATGTGGCAAAATAGAAAGCGCCATATCCTTAAATGCAATGGTCGCACCGTGAAAAAGTTCCAAAAAATATGTACCGTCTGCCTCCACAATAGGAACAATCTGCTCTGTATCAAACTTGCTATCATATGCTTTGTCAATGCAATCTTTTAATTCCGCCTCTGTAAAATCTGTCAAAAACAGTTTCATAACTTCATAGGCTGTCTCCTGATAAGTCATATCTGCCAGCTCTTCCAGACTCTTATCAAGACATGGGATTGATTCCGGCACATACAATCCGCCATCCTCTGCAAGTCCCTTTAATATCGCCTGTGAAGCCTTTACCGCATCATCGTTGCTTCTCGTACTCCTGTAAAATAAATCCATTTCACTTTCTCCTCTTATCAATTTTTAACAATTTCTTATAATCATTCCTCTGCAATGTATCAAAAATTTTTTTGTTGCAACAGGAATGATTGTCTATAGTATAGCATAGGGCTTTGCCGTCTGCAAGCATCAGAACAATTACTGCACAAGCCCCAACTCTTGGATTCTCTCATACACTTTTTCAAAAATATACTTATATTTTTCATTTTTTTCTGCTACTTTAACAAACTTGTCTTCATGAAAAACAATATTGGTATGACCAATATATTGATGCGCAAGTTCTCGAAGGGTCTCTTTGGTATTAAACATCTGGCTTAATGTATCCCGTGCGTCATGTGCAAAGTAATCTGCCACAAGAGCACAATTAAAATCAAATAACGGCGCCAAATGTTCAATTTTTCCATTCTCATTATTCATCATAAATCCATAGTTTTGTGTATGTCTATCAGTATTTACAACAATATAATCAAGCACTGGAATGCTTGCAAATTCTGCTCCCCAACGCTGCAAACAGCGCTCCCGAAAGTCAATGTCATGGCGTCTACAATAATCCATCACTTCACATGCTTCCACAAAGGAATACGCTTCCCCGACAAAATTCTTGCAAATGGACACATGTCCCATACCATCCATCATATTCTTGTCATCACCAACATATTTAACACTCTCAATCGCATGATCAAAACACTCTAAAATTTCTGAAGTCAATATCTCCATTCGAGTGTTTACACTGTCCTTTGTTTTATCTGACTTTAACAGATACAACGTATCCCCCATGCGCACCCATCCTTTTCGGAACAACCCCTTCGTTGTCAATTCTGGACAAATTACGCTTGTCGTGATTGTTGGACTGTAACCTCCCAATGACAGATCAACAATATCCTTCAATTTATTTTTTCGGATATTGATATCCTCCCATTTCTCAGGATTATCCTCCTCTTTCACCCAATAACTGTCTTGAATTGACACACCTTTGCACTTAATACAGATATTCACTCTGTTGTCAATCGTATCTATCTGCGGAATTTGAAAGGCAGCGTAAATCTTTTTTGCATTATCTCTTGACAGCGACAGCATTCTACTGCTCAGATAACTTTTCACTGCCTGTACATTCGCTAAGATGTCCTTCATTGCTGTCGATTTTTTGATATTCGACCGCAGATAGAAGGGAAGTAATTCCTCCCGTATAACCTCCACCGTAAAATCCTGAAAATCAAAATATAGAATTTTCGTATTTTCCAGCATTAAATACATAATAACTCACCGCTTATCTCATAATTACCACTTGTGCGGCTGACGCATTCATTCACAAAATCGTGTTGCTGCACAAAAGGAAAATCGTATTTCTGATTTAGTATAACACAAAAACAAACCGCACTCAATATTTTATCTCGCATAAAAATCATGTCCACCATACGAAAACAAAAAGGTAAGATGTTCGTCAAACCACGCTGCATTTTCTGGTGCCGCATACTTTCTTGCCATAAAAAACAATGCGCCGCCTGAGATATCTTCTCCGTAAAGTGCGCTGAATACAACTTCTTTTGTCTCCTCCGAAACTGTCACCTGATCAATCTTCCCGTTTGATACCGGTGAAAACTGGGTTACATTATGCGCCTGCTGATACACCACATCCGTCACATTATCTGGAAACCGCTTGTTTTTTACACGATTGATCACCACATTTGCCACCAGCAGTTTTCCTTTTCTATCCTCACCTCCTGCTTCCGCCTCTACAATTTTCATAAGCGTTTCCAAATCCTTCTCTGACACTTCAATACAGAAACGCGGTTTCAATGTATTATACGTTATAACACGCTCTAGGGATTCCAATCGCTCTAGTTCCACACGCTCTGTCACTGCTGTCACTGTCGCCGTTACCTGCTCATCAACACTCTCTGCTTGTACCTCATACCGCCTTGAAAATATTAACAGCCCCGCGCATACAGTGTATGCGACAAATAAAAGGATATTGCTTTTTGAATACATAATCTGCTATTTTTTCCTTTCTTATTATCAACATAGCCTTTGGACCGCTATGGCCTTTTTCCCATACATTTCAGAATTTACCTTTTATTAGTCTATTCGCTTGTCCCATAAAAAATACTAAAAACTTTCTAAAATAGTACACATGATATTTATACCGGAATATTCCCTGTGCTATAATTAGGAACTGTATCGATTATTTCTAAACAATTTTTTATAGAAAGACTCCGATAGTTACTACTTTTATGAGAAGGTTTTTTGATGCTCCAAATTGCAATCTGTGATGATGAACAATATTATAGGAAAAAAATACAATCCCTTCTAGAACAGTATCTGGACAAACAAAATATAGACTACACAATACAGTGCTACCATTCTGGCGAACAATTCCTAAACCAGTATGAAAATAGCGTAAAATACGACATTGTTTTTCTGGATATCAGTATGAAAGATCTTAATGGCATTCAAACTGCTGCACGAATACGCACTTTCTACAGCACAACTTTTGTAGTGTTTGTGACGGCTTTTATTGACTATGCACTGGAGGGCTATAAAGTCAATGCCGTCCGCTATATTATGAAGGATACTTTAAATACTGCAATCCCAGAATGCATGAATGCAATCTTACAAAAAATGCAGATAGCGCAAGTCACCTTTCCTTTTATGGACGGAGAAAAGACACTGTACACAGACAATATTCTCTATATTGAAAGCAAGAAACACAAATCCTACTTTTACTATATACAATCCAACACGACACAATCTGGCATTACAATTTTTCAAATTTATAAAAAGTTGGACTGCATTGAAGAAACACTTTCTAAACATGGATTTTTAAGAATACACAAAAGCTATCTTGTCAATATGAAGCATATCTGTAAAATTAGCAACGATACTGCCTTTCTTGATACAAGTGAAGAACTGCCAATTCCGCGCTTGCGATATCAGAAGGTCAAAGAGCTTTTTACCGCTTACAAGGGCATGTTATAAAGGCGGGATTTCGCAATATCATTGCAAAGGAGTTTTGAAATGGAACATTTGTTTAGATGTCTTATTCTATCCATAATGACTGGTATCAGTTGTCAACTATTTTACGAGGCAATTGTTCCACACAGAAAATGGCGACAAAAATGGATAGAATACACAGCAATTTGGGCTTTTGCAGCAGGTTTTCTCGCCATCAGCTTTGCAAAAGTTCCACCATTTATCCTACGCCCAATTCGTGTTATTTTGGTAACAGCAGTTATTGCACAGATTTATTTTCAAATGCACATTGTCAAAAATTTCATTTTATCTGTGTTGTTCTGTGGTATTTATTGGGGTATCTCCACCGCTGTTTTGTCTGTATTTTCACTGTATGCCGATTTCTCATACGAAACAACTCGTCAGCTTTCAGAAAATCTGACAGAAGTGTTTCATTTAAGCCTAATTATGACGTTTCATTACCGATATAAAAGCCGTATCCGCAATCTGACAGAACTTCACTGGAAAAAGATTGGTATTTTCCCGCTGCTGTTCCTCGTCACGGTAGTCGCAATCAATATGATACCCAACAATCCAACTGCCATCGACAACTATGCCAGACTTACCACTATTTCTGGCGTTGCGATTCTGAGCATCTTTCTCTTTTATTATGTCATGCGCACTCTGGAAAAAGAGGAAGCGCTCCAAAAATTACAACTTCGCACAGAACATGCGCGCAATCAAATGACTATGTATCACACCATGCAAAATCATTATGAACAGCAGCGGCGTTTCCTACATGATTATAAAAACCAATTAAACTGCATACAGGGCCTTCTCGACAATGGCAAAACTGCCGAGGCATCTGCATACATCTCTCGTATTACTGGAAATCTAAGAACACAGTTTGGCGATATTAACACAAATCATACCATTGTCAATATTATTCTAAACCAAAAATATCAAATTGCCTGTGACAAAAATATCACTATGACCTTTGTTATTAACGACCTGTCAGAATTGACTATGTCCGAGGAAGATTTGGTTACACTTTTGACAAATCTGCTTGACAATGCAATTGAGGCATGTGAAAAACTGGACCCAAACAATATATCCATTACCAGAATCATTCAATTTAAAATGATTTGGGAAAACGGCCAACTTGTCTTGTCCATTCGCAATCCAGTGTACAGCCCAGTACGAATTATAAACAATACGATTGTCACCAGCAAGAAAGATTCTATACAGCATGGTATTGGACTATCCAATGTGGATTTTGTTATTAAAAAATATGGCGGAACAAGCGTAATAACCTGCGAAAACGGTTGGTTTTCCTTCTCCGCAATTGTATAAGTGCTTTTTGTTTTCATACTTGTAACAATCTTTTTTGCCGTCTCAGCGTCGATTTGTGTCAGCATAGTTGCGTTTCCTCCTTTGTGTAAATATACTGTAACTATCAGTATTACAAACGCTCTTTGATTACTCTACCTAGCAGAAATTAGAATTCTAGCCAGATAAATCAAGAGCCGAAAGGAGATTAAAAATGAAACGAAAAATGATTGCCATTTTGATAACAAGCATCTTACTACTGTGTGCCTGTGGAAAAACAGAAGCTTCCTCTCCCCCGCCGGCCACGCCACAAGAGGCGGTCGAATGTATTATGGAAAGCATTCAAAATTTGGATATGGAAACTTTAAATCAATACACAGATAATTATGTGCAGACCTATGACAACTGGATTGGTATTCCAATAGAGAATGAATATCGTGTTTTTAACGAGCTGTTACAGCCTCGCTCCAAACAGAGCAAACGCTATCTGGCAAACTATCATTTGGACCAGAAAATAATGGAGCATCTAACATGGGAAATCACAGATGTACGCGAAAATAAGGACACAGCAGAACTGGATATGATTATCACAAACATTGATATGGCAAAAGTGATGGCGCAATATGAATCTCAAATCTTGGAAAACATACTGGAAAATCCAGCGCTAGGATTTGTACAATTCGCAGCAGACATGACAGAACTGGCTGCGGAAAAGAACACTCTGATTTCTATTATTGACAACTTAGAAACCAGTGATTTAAGCGTTATTCAAGTCACTGTTTCTGCTTATCAGGACAATGGACAGTGGAAAGTTCATTTAAGCCAAGATTTTATCAATGCTTTCTTAGGAAATATGTTTACAGATACCTATTCTGAAAACATTGAACAACATGCTACAAACCTTGAAGAACAGATTGGTTACTGTTCACTCCGTTTCAGTAACTGACAAAAATCCATGCAAAATTTGCTTCGCAAATGGATTTTTGCTTGCAACCACTACGTTTTCGCACGGACTTAGCAGTGAATGCTAAGTCCTGTGTGAACAGTAACACAGATTGGACAGAAATAGCAACAAAAAAAGATATCAGCTTGACAAATAATCCCTATACTTCTACAATACATTTATCAGTTTATTGAAAATAAACGAAGGGATTATTGCAATGAAAGGTACATTTGCTGCAAGAAAAAAGAACGGCACAGTCTACTATCGCGCCTCCATTACATATCGGAGAAAACATATCAGTCTTGGTGGATTTGATACTGTATTGAAAGCAAACGCCGCCTATCTTGAGGCAGACCGCATTTTAAACCATGAGCGACTAAACATCAATCAGTACAGGGACAACTCCCCCCTTCCCTTTGAAAAGTGGGTTATATTAATTAATTTCCGCGATAATGGCATTTATTTCGGCACGCCCATCTATGCAAGGACAAAATTTTTCTATTACTATTTATCTCCTACAGATGTGCTAAAATTTGATATTGACGACTTGTTTTATTACTCATCGCGCAAAATAATGAAACGCGATGGTCATCTCTTTGTCGCTGATTATGGTATGCACGTAAATATCCTAAACCGCTATGGCATCCGAAACTTTGCCGTTGCAGGAAAAGATTATCTCTTCTTAAATGATGATGACACAGATTTTCGCCATGAAAATATAGCTATTATTAATCGCTATCAGGGTGTCGCTGAGGTTTTTTATAAGGGGAAAAAAAGATATCGAGCACGCATCAACGTGCCTGGATATTATATTGTTGGCTACTATCACAGTGAAGTTGACGCTGCAATTGCCTACAACAAGGCAATCGATATTTTAAAAAAAAATGGCGTTAAAAAGAGTTATACTCCAAATTATATTGATGGGCTTTCTCCTTCCGCATACGCTGATATCTACTCTCGCCTAAAAGTGTCAGACAAGATTCTAAATTATAGACCAAACAAAAAAGAGCTTTGATCACTTGCTCTTTTTTGTTTGATATTATCATGTTTATTTGCTATTTTGCATAATCTTTAAAACTCATAATCATTGCCGCATCACCGTTTATCCCTTTGATGCTGGCATCAGAATCGTACTGCCACATGCCAAATTCATATGGATATTCTGGTTCATCACTGTCCTGTGCAAACCATACATCATATTCTTGTAATTCTTCCATATCTACCATTGTCAAGAGCCACTCTTTATCCCCATAAATCATAGGCTGGTATCCCGCATCTTCAATTCTGTTCATAAATGCTTTCGCAATTTGTGTTCGCTCTGTCATATCAAGTGATTCAATACGTGCCATATCATCAACCACTGTCTCCATAACAAATGCAACTGGATACTTCACACTATAGCCTGATATGGCATCTAAAAGCTCATCTGCTTCTTCTCTTGCCTCCGCTCTATTGATAGCCTGTGAACAAAAATATACCCCAATATCAAGTCCAGCTTTCTTTGCAGCTTTTAAATTATGCTCATACTCTGTGTCCAAAACAAGCCTGCCACTACTGTAACCCCTTGCTCCAACTTTAATCATTACAAAATCACAGCCTGCCTTTTTTAACTTGTCAAAGTCAACCTCGCCCTGATTTGCCGAAATATCAACACCACACTTAGATACAATCTTATTGTCCTCATAATAATTCATAATAGGCTTCTTATATTTCAAATTAGACAAATCATATTTATTTCGTGGAATCTCCTCATTGACATCTACCCACTCTCTTGACCCATCTGCATGTCTGACTTGAATACGTTTTACAAGCTCCTTTTCTTCCTCATCTTCCTTCTCTGTTTCGTCTTCCTGCGAAGTTTCTGTCTCGTTCTCCTCACTCTTCTTCTCTTTAGATGCATCTTCTTTGGTAGTCATATCATAGACGGAAGTCTTACCATTTGACAGTTCGTCCGCGGTCTTGGACTGCTCTTTGCTATCTGAAGCACTTGAAGAGCCATCAATCACTGTCTCTCCTGTCGTTTGGTTTGTAACTGTGCCATTGTTTCGATTGGACTGCGTGGAATTTTTCTCTCTTCCTGTGTCTGGAAGCGTCCATATATCAAGGTCATTTGATGTGAGCTTACTCTTTGTACTCACATTTTCTGAAGAATTTGCCTCCATTCGCCTCTCCTCTGCTGCCTTCGCTTCTTTCTGGGCGAGCGCTGCGGCATAACCGCTCCCGTCAGATTTCGATTTTGACTGATTTGCCCAAAATACAAGCGCTGTCACGCCAAGGATAATCACTGACATAATCAGCGCCATATACACATATGTCATTTTGGAGCCGGAACTATGTTCTTCCTCATAATAATCATCATGCAATTTCATATGATATAATCCTCCATTTCTATTTTGTAGACTCTCGGATTCCATAAGCCCTATTTCATGCTAATTCTTTGTTTTGAGAAGCCATTTTCATTTACATAATAGATTTACAGGCTTTATTATATAGCATTTCAAATACAATTTCAATTATTTTCTGAATATTTAATTATTTTTAGGTAACAGTAACTGATGGTTACTGTTCAGACAGGACTTAGCATTTACTGCTAAGTCCGTGCGAAAACGTAGTGGCTGCAAGCAAAAATCCATTTGCGAAGCAAATT
>ERZ808041.327-NODE-327-length-41367-cov-4.199080_pt1 | contig 41367 bp, 29 predicted proteins | sample MGYA00380192_ERZ808041 | MGnify/ENA primary metagenome ERZ808041 (study PRJEB31490, sample SAMN06133412) | mouse gut metagenome | isolation source: Z1_1 | host: mice | place: China: Chengdu | collected 2015-05 ...
CCAACTCTCCGGAATCTCAAACGGAACCTCCAGCGGTGTGACCGTATCCCCCACTTTCTCATAAGGGATATTATCGGTGGCGATTACCAATGAGGATAACCGCCGCTGAATGTCTATTTTGGAGTAGTCGATGTTGCTGGATTATCTAAAATGGATGTTCCTTCAAATACGCTTGAGGGAAAAGAAAGATATTTAGTAGAATTTATCCTTGACAAATTCCGTCTTGGTTCTCAATGCTTACGGATTGGACATTGGAGAACTTGATGCGTAAACATACTTCCAATCCGTTCAATCTGAATATTGCCCACATTTTCTATTTGGCAGGATTCATTGAAAGCTGGGGACGAGGAATAGAAAAAATCTGTTCTGCCTGCGAGAAAGACGGTGTTCCGCAACCCGTTTATACAATCAATCCTAGTGATATTATGATTGAATTCAATGCACCGGAAGATAGGATTATGCGCTCGCTTTCTATGCCTCTTCCCGATACGCCGACGGTGAGATCCCCTTACACTTCTTAAAACTGGTGGAGAAATAATATTGGTTGGCATAGCCGCATTTTTCACTGATCTCGCGCAGGGAAAGGGCGGAATTTCTCAGATACTGGCAGGCGGCTTCGATGCGGGTGGCAGTGATCGTGTCACTGATGCTGACTTCCTTTGTCTTCTTGAAGAGGGCGCTTAAGTAGGCCGGACTGACGTTGGCAAAGCGGGCGATCTCATGCAGGCATAGTTCGTTGCTCTGATAATTTTCCCGGATATAGCCGAGTACCTGTTCACACAGCTGGTCGTGATAGGTCTTCAGGGAGCTGTCCAGTTTCCGGCAGGCCAGTGTGCAGATCTCAGACAGCCAGGCGAAGAATTCTTCGCTGGTGTTGAAGGAGTACAGCCGGGAGTAAGTGAGGGCAATCTTTTCCTCCAGGTCTTTTGTCTCGATATCCAGTTCGTACAGGAATTTCAGCAATCTGCCCAGCAGATTGTAGGTGCGGACGAAGACGAAGTCCTTTGCCTGGTATTTGTGAAGAAGCTCCGTAGAGAATTTTTTGATCCAGACGTCCATAGCCGCATAATCCTTCTGGCAGATCAGCCGGATCAGTTCTTCTTCCCGGGTATCGGAAAAGGGTTCCAGAGAAAGGTTCTTGCCGAAAGCTTCCCGGGTATCGAATATATTTTTCTGCGGAAAGAAGAAGCGGTATTCCAGTGCATGACTGGCGCTTTCGTGGGAAAAGTGCACGCTCCAGAGGTCGGAGACAATATTGCCGATGCCGATATTTAAGGAGATGCCGGAATGCTGGTTTCTCGTGAGGATTTCTGCCGCGATGGTATGGATGGTCTGCAAAAAGTGGTTTGCGTTGGAGCTGTCCTGGCCCAGGATCAGTTTCAGGCAGTCGAATCCTTTGATGAGATAGGAACAGTCAAATATCTTGCAGTACTCCAGGACCGTGTCGTGGAGCTGGTACAGCAGCATTTCATATTGTGCCACACCGAGGGCGCTTTTCAGTTCGGAGGCGTTTTCTACCTGAAAAAGGGTTACATTGTAGAAGCGGTACTGCAGTCTGAGATTCAGGTATTCCATGTGGGAAGTCAGATGGTAGGAGGCTTCCCGGCCTGCGTAACTGAGAAGATCGAGAAAAAACTTCTCGACCATGGCCGGGCGGCTGAGTTCCAGCAGCTTCATGTTCCGGCGTTCTTTGTCGATGAGGGCGCAGGCGCCTTGTATTTTTTCGGTCAGGTAGGCATAGTCGATTGGTTTTTCGATGTAGTCATAGACGCCGATGCGGATGGCATTTTTGGCATACTCAAATTTATCGTAGGCGGAGATCAGGATGATCTTCACGAAGGGATTGCCTGCGATCGCCTGCCTGCTCATGGCGATGCCGTCTAAGTCCGGCATCTCGATATCGGAGATGATGATGTCTGCACTGTCCTCCTCCAGCGCTTTCAGGGCGGAAAGGCCGCTGTATTTAATGTGGGTCACCTGCGCGCCCAGAGCTTCCCAGTCAATGTTCTTGTGGATGCCTTCTACGGATAAGGCGTTGTCATCTACCAGCATGATTTTCTTCATTGGTCTTCCACTCCTTCCATTTGATCAAATTCTATTGTGACGCAGGTGCCTTGACAGAGGCTGCTTTCGATCTGAATCCGGCCGCTGCCGTAATGCCTGCTGGATATGCGGGCATTTACATTGCAGATGCCGAAATGTTTCTCGTAATTTACAGTCTGGTCCTGGAGGCTTTGCCGCAGTTCCTGCAGCTTTTCAGGCGGGATGCCGGCGCCGTTGTCTTCGATTTTCAGAAGAACCGTATCATCTCCGTAGGCCGCGGCAATCCGGATGAGGATATTGGGCGTGCCGGCGGAAATACCGTGGAGGATACAGTTTTCCAGAAGCGGCTGCAGTGTAAAGCGGCAGATCAGGAAATTCTCGATGCCGTCTTCGAGAGTGATTTGCCAGTCCAGATTGTGATTGTGGCAGAGCTTTTCCATATTCAGGTAGAGCGTGGCAATCTCCAGCTCGTCCCGCAGCGGGATCAGTTCGTCGGACTTGTGCAGGGTCAGACGGTAGAAGCGGGTCAGGTCCGAGATCATCTGGTCGGCCACATCCAGCCTGCCGAGGGACTGGCAGGTCTTAATGGAACCCAGAATATTGTACAGGAAGTGAGGATTGATCTGGGACTGCAGGAGCTGGTATTTCAACCGCTCTTCCCTGAGGGACAGCATCAGGATGGAGTCCAGATTATGCTGGATCTCTGTCTGCATCTGTTCAAAAGTCAACCCCAGCATATCGATTTCGTCATACAGGGCCGGATCATCGGGTTTCGGGATCGTCAGCGGTTCACAGGACGGCGGATCTGCGTTTGGCCGGAAGGCTTCCATGGCGCCTGACAGGGTATGGATACGGCCGGAAAGGTTCCTGGATATAAAAAGGATGACGAGCAGGGTTGCGGGCAGGGTGATCAGCAGGGTGATCAGAATGGTGCGCAGCAGGACAGCCATGCTGCCTGTAATATAGCTCTTGGGTATTTCCGTGATCTGATACCAGCCGTTGTCCAGTGTAGAGGCATGAATATAGGAATCTTCGTAGATAAAGTACGGCTGCCGGTCTTTCCGGATCTCCCGGAGAAACGCAGGGGAAAGCGTGCCGCCGTGTAAGGACGGATCTGAGGAGGCGATGACCGTGCCGTCGGGCATGGCAAGGTAGCCGCAGGTATCCACATTGGAAAAGGCGGTAGTGAACATATCGGAAAAATCCGTGGTATCCATAAGGATAAAATAGGCGTAATCCAGCTGGCCGCTTCCCTGGTTAAAAAGCGCCCGGCAGCAGATGACGGAATCGGTCTTTTTGTCGGATGAGAGCATAAAGGGAGTCTGCACCTGCGACCGGTAAAGCCATAGGGAGGATGCGCCCAGTGTCTGCAGGTCATCCGGGGATACGGCCAGCAGATCAAGCTGACTTAAGGGATAGAAGTAGAGGCCTTCACCGCTCCCGAACTTGTCATCCTTTAAGAAGACGCAGATCTGGTAGAAGTCAAAGGAAGAGAGGTAGAGAGATATATTCCCCCGCAGCAGGGTGAGGGTGTCCAGATAGGCAGAAAGCTCCTGTTCGTTAGCGCTCTCCAACGTATACATATTGTACTGCAGGGCGTCCGCCACGTTCTCGGCCTGCCGGATCTTGGCCGCAATTTGTGCGTGGAGCTGGTCGGCCGTAAAGATGGAAGCGTCCATGGTCTTATCCCAGGCGATGGAACGGGAAACCGTATAGGAAACATAGCTGACCGTTCCCAGAGGGAGGAGTGTGCACAGCAGGAAAGCCACCAGCAATTTGGTGCGGAAACGGGAGAACAGCCTGCGGCATTTTCGTAAAATAATATTCATGGAAGATCCTTTCCTGATTCTATCTGTGTTTCGGTATCTTTTCCTTCATTATCAAAGATTATAAAAAGGAGTCCGTCCAAATTCAACCGATATAAAAATAATATAAATGAATCAAAAGAAATTGTATTTTTATCGTTTTTTCTTTTTGTTACCCTTGAATTGAAAACAGGGAGACGGATGACCGTCCGGAACACAAGGAGGAAAAGGAATGAAAAAGAAACTTGTAAGTATTTTGCTCTCGGCAGCATTGACAGGCTCTTTGCTGGCAGGATGCGGCGGAGCAGACAACAACACGGCGGCGCCGGCGGAAGGCGGCACGGAGGCACAGGAAGACGGCGGAGCAGCGGAAGATGCGACGTCCGGCGAAGTGGCAGCGGATGACGCTGCGGCAGAGTCTGACAGCAAAGACGGGGCTTATGACCTGACTTTATATACCATCAACTCTACCGATGAAGATTTTCCCGACTGGCTGGCCAATGTGGAGGGAGCAACGGGCTTAAAGATCAATGTGATCGCAGCGCCCACCGATTCCGATACAAGACAGCAGAAGATCACGACCATTCTTTCCACGGGAGATGCGAGTGTGGATATCCTGGAGATCAACGATGAGATGAGCGCTTCTTTCAAGAATTCCGGATGGCTGGAAGGGCTCAATGATACGGTGATGACAGAAGATATTCGGGGTGAATTCCCGCAGGGGTATGTGGCGGATATGATCACCGACAAAAACGGACAGATCATCGGGGTGCCCGGTTATTCGGGTTATCTGGCCTTCTGGGTGAACCAGCAGATTCTGGATGAGGCAGGGATCACTTCCATGGATACGAAGGAAGATTTCGTGAAGTATCTGGAGGCGGCTTCCGGCGACGGCAGATACGGCTACGGCGGTTCCTGGGAGAAGACTTATGTATTCAACGAAATAGCGCAGTTTGTCAATATGTTCGGCGGCGACTATCTCGACTGGACGAATCCGGCCAACAGGGAAGCGATGGAATTCATTCATGAGATGGTGGAAAAAGGCTATACGCCCATCGATCAGATTGCCGACAAGTATGAGCAGATGAATCCGAAATTCAATGACGGGAAATACGGCAGCCTGTTCATGTGGGGTCTGGGAACGGATTATGACAAGGCAGGCATGTTGGGAGCGGATAAAATCCATATGGCTATGGTGCCCCAGTTCTCGGATCAGAAATACATCTTTACGGATTCCTGGAGTTACGTTCTGAATAAGGCTTCCCAGAACAAAGAGGCAGCTGTCAAGTTCCTGCAGTATATGGCCAGTGAAGAGGGGATGAAGGCTTCTTATGAAGCGTTTGACAGATATCCGGCCAGAAGAGACGTGGCCGAGAAGGTTGTTCCGGATACGGATCCTGCCAAGGAGATGTATTCCAGATACGCAAATGAATGTGTGGTAAAGGGACGCCCGATGCTGCCGCAGACCATGGAATTTATCTCTGCCATGGGAACCATATTCCAGTCTTATGTGAAGGATGAGATGACACTGGATGAGTTCTGCACGAAAGCACAGGAGTATGTAGAAACCTATAACCAGTAGCATTCTGTTTCAGGAAGGAGGCAATGCGGCGGACAAAGTGCATGTTGTCCCTGCGTTACCTCTTTTGGTCTGAGACAGCCCTGCAAGGAGGATAGTATGATCAATAAGAAGTCACTTCAGTGGATCGCCTGGGTACTGATCTTACCGGTGTTGCTCATAAGAGGATTCACCACGATCTACCCGATCTTAAAAACGGTGATCAACAGCTTTTACGATATCAGGATTCTGAGCGGCGTTCATGAGTTTGCCGGAGTTTCCAATTATCTCAATATATTTAAGGATCAAAAAGTAATCACAACCTTGGAATTTACCGGGGTGTTTGTGGTGGTCTCCATGTTTTTTCATATCATACTCGGAGTCGGGCTGGCACTGATCCTGAATATGAAATTTAAAGGGCGGCGTTTCCTGCGCACCATCGTATTGATTCCCTGGGCGATGCCTGCAGTCGTGATCGGTATGGCCGGAAAATGGGCGTTCAACAATGATTACGGACTGATCAATGATCTCGTCCGCCGGTTCGTTCCCGGATTTGAGCTGCACTGGCTGATCAATACCGGCACGGCAAGAGCGGCAGTCATTGCGCTGGATCTCTGGAAGGATCTGCCCTTTTTCGCCATTTTGATCTTGTCCGGGCTGCAGTTTATTTCCAGCGATATCTATGAGGCGGCGAAGGTGGACGGCGCAAATGCGGTCAAGTCTTTCTTCTATATCACGCTGCCGCTGATCATGAGAAACGTGCTGACTTTGTGTATTCCTTTTACGTTGTGGCGTCTGACAGGATTCGATCTGGTGTATTCCATGACTTCCGGCGGACCGGGAGAGGATACTTCCCTGATCGCGTACCGGATCACGATGGAGGCGTTCACCAATCTGAATGTAGGGTATGCTGCTGCTCTGGCGGTGCTTTTGTTCCTTGTGATGGCAGTATTTTCATGGTTTAATATGCGGTTTATGAACCGCTTTGAAGATTAGCAGAAACGGTTCGGAATGGAGGAAATCATGACAAAGAATTCTGATACAAAATATAAAATATACAGAGGGTTTACGGTGGTCATAAGATGGGTTATGTTCGCGGTGGTGGCTTTTTTTATACTGCTTCCGGTGTACTGGATCTTCATCTCTTCGATCACACCGCCGGGAGAACTGTTTAAGACGCCGATCGACTATCTGCCCGATCATCCGACATTGGAAAGCTACAGCTTTCTGATCCAGAATGTAGGGCTGCTGGCAAAGATTGGCAGTACAGTTATTATAATTGGTGTTACACTGGTAGTGGGTACGATCATCTGTGTGATGGGCGCTTATGGATTTGCAAGATTCAGGTCGAAGGCGGTGAGTGCGGCGTTTGGGTTTATCGTGGCTACCATGTTGATCCCGGAAGTGGTCACGGCGCGTCCTCTTTATGAATTCATGCAGAAAGTAAAGTTGTTTGACACCTATCCGGGTCTGATCATTCTCTATATCAGCTCTGTTATTCCTTTTACGGTGCTGATCTTAAGAAATTTTGTGGCGGAGATCCCGGTTTCTCTGGAGGAAGCGGCATCCATTGACGGTGCGAATTTCGTACAGAGGCTGTTCCTGGTGGTGCTGCCGCTGATGAAACCGGCGATCGCGACGGTGTGTATCATTAATTTTATCAACTGCCTGAACAACTTTTTCACACCGTTATACTACTCGAACGGTATTCAGGTGTTAAGTGTGGCTATCGTACAGCTGCCGCTCCGTGATAATATGTATGGAGTACCGTGGGATCTGGTCAGTGCCATGGGATGGATCATCTTACTGCCGATCATTATCTTCGTAGCGGTGTTCGAGAAGCAGATCATGGACGGTATTATGGCCGGCGGTGTCAAGGCGTAACAGGGAAGCACATCTGGCAGACAGATGGAGGAAGGAGGAGTTTGTATGTTTCAAAGTTTTATGGGTGGCCTGGGCGCACTGCCTCTGGCCAGACACGGAAAAAGCAGATCGATCAACTGTGAGAATCCTCACGGGGAGAAGGGAAAGGGCGGCATGGCCGCAAGCAACCTGGGTCCGTCAAGGAAGGGGGCGCCCTGTATTCAGGGGCTGGCACCCGGGAGTGTGACGACGCTGGCACAGATCGAAGGGGCCGGTATCATCCAGCATATCTGGATGACGGTGACGGACAGAACGGACAAAGATTACTATGTGCTGCGGGATCTGGTGCTGCGGATGTATTGGGATGATGAGGAGACACCTTCTGTGGAAACGCCGCTGGGAGACTTTTTCTGCTGTGGTTTCGGGCGGGGATGCATCGTCAATTCCATGCCGATCGTGGTGAATCCGGCCCGCGGCATGAACTGTTATTTTCCCATGCCTTTTCACAAAGGGGCGAGGATCACGCTGGAAAACCAGCATGAGGTTGAGGTGCCGGCCTTTTTCTATCAGGTGGATTACCTGTTGACGGATGAGCTGCCGGAGGATATCTGCTATTTCCATGCCCAGTGGAGAAGGGAGCGGCTTACGGAGAAGCAGAGGGACTATACGATCCTGGATCAGGTCAGGGGCAGAGGCCATTATGTGGGAACTTATATGGCACTGACGGCGCTGGAGCGTTACTGGTGGGGAGAAGGGGAGATCAAATTCTACCTGGACGGGGACGACCGGTATCCCACCATCTGCGGGACAGGGACGGAGGACTATTTCGGCGGCGCCTGGAGCTTTGCCAGTCAGTGTGACGGCAGAACGGTGGAGAATACCTACTGTACGCCGTTTATGGGATATCCGTATTATTCCCATCACGATCTGAGTGTACATAATTTCTATCACAATGACGATACACTGCCCCAGAGGGGGTTCTATCGCTGGCATATTATGGATCCGGTGCTGTTCGAGGAGGACCTGCGGGTGACGATCCAGCAGATCGGTACCTGCCATAAGGGGAATTTCGAGCGGCAGGACGATGTGGCGTCGGTGGCGTACTGGTATCAGACGGAGCCGCATCATCCGTTTATGCCGCTGCTTAAGAAGGAGGACAGATGGCCCCGTTAAGGTGGGGCACAGGTCCGCCGCAGAATGTAGCGCTACAGCTTTGCGTGCGGCTAAAAGAGCTGTCAATGTGGAAGGCAAGGATTCCACTGCGTACTCAGGGATATTGCAGGAAGAGCCGGCAATATCCGGGTAGAGGTGAATATGAAGAGGAGAGCAGGTAAATACCGGAAAACATACTGGGTGGCAGGTGTGGCGGCTGCATTGGCAGTCATGGGATCTGGCGGCTGCGGACGAAGAGAAAGCAGTCCGCAGCTGCTTATGGATACCGCAGAAAGCATGTGGGAAGACGAGATTACGATCATGCATGTGGACGCAGGAGATGAGAGTTTCAGAGCCTATATTGAAGAGCTGCAGACAAGGCTGCAGATGAAGATCAACCTGCTGCCGTATCCTGCCAATGCCGATTCCCGTCATGCCAAAGCGTCGTCTCTTTTGGCGGCAGGAGATTCTTCGGTGGATGTGTTTGCGGTGAATGATGAAATGATAAATGCTTTCAAGAACGAAGGGTATCTGGAACCGCTGCAGGACGATGTCATGGACGAAGAAACCGCGCGGGCATTTGAGCAGGAATATCTGCAGGAGACTACCATGGCCGGCGGGCAGATCTACTCTGCGCCTTATGTGCTGGATATTCTTGCGCTCTGGGTCAATGAGGAGTGGATGAGGGAGGCCGGACTTACCGGGATAGAAACAGAAGAAGATTTCTATCGGTTTCTGGCGCATGACTGGGGTGAGGGGCGCTATGCCTACGGCGGTTCCTGGGAGAAAACCTATGTATATAATGAACTGGGAGAGCTGATCAATCTTTTCGGCGGAGATTACTTTGACTGGAGCAATGAAAAGACCAGGGCGGCCGTCCGATTCTCCAAGGAGTGCGTCGATAAAGGGTATACGCCGAAAGAACAGATGATCGACCAGCACGAACAGATGAACCAGAAATTTATAGACGGTAAATACGGGATGGTGTTTATGTACACCGGCGGTATCAAGAAATATGCCGCCGCCGGTGTGTATGGAAAGGACAGGATCCATATGGCGCCGCTGCCGGATCTGGGCGGCAGGCATGTGACCTATATCGGTACCTGGCAGTATGCGTTGAACAAGGCTTCGCAGCACAAGGAGGCGGCCAGACGGTTTATGAGTTATGCAGTGAGCCGGGAAGGAAACAGGCTCTATGCGGAGATGACAAACAGTATTCCGGCCAGAAAGGATCTTCTGGAAGAGGAGCTGCATATTATCGGCTATGCAGAAATCAGAGAGCTGCTGCGTTCGGTGGAGATGGAGGTGAGGCCGATTCCGGCCAATTCCATGGAATATATCGAGATGGTAGGAGAGCTGTTCCAGAAATATATGCTGGGGGAACTGGATTTGGACAGCTACTGCGAGCAGATGCAGGAGCTTGTGGATGAGAATATCAAATAAGCAAAAGGCAGAGGCTGTGAGGCCCCTGCCTTTAAAAAACAATTTTTCCAGGGTTTACCCGGCAAAAACCTTTTCCAGAAAATCGTGGATCCGCTGACACATTTCATCCTGATAGAATTCCATACCCATATGCCCGGCGCCTTGTATGCGGTAATATTCCACAGGTACGTGATTCTGGACGAGGACATTATAGAAATCATCGCTGGCGGAGATATCTACGAGAGAATCTGCTGTCCCGTGTGCCATGAAGAAGGGTACGGTATTTTGGTTTACATAATATTGAGCGGTGGATCTGGCTGCACGCTCCGGTTCCTCATCCGGATGAAAGCCGAGATACTGGATCAGGTTTGATGAGGCCGTAGTTTCCGGCAGGGGCACGCCGTCGAAGGATTTTTCGTCACGTTTTGCTTTGCCGAGGGAAGTCGGCCCGTAATAGTTGATCACGGCGGAGACGCTGCTGGATTGCTCCAGATATTCTCCTTTTTCAAATTCGGCCAGACCGTTGGTGACGCCTGTCATGGAGGCAAGATTTCCGCCTGCAGATTCGCCGCCGATAACGACTTTTGCAGGGTCGATACCGTATTCGTCCGCATGGGCACGCAGATAGCGGATCGCTTTCTTGGCATCCTCTACCGGCGCCGGAAAATGTGCGCTGTTGGACAGCCGGTATTCTATGCTGGCTGTCACATAGCCCTTCTTCGCGAACCAGGACAGCCAGGGGATATAGGCGGAGCGCTCCATGGTGACGAAACCACCGCCGCAGATCCATACGAACAGGGGACGTTTCCCGTTGCTCCTGCCAAAGGGGAGCATGAGATCCAGCTTTAAGTCCCTGTAATTATAGAAGGGAAACCAGTAAGGCACCTGGGCGAAGGTGATGCCGGAGATCAGGGTGACGGGCTGTTCCTTTACAGGGACAGACAGTTCTCTTTTTGTTTGTAGTTTTTGCATGGAAAATCCTCCTTTTGAACAAAACACTTTTCTGTATCTTTATTAACCTTTATTATAGGTAAGAAGAGAAAAGCAGGAAAAGAACAATGCAGACTTTTTTTGACACAAAACAGTCATTTTTCTTATCGTTAACGACATTAGAAATTTCGTTTACTATAGTTGCAGCAAAGAAAAAAAGCGGATGGTCACAAGTACAGTGAAAACAGAAAAGTGTTAATAGAGAGCAAGATTGTTATTTTTCTGAAACGGGATTTCGCATAAAATGAAAATATCATCAAATAAGCGGTAACTATACCGTTACGAGAGGAAAGTGAGGAAAATACTATGAAAAAGAAAGTAGTAGCACTTGTGCTGGCAGCGGCAATGACTTTCGGTCTGACTGCCTGCGGCGGTGGCGGCGATTCTGCCGGAACGGATAATGCGTCCGGTGCGGCAGCAGAGTCAGCGGATGGCGGTGCGGCGTCAGCAGATGGAGGCAGTGAAGCGGGCGGTGAAGCTGCGGCGGCAGGAAATACTTATTTTGACGAGCTGCAGCATCTGGTAGTGGCGTTTCCGACCTGGACGGGCGCTCCGGCAGATACGCAGATGGTGACAGATGCGGTTAACGAGATTTTGAGAGAAAAGTACAATATCGAAGTGGAATTCCAGATCAGCGATTCCGGTTCCTACAACCAGACCATAACACTGGCGCTGTCCAGCGGCCAGCAGGTTGATATTATGAGTACACTGTTTGCAAACTATTCCAATATGGTCAATCAGGGATATTTGATGGATCTGGAAGAAGACGGTCTGTTCCAGACTTACGGACAGGGTATTCAGGGCGTGATCGACCAGAAATACATTGATGCGTGCCGTGTGGGCGGCGTATTGTATGGTATTACGAATACACGTGATTATGCCGTAGGACGCGGCTGTATCTCGGTGGGAACGGAGTTCCTGGATGCGATCGGTTATGAAGCGCCTGCGGATGCAGAAGAGATCATCCCGATCACGGAGGAAGAGCTGGAGGATATTTTTGCCAGGCTGCATGCACAATTCCCGGATCTGGAAGTTTATCGTCCGGCGGACAATGACCTGGTTCAGCAGACGCTGGTAGACCAGATTGGCGGCAACAATTTCGGTGTTCTTCTGGGCAGCAGCGACGAATTGAAAGTGGTAAATCTGTTTGAGACGGATGAATATATGAACTTCTGTAAGAGAGTCTACAACTGGAACCAGCTCGGTTATATCAGTAAGGACGCGGCTGCGGACACCACAAACGTGATCGTGCTTGTAAAAGAAGGCGTGCTGATGGCATACGGTACCGGCGGAAAACCGGGAAGCAAGGTGCAGGAATCCACGGGTGCTGATAAGGATATGACGATCTTCCAGACAAGAGAAGATTATGTGTCTTCCTCAGCGGTAGCGTCCTATCCGTGGGCGATTCCGATCTCGACGGCCAATCCGGAAGCAGCCATGGTCCTGATGAATGAGCTTTATACAAATCCGGAACTTGCGGATCTGATCATTTATGGGATTGAGGGAACGCATTATGAGATCACAGAGGACGGTTTCCTGGATGCCAATGCGGGAACAAGCCCTGATACGTTCTCTACGTTAAACTGGCTGTACCCGAATCAGTTCGCAAGTACGGTGATCGTTGGCAATACCGCGGATCTGTGGGAGAGAACAACACAGTTTAATGAGGAGGCAAGACAGTCTCCGGCGTCCGGGTTTGCTTTTGACAGCACCAATATTGCGACAGAGCAGACTGCAGTTACCAACGTATACGACGAATATCGTAAGAGTCTGGAATTTGGCTTCGTGGATCCGGAAGTTGCAATTCCTGAAATGCTGCAGAAGATGAACAGCGCAGGCCTGCAGAAGATCATCGAGGAGAAGCAGGCACAGCTTGACGCCTGGGCGGCATCGAAGTAATACCAAAATTTAGAGTTCTTTCATCATGCGTGTGGACATCAGGCAGGTTTCTCCATTGATAAAATGGATGATCCGGTTTTTGGTGTCCACTTCTTTTATGTTCTTTTTGTTGACCAGAAAGGAACGGTGGCAGCGCACAAAATCATCGCCGAATGCCTTGAGCAGATCCTTTATGGTGCTGAAAAATTCGATTTGCCGGTCCTTCGCATGGAGAATGACTTTATGGATGTTGCTGGAAGTCTCAAAGAATAAAATATCGTCATAATCTATGCTGATCTTTCGGCCGCCGGTTTCAATCGTGTAGACTTTGTGCGTTCTGCCGGTCTGCAGGGCATAGCGTTCCATTGCATTAAGCAGGCATTGCCTGATCTTTACTTTCGCTTCGGCAGGGGTGTCTTTCAGTACAAAGTCCATTGCTTCCACCTGGTACTGGAAAGTCATATAGCTTAGTTCAGAATGTGCGGTTATGAAGACGATGAAACCACGGGGATCATATAACCTGATCAGCTGTGCCAGTTTCATGCCGTTTATGTCGCTGCCTAGGTCGATATCAAGAAAATAGATGCCCGTGTTCCGGCTGTTCCTGATCTTTTCCAGCAGCACATAAGGGTCGCCTGTATTCAGGACAATCTGCATGTCCAGCTCTTCTATCAGAATGGTATTTTGAATGGTCTGTACGATAGTCTGCCGCTGCACGGCATTGTCCTCACACACAAAAATATCCAGCATATGATGTCATTCCTTTCTGTCAGTAAGTTCCAGATGCTGCGTGAAACGGCCGTTTTGCATGGAGGTTTCCAGCAGCGCGTTATCATAGGAACTGATGATCTTCCGGGCATTGGAAAGTCCGATTCCCTGATGTCCGGTCTTTGTGGTAAAGCCTTTTTGCTTTAATTTATGTAACACTGCGCCCTGATCCTGAAAGCTGTTGGAGATGGTGATGGATACGCCGGCCTCGTGCCGAATGATATTTAAGCCGGCCTGCGGCTGTTCCGCCAAAGGTGCGGCTTCGATCGCGTTGTCCAGAAAAATTCCCAGTATGCGGGCGAGGTCTACGGTGTTCATCGGAAAGCTGTCCACCCGGCAGGGAATGTCGATCGTGACATCGATCCCAGAGTCATGGGCGTAGATCATTTTTGCAGAGAGCAGGCTTTTGATCTCCAATACATCAATATTACCGAGTTGATTCAGTTTGTAATCCACCTGGTCGATCAGAGCCTTTGTGGGGAAGATCTTTGTTTCAAAATATTGCGCAAGTTCGTCTATGTCACGGTTTGCAATATAGCCGGACAGGGAGAGTAAAATATTGATATAGTCGTGCTTAAAGGAGCGCAGGCCGTTATACATGGCTTCCAGGTTGTGTGTGTAATCCTGTAAGTCCTGCATGGCCTTCTGCTTCGCCTCTGTCTGCATTTTTTCCTGATAGGAGCAGTGCACGGCCAGAAGCAGAAAGAGCATAACGAATAGATACCCTGAAATATGCAGGACATTATTGTATATCATTTTGCCGACAGAGCCGTTTTGCCCCGGGATCAGATCGTCGAACAGAAAGATGGTGATAAGGAGCAGCAATCCGGCGTCGATCAGATACCAGGTCTGTGGAAGGCGCAAAACGCTTTTTCCAGAAAGCAGTAGTTTCCTGAGCTGCCTGCCGCAAAACAGCGTCGCCAGGTAGAACAGCAGAATATGAATCATATGGACAATGGAAGAAACATACGGCTGCTCGATGAAAGATGTGGGAATCAGCATATGCAGAAAGCCTGACACCAGGTTATCCGTCACAAGCGCAAGCACAAACCCGATCATACCCATACAGACATTTTGGGCGGCGGTATCCCGGCAGAAAACCAGCCCGTAAATACAAATGACCGCCGGAATACCGAACAGGCCGTAGGGGATACAGGACAGGAACTTTATGGGCATTCCGGCAAGCAGCAGCGACAGATAAAGAACGATAAAGGCTTTGAGGCCCATACGCCCGGGCCATACATTGCGAACAGCAAGGGAAAGCTGAAAAAAAGACAATAACATTTAGGTAGATTCCTTCTTTTGATATTTGCAAACCTAATTATACTTTATATCATTCTTTACAGCAAGCCTTGTTCGACGAAAATGAAGAATAAGTGCGTATTCAGGAAAGAAAAAAATGCACTTATTCATGAAATAAGGTATTTTATGACTGTTTTGGAAGAACTGCTGTTTTCCCTGATATACTGTTTGACAGAAAATAAATTTATTTGGAAAGGAAACAGAAAGTTATGAAGCATTTTTTAAAAGGAGCTGCCGCTGTGGCGATCGTAATGTTTATCTTGATGTTGATCCACATTATTTTCAATGTGATGGGTACTGACCTGAACAAATACGTAAATAGTGTTATGCAAATTCTGCTGGCATCAAGTTTTGCTACGATGATTTATCATGTATTGATCAGGAAAGAGTAAAGCATGACATCATTTCCGGAATTCCCGGGGCGTTACACCGGTGAAGCGCCGGAACTGTTTGGAAAAATAGGATATATTCTGGAATCCGCATCTGGTGGCAATGTCACTGATGTTCTGACTGGTGCCGGCCAGAAGTCTTTTTGCCTCCTCGATCCGCTCGTAGATGATATAGTTTGTCAAAGAGAAGCCGGTCTCTCTTTTAAAAAGATGCGACAGGTAATCCGGAGTAAGATATACCATCGCTGCCAGAGATTCTCTGGTCAGGTTTTCATCCAGATGAGAGCGTATGTAGTTTTTGACCGTGGTGACGGCAGCATCCTGATCGGCGCAGCTGCGGATACATTCTTCATACAGCGTGAGGGCGTCCGTGACCCAGTCGCGAAGATTCGGGATGGAAGAGCAGGCCCGGTCAACAGGAAATTGAGAGATCTGTTCCCGAAAGAGGGGAAGCGCCTCGTTATCGGTAGTGTTCATGCAGCTGAAAAGAATCTGCAGAAAGCTGTAGTAGAAACTGGTCAGGGTATCTCTTGTGGCGTGGCCGGAGTGCTGCAGGGTATTTAAGAATAATGTTGTCTCTGACATAAGGTGTCTGGTCTTGCGCTGGAGCAGCAGGTCACTGTAATGTCCTTCGGAAAAGGTGATTTCCACAGGAACACTTTCACGCCGGGAGAGCTGCGCAAGATCAAAGACATGATTTTCCAGGGAGACATTGCTCTTGGCGGTGTCGGTCAGTTCCCGCAGCATTTCCTGAAAATCCGAGATGCCGCAGCAGCGGTCGGGAATATAGAAATTAAAAGTATTGGGAAATCGCGGGACAAAGTCCGTGAACGCTTTGCTGCACAGGGACAGCAGTGTTTCCCTGCTGCGGCCCGCGCCCGGCAGGGGCAGGAAGTAAAACTGCCTGTTCATGCGCACGACCACAGGGATCTCTTCTTTCTTATAAAAATATTCCCGCGCGATATTTTTCAGAAGAAATTCATGCAGGTCTTTTTTTAACGGCATTTCATCCATACCATTGCATTGGATCAGCAGGATCAGATAGGTGAATTCCGCGGCCGCCGCATCCAGATTCCGCATGTTCAGTTCGCTTACAATATCGGTTTTTCTGCTGGAAATGGCGCCTGCGGAAAGATCAAGCCAGAAAAGTTCCCACAGATATAGTTCACTCTCTTTCCAGTAACCGGCCTGCAGCGTATTCAGCTTGATATTCGTCTGCTGCCGGTATTGTTCCACCGCCTTGGAGACCGCAGACAGCAGGTCTTCGTCGGTCACCGGTTTCAGCAGGTAGTCGATGCTGGTCAGGCGCATGGCCTTGGAAACATATTCGAATTTGGCGTAGGCGGTCAGAAAGATGCAGATCGTATCCAACCCGTTCTGACGGATATGGTCCAGAAGTTCCAACCCGCTGCCGCCGGGCATTTCAATATCCAGGATCATAATGGCGATGGAATTGGCGGAAAAGATTTCCAGAGCCTGCTTCATGTTATAGGCACAGAAGATTTCTGTAAAAACCGGGCCATTTTCGGCAATTTTCCTGCGGGTGCTTTCTGCACTGTAATATTCATCATCTACAATCAGTAAGTTCATATCAGGTTCCTTTCGGTATGGTTTTTGGTTTGCGGTTACTGTCTGTTTTCCAGAAGCTGATACGGAAAATCAACGGTGATCTGTGCGCCTGCACCGGGACGGTTACAGAAGGTAAACCGGACGTCAGGGAAAATATGGCGCATACGGAAGATGACATTCGTGATTCCGATATGAGAAGTATCGCTGCCGGAAGGATAGGATGGCGCAGTGATCGTCGTAAGCATCTGCTGGGAAAAGCCGCCGCCGGTATCCCAGATACAGATCTGCAGCCGGATACGGTCCGCTGTCTCATAGGAGGTAACGTCGATGTGTATTTCCAGAAGCTGTCCCATGACCACTTCATGCTTAATGGTGTTCTCAATAAAATTCAGCAGGAGAAGGGGAACGATGGTTGCCTGCTGGAAGGCGTCCGGGCAGTTGGTATACAGGGCAAGGCAGTTCGGGTATCGGATGCCGGACATTTCCACGTAGTTTTTGACCATCCGCAGGTCTTCCCCCAGCGGGACCGTCTGGCCGGCAGAAAGCGTATAGCGCAGATGCTGGCTTAAGTCCATGAGCATGGAACGGGCCAGATCCAGGTGCTCGGGTTCGATCAGCTGATAGGCAGTGTTCAGACAGTTGATCATGAAATGCGGGGTGATCTGTTGTTTCAGATATTGGATCTCCAGTTCCTGATGCTGCAGCTTTTCTTCATAGATATCTATTTTCAGGTGCTTGATCTCTGCAACCATGTCATTGAAGCTGTCTGACATCTGCTGGTATTCCCGAAGCTGTCCGGACACGGAGATCTGATTTTCCAGACTGCCTTCGGACACTTTCTCGAGAGCGGCCGTCAGTATGTTGACCGGCCGTATGAGCTGTCTGTTGACAGAGTAGATCAATGCCAGGCTGGCGGCCAGAAAAAGGATGGTTGTGAGAATGGCGGCATTGCGCAGGGAAACATTCAGCGCCTGAATCTCGGAATAAGGTATCAATCTGGTCAGGTAGAAGCAGCTGCCCGAAAGCGCCTGCTGTACGACCAGCATTTTCTCCCCCTCTATTCTTTTGACGGCGTAAGAGTCGGTAAGGATATCGAAACTTAACGGCAGGGCGGTATTGTCCGGGCCGTACAGACAGTTGTCCTGTGTGGTGACATACAGGGCAATTTCTTCGTTATGGAAAGAAGTTGCGGCCCCAAGCAGGGAGGAAACGCTGATCAGGGTGCCAAGACGGGCTTTGCCGATGCCGATCATCCGGAGAAGGTAGTAAGAGCCGTCTATCTCCACGATCTCCCAGTCGTCGGGCAGCTGACCGGCAGAGATCGCGCGGCGGAGCGTATTTCGCAAAGTCAGCGTGGAAGTGGTGATCTTGTTTGTAAACAGGAAGTTGTCCTTTTCCGGGTCATAGAACATAAAACCGTCTGCAATATACAGCGACAGTGCGCTTTGGAAATTCTGGTCAAGATAATGGAGAGAACTGTACCAGGAGGTAGAACTGTTGTCCTGATAGGACAAATTTATATAATTATTATTTTCAAATGCTACGGTGTACAAATAGGTTTCGACTCTGTCCAGCTCGTAATCAATCTGCTTCTGGTAGAGCGCCACGGTGGCCTGGGTGTTGTGGTAGATATGTTCCGACAGCAGCGATATGGCGGATTGATTCTGGAATCCGATCAGGGCAAGAAAAAGCAGCAGTATGAAGCCCAGCAGAAACAGGGTATATGTATTGACGGATAATTGCTGCAGTTTCTTCTTCATGAAATGCCTCCGATTGTGCAAAATGCTGATAATATCGTAGCCATTTAATCATTTTTTGTCAAGAGAACGGGTTTAGGAAGTCCGGATTGTGTTAATACAGGTCAGAATTGTTATTTTTTATCCCGGTCGGGGCGGGCTATAATCAAACTAACAAAAAAATGCCGCGCTGCGGCTGTCAAGGGAACGAAAGGAGCGTAAGGATAATGATGTCTAAAGCGCAGAAACAACCAGCGGCGTCCACGGGCCGCAACAAAATGACATGGCGGAGATTCCGCCGCTATATTCCGATCTACGTGATCATGCTTCCGGGGCTGATCTACCTTTTTATCAATAACTACATGCCCCTGCCGGGACTGGTCGTCGCTTTTAAGCAGTACAATGCCAGAAAAGGCATCTACAAGAGTGACTGGATCGGGTTCAAGAATTTCGAGTACCTGTTTACGACCAATGATGCCTGGGTGATCACCAGGAATACGATAGCATACAATCTCGCCTTTATCGCGATCAATACGGTACTGGCGATCGTGGTCGCGATCATCTTAAGCGAGATCTGGGGAAAGGCCAAGAAGTTTTACCAGAGTGCGATCCTGCTGCCGTATCTGATCTCATCGGTCATCATCGGCTATCTGGTGTTTTCCTTTTTCAGTGTGGAAAACGGGTTTATCAACAGCGTGATCATGCCGCTTTTCGGAAAGGAGGGGATCAGCTGGTATTCCGAGGCAAAATACTGGCCGTTTATCATCCTTTTTGTGAGCGCATGGAAGTCTGTAGGGTACAACTGTATCATTTATCTCGCAACTTTGATGGGATTTGACCGCTCCTATTACGAGTCGGCACAGATCGACGGGGCCACCAAGCTGCAGCAGATCCGCTATATCACGCTGCCGATGTTGAAACCGACCGTGATCATGCTGACACTGATGGCCATCGGTCGCATCTTCTATTCTGATTTCGGTCTGTTCTATCAGGTGCCGATGAACCAGGGCGCTTTGTATTCCACGACGCAGACCATTGACACCTACGTTTACAGAGGACTGCTGCAGCTTGGTAATATCGCAATGTCAGCGGCAGCCGGTGTATATCAGTCTATCGTCGGATTTATTTTGATCCTGACGGCCAACCTGGTAGTGCGCAGGATCGATAAGGAAAGTGCACTCTGGTAATTATTTCAAGGAGTAGGAGAGATAAACTATGAAAACGAGAGAAGATAAAATTTTTAATGTATTCGGCCATATTTTTATGATTCTGTTGACGGTCATGGCCATTGTTCCTATTGTGCTGATGGTCATTTCCTCTTTGACTTCCAACGGCGCGGTTTTGAGAAACGGTTACTCTTTCTTCCCGGAAGAGTGGAGTACTTACGCTTATGAGTGGATTTTTGCCTCCAACGGCGGCGTGGTGCTCAAAGCCTATGGCATATCCTTTTTTATCACCGCGATCGGCACGACCTGCAGCCTTCTTCTGACGATCGGCCTTGCTTATGGCCTGTCCAAGAAGGGACTGCCCGGCCGCGGGATCTTTACCTTTTTGGTAGTGTTTACCATGCTGTTTAACGGCGGTCTGGTGCCGACTTATATCAACTACACGAATGTATTCCACATCAGGGATACCATTTACGGGCTTCTGATTCCGTCTCTGTTGATGAACGCTTTTAACATTCTTTTGATGAAGAGCTACTTTGTGACCGGCGTGCCGGATGAGATTCTGGAGGCGGCTTATATCGACGGGGCAAGCGAATTCCAGACCATGGTGAAGATCGCAGTGCCGCTCTCCAAGCCGATCATTGCCACGATCGGTATGTTTGCCGGGATCGCATACTGGAATGACTGGAACAACGGTTATATCTATCTGGTGCAGAGGACGGACCTTTACAGTATCCAGAACCTGCTGAACCGTCTGATGCAGAATATCAATGCGCTGACGCAGAACGCAAGCCAGGTGGGCAACGTCAACCAGGGACTGTCGGAGATTCCGTCCGTTACGGTGCGTATGGCCATGGCGACACTGGGCATTTTGCCGATCGTCGTGATTTATCCGTTTATCCAGAAGAACTTCGTCAAGGGCATTACGCTGGGCGGCGTCAAGGGGTAAGCGTGTACGGCTTTTTTACAGGAAACTTACATCATGCTCAGCCATACCAGAGAAAGGGCAGGGGTATAAAGCAGAATCAGTCATACCAGAGAAAGGGCAGGAGTATAAAACAGAAAATGGGCAAAAAATATACAACATTTACAGAGGTATTTGATTTCGGGCCGCATATCAGCAAAGTGATCCTGGAGACAGGAGAGGATTTAAAAGGGGCAGAGCTTTCCAAAGAACAGTTTGAAGTGTCCGTAAAGCGCACTGCGGTATCCGGAGAGGATTTCGTATGGCCGGTCTTTATGGGGGCCAAGCCGGATGATTCCATGAAGGGAACCCGGAAGATAACGGAGCTGTATGTGTCGGACAAACAGGGAAACCCGAAGGAAGACGGGAAGCATATCACGCTTTGCATGTACTGCGATCCCCGGGAAGGGATCGGCTCCGTGATCCGTTTTGACGGGCAGTTTAATGTGACGGTGCATGTGGCTTACCGGATCGTGCAGAAAGCTCCCATCAAGACGGCGGCGGGGATGCTGGAAGGCATGGTATTTGATGAAAACGGTGGAAACTGTACGCTGTACGGGGATCTTCTGCAGGTGGCAAGACACGAGGATCCTGAGATTCCCCTGTCATACTGTTTCTACCGGCCAAAAGAGGCGGACGATCATAAAGTGCCGCTGTTGATCTGGCTGCACGGTGCGGGAGAAGGCGGGCAGGAGCCGTTGATCGCGGCTACGGGCAACAAGGTAGTGAATCTGATCTCGCCCGGGATACAGGAGATGTTCGGCGGCGCTTATCTGCTGGCGCCGCAGACGCCTACCATGTGGATGAACGACGGTTCCGGGGAGTACACTAAGGACGGTTCTTCCATGTATGTAGAGCCGCTGGAGCGGCTGATCGCGGATTTTATCGACGGGCATGAGGAGATTGACCGGAACAGAATCTACCTGGGCGGGGATTCCAACGGCGGGTTTATGACCATGAAGATGCTGCTTCATAATCCGGACAGATACGCGGCGGCGTTTCCCGTGTGTGAGGCGCTGGCGGACAGCGCGATCACGGACGAAGATATCGCTTCGATCGCCGGAAAGCCGATCTGGTTCACGCACGCCAAGGATGATCCGGTGGTGGCGCCTGATCAGTATGTGGTGCCTACCTATAAGCGGCTGATCGCGGCAGGCGGGAAGAATATTCACTTTACTTTCTGGGATCATATCGTGGACATGACAGGCAAATATTTTAAGGAAGACGGGACGCCCTACACGTATATCGGGCATTGGGCATGGATTCCGATGCTGAATGACCAGTGCACGACAGATTTCGACGGCAGCCCGGTGCTGTGGGAGGGCAGGCCGGTTTCTATCATTGAGTGGATCGCGGCACAGAGACTGGATGTGTAGTGCAGGCGGTTGGTTTTGGGATATGGTCAGGGTGACTTTTGATGACAGCGGGGACTGATGGCAGTCCCCGCTGTCATGCTGTCAAAAAAGACTAAAGGTTATTTTCACGATACAACTTCTCTCTGTATTCCGGATTGGAAAGAGCAAGCTGCATATCCTCGGTCCTGCCGGCATGCAAAAGAGCCTGTATTAATTGGGACAGTCGTTGTTCACCTGCTTTCAGGCCTTCTTTTCTTCCTTCTTCCAGGCCGATCTTATGCCATTCTTCCCGTTCACTCCTCATATGTTTTTCTTCATTGTATTCAAAGATACTCACAGCGATTGCCTCCGCACGATTCCTGGACAGAAACTCCGCAAGAATACCGCTGTCGATACAGTGTGTGACTGCACATTCTACGGCATCTGCAAAGGGCATGTTCTTTGCAAAGATTCTGACTTGTTCTACATACTGCGCATATTCTTTTAACAGATGGCATGTGTCCAAAAGTTCTGTATTGTGTCCAAGATTGATATTATAGACTGATACGATCAGTTCCAACTGCGGCTGTTCACGGTCTGTTTCGAAGGCATCTGACAGTTTTAAGATCTGCAGTTCCGGTTGAAAATCCACACCATTATAAAAGACAATAAATTTTGGCGCTGGAATCTTGACCAGTGATGTACCATACAGGTTTTGGTCTTTAGTCCGGCCCTGCAGCACTTTGGTCACATAGGTCAGATCGCGCAGCGGCATGTTTGGATTGACAGTGGACTGGTGTTCGTAGATCAGCAGCCTGGAATCAAAGACAAAAGAAACATCGTTCTTGTAATTCATATAGACGGCATTTTCTAAAGTTGTGATTTCCAGTCTGTCCGTATCTGTGTAGGTGGTCTTATTGAGCGCGTTATACAGGCTCAGCAGATTTTCCTTTTCCTGAAACAGCATACGGAATACAGTGTCTTTTTGGTTGCGTTGTACGTTACTTTTATTCATTGAGTATCCTCCCTGATCATGGATGGCAGCTTTTCCGTATTCGCAAAAGATTTTGCGTCAGGAAGAGGCTGTCCGGCAGGAGGACTGTTTCAGTGTCTCCTGCTTTGATATAGTGTTGATTGGATGCAAAGCATGGATTTTCTGAAACTTAGAATATAGAAAGTACCTGATCTGTATTTAGAGAAAATATGCTTTTTATCAGCATATCACAGGATTAACGGAATTGTAAATAAATTCTTTGTTAAAATTTTGAAAACTGTCCCGGCAAAGTTTTTCTGTGAGTTTCCTGAAAGGAAGTTCCAGGTATACCTTTGGATATTTTGTGATAAGACAAAAAATGACAAAACAGAGTGAGAAAATGAAAGATGGATCCAAAACTATACTATAATGGGAGAGTTTGTCCGGGCGGATTTCGTAATTGAAATTGCACATGGGAGGGGATATTTGCTATACTGTAATACGGTAGAAAAGCGCCGGGCTGTTTCCTGCTCTGCCATGGTGCTATCAATAAAGAAATAACAAAGAAAAAGGAAGAGTGTAATGGAAATCCTAAACAGCATAACGATACGTCATGTAAAGAAATATTATGGCAGCGGCAGCAGTCAGGTCAAGGCACTGGACGGTGTGGATCTGTCGGTTGCGCAGGGGGAGTTCGTCGCCATTGTGGGAGCATCGGGCAGCGGTAAGACAACGCTTCTGAATATGATGGGCGGTCTGGATGCGCCTACGGAGGGCGAGGTGATCGTGGACGGTGTGAATCTGGGCGGTCTGCGGGAGGAACAGCGGGCAGTATTTCGCCGGAAGAAGGTAGGTTTTATTTTCCAGAATTATAATCTGGTCCCCACGCTCACCGTGGAGGAGAATATCCTGTTTCCGCTGGATCTGGATGGTTCTGCTCCTGATTTTAAGTTTCTGGAGGAGATGACGGAGCTTCTGGGGCTTAGGGATAAGCTGCAGGTCTATCCGGGAGCGCTGTCCGGGGGACAGCAGCAGCGGGCTGCCATTGCCCGGGCGCTGATGGCGAAGCCTGCCATTATTCTGGCGGATGAGCCTACGGGCAATCTGGATTCGCAGAACGGGCAGAATGTGGCGGGGCTTTTGAAGATGACGGCGCAGCTCACCCACCGGACGCTGGTGCTTGTCACGCACAACCTGGAGCTGGCGCAGCTTGCGGACCGGGTGGTGCAGATGAAGGACGGACGGATCGTAAGTCAGTAAGGCGGCTTCGATGGACTGGATAAAGTAATCCAGAGGGGAAGACAGGCGCAAAAGCAGCGCAGAAATGGAGTAAATCATGCTGCAGAATAATAATCTGAAAATCTGCCGCAGGCTGGTGTGGCGGGATATCAAATTTCATAAGGGACGGAGCATTTTTCTGGTGACGGCGGTGGCGCTGGTGTGCATGCTGTACACCTTTTCCTTTTCGCTGGGCGGGATGATCCGGGATGGTTATCTGTATACTTACAGGATGATGTATGGCTCCAACAGCCATATTCTGTTCTTTGATATGAGTAAAGCGCAGGCTCAGACGTTGTGTAAGCTGAGCGGGATCCGGGAGGCGGTTACGCTGTCGGCAGTGGGGACGCTCAGCGACGATATGATGGAATACCGCAGTGTGAAGCTGGCGGCGGTGTCAGAAGGGTGGGCGAAGGCCACGGAATCGGTGCCGTTTGCGGGGCGGATGCCGGAACAGAAGTGGGAGATTGCGCTGGATGAGCTTACCATGAATTCGCTGGCCATTCCTCATGAGATCGGGATGGAGGTGGTGCTTCGCTGGAAGCCGGCGGACGGCGGGGCAGAGCGGACAGACCGGTTTCGTCTGTGCGGATGGTGGGAAAGTCTGATGGGGCAGACGGAAACCTGTGCGTGGATCACGGAGGAGACGGCGCAGGCGCTGTGTCCCGATGCGCCTGCGCGGACAGCGCTTGGCGTGACGCTGTACCGGCCGGGAAATCTGGAGGAACAGGCACAGGATATGCTTGATCGTGTGGGACTGCAGACGGTCTCCTATACGACCAATCTGGCCTATAACGAGATAAAACGGGAATTCGCGGACAGTGAGGCGATGGGGTTTTACCAGATGAATCTGATCGTGGTGCTGTGCGGCGTGTTGATGATCTACAATATCGTGCGGATTTCTGCGGGACAAAATATCCGTTTCTATGGAAGGGTCAAAAGTCTGGGCATGTCGCCTCGGCAGATCCGGGTGCTTGCCATGGAACAGGCGGCCTTTTATTTCGTGTCTGCGGTAGTGCCGGGGTGGGGGCTGGGCCTTTTGCTGTATGTGGCAGTGGCTCCCTATGTGGTGATCGGGGTAGAGCAAAACCCGGCGATCCAGTTTTTCCGCATCTGGCCTCTGGCGGCGGGGGCTTTTTTTACCTGGCTGACTACGCTGGCAGCCTGTGTGCTGCCGCTTCGGCGGGTGAGGATGTGCAGCCCTGCCTCGGCGATGCGGTTTGTGGAAGGCAGGCCGGGAAAGAAGGACTACAGGGGGAGAAGGCGCCGCACCACCGTCTGGCGGATGGCGGTTTCCGGCCTGACACGGCAGAAAGGGCAGTCGCTGCTGACGGTCTTTTCGCTGCTGTTGTCTTTGTGTATCCTGTGCGGTATCTGGACGCAGCAGGCCAGCTATGATGAGGATAAGTATGTGGACGGGCTGTCCCTGAGTGATTACCGGCTGGAGGACGCATCTGCCACATCGACTCTGCAGCGTTACAATCCCGCAAGCCGGAGCATTACGGCACAACTTCTGCAGGCACTCACGGAGCATCCTGCCGTGACGGATCTGGGGACGGTGAGTTCCGTGGAGGTGCCTCTGTATGCGGATGAAGCGATGCGTGCACCGATCGTGGATTCGTTTGAGAAAGAAGATGAAAACGGCGTGCCGGGGAAGGCGGTCATGGCAGGGAATCCGGACTGGATGGCCGGTTACGAGAAGCTGCGGGAAAGCGGGGAATATATCGGCGTCGTGATGGGGGTGGAAGGACTGATGCTGGACAATGCGATGGCGCAGGGCATTATCATGGAAGGGACATTTGTACCGGAGAAATTTGCCACGGGTGACTATGTCCTTGCCGCGGGTGCGGATTCCCCCGATATCAGGACAACGCCGCCTGTGGGAAGCAAGGTAGAGCTGGGCGGCAGGGAGTTTGAGATCATGGCGGCGATTCCTTACGAGAGCACAATGGTTTCCGGAGCGGACAGTAGACAGGCGCAGTTTAATGTGACCTATTATATGCCGATGGAGACATTCGATACCCTTTTCCCGGGACATGGCATCCGCAATGTGGCGGTGGATATCGACCGTGAACAGCAGGCGGCATTCGAGGCGTTTCTGGAGCAGCTGCTGGAGGGGACGGGAGTCACGGTGACATCCTTTACCAGCTATCAGTGGAATTTTCATAATGCTGTCTTTCACCGGTATATGATCCCGTTTTTTGTGGGGAGCGTGATGTTGATGATCGGTATCCTGAATTTCTGTAACGCTCTTGTGAGCAGGATGCTGGTGCGCAGAAAAGAGTTTGCAGTCTACGAGAGTCTGGGCATGACCGGCAGACAGCTTCGCAACATGCTGCTGTGGGAGGGGCTGCTCTACTATGGGATAATGTCGTTGATCCTGGTGTCCGTCACGTCGGCGGTCACATGGATCTGGGGCCGGTGGTGGCTGGCCAACACCAATACATGGTGCATCACATGGCGGTTTTCGCTGCTGCCGCTCTGGCTGGTGCTGCCGGTTCTGTTTGCGGCGGCGGTGGCAGTTCCGCTTTTCTGCCTGAAAATGCTGCGGCAGGAGAGCGTTACAATGAGGCTGCGGGTGGTGGATTGATTCCCGCTGGCAACGAGCCGAGTGGCTGCCAGCAGACATTTGGCGGCTGAGTGTACCAGTGACGATTGTTACAAATGTTACAAAACTGTACCATTTCTGTACCTGACCTGTAACTTTAGACTGCTACAATTCTCTTAACGAAACAGTTCATAAGGCCATCGGCATATGGACGGGATCTGACAAGGAGGATTACAACATGGAAGCAATCGTAAAGGCAGCAGGATTAAAAAAATATTATGGAAAAGGCGAAGCGTTGGTGAAGGCACTGGACGGTGTGGATCTGGAGATTGAGCGGGGGAAGTTTACCGCCATCATCGGAACAAGCGGCAGTGGGAAATCAACGCTTCTTAATATGCTGGGCGGGCTGGATGTGCCGAGCGAAGGGAGTGTGAAGATCGGGAAGCAGGAGCTGTCGAAGCTGACCAGCGAACAGGCGACGATCTTCCGCCGCAAACAGATCGGCTTTATTTTTCAGAATTACAATCTGATACCGGTGCTGACGGTCTGGGAAAATATCATTTTCCCGATCACCCTGGACGGCCGGAAACCGGATCAGAAATTTATCATGGAGATCGTGCAGCTTCTGGGGCTGGAGAGCAAGCTGGACAGTCTGCCGAACAACCTTTCCGGCGGACAGCAGCAGAGGGTGGCCATCGCCCGGGCGCTTGCCTCCAAGCCGTCTATCATCCTGGCAGACGAACCTACGGGGAATCTGGATTCCAGAACGAGCGACGACGTGATCGGCCTGTTGAAAGTGACCAGTGAGCAGTTCCGTCAGACCATCGTGTTGATCACCCACAATCCGGACATTGCGGTGCAGGCGGACAGGGTGATCCGGATTGAGGATGGGAAGATCGTGACAGGGAAGGAGGGGGCGAGATGAATTTCAGACCGATTTTTGTTTTGAACAGGAGAACTTTCCGGCAGAACAAAGGGCGCAATCTGGTGGCGGTGCTGGCCATCGTTCTGACGACGCTGATGTTTACCACGCTCTTTGTGCTGAGCCAGAGCATGAGCAGGAATATAATCGAGATGACTTTCCGGCAGACGGGATATGATGGGCAGGCTTCTTTTAAGAGCATTACCGAGGAGCAGGCAGCGAAGATCGCGGCTCATCCCGACGTAGCCGAGACAGGCTACAGTATGGTTGTAGGGATTGGACAGGGAAAAGAGCTGTCGGGGCGACAGGTGGAGATACGTTTTGCGGATGAGAGCTATGCGGAACATTCTTTTGCAAAGCCCGTTACGGGCAGAATGCCGCAGGCGGCGGACGAGATTGCGCTGGATAATATCGTGCTGGATAAGCTTGGCATCCCCCATGAGCTGGGGCAGCGGGTGACGCTGGAATGGATTGCGGATTTTCAGGAAGAAGAGAACAGGGTGTCGGAATTTACGCTGTGCGGATTCTGGGAAGGAAATGAATCTTCCTATGCGAGTATGGCCTGGGTGAGCAGGGAGTTTGCGGAGGAGGTGACGGCGCAGCTGGAAGCGGCAGAGGCAGAACAGGCAGGAACAGTGGCGCCCGAACAGGCAGAGGTAGAACAGGCGGGAGCAGCGGCGCCCGAAAAGGCAGAGGCAGAACAGACAGGAACAGCGGCACTGGAAAAGGCAGAAGCAGAACAGGCGGGAGCAGCGACGACGGAAGAAGAAGTGCCGGAACAGGTGTCAAGCAGCAGGATTGCCGGCATCTGCATGGGGCAGGTGAATTTGTACAGTGACAGAGAGATTGAGAAGACCATGGACCGGATTCTGGAGGATACCGGATTGACGGAGCTGGAATACGGCGTGAATCTGGCCTATGATCCGGATATGAACCGCATGGCGGCGCAGGAGAGCCTGCCCATGTATCTGGGGATGATCCTGGTGTTTGTGGCCGGATATCTGATCATTTATAATATTTTCCAGATTTCGGTGACCACGGATATCCAGTTCTACGGCAAGTTGAAAACGCTGGGCATGACGGCCAGACAGTTGAAGAGGCTGATCTATGGGCAGGCCGGGAGGCTGTGCCTTCTGGGGATTCCGGTCGGCATGGTTCTGGGGTATCTGCTGGGTATGGTGCTGGTGCCTGTCTGGATCCAGATGGAGGACGCCCGGGTATCAGTAAGCCCGCTGATCTTTATCGGTTCGGCGGCGTTTGCGGGTATGACCGTGCTGATCTCCTGTATGCGTCCGGCCAGAATGGCGGGGAAGGTTTCTCCTATGGAAGCGCTTCGGTATAATGACGTACAGCGGGGCGGACGCTCTGCAAAAAGGCGCAGCGGCAGCGCCGGTCTGCCTGCTCTGGCATGGTCCAATCTGGGCCGCAACAGAAAGCGTACCGTGACGGTTATCTGTTCCCTGACGCTGGGGCTGACACTAATGAGCGCCTTCTATGCCAGGAATGCCGCTTTTGATATGGAAAAATATCTGGAAGAATTGATGCTGAGTGATTTCCAGATGGATCAGGCCACCAGTGAAGAGTACATGAAGGGATACGACCCTTACGGTGATACCCTGCATCCGGAGCTGATCGCGCAGGTGGAGGCGTTGGAAGGACTGGAGGGCATCGGTTACGAATACAGTCATGAGACAGAGATCGCGCTGAGTGAGCAGACCATTGCGAACATGCAGGCTTTCTATACGGACGATGTGCTGGCCGATTGGGCGTCCTATGATCCTGTGGGACCGCAGTCCATACAGGAAGCTGTGGAGGAGAAAAGTGCGGGGGCGGTGGTCTACGGTCTGGACGGCATTGTGCTGGATGCCTACACCGCAGAGGCGCATGTACTTGCCGGAAGCTATGATGCGGAGCAGTTTGCCACAGGAAAATATGCGATCGCTGCCGGCCTTGCCATGACGAAGGAAGAGGGACAGACGCTGCCTACGGTCTCGGTGGGAGATACCGTGGAGATCGAGGGCCAGGAATATACCATCATGGCGGTGCTCGACGAATTCTCGGTTATTACGGAAGGGGCAAAAGAGGGAGGCGCAGAAAATAAGGACCGGCATTATCTGGAATTTATCGTGCCTATGGAGACTTTTCGGGCACGCTGGCCCCAGAATACACCGCGTAAAGTATTCTTTGACGTGGAGGATGCGCATCTGGATGCTGCCCAGGAAATGCTGGACCGCTACAGTGCAGAGACGGGAGAGAACATTCCGCTTACCACCCGGGCTTCCAAGGCCGCGCAGTATCGCCGTGAGACAAGATCTAGTGCGGTGATGGGCAATGTGGTGAGCATCGTGATCGCTCTGGTGGGTGTGCTGAACTTTATCAATTCCATGGTCACTTCCATTGTGTCCAGAAGAAAAGAGTTTGCCATGATGCAGAGCGTGGGCATGACGAAGCCGCAATTATGTAAACTGCTTGTCTGGGAAGGAATGGATTATGCATGGATCACACTGCTGTGTACCTACGTGATCAGTTCCCTGGCGGTGGGGATCGGTGTGCGGGCCATGGTGGAGGGCGGCTTTACGACCTTCCGGTTTACGCTTCTGCCGCTGGTGATCTGTACGCCGCCGCTGCTTCTGTTTGCCGTGCTTGTTCCTTATCTGTGTTTCCACAATCTGGAGAAGGACAGTCTGGTGGAGCGGCTGCGGTCTACGGACTGACAGGCCGGGTGCATCTGCTGTGGCAGCATGATACTGTTGTTATATTTTACGGCCTGACCGGCCGCAGACTTGTTGAAAAAACGCTGTTTTCTTTACATCCCCGATAGATAATGATAGAATGAAATCGTATCAGGAAATCATATCTACGGAGAGGTAAGAATGCAGTGTTTTTTCAATACGGAGGGACGGTGCCGGCAATCTGTTAGTTTCCGGACGAAGAAATTGGAAATTGTGGAAGCAGTAATGTAGCTGCAGCGGATTAGGGATGGGTGATTTTTATGGAACGATTTATGAGCAGATTTAAGAAAAATATTCAGCGGACGGGAGAAGCGCTGGAGAGCGTGATGGCAGTTATCGTGCTGTTCGGCATTCTGCTGTCCGTCTACAGTCTGTTGAAGGATTTCGAGATCTTTCATTCGCTGGCGGTGGACACTTCGGCGTTCAAGCCTTTTCTGGAAGATGTCTTTGTGATTGTCATTGGCATTGAGTTTCTGCAGATGCTGTGCCGGCCGAATTCCGACAATGTCATGGAAGTGCTGATCTTCCTTGTGGCAAGGCATATGATCCTGGGTGATACGACGCCGGTGGATGATTTCGTGTCGGTCATCAGCGTGGGTATTCTGTGCGCACTGCGCAGATATCTGCATGTGACGCGGAAGAAGGAGGAAGCAGAGCAGGAGAACGGAGTGGACGGAGTCTGACGGTATGACATATGGCTGTGGTTCAGTTGATGCAGTGACAGTTGGGTTTGAGTATGACTGTATGGTCTGGCGTCTGCAGTAAAAACAGAAGGGAGACGTTGACGGGATAAACGTAGAGGAGGTCTGGCTATGGGGTTTTATGTTAATCCGAAAAACAGGGGATTCTGGGAATCCATTCGTTCTAAGATTTATGTAGATAAGACAGGATTGATTGCCTGTACGAACGAGTACATTAATACAGAGCAGAAGTTTATCTGTGTCAGCAGGCCGAGACGTTTCGGAAAATCCATGGCACTGAAAATGCTTGCCGCGTACTACAGCCGTGGCTGCGATTCCGCAGATTTGTTTGCAGGTCTGCAGATCGAGAGAGAGGAGACTTATCGGCAGCACTTGAACCAGTATGATGTGATCTGGTTGAACATGCAGCAGTTCCTGATCGAGGCCGCTCCGGGAAAAGTTACGGAATATCTGACCGAGGAGGTAATGCGCGAGCTCAAAAAAGAATATGGAGAGCTTTTAGACTGTCAGGACAGGGGGCTTGCCGTGGCGCTGCGGGAAATATTTGTGGAGACGGACAGGCAGTTTATTTTTCTGATTGACGAATGGGACTGCGTGATGCGTGAAAGGCAGGCGTCAGAGGGGTTACAGAAGCAGTATCTGGATTTTTTGAGAAACCTTTTGAAGGACCAGCCTTATGTGGCGCTTGCCTATATGACGGGGATCCTGCCGGTGAAGAAATATGGGGAGCACTCGGCGCTCAACATGTTCTGGGAATATTCGATGACAGACCAGAAGGCGTTGGAAGAGTATACCGGATTCACGGAAGATGAAGTAAAAGCATTGTGCGACCGGTTTCAAATGGATTTCGACGAGACTTGCAGCTGGTATGATGGTTACAGTTTTACAAGATTTCAGCATATCTTTAACCCGCGTTCCGTGGTGGAAGCCATGTGCAACCGCAGGTTTTCCAATTACTGGGTTTCCACGGAAGTGTATGACGCGCTGAAGATCTATATGGATATGGACTTCGACGGATTAAGGGAGGATATCGTGCGGATGCTCGGCGGCGGCCGTGTCCGGGTCAATACGCGCAGCTTTCGTAATGATATGCGTAATCTGGATTCGAAGGATGATGTGCTGACGCTGCTGATCCATTTGGGATATCTGGCCTACGATTCCGAGCGGAAGGAGGCGTTTATCCCCAATAAGGAGATCATTGAGGAATTTGAGAATGCCATGAGTACGGGCGGCTGGCCGGAGGTAATGCGCGTTTTGAAAGCGTCGGAGCAGCTGGTGGAAGATACGCTGGCCGGTCGGGAGAGCAGGGTGGCCGAGGGACTTGACCGGGCGCATACAGAGGTTTCTTCTATTCTAACCTATAATGATGAGAACTCGCTGGCCTGTGCCATCGGCCTGGCCTATTACAGTGCGAGGAAGGATTACAGATTGATCCGGGAACTGCCCACCGGCAGGGGCTTTGCGGATATTGTGTTCCTGCCGCTGCCGCATACGGGGAAACCGGCGCTGATTGTAGAACTGAAATATGATAAATCCGCACGGACGGCGATCCGGCAGATCAAGGACAGACAGTATACACAGGCGCTGGAGGATTATACGGGCGAAATATTGCTTGTGGGGATCGGTTACGACAAGGACAATGCTGACAAGCCGCACAGCTGTGTGATCGAGCGGTGGGAGAGTCAGGCCTGCGCGTTCCAATAACCCTTTTTATAAAAAAGCAGTGACAGTACCGTGCCCAGACACCACCCGATGGGCCAGGAGAGCCAGATGCCGATCTCGGAGCGCATGAGGGCGGAGAGCACAAAGGCCAGTACCACCCGCAGGATCAGATCGGTAAAGGTGGCGGTCATGAATTGCTTCATCGCGCCGGCTCCCCGCAGAATACCGTCGGAGACCAGTTTGGCGGAGATCATGAAGTAGAACGGCGACACGATCCAGAGAAACTGCTGTCCCGTCTGCAGCGCTTTGACGGAGGACTGGTCCATGAAGAGCAGGAGCAGATATCTGCCAAGACACAGATAAAGCAGGCACAGCGGCAGACTTAAAGTCCACACCAGTTTCAGACCGGCGCGGAAACCTTCCCTGACGCGGGACCAGGTTTTCGCGCCGATATTCTGGGCGGAGAAATTGGATATGCCGTTGCCGATCGTCGTAAACGAGGTAATAACCAGATTATTCAATTTGATGGCGGCGGAGTAACCGGCGGCCACGCTGACGCCGAAGCTGTTGATACAGCCCTGTACCAGAATATTGCCGACGGAGATGAAGGACTGCTGCAGGACGCTGGGGATGGCGATGGTGAGGATCTTCTTTAACAGGTCCCAGGAAAAAACTTCAATCTTTGCATTTCCGGACGATACTTCGATCCCGGCAAGCCTTTTTAAGATCAAAATCACAGAGAAAATGCAGCTGATTCCCTGACAGAGGAAGGTTGCCCAGGCCACGCCTGCTATACCCATCTGCAGTGAGACGACAAACAGGATGTCCACCACGATATTCGCCGTGGAAGAAAAGGCCAGGAACAGGAAAGGTGTCTTCGAATCTCCCAGTGCGGAGAAAATCCCGGTGGCGATATTGTAGAAGAGTAAAAAGGGCAGTCCCAATATGTAGATATCCAGATACAGCGCGGAATCGGCCATGATCTCTTCCTGTGTCTTCATCAGCCGCAGCAGAATGTCGCAGGACAGAAACCCGGCAAGCATCAGCACGATACAGAGCACGGCGCTGGCGATCAGGGTGGTGTAGACGGCGGTCTTCATCCGTGCGTAGTCTTTGGCGCCGAACAGCTGGGAGACGATGACGGAGCATCCCATGTTGCAGCCGAAGGCAAAAGCGATGAAAATCAGGGTGATATTGTAGCTGTTTCCCACGGCGGCCAGGGCGTTTTCGCCGATAAACCTGCCGGCTACAAGGGAGTCGGCAATATTATAGAGCTGTTGAAAAATGATGCTCCCGAACATGGGAAGGCAGAAGGCCCAGAGGACTTTCCGCGGGTCGCCTTTGGTCAAGTCTTTGTTCATAGTAAGATTCGTTCCTTTCTCACATTTCCTGTCTTTTTTTACAATATCGTATTATAATACCAGATGAGAGATATTAAAAATATATTGATTATATGTGAGATATATAAATATTATATGTTATAGTGTATGGTATATAGGATGGCAGGTGGCAGGACAGGATGGATATTAATTTTGAGTATTATAAAATTTTCTATTATGTAGCAAAATATAAGAACATCACCCGGGCGGCTGCGGCGCTTGGCAGCAATCAACCCAATGTGACCAGGGTCATGAAGCTGCTGGAAGAGGGGCTGCAATGCAAGCTGTTGGTGCGGGAGGCGAGAGGGATCGCGCTGACACAGGAGGGGGAACGCCTGTATGCCCATGTGGAGGCTGCGTTTCATCAGCTGTTAAAGGCGCAGGAGGAGATCGGGGCACAGCTTCTTGACGGCACGGGGACGGTGGAGATCGGTGCGACGGAGACGGCGCTGCATCTTTTTCTATTGGATGCGCTGCGGTCGTTTAAGGAAACCTGTCCGAGAGTCAGGATCAAGATTCACAATCATACCACGCCGGATATTTTGAAACGGCTTGCTTATGGCAGGCTGGATCTGGCCGTGATCACCACGCCTTTCGAGACGACGGGGCATCTGGTGGCCGGAAAGCTGACCGGATTCCGGGAGATACTGGCGGGCGGGGAGCCGTACCGGAGGCTGGGAGAAGGGAAGGCGAAGACGGGAGAAGCAGGGCATTGCGGCGGAGTGCTTTGCGGACCGTGGAGTCTGCAGGATCTGCAGGCGTATCCGTGGGTGGGGATCGGCAGCGGCACGGCGACCTGTGAGCTGTACCGGGCATTCTTTTTTCGGCAGAATGTGGATATCGAACCGGATACGGAGGTGGCGACTTCCGATCTGCTGATTCCGCTGATCCGGGCAGGCATGGGGATCGGATTCGTGCCGGAACGGATGGCACAGCCCTGGCTGGATGCGGGACAGCTGGTGCGGATCCCGCTTGACTGTGAACCGCCCGGACGGGAGATCCGTCTGGTCTATGACAGCGGCAGGGGGAAGAGCGCGGCGGCGGAGGGACTGCGGAAGTACCTGCAGAGGTACGCACAGGAACGGCCTCAAAATCAGTAAAAGTCAGGTTACAGTTCACCATGAATCGTAACAAAGTCATTTCAAAGAATCACAGAGAATGATTTTAGAATGATTTTTCTTGTAAAAAAAAGAGTTTGAAGTTATAATACTATTAAAATTTACAGGTGATGACGAAGAGGAGTACACTTTTGACCGCCGCCAGAGAGAGCAGCCGCAGGCTGGAAGGCTGCTTCGGAGAGGGATTGTGGAAGGTAGCTTCGGAACCGGAATGTTGAATGGAAGGTGCATTGCAGTTCTTTGGCAGGCAGCTTAGTAGATGTTCCCGCCCGATCCCCGTTAGCGGATCAGATTTGAAAGGATATCCGACGGCAGGCGGTGGAAGATGGATCTTGGATCGATCGCACATTCGGCGGCCGGAGAGTCAGCTTGAGAATCGATGAGTGAGAAACCAAGGTGGTACCGCGCATGATGCGCCCTTTGCTGTGACAGGATCAGCAGAGGGCTTTTTATATGGGAAATTTTTATGAATTTTCCATATGACAAAAAGCAATGACCGCACTGCGCCGGGCGAAAAAGCAACTAAAAACTGTGAAGAAGTAAGAACAAAGAAGAAGTAAGAACAAAGAAGGATTTATACAGGAGGACACGACATGAGCAAGGAACTGGCAAAGACTTACGACCCGAAGGGGCTGGAGGACAGATTGTATCAGAAGTGGATGGACAAGAACTATTTCCACGCCGAGGTGGACGAGACGAAGAAACCTTTTACCATCGTTATCCCGCCGCCGAATATCACGGGACAGCTGCATATGGGACATGCGCTGGACAATACCATGCAGGATATCCTGATCCGCTATAAAAGAATGCAGGGGTACAACGCGCTCTGGCAGCCGGGCACCGACCATGCTTCCATCGCCACCGAGGTGCGCATCATTGAGAAGCTGAAAGAGGAGGGCACCAGCAAGGAAGAACTGGGTCGCGAGGGATTCCTGAAACGCGCCTGGGAGTGGAAGAAGGAATATGGCGGGCGCATCATCAACCAGCTGAAAAAGATGGGCTCTTCCTGCGACTGGGACAGGGAGCGCTTTACCATGGATGAGGGCTGCAACAGGGCGGTCACCGAGGTGTTCTGCAAGATGCACGAAAAAGGCTGGATCTACAAGGGCAGCAGGATCATCAACTGGTGTCCGGTATGTAACACGTCCATCTCCGATGCGGAAGTGGAGTATGAGGAGCAGGCAGGTCATTTCTGGCATATCAAGTATCCGCTGGTGGATGAGAACGGTGCGCCCAGCAAGACGGAGTTCCTGGAGTTTGCCACCACCCGTCCGGAGACGATGTTGGGCGATACCGCCGTGGCAGTGAATCCGAAGGATGAGAGATATACTTATCTGAAAGGAAGAATGGTCTGGCTGCCCATCGTCAACAAAGCGATTCCGGTGGTGGAAGACGAGTATGTAGATATGGAGTTCGGTACGGGCGTGGTGAAGATCACGCCGGCTCATGACCCTAACGACTTCGAAGTCGGGAAGCGTCATAACCTGCCGGAAGTCAATATCATGAACGACGACGCCACCATCAACGAGAACGGCGGTAAGTACGCGGGTCTGGACCGCTACGAGGCGAGGAAGCAGATCGTGAAGGAACTGGAAGCGGAAGGGCTGCTTGTGAAGATCGAGGACTACGCGCACAACGTAGGCACCCATGACCGCTGTAAGACGACCATCGAGCCGATGATCAAGAAACAGTGGTTCGTGAAGATGGACGAACTGATCCGTCCCGCGGTAGAGGCGGTCAGGAACGGTGACGTTAAGCTGATTCCCGAGCGTATGGATAAGACTTATTTTAACTGGACGGACAATATCCGCGACTGGTGCATCAGCCGTCAGCTGTGGTGGGGACACCGGATCCCGGCCTACTACTGTGACGAGTGCGGTGAGGTGGTGGTTGCCAGGCAGACGCCCGAAAAGTGCCCGGCGTGCGGGTGCACTCATTTTACCCAGGATCCGGATACGCTGGATACGTGGTTTTCTTCCGCGCTGTGGCCTTTCTCCACGCTGGGCTGGCCGGAAATGACGGAGGATCTGAAATATTTCTATCCGACGGATGTGCTGGTGACGGGCTATGACATTATTTTCTTCTGGGTAATCCGGATGATCTTCTCCGGATATGAGCAGATGGGAGAGAAGCCTTTTCATACGGTGCTGTTCCATGGGCTGGTGCGGGATTCCCAGGGGCGCAAGATGAGTAAATCCCTGGGCAACGGCATCGACCCGCTGGAGATCATCGACAAGTACGGCGCGGACGCGCTGCGCCTGACGCTGATCACGGGCAATGCGCCGGGCAATGACATGCGTTTCTACTATGAGAGAGTGGAAGCCAGCCGGAACTTCGCCAACAAGGTGTGGAATGCTTCCCGTTTCATTATGATGAACATGGAGCAGACGCAGGAGAAGACAGGCGGCCGCGGATGGGAGGTTTCCTATGACCAAATCAAAGAGAGTCTGGAGCCTGCCGACAAGTGGATCCTGTCGAAACTGAATACGCTGGTAAAAGAGGTGACGGACAATATCGATCATTACGAGCTGGGCATCGCGGTACAGAAGGTGTACGATTTCATCTGGGACGAGTTCTGCGACTGGTACATTGAGATGGTGAAACCGCGCCTGTACCAGCGTGAGACGGAAGGGGAGGATGCCGGGGCTATGACCGGTGCCGGGAAGCAGGACGGCACCGATGGAGCGGCAGACGGCGGGAAGCAGGACGGCGCTGATGATGCCGGCCGGAGCGGAAAGCAGGCGGCCCAGAGCAAGAACGCGGCGCTGTGGACGTTAAAGCATGTGCTGATCGACGCGCTGAAACTGCTGCATCCGTATATGCCTTTTATCACCGAGGAGATCTTCTGCACGATCCAGAGCGAAGAAGAGTCCATAATGATCTCCAGCTGGCCGGCATATACTGAAGAGAAGGCGTATCAGACCGAGGAGAAGGCCATCGAGCTGATCAAGGAAGCGGTGCGCGGTATCCGCAATATCCGCACGCAGATGAATGTGGCGCCCGGCAGAAAAGCGGCGATGTTCGTAGTCAGCGAGGCGGAAGCGGTGAGAAATGTCTTCGAGGAGGGCAGGCTGTTCTTTGCCTCTCTGGCGGGCGCTTCCGGGGTGACGGTGCAGGCGGACAGAAGCGGCATTGCACAGGATGCGGTATCGGTGGTGGTCCCCAATGCGGCGGTGTACATTCCGTTTGCGGAGCTGGTAGACATCAGGCAGGAGATCGAACGGCTTGAGAAGGAGGAAAAGCGGCTGCAGGGTGAGCTTGCGCGGGTCAACGGCATGTTGAACAATGAAAAGTTCATGGCGAAGGCGCCGGAAGCGAAGGTTGCGGAAGAGCGCGCGAAGCTGGAGAAGTATACACAGATGCTGTCGCAGGTGCAGGAGCGGCTGGGACAGTTAAAGGTTACGGTTTAGTCTGCAACAGGGGGCAGGGCACCGTGAATAGTAACGCCGCTGTTGCAGTTGAAGAAATAGGACTGGAAAAGTGAGTGGATTTGGTGTAAAGTTATGGTATAGTAAACGGCATAACAAATTTCTGTTTCCGGCATGGATGTGTTGACAGAGAAGGTCATACATGTCCATGCCCGGACAGCAGCGAGTTTGCAGAGACAGGAGAAGGTGAGGGTAAACGCGTGGGTGAGATAGAATTTTCCCGGGAACAGATGAACAAACTTAAGAATGCCATGATATGGGGCGATGAAGGGGAGAATGCCGGGGCGGCTGGGAAGAAGACGGTAGATTTCGGCTGGGATCCCTGCGGTACGAATCTGGCCAGAGGCACGAGACTGCGGGTGGAGAAGGACGGCATGACGGCGTGGCTTTATCTTGCACCGCCGGATAACGGCCAGACGTATACGAAGAATGAACTGATCACTTATCTGGAGCGCAACGGTGTGATCACGGGATACCACAGCTCTAATCTGTCTGCGATGATCAAGAAGAAGGTCTATGAGAGAGAGATTCTGGTGGCGAAAGGGAAAGAAGTCCAGAAAGGCAGGGACGGCTGGTTTGAGTACCTTTTCACACCGGAGGAGTATGGCGTGCCCAAGATCAGGGAAGACGGCACGGTGGATTACACGAGTATGAGTGCGCTTCACAATGTGCACAGCGGCGAGAAGGTTGCGGTCTATCATCATGCCGAACCGGGCAGCGACGGCTATACGGTGCGGGGCGTGGAAGTCAAGGCCAAAGCGCCGAAGGAACTTCTGCCGCTGCGGGGCAAGGGTGTAGAGCGCGTCGGCGATGAATATTTTGCGCAGACAGATGGGAAGATCGAGGCCAAGAACGGTAAGATCGATATCCAGAAAGTCCATGAGGTTGCGGGGGATGTGACGCTGATCGTGGGAAAGGTGGAATTTTTCGGCGATGTGATCATCAACGGCAATGTGGAGAACGGCGTTGTGATCCGCTCCGGACGTAACATTGAGATCCACGGCACGGCGGGCAGTGCGACGCTGATCGCGGGCGGTGATGTGATCATCAGCCGCGGCATACAGGGCGGCGGCAGTATATCGGCCAAAGGCAGTGTGTTTGCTGACTTTATCGAGAATACGACGGTGGTAGCCGGAGGTTCCGTGCAGTCCAATACTATTTTGAATGCCAATATCTCCGCAGAGGATAAGGTGATCACCACCGGTAAGAAGGGCGCTGTGATCGGCGGCTATGTGCACGGATTTAAAGGCATTGAAGCAATGACGGCGGGCAGTGATGCGGAGGTGAAGACGATCCTGCACAGCGGTTATGAGCAGCGTTCCTACGAGCGGTATCTGGAACTGCGGCGTAAGGAGAGCGAGCTTAAGGATAAGCTGGCGGATCTGTCGGACGGTTCGCGGGATAAGCGTATGGGCGGCTTCGGAATGTCCATGGCGGCGGAGATCAGAATGGTCGAACAGGACAAAATAAAAGAGAGCCTTGCGGAAGAACTGGGAAAAGTCCGGGATGAGAAGGAAATGCTGGAGATCCTGATGGAGGAAAGCAGGGGAGCTTATATCAAGGTGGACGGCAACATCTACCGCAATGTGGTGATCGGCGTCAATGTGGAGCAGCTGACGTTAAACAGAGGCACAGGATTTATGAACTACACGGCGGACAACGGCGTGCTGGAAGGCAATGTGATCGTACATTGACAACGGCGCGGTGTGTTGTGCGTGAAGATACAGTTTACAGGGATGGATTGGAAAAAGAGGATGACGGAAGAAGTCAGTGTTTATGAAGAGGCGGAACGCTACATCAACAGCATCCCGAGGTTTACCGGCAAGAACAGCATGGAGGATACCGTAAGGTTCCTGGCACATCTGGGCAGCCCGGCGCAGCATTGCAGGATCATTCACGTGGCAGGCACAAACGGAAAAGGCTCCGTTTGTGCTTATTTGCGTTCCATCTTGCTGGGGGGCGGGTGCAGTGTGGGAATGTTTATTTCTCCCCATCTAGAAACCATGCGGGAGAGGATTTGCCTGGGAAATGAGATGATTTCGCCCGATGAGTTTATCAGGATTTTTAACAGAGTCAAGGACGCAGTCGATGAGGAAAATCATCCATCCTTTTTTGAATTTCTGTTCCTTATGGCAATGGTCTATTTCAGCGAAAAGCAGCCGGACTATCTGATTTTGGAGACGGGATTGGGTGGAAGGCTGGATGCTACGAACTGCCTTTTGCATAAGGACTTATGCGTGATCACGGAGATTGGTTATGATCATATGCAGTATCTTGGAAATACTTTGGAGGAAATAGCTGCGGAAAAGGCCGGCATTATGAAGATGGGAGTGCCGGTGGTATTTGTCGATAAAAGGAGCGAAAGTACAGAGGTTTTGGAAAAGTATGCCAAAAAAGTAAAAAGTCCGGCGGTTATCATCGGAAAAAACAATATTTTGAATGTGAATATAAATCATAAAAGCATTGATTTTTCACTGCATACTGGTTATTATAATTATGTTAGTCTTTCCCTGAATACAAAGGCGCTGTATCAGACGGAAAACGCGTCTTTAGCTGTCGCGGCGCTGCATGTGCTTAACGAAAAGAGGATTACGGAAAAAGCCGTAAGAGCGGGCTTATGGTCGGCCGTCTGGCCGGGCAGGATGGAGGAGGTTCTGCCGGGGGTGTATCTGGACGGCGCTCACAAC
>ERZ808041.331-NODE-331-length-41038-cov-14.877054_pt1 | contig 41038 bp, 45 predicted proteins | sample MGYA00380192_ERZ808041 | MGnify/ENA primary metagenome ERZ808041 (study PRJEB31490, sample SAMN06133412) | mouse gut metagenome | isolation source: Z1_1 | host: mice | place: China: Chengdu | collected 2015-05 ...
ACCTTGAGGAGATATTTTATTTTGGTAACAAAAAATGCCGTATTTATGCGGCTTTTGGCGTTTCGCAAACGCCTATACAAAATTTAGAATACAAGGAGAGGACGATATGACGATATTAATTAAGAACGGCAGAGTCATCAATCCGGCGACCCAGATGGATGAGACGGCGGATGTGTTGGTGGAGAATGGAATCGTAGCGAAGATTGGCAAGGGCATCAAGGCAGAGTGTGACCGCAAGATCGATGCAAAGGGCTGCTTTGTAATGCCGGGATTTATCGATATGCATGTACATCTGCGCGATCCGGGCTTTGAACAGAAGGAGACGATCGAGACGGGCTGTAGAGCTGCGGCGCACGGTGGATATACGACTATACTTGCAATGCCGAACACGAAGCCGGTTGTTGACAATGCGGACGTCGTTAATTATGTGCACAACAAGGCGAGGACCGTCGGCGTTGTAAATGTGCTTCAGGTCGGAGCAGTGACAAAAGGACAGAAGGGCAAAGAGCTTTCTGATATAGAGGGAATGGCGGCGGTGGGAATTCCTGCCATCAGCGAGGACGGCAAGACCGTTATGAACGCGGAGCTTTACCGCGAAGGAATGGAGAAAGCTAAAAAGTGCGGTATTGCGGTGCTCGCGCACTGCGAGGATATCAATCTGGTAAACGACGGCGTTATGAACGCGGATGAGAATGCCGAAAAGCTTGGATTGAAGGGCATCATGAATTCGGTCGAGGATATCATTGTCGCGCGCGATATTATGTTGAGCCGCGACACGGGCGTGAAGCTGCATCTGTGCCATTGCTCGACGAAGGCTTCCGTCAGTCTGGTGAGATACGCCAAGTCAGAAGGAATTCCGGTAACGGCGGAGGTATGCCCGCACCATTTCACATTGACATCGGACGATATCAAGAAGATCGAGCCGCAGATGGATCAGAAGAAAAAGCTTGCGATTGACGCGGATGCGGACACGAACTATAAGATGAATCCGCCGCTCCGCAGCAAGGAGGATGTGCAGGCATTAAAAGAGGGACTTCGTGATGACATTATGGATGTGATCGCGACCGATCACGCCCCGCACACCTTTGCGGACAAGAATACCTCCATGAAGAAAGCACCGTTCGGCATTGTGGGTCTGGAGACAGCGGCGAGCCTTACCTACACGGAGCTCGTGGAAGGAGGGTATCTGACGCCGATGCAGATGGCGGAGAAGATGAGCTATAATCCGGCGAAGATCATCGGGCTGGACAAGGGTGACATTGCGCCTGGCAAGGTCGCAGATATCGTGATCTTTGATCCGCAGAAGAAGTACGCGATCGATAAGACCACATTTGCGAGCAAGGGCAAAAATACACCGTTCGACGGCAGGAAAGTGACCGGAAAAGTGCGTGCTACGCTTGTCGATGGACAGGTGGTATACGAGGACGACATGAAATAGGAATGAACCGGATGATTTTAGAGTGTGCGTAACGGCGTGGAACGAAGAAAATGCCGAACGGAAATAAATACGCATGAGAAGAGACGAGGAGAACGATTCATGCAGCGTGAGAAGTTTGAGGAGACGGCAGTCATTTTAGAGCAGAAGAAGATTGCCGGAGGAATTTACAGTATGTGGCTTGGCACGAAAGAGATCGCCGCATATGCGAAAGCGGGACAGTTCGTATCGGTCTACAGCAATGACGGGAGCAGACTGCTTCCGAGACCGATCAGTATCTGCGAGATTGACAGGGAGAAGAGGGCGCTCAGGCTTGTATACAGAGTTGTGGGAAAGGGAACAGAGGAGTTCTCGGCAATGCAGTCCGGTGAAGCGCTTAAGGTCGTGGGACCGCTTGGAAACGGCTTTCCGAAGGGGGAGAAAAAGGCGTTCCTGATCGGCGGCGGTATCGGAATTCCGCCTATGCTTGAGCTTGCGAAGGAGCTTGAATGTAAGAAACAGATCGTTCTGGGCTTCCGCGACGAACTGTTTCTTATGGACGAATTCAGGGAGCAGGGCGAGGTCTATGTTGCGACGGAGGACGGCAGTGCGGGGACAAAAGGGAATGTGCTTGACGCCATCCGTGAAAACGCGCTTGCCGCAGACGTGATCTATGCCTGCGGTCCGACGCCGATGCTTCGCGCGCTGAAGGAATATGCGGCGGAGAAGCAGATCGAGTGCTGGATTTCGATGGAGGAGCGTATGGCGTGCGGCATCGGAGCATGTCTCGCCTGTGTCTGCAAGTCAAAAGAAGTGGATGCGCATTCCAATGTCAAGAATAAGAGAATCTGCAAAGAAGGACCGGTATTTGCGGCTGAGGAGGTGGAGTTCTGATGAATCTTAGCGTAGATTTGTGTGGAGTAACGCTTGCGAACCCCGTGATGACAGCCTCCGGCACATTTGGCTCCGGTGCGGAATACGCAGAATTTGTCGATTTAAATAAGCTTGGCGCGGTCGTGACGAAGGGCGTTGCCAATGTGCCGTGGGAGGGGAATCCGACACCGCGTGTGGCGGAGGTCTGCGGCGGTATGTTAAATGCGATCGGACTGCAGAACCCGGGCATCGATCTCTTTATCAAAAGGGACATTCCTTTCCTGAAGCAGTACGACACGAAGATCATTGTCAATGTCTGCGGTCATACAACGGGTGAGTACATAGAGGTTGTGGAGCGGCTTTCGGATCAGCCTGTGGATCTGCTCGAGATCAATATTTCCTGCCCGAATGTCAAGGAGGGCGGTATCGCGTTCGGTCAGAATCCGAAGATGGTCGAGGATATTACGAGCGAGATCAAACGGCACGCTGCGCAGCCGGTCATCATGAAGCTGTCGCCGAATGTAACGGATATTACGGAGATGGCGCGTGCAGCGGAAGCGGGAGGCGCGGATGCGCTCTCCATGATCAATACGATTACCGGAATGAAGATCGATATCCATAGGAGATGTTTCGCGCTGGCGAACCGCACCGGGGGTATGTCAGGCCCTGCGGTTCATCCGGTTGCTGTGCGCATGGTATACCAGAGTGCGCAGGCGGTGAAGATACCGATTATCGGCATGGGCGGCATTGCAAACGCGGAGGATGCGATCGAGATGATTCTTGCAGGCGCTACGGCGGTATCCGTCGGAACAGCGAACTTCACGAATCCGCATGTGTCGGAGGAGATCGTGGACGGCATCCGCGCGTACATGGAGCGTTATCAGGTGTCGGATATCAAGGAACTCATCGGCGCTGTGCATGACAGATAAAATTGACAAATAAAATTTCCTATTATGGCTTGCTTTTTCGAATAAGGCAGGCTATAATATTTACATACTTATTTAAGAAAGTTAAAGAAGTAAAAAGAAGCGATGCAACAGGAAAGTGAAAAAGAAAGAAGGAGGAACTATCTTATGAAGCTTGTGGTAATTGGAGGAGGAAGCAGTTATACACCGGAGCTGGTCGAGGGAGTCATCCTGCACAGCAGAACGCTGCCTGTCACGGAGATTGTTCTGATTGACGTGTCGATGGGAGAGAAGAAGATACAGATCAACACCGATTTTGCAAAGCGCATGATCGCGCATGCGGGACTGGATATTTCCGTGCGGTATACGCTTGACCGCAAAGAGGGGCTTGCGGGCGCAGCCTTTGTCATTACGCAGCTTCGCGTGGGAGGTCTGGACGCGCGGGCGAAGGATGAGCGGATCCCGCTGACCTACGGTGTGATCGGTCAGGAGACGACCGGCCCGGGCGGATTTTTTAAGGCGCTTCGGACGATTCCGGTGCTCCTGGATATCTGTAAGGACATGGAGGAGGTATGCCCGGACGCATGGCTCATCAATTTTACAAATCCGGCGGGCATCGTAACGGAGGCTGTGCTAAAGCATACGGGCATCAAGTGTATCGGTCTGTGCAACGTATCTATTAATATGTGGCATGACGCGGCGGGACGGCTCGGCGTTCCGGTGGAGGATATGGACTGCCGTTTTATCGGGTTGAATCATCTGAGTGTGATGAATCACGCCTACTGCGGAGGCGAGGATCGGATCGGGGATGTTCTTGCCGTGTCGAACAGCGAAAGCGTTGTGAAAAATATTGAAAAGAATGACGAGATGGACATTCTGGCGCGGGAGATGGGCTGTATGTTCTCACCGTATCTGCAGTATTTCTATTCGGAAAAGGAAATGCTAAGAAAGGAGACGAAGGAGGCGCTCAGTATCGAGGGAACGCGCGCCAATCAGGTAAAGCGGGTGGAAGCCGAGCTGTTCAAATGCTATCAGAATGAGAGCCTTAAGGAGAAGCCCGAGGCGCTTGCAAAGCGCGGCGGGGCAAGATATTCCGAGGCTGCGATCAAGCTGATCGACAGCATCTACAACGATAGGAAAGACGTACAGGTGGTCGATGTGCAAAATCACGGCACGATTCCCGAACTGCCGGACGACTGCGTGATCGAGACGAACTGCGTGATCGGTAAAAACGGAGCGGAGCCGTTAAAAGATGCGGAGGTTCCGGCAGAGATCTTAGGGCTGATCGTACAGGTCAAGGCGTACGAACTGCTCACGATAGAAGCAGCAATAGAGGGCGACCGCAGGAAGGCGCTCCTGGCGCTTATGAACAATCCGCTGGTGCATGATGTGAAGGATGCACGGGGCATTTTAACGGATATGCTTAAGGCACATAAAGAGTATCTGCCGCGGTTCGGTGAGTAAACAGAGAAGCCGAAGTTTGACAAAATCAGTGTACGAGGAGGGCAGTCATGTATTTTCTTGGAATTGACGCAGGGGGAACAAAGACGCATTGCATGGTCGCAGATGAAAAGCGGCGGGTCATCGGGGAGGCGGTGGCAGGCGCGGCGCAGCATCAGATTTATGGAATCGAACAGACGAGACAGTCGTTGATGGAAGCCATCAGCGCAGCGCTGAATGGCGCCGGAATTACCATCGCGGATATTACATACGGCGTATTCGGAATGTCCGGTGCGGACGGAGAGGAAGATTTTGCATTATTGCTGCCCGTGGTACAGAAAATTATGGGAGAAATCCCCTTCCAGGTCGTTCATGACGCCTGGATCGGCTTTTATTCCGCGACAGACGAGGCGGCAGGAGTCGCTTCCATCTGCGGAACAGGGGCGGGACACGTAGGCGTAAACAGGCAGGGGCAAAGACTCGTCTTAAGAAATCTGGATTACAGACTGGGAAATTACGGCGGCGGGACGGACCTTGCCGAGAAGACGCTCCATTTCGCCTTCCGGTCTGAGGAGGGAACCTGGGACAAATCGCTGCTGGAGGAGATGGTGCCGCCTGTGTTCGGAGTGGAGAGCATGGAAGAGGTGTGCGCGGTTCTGCAGAGCGGAGATTGGACGAAAGAGCAGAAGTTCGCGCTTCCGATCGCGGCGTTTCGGGCAGCGGAAATGGGAGATAAGGTGGCGCAGGAAATGATCGGCGATATGGGCTATCAGGAGGGAAGGTATGCCGCCGCAGTCATCCGGCGGCTTGAGATGCAGAAGGAGAATATTCCCGTTGTGCTGATCGGAAGCCTGTTTCGCACGAAGAGCGCATATCTGCTCGAACCGTACATGAGGGCGGTTCATGCGGTATGTCCGGGGGCATACATCCTCGTACCGGACGCGCCGCCCGTGACAGGTGCGATTCGTCTTGCAATCCGGCAGGCAAAAGGAGAGACAGACGCTGTTTGTCCTGCAATCCGGCAGGCAAAAGGAGAGACAGACGCTATTTGTCCCGCAATCCGGCAGGCGAAAGGGGAGACAGAAGAATGACGCAGAAGAAAGAACCTACCGGAAAGCCGGCAGTCATTAAGGAAGTCAATATCGGTCTATTAAAAGATGCGCTTTTAAGGCTCGGGCAGGCGACGCGGGTTACGCTTGCAAGGGAAACGGGAATCAGCCAGCCCACCGTGAATTTTCTCATCAAGGAGCTGACGCAGAAGAACGTTGTGCTGAATCTGGGCATGGCGGATTCTACCGGAGGCAGAAGGGCTGAACTGTATACGCTTAATCTGAAACAGAAGCATCTTGTCTCTGTCATCGTGAGGAAAGATGCTTTGGAGTATTGTGTCTGGGATCTCGAATTGAATCGTGAGACGGAGGGAATTTTTGCCAAGACAGATGACGTTTCTTATACCGGACTTTTGATGGGACTTCTTGAGAAAATTTTTGCCGGAACGGACGGGATAGAGTCGGTGACAGTCGGCGTGCCGGGAGCCGTGTCCGACGCGGGGCAGATTTTTGCCATCCCGCAGATTCCCGAGTGGGAACAGTTTCCACTGAAAGAATATCTGCGGGAGCAGTTTGACGTGAACGTGACCGTCGTAAATGATATCAATGCCGTTGCCATGGGGTATTTGCAGTCGGAATGCAAGTCGGTGTGCGGGGACGCCGCGAGGCGGAAAGAACTTATTTATCTTCATGTCACAAAGAGCGGTATGGGCGCAGGTATCATTGTAGACGGAAAACTCTTCGGCGGTCACGGAAGCTTTGCAGGCGAAGTAGGCTATATGCGCGTGGCGGACGAAAGTATCGAGGAGCGGCTTTTGCGGGGGAAGGACGGGGAGCGGACAGAGATTCTGGCGAGAGTGGTCACGAATCTGATTTGCGTGCTCGATCCGTGGAAAATCGTTCTGGGCGGCGGCGTAACAGAAAAGCAGGCAAAGGAGATCAGACAAAAGTGCCAGGCGCATCTGCCGATGCGGGAAGTCCCGGAATTTACGGTGATCGCGGACGGCATCGAATATTATTTCTTAGGACTTGGGTCGCTCGGGCTGGATTCGCTGGATCGAGAACTTAAGCTCAGCTAAAAGCCGAAACTCAGACTCGGCTAAAAGCCGAAATGAATTGAAAACCTACATCATATATGGTAAGATTTGAAGGTCAGAAAATTTTTCCATGGTGGTTTCGACTGTCATGGAACATACTTATAAATAGGCAAAAACTGCCGTAGAAGATGGAGGTCATAGGAAGATGGAAGCGTACAAGAGCGAATTTATCGAGTTTATGGTAGAGAGCGACGTGCTCAAGTTTGGGGAATTTACGTTAAAGAGCGGGAGAAAATCCCCGTTTTTCATGAATGCAGGAGCTTATGTGACGGGAAGCCAACTGATGCGCCTCGGCGAGTATTATGCGAAAGCGATTCACGAGCACTACGGGGATGATTTTGACGTGCTGTTCGGACCGGCATATAAGGGGATTCCGCTGTCTGTTGCAACGACAATTGCCTTTTCTAAGCTGTACGGCAAGGAGATCCGCTACTGCTCGAACCGTAAGGAGATAAAGGATCACGGCGATACCGGGATTTTGCTCGGAAGCAAGATGAAGGACGGCGACAAGGTCGTGATTATCGAGGACGTTACTACTTCCGGCAAGTCGATCGAGGAGACGTTCCCGATCGTAAAGGCGCAGGGCGATGTTGAGATTCTCGGGCTTATGGTATCTTTAAACCGTATGGAGAAGGGGCTTGGCGGCGAGAAGAGCGCGCTGGATGAGATTCGTGAGAAGTACGGTTTTGAGGCAAATGCGATCGTCACGATGGAGGACGTCGTGGAGCATCTTTACAACAGGGAATGCCGTGGACGCGTTGTCATAGACGACGGGATTAAGGTCGCGATTGACGAGTACTACAAGCAGTACGGATGCGGCGCATTTCATGTCTAAAAGAAAGCGCCGTCTGGTAACGGGGATATTATTTCTGGTGTATTTTATCGTGTTGTTCTATTTCCTCTTTTTCTCGGAGGAAATGGGACGCACTTACAGTGAGCGGGCGTATCACTATAATCTGGTTCCATTCAGGGAAATCGGCAGATTCATAAAGTACTGGCGTGTGCTTGGAATGAAGGCGGTACTTTTAAATATCGTCGGAAATGTCGTGGCGTTCGTGCCGTTCGGTATTTTCCTTCCTATTTTTTCTACGCGGAGTAAAATGCTGTGGCGGGCAACGTATTACAGCTTCGAACTCAGCCTTTTTGTGGAACTTTTACAGTTGATTACCAAGGTTGGCAGTTTTGATGTGGACGATCTGCTCCTCAATACGTTGGGCGGGATGATTGGTTTTCTGATCTATCAGCTCGCCGCACATGTGCAGAAAGGGAAGGACAGTGGCAAGAAGACGGAGAAGAGGATATAAGTTTACGGAGAAGACACAGTCCAAACGGGGGCTCGCTGCGTTTATTCTTGCGGGAGCGTCCATTGCTGTGTTTTGCGCTGTTGTTATGAATTCTTATCATAACAGGGGTGCGGGCAGTATGTATCTGGGAAGCGCCGGGGTGTCCTCTTTTATTTTGGGACTGTTGGCTTTTGTGCTGGCGGTGAAGAGTCTTAAAGAGGAGAATTCTTTCAAGTTATTCCCGTATCTTGCGGTGGTCAGTTCGTTTCTGATTACCGGAATATGGGCGGCGCTTTATGTTGTGGGATTTATGTTGTAAGCCGCCGTTTGCGCGGGAAAGACCGTCTTTGGTGCAGGAGCCGCTTTTGGAGAGTTTGGGTCAAAGCGGACGTGTGGCGGAAATGGAGAGAAGATATGACGGATTTTGAGAAACAGATTGCTTTTATTATGGAGTTGGATAAGATTAAGAAGATCGGCAGGCAGACATATCTGTCGGATGGAAGCCGCAAGGAAAACGATGCTGAGCATTCGTGGCATCTGGCACTGATGGCGTTCGTGTTTGCGGACTATGCGAATGAGCCGATCGACGTGTTAAAGACGATGAAGATGGTGCTTCTTCACGACGTGATCGAGATTGACGCGGGAGATACCTACGCGTATGACACCGAGGGGAATAAGACCAAGCGGGAGCGCGAAGTGAAGGCGGCAGACCGCATTTTCGGGTTGCTCCCTGAGGAACAGGCGAAAGAGTACCGCGGTCTGTGGGATGAGTTTGAGGCGATGGAGACGGCGGAAGCGAAATTTGCAAATATGTTGGACAAGGTACAGCCGTTGCTGCTCAACGATGCATCCGGCGGAAGGTCGTGGGAAGAGCACGGCGTGAAGAAGTCACAGGTTATGGCACGCAATGCGAGAACGCATGAAGGCTCGGAAGAATTGTGGGCGTATGCGAAGTCTCTCATCGAGAAGAACACCGCAAACGGCAAGCTGATTGACGAGTAAGAGGTGAGTGCGAATGAAGGTCATCGGGCACAGAGGAAAGAAAAAGCAGAAACGCCGGTTGCCCATCGATTGGGTGTTAGAACTGGTGGAGTTTGTGGCAGAAGTGATTGCGGAGGTAATAGCAGATGCATTATAAAGAATTATACAGAGAAGCGAACGAGCAGGCGGCGGAGCGCTTTTCACTGGTGGCGGAGCGCGTTGCGGGCATTGCGAAGGAGGCAGAGACGATAGAACCGTATGCTTCGTATTTTAAGGAGACGGCGGCTTTTCTTGGGGAGCTTGCAGGGCTTTATGAGAGAGAGGCGCAGGGAACGCCTGGAACTGAGCATATTGAGGAGTGCGGGAAGATCAATCACGCGCTCTATGAGGACATTCTTCCGGAGGCATACGCGCACAGCTACGCAAATCCGGCGTATGCCGTATCCGTGCTCGGAGAGCAGTTCGGGGCGGCGTTTTCGCTGCTTACAGCGCATATACGTGCCGGCATCCGCGAGGTGTTCCGTGGGAATTTAACGAGACTGACAATTGTAATGGAATTGTTCGTGGAAATCTACAACAGCTTTGAAGCGTTATCCGGGCAGGCGGCTTCCGCCGATGCGCTGGCTGAGACAGAGAAGGAAATCCGCCAGACAATTTACTGGTATTTTCATGACTACAGTGAGCTTTTCAATGAAGCGGCGATAGAAAGACTTGTGAATCCGGCGGAGGATTTCGAGCGCGGAATCGTAATGGAATCCGACTTGACCGATTTGCGTTATCTCTACCGCTACGGCGCATATATCGGGGAGAATGAGAAAAAGATTGCGGCGTTTTTAAACGGTATGTCCCAGGAAGAGATTCAGGCGATGGCGGATACTTACACGGAGGGCTACCGCATCGGGTTTGAGGTGACAGGCAAGGATCTATCGAAGAAGCAGACAGCGCAGATCCGCTATCCGATCGGCTTCGAGCGTATGGTGCGCGCGGCTGTTTTAAATTTTGAAAATATGGGACTTAAGGTAACGATGCGTGCAACGGGTACGACGGTAAATAAGCAGTATGATTACGATCATAAGGAGGATGCGGCATATTATCTTGATAAGGCGTATGTGGAGCGTGAGCTTGAGTCGTGGAGAAGCGGCTTTGAGGAACGCAAGTCACTGGCAGCCGGGCATGCAGGTCCGGCGGTGATCGAGGTGTTCGGCGAGGAGCCGTTTTCACCCGAAAGTAAGAAAGAAGCGCTTCATTACAGTGATAAGCAGCAGAAGTTGTGTGTCTACCAGAAGAGCCAGGAAGGGCAGATCACAAATCAGTATATTAAGGGTGAGGAGCGCAGTTTTACGATTATCGCATATCCGCTGCCTGCGATCGGGGAGCGGTTCGCGGAGATTTTTGCCGAGACGGTGAAGATCAATACGCTTGATTACATGCTCTACCGGGATATGCAGCAGAAGATGATCGACGTCTTAGATCAGGCGGATAAGGTGCACATTACAGGAAAGGGAGCAAATAAGACGGATCTGTATGTCAATATCTGGAAGCTTAAGGATCCGGCGAAGGAGACAGCGTTCGAGAACTGCGTGGCGGACGTCAATATTCCGGTCGGCGAGGTATTTACCTCTCCGGTACTGGAAGGGACGACGGGCAAGCTGTTTGTGAGCCAGGTGTATTTAAATGAACTGAACTATGAGAATCTGGAGATTGATTTTAAGGACGGTATGATAGAGAATTACACCTGTACGAATTTTGCCGAGGAGGAGGAGAACCGGAAATATATCCGCGATAATGTGCTGATGCACCATGAGACGCTCCCGATGGGTGAATTCGCGATTGGAACGAACACGACGGCGTACCGGATGGCGCGGGACTATGATATTGCGGCAAAGCTGCCGATTCTGATTGCGGAGAAGACAGGACCTCATTTTGCGGTGGGGGATACCTGCTACAGCCATGAGGAGGACAATGTATCTTATAACCCTGACGGCAAGGCGATCGTGGCGAGGGAGAATGCCGTTTCCGCGCTGCGCCATACGGATATGGAGAAGGCGTATCTGAACTGTCATACGGATATTACGATTCCGTATGATGAACTCGATAAGATCACAGTTATCCGTGCGGACGGTACGACAGTGGATATTATCTCGGACGGCAGGTTTGTACTTGCGGGTACGGAGGCGTTAAACGAGCCGTTAGACCGGGCGTAGGCGGAGAAATGAAACGACGGTAATAGATGACGGCTTGGCTTTTTTGTAGAAGACAGATATAATAACAGAAAAATACTGGTGTATTGCGCCGTTATGCGAAATGTGGGCGATACGGTACACCGGATGCCGGCGCTATACCGCCGGAGAAAAGGAGAGAACAATGGCAAAAGTAGGTATTGTAATGGGCAGCGATTCTGATATGCCGGTGATGGCAAAGGCTGCAGATATTTTAGAGAAGCTTGGGATTGACTACGAGATGACGATTATCTCGGCGCACCGTGAGCCGGACGTGTTCTTTGAGTATGCGAAGAGCGCGGAGTCGAAGGGCTTTAAAGTCATTATCGCGGGTGCGGGCATGGCAGCGCATCTGCCGGGTATGTGTGCGGCGATTTTCCCGATGCCAGTCATCGGTATTCCGATGCACACAACTTCCCTCGGCGGGCGTGATTCCCTCTATTCCATCGTACAGATGCCGTCCGGGATTCCGGTAGCGACGGTAGCGATCAATGGCGGAGCAAATGCAGGATTACTTGCAGCGAAGATCCTTGCAACATCAGATGATGCAATTTTGCAAAAATTAAAGGAATATTCCAAAGAATTGAAGGAGCAGGTGCAGGCGAAGGACGCGAAGCTTCAGGAAGTGGGATATAAAAACTATTAGAAATTATCAGACAGTTTATGAGAAGCGGATGAAAAGCATATGAAAAGTGGCATGTGAAGTGCAGGAAGCGGCAGGAGCCGGTTGACAAAAAGGTCTATTTGATATAGACTACTCTGTAGGGTGGTCTATACTAAATAGACCTTTTGCATTTATGTGTGGTGTAATTGTAATGTAACTGAGATTCTCCCGGTGAATGAAATGCAGTACGGAGAAGACGAAGGAAAGGAGCGGGTCGCATGAAGGAGTATCGTCTGGCGGAAGCGGAGGCGCGCTTTGCGGATTTGATATGGGCAAATGAGCCGATTGGTTCTACGGAACTGGTAAAGCTGTGCGAGAAGGAGTTGGGCTGGAAGAAATCAACAACGTATACAGTGTTAAAGAAGTTGTGTGTCAGAGGAATTTTCTGCAACGAGAATGCAACAGTGACCGCGATGCTTTCCAGAGAAGAGTTTTATGGCGGCAGGAGCAGGCAGTTTGTCGAGGAGGAGTTCGGCGGTTCGCTGCCAAAGTTTCTCACAGCTTTTATTGGAAAAGAGAAGCTTACGGATGCGCAGGTGGAGGAGATGAAGGCATTGATCGAGAGCTATCGCGAGGAGTGAGGCGAAGGATTGACGCAGGGTGTGTTTGTAGAATGTGCTGGCGTGAGGTTTCATTTATGAAAAAGTTTCGGGAAGGGGGAACGGTTATATGGAAGATGTGTTTTTACGTGTTTTAAATATGGGAATCACGGCCGGCTACTGTGTATTGGTGCTGCTTTTCGTGCGGCTGTTTCTTAAGAAGCTGCCGAAGATCTATTCCTATGTGCTGTGGAGTGTCGTATATTTCCGTCTGGTGTGCCCGGTTTCCATAAAGAGCGTCTTCAGCCTGCTTAAGATCAGCCCGCAGACAGTTCCGCCTGATATCGGAATGCAGATCAACCCGCGCATCACGAGCGGTGTGCCACAGGTGGATACCGTCGTGAATACGGGGCTGGCGCAGGCGGCGCCCGCGGTGGAGGCGAGCGTAAATCCGATGCAGATTGTCGTGTATGGGGCGACGGTTGTCTGGGGGATAGGCGTGCTGTTACTGTTTGGCTACAGTGTGTGGTCTGTGCTGAGGCTGAAAGGGCAGCTTAAGGATGCGCGTTTTCTCGGAGAGAATCTCTATGAGTCAGAGAAGCTTCACACGCCGTTTGTGCTGGGCCTCTTTGCGCCCCGTATATATCTCCCGGCAGAACTGGGGGAGAAGGAGCGGGTCTATGTGCTTGCGCATGAGAGAACGCATATCAGAAGGCGTGATTATCTCATCAAGGAAGCAGCATTTTTTGTGACCTGTATTTACTGGTTTCATCCGTTGGTCTGGCTGGCGTTTTATCTGATGTGCAGGGATATGGAGATGTCCTGCGATGAGAGTGTGATTCGCAGTATGGGTAAGGAAAGTAAAAAGGAGTATTCGGCGGCGCTGCTCTCCCTTGCCTGTGGCAGACAGATCGCAAACGGAAGCCCGCTCGCATTCGGCGAGGGAGGCATTAAAGGACGGATTACAAACGTACTTCACTATAAACGCCCTGCATTCTGGGGCGGTGTTGTCATTGTCATCGTTCTTGCAGCGGTGCTTCTGGGACTTGCCTTAAACCCAAAGGAGCAGTATGCGCAGGATGAGAGCTACAAGAGCGAAGAACAGCCGGTTGCACTCACGGATTTTCTTATGGGGCAGACAAAGATGCCGCTTGGAAACAAAACGGTCACGGTGGAACTGTGGATGACAAAGGGAGAGTACTTTGACATTGAGCACGCCGTGCCGGGCGGCGGAATTTATGAGGAAAATTATCAGGGAAGCTATGAACTTCGCACGGTAGATTCATGGGGAAAGGTGCTTGATACCAGAAAGCTTGGAGCAGATCTCAGCTTTTGGGGAGAGGAGACGTCCTGCAATTTTCCGGGAAAGCTTGATTTAGCGTGGACGGATTACAATGTGGACGGCTGCCCGGATTTTACCATCGGCATGGCGGGCTCTTCATCGACGAACTTCTACCGGCTCTATACAGTGCGTGAGGACGGAACGCTTGCGATGCTATGTGAGTCGGCGATTCCGGGGCAGGCAGGGGCAGAGCTTTCCGTCGTGTTCGAGCATGATACGTTATCGGAAGGACTGCCGCTTCTCGGCTATTTCTGGAATAATGAGCTTGGGGTTGGTGAACACTGGTTTTACTATTATAATCAGGAGACTGGGCTCTACGAGGAGGGCGACAAGGTCATACCAAAGGTGGAAGATGCGAACACAAAAACGGCTGTGTCGCAGAGCGCAGGCAGTGACGGGGGAGCGGTGCACCGGGAAGGCTTTATAGAGCCTGTGCTTCATCTGCATGTATCGGATTATCTTGCGGATTCTGAATATATTGATACGTCACTGCTTCCGGAGGAGGAGCACAGGGCGCTCGCCGTTCTGGCATTGCAGGAGCTATATGATCTGACCGGAACGCAGGTGGAGGAGTGTTATTACTATTATAATGTGCAGGGAGATTTTGTGTTTGCGATGAGCGAGGCGGACATGGATCATGACAGAACCTTTTATTGCAGAGGCTTTGATGAGGAGAAATTTGCAAGGGCATTCGTGATTCCACAGATGCATTTCTCAAATGCGAGACGTACATGGTTTTCCCCGGTTTATCAGTATGATCTGCCGGAGAATTTTTCAGATATGCAGGATGTGGAGAAGGCAGTCTGGTTCTTAGAGCACAGCGCGGTCTTTCAAGGGGGTACGGTTGCGGATTATTGGCAGCCTTATAGAGACGACATACCGCAATTATGGCGTATCGCCATGGAGGACGGCACGGCTTATGAAGTTCTGCTGGATAACAAGATCGACGCAGTGACGGATATTATCGGGCCTTATCCGACCAGTGATTTTGAGCATTAAGGGGAAGTGAAAGACCGAGCAAACATCGGAGACAAAAACCGGGGAACCGGAAATTTAAAACGAGGGAAAAGAGAATGAAAAGGAAAGAGTTTATATTGGGAATGACCGTATTGTGTTTGAGCATGGCTGGGGGATGCCAGACAGCGCAGCCGGACGGCGCGGATACACAGATTAGCGCGGAGAACGCACAGGGAGCAGGGAGCGGCGCGGATGTGCAGACGGACGCGGCGCAGGAAACGGAAATGGAACAGGAAACGGGCGCGGACAGCACGGGTGTGGGCAGCGCAGCGCAATCCGCAAAACAAAACGGATTGCTTCAGACGGCAGATAAAATCGTAGATCAGACCTTTGATGTGGAACTGAATAGTCTTGGAAATGTGACATTCGCGTCCTATACGACGCGGACGGACGCACAGCCGAACGGCGACGCAGTGTTTGCGATTCTTTGCGGTGACGAAGTCGTGCAGATGTTAGAAGGAATGGAGAAAGATAACGTGCGAACCGACCGCTGCCTGGATTCGGTAGCGGCAGTATCGTTCCCGGATTATAACGGTGACGGAATCAAGGATATCATCACAATCTGCAATTATGAGCCGCTTGACGGGGATGAGGAGAAGGCGTCAGAAATCCGTATCTATACCGGAAATGCGGACGGAAGCTTCACGTTGGAGCGTGAGCTTTCGGCGGAGGCGGATTCGGCACTCGCCGAGAAAACGATAAAGAGCGTGTTAGGCTTTCTGGGAGCGCCGGGCAGCAGGACGGATGCATCGGAGAACGGAGCGGCGGACGGATGGCAGCAGGCGTATATTGACTGCATCAGCCCAAGTGACGATCCGGTGGAGGAATATAATCTGATTTATCTGAATGATGACGAGATTCCGGAATTGGTGGTAATCGGAAACTGTGAGGCTGCGGGCTGCCGGATCGTCAGTTTTTGTGACGGGAAAATATATCAGAATCAGCTCAATCGTCTTTATTTCAGCTACATTGAGGGAGAAAATCTGCTCTGTAATTCCGAGGGGAATATGGACTGCTACTACGATCTGGTCTACAGCCTGGGTAAACAGGGGTTAGAGCCGGTTGCCGAAGGCTATTACGGAGCGGAGGACAATTCCAACGTGCAGTACGATGCGTCGGGCGAGCCGATTTACTACTATGAGTGGAACGGTACGCGCATGACGAAGGAGGAGTACGCGAAGGCATTAAACAGTGTTTACGATATGAGTAAAGCGAAGGATGGCTACGAGTATGGGAAAACCTATTCGGCGGAGCAGGTGATACAGATTCTCGAGGGGATGTAAGAACCGGAAGAAGGAAAAGGGCAGGAACGGGAAGGAAAATGCAGGGAGAAACAAAAATGAGGGGTCAGGAGGAGTTACACTGCAAGGACAGAAAAAGGGGTGTGGGAGAATGAGAAAAAGAAATGTGAAAATTGCGGCAATGGGAATGATTTTTTGCATGATATTTGATGCGTGCGGCATCGGAACTTCAGGGGAAGCGGCAGAGGATAACGAAGATTACACTACGGATATAGAAAAACAGGGAGAAGGTACGGCGGAAAACACAGAAGATACGGCGGAAAACGCAGAGGCGAAAGAAGGCGGTACAGAGCGAAGTCTTACAGAGGAGGAACTTCAACAGTTCTCGGATTATGTAAGCCAAAATGAAAATTACGGATTTCTGCTGTCTGTATATGACACGCCGGCGGACATCGTGTTGGATGAGCTTTTCTACAGCGGTGCAGGTATGGACACGGAGCGTGTGGATGATGAGGAGATCGCGGCGTATTTAAAGGAGACGGGGGATGAGGAATTATATACGGACCTTACGCGTCTTACCGGCTTGCAGATCGATACCTTCCTGCAGGAAAAGACGGGGCTTTCTTACAGTCAGATGAACCACCCCCTGACATGGATCTATCTGCCCAAATATGATGCCTATTACTGGGAGCACGGCGACACGAATTATCAGTCGTTTCGCTGTATTGCAGGCAGTACAGAAGACGAGGAGAATTTTACGCTTGAGGTTGTGCCGGAAGCCGGATATGAGGGCGAGGATCAGAGCGGCTATCATATCATACCATATGAGACAACGGTGCGGAAAAACGCCACGGGCTACCAGTTTGTCTCAAATCGTATGTGGATCACGGACGGACAGATTAAAGACCAGACTTTTGATGTGGAGATGGCGCCGTTCGGAAAAGTAACGTTTGCTGCTTATGAGCCGGATACAGAGCGGAATCCTTATTGTGATGTGACATTTTCTGTGATAAAGGACGGTTCGTGTGCCACGACACTGCCGGGCATGAACGGTGAGTGGAATATGCTGGCGGCAGCGGAGAGCTTTTGTTCGGTGGAGGCAGTATCTTTTACGGATTATAACGGGGACAGTTATACGGATGTGATTGCGATTATCAATTATTCGTATGTACAGGGACCCGATGCGGGTACGGGCTACACGCAGGCACGCATTTATACCGGGCATGAAGAGGGATATTTTACGCTGGAGTGCGAGCCGTCAGTGGCGGCGGGCGAAGCGCTTGGCGATGAGATGACGGTCGCGGATATTCTTGCGTTCGTGAAGGCGCATGGAGCGGAGTATGGAATATAAGTGAAACGGCAGGCGTCGTAAGTTACATTGCGACATAAAAATAAATCATAATAGAATAAAGATAAGGGAGTTGTGAAAGTATATTTTCATAACTCCTTTATTTTTATTGAACTATAATATTTGGATGTATGATAAAAAAGACTAATATACTTGAATAATATAATAATATATAAGAAAAGGAAGTGGATGTTGTTGTCGAACTGCCGAGAGAGAAGTTCCTCTGTGAGGTAAAATACCGGAATCACTCGCATGTGCCAAACAGCGACGCTATTGTGGAACTGTGCAGGGAGAAGAAAAGCGGTGTGACAGGCGCATTTCTGCTCACAAAGCAGTTGAACGATATCGGTGTTACCGCGCACAGCACCGAAGTGCCGATTATGCGGATTCCGGCGCTGATGTTCCTTTATCTGCTCGGGAAAGCGGAAGCGGACGGAATGGGCGGCAAGCTATAGATAATTTATTAGAAAAACGAAAGACTGAAAAACAATATATAAGATAATCTAATAAAACGGATTATAATATATAATTGGAAAATATATGGATTTAAAGCTATACTATACATGGATGGTCAGCAGGAAACGCCATCCATACCGGCATGGCGGAAACTGTATGCCGGGAGGCACAGAGCACAGAAGGAAATCCGGTGCAGCTCACGGTGCGTGGCAGCATTTTCCTTCGGAAAACAGGGAGGAAAATCCTCTGCTCCTGCAAAGGCAGTCGCATTTTCCTTCGGAAAACAGGGAGGATTACATATGGATTACAAGAATTCCGGCGTTGATATCGAGGCAGGGTACAAGTCAGTAGAGTTGATGAAGAAGTATGTACAGGGAACCATGCGCCCGGAGGTGTTAGGCGGGCTTGGAGGATTTTCCGGTGCATTTTCCATGGAGCGTTTTAAGGATATGGAGAAGCCTACGCTCGTATCGGGAACAGACGGCTGCGGAACGAAGGTGAAGCTGGCGTTTCTTCTTGACAAGCACGATACGATCGGTATCGACTGCGTGGCAATGTGCGTCAATGATATCGCATGCGCCGGTGGTGAACCATTATTTTTCTTAGATTATATTGCATGCGGAAAGAATTATCCTGAAAAAATCGCGACGATCGTAAGCGGCGTTGCAGAGGGCTGCAAGCAGGCAGGCTGCGCGCTGATCGGCGGGGAGACTGCGGAGCATCCGGGACTGATGCCGGAGGACGAGTACGATCTTGCGGGCTTTTCCGTAGGAATTGTGGACGAGAAGGATATTATCACAGGTAAAGATCTGGCGGCAGGGGATGTGCTGATCGGTATGGCGTCTTCCGGCGTACATTCGAACGGTTTTTCTCTGGTGCGCAAGATTTTCCGTATGGATGCAGAGACATTGAATACTTATTTTGACGAACTTGGCACGACGCTCGGCGAGGCGCTGCTCGCACCGACGAGAATCTATGTGAAGGCGCTGCGCTCCATCAGGGAGGCGGGCGTTACGGTGAAGGCGTGCAGCCATATTACAGGCGGCGGCTTTTATGAGAATGTTCCGCGTATGCTCCCGGAGGGCAAGCATGCCGTGATTAAAAAGGATAGCTACGAGGTTCCTGCAATCTTTAAGATGATGGCAAGAGAGGGCAACGTGGCGGAGCAGATGATGTACAATACCTACAATATGGGTATCGGAATGGTACTCGCTGTGAATCCGGCAGATGTGGATAAGACAATGGCGGCAATCAAAGAAGCGGGAGATACCCCGTATATTATCGGTGAGATAGGGGACGGCGAAAAAGGAGTAACCTTATGCTAAAGCTGGCAGTTTTGGTGTCTGGAGGCGGAACGAACCTTCAGGCAATTCTGGATGCAATCGATACGGGAAAGATTACGAATGCGCGGGTGGAGGTCGTTATCAGCAACAACCCGGGGGCATATGCCTTGGAGCGCGCCGCAAAGTGCGGCGTGGAGGGAATCTGTATTTCCCCGAAGGAGTATGAGAACCGCGCGGCGTTCAACACGGCATTTCTGGACAAGCTGAATACCTATGAGGTCGATCTTGTTGTGATGGCAGGCTTCCTTGTGGTGCTTCCGCCGGAGATGATTGCGCAGTACCGCAATCGCATCATCAATATTCATCCGTCGCTGATTCCGTCTTTCTGCGGAACAGGCTTTTACGGACTCAAGGTGCATGAGGGCGCGCTTGCCCGCGGTGTGAAGGTCACGGGGGCGACCGTGCATTTCGTGGATGAAGGAACGGATACCGGGCCGATCATATTACAGAAAGCGGTCGAGGTGTGCGAGGGAGATACGCCGGAGGTTTTGCAGCGCCGCGTCATGGAACAGGCGGAGTGGAAGATTCTGCCGAAGGCGATCGATCTGATTGCAAATGATAAAGTGTCCGTTGCAGACGGACATGTAACAATAAAAGAATAAAAGAAAGCAATGTCATTGTTTGAAACACCAAGAAGAAGGAGAAACAAGATGAAGGTATTAGTAGTAGGCAGCGGCGGACGCGAGCATGCAATCGTGACAAGCGTGGCGAAAAGCCCGCGGGTGGATAAGATATACTGTGCGCCGGGCAATGCGGGAATTGCAGCTCTGGCAGAGTGCGTTCCGATCGGCGCTATGGAGTTCGATAAACTGGTGGCATTTGCGAAGGAAAATGCAGTCGATTTTACCATTATCGGCATGGACGATCCGCTGGTCGGCGGAATCGTAGATGCGTTTGAGGCAGAGGGCTTAAAGGTGTTTGGACCGAGGAAAAATGCGGCGATTCTTGAAGGCTCCAAGGCATTTTCCAAGGATCTTATGAGGAAATACAAGATTCCGACGGCGGCTTATGAGAATTTCAACTCCGCAGAGGAAGCGTTGAAATATCTGGAGACTGCGAAGATGCCAATCGTCTTAAAGGCGGACGGGCTGGCGCTCGGCAAGGGCGTTTTGATCTGCAATACCTTAGAGGAGGCGAAGGCAGGCGTCAAGGAGATCATGGAGGATAAGAAGTTCGGCACTGCCGGAAACACGATGGTCGTAGAGGAATTTATGACAGGTCGTGAGGTATCTGTGCTTTCTTTCGTGGACGGCAAGACGATTAAGATTATGTCCTCCGCGCAGGATCACAAGCGCGCGAAAGACGGCGATCAGGGCTTGAATACCGGAGGTATGGGAAATTTCTCTCCGAGCCCGTTCTATACGAAGGAAGTGGACGAGTTCTGCCGGAAATATATTTACCAGCCGACAGTAGATGCGATGGCGGCAGAAGGAAGACCGTTTACCGGAGTCATTTTCTTTGGCCTGATGCTGACGGAGGACGGACCGAAGGTGCTCGAATACAATGCGCGTTTCGGAGACCCTGAGGCACAGGTCGTGCTGCCGCGCATGAAGAATGACATCCTCGACGTGATGGAGGCGTGCGTGGACGGGAAGCTGGACACAATCGACCTGCAGTTCGAGGATAACGCGGCGGTCTGCGTCGTGCTCGCATCGGACGGATACCCGGTCGCTTATGAGAAGGGCTTCCCAATCAGCGGATTCGAGAAGTTCGACGGAAAGGACGATTATTTCTGCTTTCATGCGGGAACGAAGTTCGACGAGAACGGAACGATCGTCACGAACGGAGGACGCGTACTCGGCATCACCGCTACGGGAAAAGATTTGAAGGAAGCCAGAGCAAAGGCATACGAGGCGACTGAGTGGGTGGATTTTGAGAATAAGTATATGCGTCATGACATCGGCAAGTCAATAGACGAAGTCAATTGACTTTGCAATCTGATGAAGTGAAATAAGAACGGAGATGCAGGGGAGCGGCATAATCAGAAATGATTTTATTTTTGGGTATTGAAAAATTTTTATGTATTGCATATAATATACATATCAAGACAGCCGGGCGGTAGTCGCGACCTACCCGCTCCGGCAAAAACAATTAATTAGTAACGAAAAATAGCCGTCAGTTCTTGCGAGGAGCCGGACGGTTATTTTTTATGCTCATTATTTCTAACAAGCGTAATGATTGCACATACCATAAGCACGAATGTAAATAAGTCAGAATATGTAACCATGATGCCATCCTCCTATATCAAGACTCGGAGTGTAGGCGCAACCGTCCACCGGCTGCCTTGGTAAGTATATTATATTGTCAAATGTGATAAAATCGCAGTATAAAAAATGCAACATTCCTTATAAGAATCAAAAGAAAGCATCCACATGCCTTTAAAATGGCGGGTTTGGGATGCTTTTTCTTTGTCGTGATACTATTTTGATACTATTTCGTTGAGCTTCTCGGCAACAATTTTCTTCTTTTCGGGGTATAAGTGAGCATAAATGTTCTGCACAGTTGCCAACGTGTCACCGATACGATCAGCGATTGCCATCATATCACAGCCCATGTCGACCAATAACGAAACATGGGAGTGCCGGAGATCATGGAGCCGGATGCGCCGGAGGTTGTTTTCTTGACAGACCGTGTCCTTGTACCTCGAAATGGAGTCATAGCTTAAGAAAAAGAGCCGGTTCGCATCTGTCAGATCATAGATATGCCTGGTGTACTCCTTGAGGTCCTGCATGACTGTTTCTGGCATAGCGACGGTGCGATAGCTGTTGATTGTCTTCGGCGGTGTGTCCTCGTCGTCACAACGCGGCAGCGTCTTGTCTATTTGCAATGTATTTTCGTTAAAATCCACATCCGACAGGGTGAGTGCCCGCAGTTCTCCGATTCGACAGCCGGAGTAAAAAAGCAGCTCATACACGATAGCAAATTCAATGTCCGGCACGTGGGAGATAAAGGCGCGGTACTCGTCCAGTGTCCAAAAATCTATGCTCTCCGGTTCACGTTTCTGCGTTCCAATCGGCTCGACACATGGATTACTCGACAGACCGAAGAATTTCATACCATAATTGAAGATATCCGATAGCTGCGCGTTTATTTTGCCGATTGTGCTTGGCTTTTTGGAACTGTCAAGCAGCCGGTTCTGCCATCTTGCGACGTCACTTGGGGAAATGTCCATGATAAGCATATCGTCGAAATATGGGGCTATATGCGCGTTGATACAGTAGCGCTTATTGCGTAGGGTGTTTTCCTTCTTGATGCGTTTTTGCTTATATTCCATGTAGGATTCGCGTAATGCCTTGAAGGTGATGTCTGATGATCCAGATGCGCGTAGTTTGAATTCCCGCTCATACTGCAGAGCGTCAGCTTTTCGGCGGAATCCACGCTTCATTTTGGTCTTGTTCTGGCCGTAGGAATCTTTATAATAGAATTTGCAATACCAGCTCTTACGCTGCTCGTCATAGTATGCAGGCATAAAAAATCAGTCCTTTCTTGAAAAAATGGGTGCATTTAACAAAGGACTGCGTTATAATAACCTTGTCTGGGGGATATTGTGCAGTCCTCTGCATGGTATCTATGAAAGCCGTTCCGGGTGATGCTGGGGCGGTTTTTCACTTTGGGTATTGAAAAAATCTTATGTATTGCATATAATATACTTAACAAGAGAGCCGAAAGCTAGAGTATACCTAGCCGCCGGAAATAAGGTTATAAAAAATAGCGCTTAGTTTACCAGACGGAGGCGCTATTTTTTGTGTCTAAAATTAACAACAAGAGTTATTACGGCACAAAGCATAATTACGAAAGTGAATAAATCACTGTATGTAACCATTGGCACCAGCTCCTTTCAAGTACTCGGCAGCTGACATATCGCCCCTTCGGCTCCCTTGGTAAGTATATTATATTGTCAATGTGCGGTAGTACCTGCGTAGAAATTTCTACGAAGGTATGGGGGTCGCGTTTTGTGACTCCCCTGTGTGAGTCACAAGCTCTCGTCAAAATGTCTACATCCTCCATCAGCAACCGGACTTCCGCTAAAATTTTAGCGCCTCGGACAATTTGTGATCCGGTTATTCCGTACCGCAACCGGTAAAATTTTCCTTTTGTTCAAAAGTTGGAAAATACGACTTTTGGAGTTGTCCGATCTGACGGTCTGGAAAATCACGACGGTTGCACCGGTGCAATTAGCTAAAGCCCAAATGGTCCCCAGTTCAATCTTGCTGCCCCAATTTGGGAAGCGAGTTTTTTTCAAAATTTGGAGGAACCCGTACCTGTTTTAGCGGGTTCCGCCAAACTGACGATAAGAAAAATCAATTTGAGTTTTCTTGAAATTCCCGATAACCTAAATCAATTTGATTTCGGTTTATCGTGCTGCTCATTTCTGTGCGGCTGTCCGATAGTAAATGGTTCTATCATTTTAGTTCCTTCTTTGAATGCATTTTTGCCCGGCTCTTGAGTGGAATTTTCTAACATCAGTTTATATTCTGCATCTAATTTGTATAATTGCATTTGTTTTTCTTCAAGCTCTTTCCTTATGGCTTCCCGTTTTTGTTCAATGTCCTTTAAATACCTTTTGTGGTGTTCATATTCTGGTAACGGTTCCCAGCCAAAGATTTGGTTAGGTGTTACATGAAGTATTTCACAAATGTTTTCTACGCTATCGACGTCTGGACGATTTAGACCACTTTCCCAATTAGAAATAACGTTTTTACTTTTGCCAATCTTTGAAGCAAGTTCTTCTTGTGTGATTTGTCTAAAAATACGAAATTCCTTTAAGTGCATATTTATATCTGGCATCCTTTTACCTCCATTCATACAATAACAGAAAATCTGGGCTTTTGCAACTTTTATTTTTGAAATACAGATTTTAATATTGACAATACAGAAAAACTGTGCATATAATAAAAACACAGAAAAACTGTATGCGAAAGGAGGTGTACAGAATTTGGTTGTTGATAACATAAATAATTATATGCGCGAAAATGGCATAAAGCAGAAAACAGTAGCAGAAAAAAGCGGCATTAGTAAATGCGCTTTAAGTGCAACGCTTACTAAGAATCGAAAGCTGACGGCTGATGAATATGAAAAAATTTGCACTGCACTGGGAAAAGAACCTAATTTTTTTATGACAACACAGCAGTAGGAAAGGAGAGGTAGCATGGGCTTAACGATTGAAGAGCAGGAAACGCACATCAATTTTAGTCGCGGAGATAGCAGAGCAGAGATTTATACCTCTGACACTACTATGATGACAAAATTGAATAAGCTTATTGAATTACCAGACACAGAATGGAAATTAGAGCGTGTGTCCAAGCTGGGTAATGGAGAGGTAATAGGAAAGACGTATTCCTGTCCTGTTGAATTCATTTCATTCCGCACAAAGCGGAGCAGTCGGAAGTTTACGGAAGAGGAAAAGAAAGCCATAGGTGAACGATTCCGCAAAGGCTAACCCTTGTTAGTAAAATTTCAATAAGGGTATTGAATTTTAAAGGAAAGAAAGGAGCAATCGCATGAGTACCGTAATCGTGAGAAAAGGAACTAAGAATTTCAAATACTCCGTGTATACCGTCACAGGCGGATTCATTTTCAATGCAAATTCCATGAAGGAAATACGCGATTGGTACAGATGGGAGACAAAGCACGGGGTTATTGAAATCAGGAAGGAGTTGTGAACATGGCAGAGGAGAAAAGATTTCTAAACGCTGAGGATGTGGCGGCGGTGATGGAATGTAGCAAGAGCGCCGCATATACCATTATCCGGCAGCTTAACGACGAATTGAAGGAAAAGGGGTATGTTGTGCTACATGGCAAGATCAACGCCAAGTACTTCTATGAACGCATCTATGACGGGGTGAAGTCATGAGCGCGCCGAGCAAGGAGGGATTCCTCCAAGAACTGAATGCTGACACATGGTGCGGCTATATCTGGTGTAGGCGGCTCTATGGCTACCAGTACACAGACCCGGACTTTCTGCGGCGCGTATATGACCGATTGGACGAGCTTGGGCGGGATAAGGTCAAATATATCTATGCTTTATATGTAAAGCTTGAAATCGCCCACCAGATGGAGCAGGAACGGGAAGCCGGGGCTTGGTTGGTAGAGCAGATTGATAAAGACTATGAAAGGAAGGTAAAGGAAGCAGAGTGGCAGAAAAAGAGCAAACGAAATGTGAGCAATCAAGCATTGAATGCAGTAATGGGATGGAAGTAGAAGTCGTTCGCGATATTCTCGACAGGAATAGCAAAGGCGCTGTTGTAAATTCCCGAAAGAATTGTGTGATTGCCATAGGCAGTGATATCCGATTACATGGAAAGATTAAACTGAACACACTCGCCAATAGAAAATATATATGCGGTAGTGTTCCTTGGTCTGAATGCGAGGAGTGCCGGGAATGGAAGAACATTGATTCCGAATATTTGTTGTTGTACCTTGAAAAAACCTATGGTTTATCGAATGACAAGAATATTCTGTCGGCGCTTGATGTGGTCGCAGATACGAACCGATACAATCCATTCATTGATATGCTTAATAGTATCGAATATGACGGAGAAAAGCACATTGATAGTCTGCTACCGGATTATCTTGGGGTAGAGAAAACGGAGTATACGACGGAATGTTTGAAAATTCTAATGTTGGCGGTAATATCGCGGGCGTTCGTTCCAGGAACGAAGTTTGATTATGTGTTGATACTATACGGAGCACAGGGGGCAGGCAAGTCTACATTTTTTATGAAACTGTGCTGCAATGAGGATTGGTACTTGGAAAATCTGAAAAATATCAATGATAAGAAAGATGCGGCGGAGCTGATACAAGGCAAATTAATAGCGGAATTTAACGAGCTGTTGGCAATGAAGGGAGTAGCCGGAACGGAAGCTATAAAGTCATTTGTCACATTAAAGTCCGATGAATATCGAGCAGCATATGCCAGAGAGCCGGAAAAGCGAAAGCGGCAATGTGTTTTTGTTGGAACGACGAATGATAATCAATTTCTTGTTGATCGAACCGGGAACAGACGCTTTCTTCCTATTGAGGTACATAAGGAGTTGGCAACGAAAAATCTTTTCGGCACAGAGCCAGAAGCGTTAAACGACTTCTTGCAGGCATGGGGTGAAGCCTACCAGATATATAAAAGCGGCAAATTCCGCTTGGTGTTGTCCGAGGCTGTCAGCGAGACAGCAAAAGAAATGCAGGACAAGTACTTGGAAGAGGACGCGCGCATCGGATTGATACAAGAATGGCTTGAAATGTATAAGGAAGATTATGTCTGTGTTGTCCAGATATGCAAAGAAGTGTTTAACAATGAGAACCCGGACAAGCGAATGATACGAGAAGTCAACGGAATTATGAGCAATTCTATTGATGGATGGAAAAAGGGAACAACGCACAGATTTTCGGAATACGGAAAACAGCGCTGCTATGAACGTGGTGACGAATTTATGGAAGTTGGCGATCAAGCAAAATTGCCTTTTGATTAGTCAGTGGGAACAGAACTACAAGAATTTAGACATTTTTTTATGTTTTGTTACCACTTTGTTATCGGGTTTGTTATCACCTAACACCCTTATTTTACTACGTTTCTTATCAATGGTAACAAAGGTAACAATATATAATAAGAAAAGAAATTCGATAAGTATACATAAAAAATATATATTATAGGAATTTACGTTCCGTTTGTTCCCATGTTACCAGAAAGGCGAATCATGAACGAAGAACAACTTAAAACCATCTATCAACTTTATACCAACCTTTGGCAACTGTTCAAAGCCTACCACGATGCAAGGACAGACGAGCAGTGGAAGGAATGCGCAGATCAAGCGGCAAAGTTGGTAGAGCAGCGCGGTGAGGATGTACGACCTCTGGTGATTGATACACTGGAGTTATTAGAAAGGAGAACCAAATGAGAAAAATCGTGCCGATCGAGAAAGAAGTCTTAACCGAGGAAGATTATTTAAGAAGCCGAATGTTCGGCGGCTTTTCGGATGAACCGATACCGCAGAGCGAAGCAACAAAAGTCTGGCAAAGGGGATTTGCTGCGGCTATCAAGGCAATGAATACCACATTAAATGAAAGCGCCCCGTCCAGTGCGACCAACACCGAACAGGGCAAGTAACCTGTTAATCCGATCAAAAGTCCGGTTACATCTGCATTGTAGCAGATTCCGGCAGAAAGGGAAAGCATGAATTATCCGAATTTAAATGAAATGGTGAAATATCACCCGTACGGAATTCCGGCAATATGCGATCACGGAAATATAGAAGCAGACCTTTTGAATGAAGTTCTTACGGCAAATGCTATTCTTGAAGAAAACGAACTGCGAGGAATAGCACGCTTATATGGTTGCTCATATGATTTTTTAGCGTCGCCTACATTGGCAAAGTTGAATAATAAAAAGTATAAGCATCGGCAATATGGTTTCGAGATTTCAAGGTTATTTTTGCTGTTAAAAGAGATGACAGATCAAGGAAATAACGAAGCAGCTAAATATTTATCGTGGGCGGAGAGGGATTTTTCAAGGTTTCTTGTTGCAAGAGATAACAATACGTGGACTTATGGGCGATACCTCGGAATAAAAGAAGAGTTAGAACAATACATAGCGTTTGCAACTCCCAAACCGAAGCACAGGGGCTTAAGTTCATAGATAATGGCGGTTATCGCTCCGAATGATACATACCCTAGACCGCGGGGACTGCGAGAGTGCCAAGGAATCCGGTGAAATATCCGGGTGCTTTTTACATGACACTATTTGCAATGTTTGACTTGATATATGCAAAATAGTGCTATTGTGATAAAATGAGAGAAAAAGAAAGCGAATGACAGGAAATAAAGGGGGCACACAATGAACAAACGTTCGATCATAGCAAGATTGGAGGAATTAGAAAAGAAATGCGGGTCTACTCTGCCAGTGGTGAACGCAGAGTACCAGAACGGGGAGAAAGCGACATATTATGGACTACCACCAATAGAACATCTGTTTAGGGATGATAACCCGATTATCAAGACACATGGCAGTGAGTTCGCCGAGTTGGTTAATGTTGTGCTTCATCCGCTGCCGAATAGAGATATTAGCAACTTTGAGGGAGATAGAGCATGAAGAAAAAAACGAAGGAAGCGTTGATCGCGGGGCTTCTTGCAAATACCACGGTAGCCGCTACAGCCAAGGCGACCGGAATCAGTGAAGCGACCATATACCGCTATCTAAAGGATGAGGGATTTAAACAGGAGTACGAGGAGAAGCGCCGGGCTATGTTGTCGGATAACTGTCACGCCCTCCAAGCGAGCATGGAAAAAGCGATCAACGAGCTTGTGGCGGTCATAGATGATAAGAATAACAGCCCACAGGTGCGATTAAACGCTATTGATATGCTGTTAAGGCATTCGTACAAGCTTACGGAGCAAGTGGAGATTTTGGAGCGATTGGAGAAATTAGAGAAAAATTATCAGTAGGTACCGTCATATCGACAGTGCCTATTATTATGCGCTAAAATATGCAATAATGTTGTCGCTATGTAATATAAATAATGCAAATAAAACTATTATATCATGTAATTATGTTGTATAATTATAATATCTGATATAGGTTAGCAGTGGCATCTTCCGCGTTCTTTGCCATTGCATAAGTTATCTGAAACGCGGTTTCCCGGGCATGAAATAAAACCGCCCCCGGGCACGCACTGCAATGCGGAATAATAGCCTATTTCGGGCGTAAAACGAAAGGAAGGTACTTTTAATGGATAACGCACAGAACACCTCTACAGAGGGCACACAGACAAGCACAGCGGACACACAGGCAGAACGTACATTCACGCAGGATGATGTGAACCGCATCGTGCAGGAAAGACTTGCCAAGGAAAAGGGCAAGGGTAGCGAAGATTTAGAGAGAAGAGCGGCGGAATTGGATAAGAGAGAGCGAAGAATGAACGCGATCGACGAGTTGCGCAAGAACGACTTGCCGGATTATCTGGTAGACGCTTTGAACATGGAAACAGACGAAGCTTTCAAAAAGAGCTTAGAAGCAATTAAGAAAATGAAAGGTGAAAGCGCCGGGAGCGCACCCGATGTCGTTCGGGTTGGTAGCATCATTGGGGCTGTGCCAAGTGGCGGCGGTTATGGTGATGAATTGAGAAATGCTTTCGGGCTTAAATAGGTGACAGGTAATGGCTATAGAATTAGCAACGAAATATCTTCCCTACGTGGATGAAATATTCACGCAGGACAGCAAGAAAAGCTTGCTGACAAACAATGACTTTTCTTTTGACGGGGCAGAGATGGTAAAGCTCTACAAAATTAACACCGCAGAGATGAACGATTATGGCAGAGGAGGGGCAGCTTCTGGAAATTGGAGCCGTTACGGAGTAGTCGAGAATCTGGACGCAACGACGGAGACTGCAACACTTAAGCGTGACCGTTCCTTTACCTTCGTAATTGACAAACTGGACAGCAACCAGACAGGCGGCGCGCTTGCCGGAGCGTCGGCGCTTGCAAGGCAGCTTCGGGAAGTGGTTATCCCGGAGGTAGACACTTATACCTACGCCGTAATGGTAGCCGGAGCAGGGCATAAGCCGGAAGCAATCGAGCTAACCTCTGACAATATCTACGACGAGATCGTAAAGGCATCCGCGGCGTTGGATGATGCGCTTGTGCCGGAAACAGACAGAGTACTGACCGTAACGCCTGCGGTTTATCTGCTGATGAAGAAATGCAAGGATATCACGATGGATACAGAAATCGGTAACGATATGCGCATTAAGGGCGTAATTGCCAACATTGACGGTGCTGTTACGATCAAGATGGCGGCGGCAAGACTGCCGGAGGGATTCGGCTTTATGCTGTCCCACAAATCGGCGTGTTGTGCCCCGACGCAGCTTGCAGACTATAAGACGCATGAAGACCCGCCGGGAATCAGCGGTACACTGGTTGAGGGGCGCATCGTCTATGATGCCTTTGTATTTGAGAACAAAGCAAAGGCGATTTACTACCAGGCAATGACAGCTTAACCGCTGTTTTTGCATAAATCCTCCTGTAATGCTTTGGAAAATGGGAGCTGCCCTGCACGTTTTCTCCTTGCGTGTGGGGCAATTCTCGTATATAGAGGGTAAGAGAATGAAGATGATTGAAAAGAAAAGCGACACATTAGATCAAAAGGGCATGGAGCGGCAATGCTGTGACGGAGCATATTACGACATTCTGTATAACTTTGCGGGTATTGTTACAAAGGCAAATATGCGGGCGTTTAACAGCGGTGATGAACCGAAGCAGATAGCGGCGATACTGCGCCCAACAGTGAATGCATTCATGAATCTGTGCCTTATTGACGAGGGAAAAGCGGAGCAGCTCAAAGGAGAGAAGAAAGAACCGAAACAGGACTTGCCGCCTAAAGCATTAAGAAGCAATTTGAAAGTGCGTGATGGCTGGGGCGTATGTCCGGTATGTGGTAAAAAGTGCATAAAGGTGAATCAGAACACGGTGCTTGTGAATTTCTCTATGCTCTGTAAACGATGCAAGTTGGAGCACGTTGTCACATGGCACTACGAACCAAAACCGTGATACTGTTTTGATACTAAAATAATGTGAATAATAAGAAAATGTGGTAAAATACCGCAAGCCCCGAAAGAACAAGCGCCACGAAATGTGATAAAATCGCAGTATAAAAAATGCAACATTCCTTATAAGAATGTTGCATTTTTTATTTACACATCTTATATCGGAGTCTATTTCAAAAACTTTACCCCTGTTTGAAAAATATTTTCTATTCTTTCTCCTGCTGTCCCAACCAGTAAAGTTTCAAGTGGGTAAGCGTATATTTACTTTGAGAAATTCATCTGCATAAACAGCGAATCCCGTTCATCCTGCTCGATTCCGAGGTATCTTTTGGTGACGGTGTAAGAGGAATGGTTGTAGATATCCATTAATAAAGCGGGGGGCGTGCCTTGCTTCCACGCCTGGTAGCCGAAGGTCTTGCGGAGCGAGTGACAGCTTATGTGCTCCTCATGCAGCGCATCCTCCGCGGCGCGCTTTACGATGCGGAAAGCGGACGAACGGCACAGAGGAGTGCGGTAGTCTGTATTTCTGGTAAAAATGTAGTCGCAGGCTGCGACGTCCGGTCTGGTCTTAAGAAATGCATCCAGTGCGGCTATTACATGTTCATTTAAGGCAATCACTGTTCTTTTGCCCGTTTTTTTCTCCTGCACAAAAAGATGTTCCCTATAGCTGGAAATGTCAAAATCATAGACGTCTGTCCATCTTAGATTAAGGATGTCGCTGATGCGGAGCGCGGTATATAAGCCCAGTACGATAAGCGCATAGTTTCTTGGCACAGGATGTGCCGTCTGATAATATTCCACGAATTTCTTTAATGATTCTTTTTGACGAATTGGTTGTGTTGTTCCCATGTTGTCCTCCGTTCTGCCGCGGTCATATGCCGCGTGCGTTTATTGATGGCAATAGAAAGCTCATACAAAAGCAGTTCTATTGCTCTGCAACATTATTATAAGAATTGTTGCAAACAATTCAACTGGATGTAGTACAAAACAAGGAGGTTCTTATGCTGAAACTGACACTCAGACCGGGAGAATACATTGATATCGGAGAAAATATCCGCGTCGTTTTCTCGGGAGGTTCCGCAAACAACATTCATCTGCTGGTGGACGCGCCGAGAGAAATCAACATCGCCCGAAGCTCCGCCGGGGAAAATAAGACGGCGTCCCCGTATTTTAAGGAACGGGGGATTTCCGAGGAAGCAAAGCAGGAAATCAGGGAAATTCTGCGCAGGGAGAAGAAAGCCGCGGAACAGGCGACTGGAAGGCGGGCGGCAAAAAAAGACGGCAGTATCTATGTAGTCCGGCATAAGTAAGCCGGAAAAGAAAGAATCACATACGGTAATACGCCGGGCTAACCTAGGGGCCAGGTTTATTATAACGGGAACGGATTCCCGGAATACACCGCATAAGCGGAAAAAACATTTATCACACGGAGGTAAAAATTTATGGTAGTACAGCACAACTTATCAGCGATGAACGCGAACAGACAATTAGGTATCACAACAGGGTTACAGGCAAAATCTTCCGAGAAGTTATCTTCCGGTTACAAGATTAACCGCGCGGCAGACGATGCGGCAGGGCTTTCCATTTCCGAGAAAATGAGAAGCCAGATCCGTGGTCTGAACAAGGCTTCTGACAACGCACAGGATGGAATTTCTCTGATTCAGACAGCAGAGGGTGCATTAAACGAGCAGCATTCTATCTTACAGAGAATGCGTGAGCTTTCTGTTCAGGCAGCAAACGGCACCGAGACAGACGAGGATCGTGAGGCAGTACAGAACGAGATCGAGCAGCTTCAGGAGGAGCTGACAAGAATCTCTGAGACGACCGAGTTCAATACCATGAAGCTGCTTGACGGAAGCAAGTCCGGAAGCACGGCAACAACAGGTTCAGGTCCTAAGTTTGGAGTAGTGGATACAACTCTGGACGGCGCGCTTGTTACTTCAAACGTTGCAGGCATTAAAGTTGCGACGGCGGCTGCGGCAACGACAAAAGCTGGTCAGGAGACTGCAATTTGGGACGCGACCGGAAAAACGCTTACGTTAAATCTGTCCCTCAATAAAGTATACACACAGGATGAAATCGATGAACTGATTGAAAATGCGAAACAGGAGGACAGCAGTGCTACTGGAGCACCGGCTGAAGTGAAGGTCACCCTTAAGAATGGTATTTTTAATGCAGATGCGGCGACGACAGCAGGAACAGGGACAGCAGCGGGTGTGAAGGCAGTGTCCGATGACGCAACTGTAACAGGATTTGTAGGAGCGGATACAATTTCCTTCACTGCAAATAAGTATGGCGCTGAATTTAACGATACGACCTTTGATTTTGCTTTTGATAAAGAAGCCGGAAAAGAGGAAGTAGAGACAACCACCGCGATTACTTACAGTGCAACAAACGGGATTACTGCAGGTGCATACAAGATTCATCTTGCAGCAGGAAAAGAGTATACGGCAGAGGATTTGGAAGATATTCTTGCAAAGGCGGGATTTGACTTTGATGTCAAGTTGAGTGGTAATACACCGGATGAGCCGAATACATTGTTTGCCACCAGTGGAGCATCTACAGTAAGCCAGCTTACAATGGGAGATACAGCAGGCGCAGGTCTTGGTAGCGCAAAGGCTATGTGGGGTCAGGCAGGTTATGACGGCGTTTCTTCCGGCGAAGGACTTACCTTACAGATCGGTGCGAACGAGGGTCAGACAATGAGCTTCTCCCTTGACGATATGAGCGCACGCGCACTTGGCGTTGACGGAAATAAGGTCAACTTAAGTACGCAGGAGGGCGCACAGAAGGCGACCACCACAATTGACGCTGCAATCAAGAAAGTATCCGAGCAGCGAGGCAGAATGGGCGCAATCCAGAACCGTCTTGAGCACACCATCGCAAACCTTGATACCGCGGCTGAGAATACGCAGAATGCAGAGTCCCGCATCCGTGATACTGATATGGCGGAAGAGATGGTGGAATACTCCAAGAACAACATTCTTGCACAGGCTGGACAGTCTATGCTTGCACAGGCAAATCAGTCTACCCAGGGTGTTCTTTCACTTTTACAGTAGTAAAAGTTTGTTACAGTAGTGAAAGTTTGTTGCAGTAATGCAAAAATTTCCTACAGTAATCTAAGATTTGCAGTAGGAAGCAGCAGTTTAAAAGTTACGAGTATACAAAAAGAGGCAGAGATGCCTCTTTTTGTAGTGATTTGTATTGGGGATGTTTTTAGAAAGATTTCATAAAAAAGAAATTGAAATACAAATATCTGACTGCTATAGTATTAGAAAAGCAGAATTTCTAACATCTTCTCACAAAGAGAAATTTATTTCCGGTGGGGAGCGATCTATATTCCGCTTATGATGGCGATAGCTGTTATAGCGGTACATTTCTTGATTTTCATAAAAATCATGTTTTTATCTTTAGCTAATCCAATTTATCAAACAGAAGAAGGAGAAACCTGCCTATGACAGAAACGGAAAAACATTATGATCTGCATGCGCTTTTGGAGGAAATCGGGGCATCTGAAGGCTTGCCGGAGAATCTGTCCACCGAAGCGCAGCTATGGGATGAAATTATGAAGAAAGAAACTTTTCTCATGCCAGAGCAGCTTTTGCCGCTGATTAAGGAAGTGCATGGAAAAGAGTATGAGAGAGACACGGATATTCGTCCGCTTGCGACGGAATTTTCGGTGGAGCGGTCGGATACGAAAGAGATTACTTCCATTCGCGCGGATATTACGGTGATTGTTGCGGAGTCCGATATTTACCATTTCGAGTGTCAGATTCATAATGATGGAACGATGGTGATGAGGATGTTTGAATATGATGTGCACATTGCTCTGAGCTACCGCCGGGAAATGTCAGGCGGGATGGAACTGCGGTTTCCGCATTCGGCGGTGCTGTACCTTGAGGATAACGGAAATACGCCGGAAGAATTATGCTGTGTCATTCATTTCCAGGACGGAGGAACGTATGAATATAAGGTGCCGGTGTTAAAGGTGCAGGCGTATGGCATTGAAGAAATCAAGGAAAAGCATCTTTGCGTACTGATTCCTTTTCTACCGCTCCGATTTCGGAGGAGACTTTCTGGACGGAAAAAGGAGCAGGGGGTACAAAAGGAAGAATTGACATCCTTTTACCGGCAACTTATACTGATATTAGAGGAAGAGGTAGAAGCCGGGTATTTAAGTGAGACGAACCGTAATACGATTATTTCACTGCTTGGAAAGTCGATGATTCGCGTATTTTACCGAAGTGAAGCGTTGTTGAAGGAGGTTGTGGATATGACGGAACCGATTCTGGAGCTTGAGTTTGAGAAATATGAGAAGGTAATTGCAGAACAGGCGCGCGTGCTGGAAGAAAAGGATAAGACATTGTCCGAAAAAGAGGCACGCATACAGGAATTAGAAAGAAAACTTGCGAAAATGGAGCGCAGGAAAATTTAACAATTCTGTATTACAGGAAGATCAGACAGGGAAGGACATACGAAGAAGAGAATCGTATGTTCTTCCTTTTGGTGTGCCGTTGGAGTTTACTGTTTTTCATAGATTAGCTGTCTGATTCTGTCTACAACTGCCTCTGACGGAACTTTCTCCTGCAAAGTCTTATCCCTGCTTACCAGCTCCACACACTGCTCCGATAAATTGCGCGGGCTTACAATGATGCGGTATGGAATGCCGAGCAAGTCTGCATCCGAGAACATGATTCCGGCACGGACGCTTCGGTCGTCGTAGAGAACTTCCACATGCGCGTCGTTTAACTGTTCATAGAGCGAATCAGCGCAGGCGCGCACCGACGCATCATCTACGCGTACTGCGCACAGGTGCACCTGCCACGGTGCAATCGAAAGAGGCCAGATCGGACCGTATTCGTCGTGGTGAGCTTCGCAGACAGAGGCGGCGAGCCTTCCGATGCCGATGCCGTAGCAGCCCATGACCGGGGTATGGACGCTTCCGTCGCTGTCGGTATATTCCATGTGCATAGCTTCAGTATATTTTGTGCCGAGCTGGAAGATGTTCCCGACTTCGATTCCGCGCGAGATGCGGATGGTCTTTTTGCCGCAGTGCGGGCAGATGCCGCCCTCCGTAATTTTGGCAAAATCGTGAAACGAAATGCCGTAGTCTGCGGCAGAATCTGTCCCGCGGAAAGCTGAAGGACCGTAGCCGTATGCTTCGTATTCTGCGGCAAGGTCGCGTTCCACGGACAATCCGGTATAGTGATAATCCGGTTTGTTCGCTCCGCAGACGAGATCTGAGGCATGTGCTAAGGAGCGGTCGAACAGCACCGTACTCCCGGCGGCGAGCCGTTTTGTCAGACCGACAGGTCCGATGAACCCGGCGGTCAGACCGGAATCTTCCGTGATAACGGCGGGATGTATTTCACAGCCTAAGAAATTTGTCAGCTTCGTTTCATTGACTTCACGGTCGCCGCGCAAAAAGAGTACGACGTAGCTGTCATCCGTATTTTTCTGATAGACGACTGCTTTGCAGGAGCGCTCCGGCGACGTGTGCAGAAAATCGCACACTTCCTCGATCGTGTGGCAGTCCGGCGTGTGAACTTCCGTCAGGCAGGAGGCAGACGCGGGAAGAGGCTCCGTGATACATTCCGCAGCCTCCATATTGGCACGGTAGCCGCAGGCGTCGCACAGTGCAATCGAATCTTCGCCCGCCGGGGAAAGGAGCATGAATTCATGGGAAACGTTTCCGCCCATCATGCCGGAGTCGGAGGCGACGGAGATGACCTCTGGCACACCGACTCTGGCGAAAATGCGCTCGTAAGCTGCGTGAGCGCGCATGTAATATTTCTCTAGATCCTCCTGCGAGGTGTGGAAGGAGTAAGCGTCCTTCATCGTGAATTCCCGCACGCGGATCAGCCCGGCGCGCGGTCTTGCCTCGTCGCGGAATTTAGTCTGGATCTGATAGATCATAAACGGATATCTGCTGTAGGTCTGCCCGTATTCCCGCACGAGCTGTACTGCCGCCTCCTCGTGCGTCATACCGAGCACCATAGGACTCCCGCTTCGGTCGGTAAAGCGTAAAAGCTCTTTCCCCACACTCTCATAACGCCCGGATTCTTCCCACAGCGAAGCGGGAAGGGCAACCGGGAACTGTACCTCCTGCCCGTCGATCGCGTCCATTTCCTCCCGGATGATCTGCTCGATCTTATGCATGGTCCGTCGCAGCGGCAGGTACGAAGAATAGATGCCGTTTGCGACATACTTGATGTAACCGCCGCGTATCATCAGGGCATGACTGTCGATTACGCAGTCAGCGGGACGCTCTTTAAAACGATCTCCGATAAGCTTACTTAATTTCATGATAAAATTTTCCTTTCTTAAATAAAGATTTATGAATAAAAATTTGTGCGTGCAGTGCATTCGTGCGACCAAAGGAATTTCCTGCTGCGCAAAAAAGCCCTGAACCGGCAAACTGCCGATTCAGGGCGAACATACGTGAGTCCGTGGTACCACCTGATTTTGGAAAAATCCACACTTATCTGTACAGGACGTCCGCTGCGGGGTCCGATACATAATCTCTGTAACGGGAGAACCCGGCAGTGTCTACTTGCTGTCATGCGGTGGCAGCGTTTGGACTGCAGCTCAAAGACCGGTTCGGTTGCCGCTTCATAAAGGCTCGCACCGACCGCCTTCTCTCTGGAATGTCACGGAAATCTACTATCTCTTCTCAACGCTTGTGTCATGCGGACAGATGAAAAAATACTGTCCTTGGATCGCACCTATTCTAACACCGAAAATTTTCGTTTGTCAATAAGGAATTTCAATAAGTGCGTTTTTGAAATAATTTTGTATAAGCATATTTTTTCAAAAAATTTATTATAGCAGATTGACAGAGAGGTGCTTTGGTGATATGGTTAATTACACAAGTGATGAACCAATAAACCACAGCGTCGGAAAGATAGAAAATGGAAAAGCAGAAAAGTCCGGGAAGTCAAAGCGGCATCCCGGGAGAAAGGAGAAGAACCGTGCATGAATGAGATATTGACACAGGAGAAGTCCATTTATCTGCAGATCGCAGAGATGATCGAGACGGATATCCTGCGCGGCATCCTGTTGGAAGAAGAACGCGTACCGAGCACGAATGAACTGGCAAAGCAGTACGCGATCAACCCGGCGACCGCGGCGAAGGGAATCAATATCCTGGTGGAGGAAGGCGTACTTTATAAGAAGAGGGGAATCGGTATGTTTGTTGCAGAGGGAGCAAAGGAGAATATTCTGGGGCGCAGACGGAGCGCGTTTTATGAGAATTATATCAAGACACTACTGCAGGAGGCGAGGAGCCTCGGTCTGGATCGTGAGCAGGTAATCGCCATGATTCGCGGGCAGGAGGAGACGCCGGAGCCGTAAAATCCGCTAAGGCAAAGAAACCGAAGGGCAAATGAACGGGATAAAAATCGGAATGAGGAGGAAAATGGTATGGAAACAATGGTATGCGATAAAGTGACAAAGCGCTACGGCAAAAAGGAAGTGGTAAAGAACCTCAACATAACGCTGGAAAAGGGGAAAATCTACGGACTGATCGGAAGAAACGGAGCGGGAAAGACGACGCTGCTCTCCATGATGGCGGCGCAGAATCCTGTGTCTGCGGGAAATGTGACGCTGAATGGGCAGAATATATGGGAAAATCAAAACGCCCTTAGCCATATTTGCTTTGCAAGGGAAATCAATCTGGGGACAAACCAGAATACCCTTGCAAGTATGCGGGTGCGCGATTATCTAAAGACCGCTTCGTGGTTCTATCCGGCATGGGATAAGGAACTGGCGGAGAAATTGGTAGGGAAATTTGAACTGGATGCCAAGAAGCGTCTTGGGAAGCTGTCGAAGGGAATGCTCTCGGCGGTCACGATCATTGTCGCGCTGGCGAGCAAGGCGGATTTTACCTTTATGGATGAGCCGGTGGCAGGACTCGATGTGGTCATGCGGGAGTATTTTTACCGGGTGCTCCTGGAGGAGTATATGAATTCCGGCAGAACGTTCGTCGTATCGACGCATATCATCGAGGAGGCGTCGGACGTCTTTGAGGAAGTCCTGATTTTAAAAGAGGGCGAACTTCTGCTGAAGGAAAATACGACGGAACTTTTGGAGCGTGCGTACCGCGTCAGCGGGCTTGCGGAAACGGTAGAGGAAGCGGTGAAGGACTTAACGTGTTATCACGAGGAGAAGAGCGGGCGTGCAAAAAGCGTGACGGTGCTGCTTGACGCGGGGGAGAGCCTGCCGGAGGGCTATGATGTGAGCATACAGCCGCTGACATTACAGAATGTGTTTGTCGCGCTTTGCGGAATGGAGGAGTAGCAATGGAGAAATCAATGAAAAAGCACATCATATCACGAAATGCGCGTTTCTGGGTCGGCTATATGGAAGAAAATTTTCTGATTGTGATAGGAATCGGTGTGGTTTATGCTCTGTTTGTGTCGTTTCTGATTAGCGAAGATATGAGCAGAGTGGAACTTTTTGCGCTGAAGGCTTCTTATGTCGTGATGATAGGAGGAATTCTGGTTTTCGCGCAGCCGCTTGCGTATCCGATGTGTAATCTGCCGCTCGCGCTCTCATTTGGCTCCGGGCGCATGGAGGCGGTTGTAGGAGTGCAGATATCAAATCTTCTTGCGGTCGGGCAGGATCTGCTGATCGTCGTAGTAGCCGAACGGATCGCACGCGGCATGGAGGCAGGAGCCGGAATGGAACTTTTGGCACATCCGGGCGTGGTGTTTGCGGCGGCAGCGGGAATCCTGCTTGCGGTAGCGGCAATCGGGCAGTTCGGTACGGCGCTGATTCTCAAATATGGCGGGAAAGGTATGGCAGTTTATATTATTGTATTTGTGCTGACGGTTTTTGCGGGAGTGCTTGGCGTTGTTTTTTTGGCCGGGAGCAGGCAGGTGGATGATGCAGAGCTTATTTTCGCACTGACCGATACGCATGTACTGCAGAGGATAAAAGGAGCGGTCGGCGTGCTGCTTACAGTCGACGCGGCTGTATATGCCGCCGGATTTCTGGTACTGAAAAAAGCGGTGATGCAATATGAGGTGCGCATGTGAGACATGGGTTGCGCCTGCCCGCAGCATGGAAATGCAAAAACCGCGGCCAGGCGACGGAAGGTGTGGTGATTAGTCACCACTTTACAACTTTTTGGTTAAGCCATTTTTCCCAAACATAGATATTCCAAGACTTTAATAACAAGCTTGGATTTTATGTGGGTTTCGATGTTTTGCGCCAAGTTTACATAAAATATTTGCCGCCGTATCTGTTCGCTAAGGGCAAACCGGAACTCCTGTACACTGCACCCCTTATACTGTGACAATGTTTCCTCCATATAAGGTAGCAGTTTCATGGCACAGTAACTGATATTGATGAGATTCACCAGCATTTCAATCCCTTTGCGGCTGCGGACCATGTATGCGCATAACGACCAAAAGGATTTCTGCTCATAATAGCTTACCTCAATGTTCCACCGCAACGAATACAGAAACAGGGGGATATACGGCATCCATCCGCTTCCCGTCTGGTTAAGCGGCGCTTTTTCCTGCCATGCACAGAATATCTGTAGCTGTGTGGGAAAAATAGTGCTGAAAAACAGCCTTCTTGTGCCATTTTCCTTCCCTGTGGAAGTTACATAGGCCATGACTTCACGTGTCCCAAATATATTTGTCAGTACCCGGCGGTATCCCGTGTAGTAATCGCCCACCTTTTCATCGGAAAGGATAAAGTCGCTGTCTATCGACAGACGGCGGCCATGTTTTGCGGGTCTTCCCTTTTTTCCTGTAGGCAAAGATGCCAGATCGTATATAACGGAATCAGCCCTTGCATTACCGATCAGGTCAAGATTTTCATATTCATCCACGACAGACACAAGGTTCTGCTTTACATACCAGCTGTCACACAGGATGATGATATTCTTCTGCGCAGGAAACGCCGGCATCACATGACGTACCATGGCTGAGGCAAGCTCCAACTTTGATTCCTTCTTCTGCCACATACGGTACCCCAGCGGGATGGCAAGATAAGAGATTCTGTCCCGGCTCCATACCGGCACACACAGCATAAGGCTGACAAAACAGTGCCCGTTCAGGTAATTGGAGCCATTATGCGCCGCATGGTCAAACAGTTTTGACACATCCTCAAATTTCTTCCCGAATTTCGAGACCATGGTGTCATCTATGCACAGGAAAAGCGGTTGAGATCCCAAGTCTGCCGGAATCAGACGCAGGGCCAGCTTTGTGGTAACATTCATAAAAACAGAGCAGTCCACTTTTGCATAAGAGCAGGCATAATAAAAAGCATTGAGCGATTTTGCGG
>ERZ808041.332-NODE-332-length-41007-cov-4.681529_pt1 | contig 41007 bp, 27 predicted proteins | sample MGYA00380192_ERZ808041 | MGnify/ENA primary metagenome ERZ808041 (study PRJEB31490, sample SAMN06133412) | mouse gut metagenome | isolation source: Z1_1 | host: mice | place: China: Chengdu | collected 2015-05 ...
ATATCTTAGGCTCTGATTATGTGGGAGGAATTGCAGGCGGCTTTTCCAATGATTTAAGACATGCGATTAAGGGAAACGACTCCATCACTGTCACAACAAATGCCGGCTATGTAATCGGAAATAACTATGTGGGCGGCATTGTAGGAAAAAATGAAGGAGAACAGGGCGCTGTTTCTACTATATTAAACTGTGTCAACCAGGGAGTTGCGGCAGGATACGGACGGTATATCGGCGGAATTGTCGGGTATAACGGCCAGTACGGAGTTTTGGAGGACTGTGCAAGCTATCTGTCAGACTACGACCAGTCTGTTTACCGCATGGTAGTAAATACCTGGAAGGCTGACACGGGTGACTGTGTGGGCGGAATGGCAGGCTATAATGACGGAAAGATTAATTTCAGCGATTCCGGCAGCGTTACCGTGAAGTCTGTTGCCAGCCTTGTAGTTGGCAGGCATTTTGTTGGAGGCATGATTGGCTTTAATGACATACACGGGAATCTGGGCGAGGATTTGAACGAAAATTATACCCTGATTGGAGGACGTATCCAGGGCTTCGGTAAGGCCGTAGGCGGCTGTATCGGACTGAACGCGTCTGCGGGGGTTTTAAAAAATGAGTTGGAGGTAAAGCCAACCAGCGTTACGGGCGCTTACTATGTAGGCGGCTGTATCGGTGCAAACGTGGTAGATATGGTTGACCATACCACAGAATACGTACAGTCAGAGTCGGATATCCAGATGAATGGTTTTCGGACGGATAACCGCCTTGGCAGTATCACGGGGGACGCGTTTGTGGGAGGCGTGATTGGATATCACAGAACCTACACCCAGGGGCAGTTGGGAGGTATTTCCATCCATGATTATCTGCTGGCAACCGTAAGCGGCGCTGATGGGGCAGGGAATCTGTCCTCGGTTCTTCCAGAGATAAATGAAGATGGCTTCGGGGAAAATCTTCCCTCCAATGTTTTGGAATCTGATAATCCTTACCGTCTGACTGTGTCCATGAACGGCGGTACGAATAATAATGTCCCGATTAAGTCCTGGCTCTATACGGGCGGTGTCGTAGGCTATTGTGAGAAGAACAGCCGGCTGATTCTGAAAAACTGTAAGAATGCAGGAAACATTACCAAAGCCTCTGGGCCGGACAGAGGCCTGTCAGACGGTGTTTCTTTGAAGGCGTATCTGACATACGAGGGCATGGCAAACGCTGCCTCAGAGCTTGAACGGGATGAACGGGTATCCATGGTGGGTGGAATTATAAGCGCCAATCAGGAAAATCAGATTATTGATTATTGTACCAATTCCGGAAGCATGAACGGCTTTATAGGGCTTGGCGGTATCGTGAGCTTTAACTCCGGCGGCATTTTTAACTGCGAGCTGTCTGATAACTTTGGGAATGCAGGGCTTGACTATATCGGAGGAATTGCGGGGCTTAACGTCAGGTCAGACAGCGCGGCGGTAAGCTCATACACCGACGTAAACGGACGCATTTGGAGAGACTATACATCAGGAACGATTGCGAATTGCAGCACACGCTCAGGGAGAACGATTGCCGGAAACAGCTATGTGGGCGGTATTGTAGGCTATAACATGCTTGGCGGTGTTGTTAAGGATAATCACAGCAGGGCAAATATAACCGCGGCAGGGAATTATGCAGGAGGAATCGCCGGATACAACGGCGGAAGGATACAGGCCGCAGAGGATACATTTACAGGCAGCCGAAGCGTTATCGGAACCGGAGGCGAAGGAATCGGCGGAATCGCCGGCGTAAATAAGAAGGAGGTCGAGGTCTTATCCCTGTCGGCATGGGCGGCAGACGAGGTGGTAGCCGTGAATTCCCAAGTAACTGTCACCGGAGGCAGCAAAGTGGGCGGTATTGTGGGAATCAATGCAGGCAGTATACGCTCAGTGTCACCGGACGGAAAGAATTCCGGTTATCTGGTATGCGAGGCCGGCAGAGTCTATGCGCTTAATGGCTATGCCGGAGGAATTGCAGGAGAAGCGCAGGGAGATATCAGGAGGGCAAGAAACCGAAGTACTGAGGTAACGGCAGGCCGCGGGCCGGCAGGCGGAATTGTGGCAGTGAACCAGGCAGGCGTCCGTCTTGAAGAATGTGAGAATCAGGGCAGCGTAAAGAGTGACCAGGGTTATGCCGGAGGAATTGCGGCAGAGAATTACGGGACGATTACAGGCTGCTTTGTGGGATACTCAGGAGTCAATCAAAAGACAGCGGCGCTCACAAGCCGTGGGACTAAGGAAATCGGCGCCGTATGCGCCATAAACCATGAAAATGCAGAGATTCAGAACAGCACATTGTATGATAATGTCATTTTGGAGGGAGAAGCGCAAACCGCCGGAGGAATCGCCGGAGTAAACCGAGGAACGATTGGCCATTTGCCGACAGGCAATGAAGTAGAAGAAATTACGAGTATACCCCAGATTAAGCTCTCCTCTGGAAATCTGACCATAGGAGGCGTGGCAGGACGAAACGAGGCAGGAGGAAATATTTCCGGTATCAAAGTCCAGGGCGTAAAGTTTGAGGGCTTCTACAATTACGGGTATCTGGGAGGAATCGCCGGAGAGAATCAGCAGGGCGCGGTTGTTAAGAACTGCATTTACTCAAATGGAGTAATGAAAGAGGCGGCAGACAGTACTGCGGCGGGTAATTGCTACGGAGGAATTATCGGAGATAATTACGGGATACTTGAAAACTGTAAGGTGGAGGATTTCACCTTCAGTATTACGGGAATCTATACGGCCACAAGCACCAGCTCGGCAAAAGAAAAGGAGGCGCTGTCCTCCCATGTGGGCGGAATTGCAGGTAAAAACGGAAGCTCTGGCGAGGTCAGAGGATGTGTGATTGGCGGAAAGAGTAACACCATAGATACAGGAAGCGGAATGGCGGGCGGTATCGTTGGCTACAATGGAGGAAGCATTGAGCTGTCCGGAGATGAGGCGGCGACAGGGCTGATGCTTACGGGAGATGGCAGAGTGGGAAGCGTACAGGAGTTGGCGGACGCTGCAAAGGCAGGAAATATTTCCGCGGATTCCAGGTATGTGGAATGGAACGGCATAAATAATGTTTCAATAGAAACTTTAAAGTATACCGGAACACAGAACAATGTAAATTCGGGAAGAAAATTGTCCCTGATTATGTCAACCAACGGCAATGTGGGAGGAATTACAGCTTTCAATACAGGGGCTATCGACTACTGCGCAACCGGAAATTGGTATCTGAACAACAAATCCAATGCCATCGGAGTGGGAACCGGAGGAATCATCGGCATGAATGAATCAGGGCATGACCTGTCATTTCTGCTGAATCAGGCGTTTGTAGGGCGTGAGCTTAGGGTTGGGGTTACTGACCGTTTCGCGGGAGGCATCATTGGAAACCAGAACAATACCACCTTAAGCGGCTGGAAACTAGAAAATTGCATCAATTATGGAACCATTTACTGTCTGAGAACCCACTATTCAGGAGGAATTTTAGGCCAGTGGACGGGAACCGGAGGCACAATAGAAAACTGTCAGAACTACGGTAATTTGCAGACCACCTATCAGCAGGGATGGTTAGGTGCAGCGGGCGGTATTGTTGCGCAGCTCTACCATGCCTATGAAGAAAATGAATACAACATTATCAGTTGTAAGAATTTTGGAAATATTTATGGAAGAACCGGAAAAAACAACGCCAACTGCGCAAACGACAGTGCAGGAATCCTGGGAAATATTACGGCGTATAAGACGGGGAACGCGCAAAACGGACAGAGATATACGATTCAAGTGTTGGATTGTGTCAACGGCCCAGGCGTCGAGGTGTATTCGTCTTCTATGGCATCCGGTATTGTTGGCTTCTTTTCCTGCTCAAACGAGCCGAATTACAACTCTATTGTGAGCTCTACGGGAAATATAAGCCTTCGGATTGAGAGATGCCGGAATTATGCATCAGTTTTAAATGGGGTTCAATTTGTGGGCGGTATTTTCGGGGAACGGTATGGTACAACAGGCTCACAGAATACGATTCTTCGGGATTGCTATTCCGTGGATATTGCCGGATATAATAAGCCGTACTACCCTATTATTTCCTATGTTAATGGGAGTAACCAGAACAATGCAGGACAGATTCAAGCCGCAGAGAATTACTACCTGGACGGAAGGAACGGCAGCAATAGTTACTTATTTAATAATGGAAGAACGAACACTGTGCCGGATATTTCCAAAGTTTCTGGTAATCTGCCGAGGGTGGAAACCAATGTCCTCTACTATATCAAAAAGGACGGCAGGCAATACTATGCTTATCTGGAGAAAGGGAAATCTTTATCCGTAAATAACCTTAAGCTTCAGGAGGATGGAAGCATCTATAACGGGAGACAGTTAGTGGGACGAATCCTGTTCGAGATTGACGGCGCGGCGGACGGTACGCAGTATGACGGCATTAATAAAGTAGTAGGCGCCGGAAGTAATTTTGATACTCATGTGAGGAATTCCTTCTATATTAAAGAGACGGGAGGAAATCTGACCCAGATGCCAAAGCCGGAGAAGGTAGAGCTTCGGATTGATGAGAGCAAGCTTCATATACAGGTGACGCCTGCGGCTGGAACAGACCCGTTCCAGTATGTCGGGGCATTATATAGAGTGAATGAGGACGGAAGCGAGACGCTTGTGAAGGACAGGATTGAATTCTTTTCTGAGGAGTTTGACGTGGATTTGACAGAACAGGAAATCCGAAAAGGAAGTACCTTGAGAATCAGACTTCGGGCATACAGCATGGATTCCAGGATTCTTCCGTCAGAGGAGGTAATCGGTGATGTGGTTTTTGGCAGGCATTTGCCTGAGCCGAAAATCCGGATTGAGCTTACGAAGCAGGCAAATGGAACGGATAACTATCAATATCGTTTCAAGCTGGTAAATGCAGAAGATTATAGTCAGGAAAATGATTACCGGATAGCCGTAAAATTCATGGATCAGCCTGCGGCGGTTATGACCAGGCCGGATTCGGAGGGGTATTTGATACCGGAAGGAAACGGACAGTTGACTTCTGCTCAGGAATTACAGCAATTACTGATTCAGGCAGTATCAGGGAACGCAGAGGTTTTGGATTCCAATATGGTTCCGATTCCGGCATATATGCCCAGGTATCAGCCGTCGATTGCCCTGTTCGAGCAGAACCAGAGGTCGAGAGTAACCTGCACGGTTTCCGGAGAAAGCGTAACAGATCTTGGAATCACAGTAACTTTGGATACGTCGGCTTCGGGCAATGTGACGACTCCGCCTGTATATCGGGCCGAGCTTGTGGGAACCTGGGGTGAGGGAAACGGCGGAAAAGAGAAAAACGCCGTACTTGCAAGCCAGGATATGCTGACAGCGCCCAACGGCAAGGCTGTGGCGAACTTCCAGTTGCCGGAGTATATTTTCGGGGCAAAGGATTTGAGAGTCAGGGTGTGGTATGCACAGTCCGGCTTAGGTCCTGTATACACCTACCGCACGGTACAGGAGAAGGACGCGAATATTTATACAATCAAGAGTGCAGAAGCTCAGAACATAGACGGTGCGCAGATGTACATTCCAGAATGGGGGTATGAATACAGCTCGGTGCTAGATGAGAATGACAACCGCTATTTTGCAGAATACAGGTGGACGTCAGGTAAGTTATTCGACTGGATTACTCCTCCGCCTCATCTGATGGAGGAAACGGAGTTGACGCCGGAATACGACGGTGAGCACCAGTTGCAGTATACGTTCCGATGGGATAAAGGAGACGGCGAGTACCAGAATGGAAACCGGTATGTGGTATCTTTAGTTGGAATCAGCGGTGAAAACAAGGTGTCCATTATGACAGGGCAGGAAATGACAGAAAATGAGATGACAAAAACGGCTGAGGATTGGACATATGACTTTGTTGAGCTTACCGTAACCCGTAAGGGTGATGCATCCGGCACAAGCCCATCCATTGGGCTGACCTCGACGAAGCGTTATCAGGTGAAGCAGCGTTTGAAAAGACCTGAACAGCCCTCCGTGGTGAATACCAACCCTGACGAGCTGTTCTATACGGCAGAGTGGGAGCCGATTAAGACGGACGGCGTGCGGGATGAGACAGGATGTGTCGCATATGGAATTTATTTACGGTGTTATGAAGAAAAGGACGGTGTTCTGACGCCAGGTGAGCCTGTGCTGCTGAATCCGGATGATCCGGTACTGGTGGATGGCGGTGTGGAGGTTTACCGTAAGGAGTTGAACCTTGAACAATATGCAGGACAGAGAGTGCTGATTTACATTGTGGCCCAGGCCGCGCAGGACAGTATGCAGTATGTCAACAGCGTGGAGGGAATCACTTACGACTTAACGATACCGCAGCGTATTCATGAGCCAAAGGTAACCTGGGAGATGGGATGGAAATATGACCGGACCAGCCCTGTGTCTGTGGAGGAATTCCAGGCAGAGGATGAACTGAAGGAAGGACGGCTGACCGTCAAGATTACGCCAGAGCCGGACAGTATTCCCACAGGTGACAGCAGCTATCTGTTCAAGGGATATGTGTTTGAAAGCAAGGAGATGGCGGAGGCGTCCAAGGCGGACATTGAGGCCGGAAGGGTTACAGGAGTGCCAGGACTGTTGGCGACTTATCCCACAGCAGACGGGGAGAAGCTGACGCCCGTTGCTATGGAGGCTGACAGCAATAACACCTACGGAGGTACAATCCGGGGACTGTCGGCACAGCACGCAGGCAAATGGCTGCTTCTGTATACCAGAATATCCTCAGGAAACGGGCAGGTTAGTTCTAAATGGACGTCGAGTGAGATTGTTCGTCTCCCGTATGTGAGACTGAATCAGCCAGAGGTAACGGTTGATAACCAGGAGAGGGAGATTACGTTGGAGGCGGGCTCTAATCCGGACCTTCTGGGGACGGAAACCTGGAATTCCAGCAGGATTGCTCTGCACTGGCAGAATGTAGAGTGGGCGGATTCCTACTATATTACATTGAAGCCAAGGACGTTTAATCCAGACACAGACAGAGTCGAGACTTCGGATGAGCAGACCTATCGGATTGTGGAGGAAACAGATGAAAACAACGAGAGAGTGGCTGTTTACAGAAAGACCATAGTTTTCGACGAACAGCAGGGCAAGGATGTGGAATATTGGGAGCGTGTAGACGCAGAAGAAAACCAGCCCCTTGTGTTTGCGTTAGAGGACTACTGGGCGAAGGATGAAAACGGAGTTTATACAGAGGCCGAGATTCCATATGCCTACAAGGTGACATTGGGTACTTACCTTGAGGTGGAGTGGGATGAGCAAATCGGGCTTAAGTATACGTTGATTCTGCCGGATGCTGAAAGCCTGACTACGTTAAACGGCACAGAGCTGTCTGATATCGGGCTTAAGATTACAGAGAGAGTGCTGTTATCCTCGGATGTGGCGGTAAATACGCCGGATGGCGTAAGCCAGAGCGAGGCTTACACGAATTCAGGAGACTTTGAAGTATTATTTTAAGTATGAGTTTCTTCCATATTAATATATCAAAAAGAGGAGGGCGAAATGGTGCGGGAGAATAGAGTAAAAGCTAAAAATGGTTCTACGCTTGTAATCGTAGTCTGCGTATCAGCCTTATTGATGGCGTTCGCCCTCGCCATGCTCTATACAGCCGGCCTTCTTTTATCCCGCGCCAACCGGCGGCTTGAGCAGGAGAGAAGTTATCTCCTTGCCCAGAGCTTTGCCCAGGTGCTAGAGCAGGAATTGAAAGCAGACTATGATAAGCCGGAAAATGCGCCGGAAAAGAGTTTTTACCGCTATGCATATAATTTCCTCGAAGGAAGATACGGGGAATACGACCCCGACCATCCGGACGAGACTATTTTCCATTATACGGCGGCTTTGCCGGAGGGAGTGGATACGGAGAAATACGGTACGATTAAGGTTGTCATGTATAAGGAAGCCAATCAGGATCAGGATGTGGATATGTCCGGTGAACTGGTGAAAGACCAGAGTGTTGATGATATCCTGAATAATGGAATTGCCCGATATATCTTTACCGTGGAGGTGACCGCAGACATAGGCGGAGTTTCATATAGCTTCAGCACAGTGTATCGGCAGATGGCGACCTACGAGGTGAGATTTCAGCACAACGGCAAAAATATTGTATGGGACGGCAGTTGGCATGAGTATCTGTCGGGGCCGGAATACGTTGTGGACTGGGATAAGGGAAATATTCAGTATGAATACCAGTCTGACAAGATTATCCACTGTGAGTTTGCAAATGCTCATGAGTAATGCAAAGAGATAACAATATCAGGAGGGAGTAGGGAAGATGCGTAGAATGAAATCTGATTCTGGTGAGTCATTGGTGGAGGTAATGGTAAGCGCTGTAATTTTTTTGATGATGATGGCAGCGCTGCAAGGCTCTATTTCATTTTGCACAAATGCACAGCACAAGAGTGAGCAGATTCGCGAGACAAATGCGGAGATTTGCCGGAATCTGAAGTCCTCCCCTTATGTTTTCAGTGCAGAGAATAAGACCTATTCATTCAAGGCAACGACTGCGGACGGCGAGACGCCAGGACCGGAGGGGGCAGTTTTGTTTAACATTGCCGTGGAGTTAGGCTCGAAGGAGGTAACCTATCAGGAAGCGGATGGAACGTTAAAGACCACCACGTTTTACATGTTTGGTTCTGTTGTCGAGGGAGGTACAGGAGGTGAGACCCCGTGAGGGGATTACAGAGGCTTAGAAAACACAGAAACTCCGGTATGACCCTGGTGGAGATGGTTGTCACATTACTGGTTTTCAGTATCATGATGACAATGATGGTGGGAATCTTAAGCCCTGCCGCGAAAATATTTGTCCGGATACAAAGGTTACAGTATGCGCAGATTGTTCTGGATAATACCATACAAGAGCTTCGTGGGATGACATTAGATGCGACAGGACATGTGAAAATCTATGAGAAATGCGGTGCAAATGACGGAATTGCAGACCAGACGGGAGTGGATAGCGGGCAGGGCTTGGAGTTTGTCAATGAGGACGGCTACGTGATGCTGATTTCCACAGAGGGCTGCCCCGAAACGGGAGTATACAGGGGAAGCCAGCTTCTTAGTACGGTGAAGCTTGGAGATGTTCCTGCCGGAAGGCTGTTCGCCAGATATTATGTCCGCGAAAAGGATGCAAAGTATCACTATGAGGATGCCGCCGGACAGCCCATTGCCAGAGCCGTGAACAGTGTATTTACCGATGGATATTACATGGGGAATTATTTGGAGATTATATTTTCCTATCCGGCGGGAACGGTGCAGGACGGGGTTGTTGATTATCTTGAGGCGGAGGTGAGGCTCTACAATGACGCGGAGAGGACTGAGCTGGTGGTAAAGGAAAATGTGGTTCTGGATTTGCGGTATGACGTAAAACGTCAGGACAGGGTGACTGCCGATAAGGCAGAGCTTTGACATAAAATGTTAAATCCATCCTGCATACCCTTTGGGGATATTCTCGGACAGGACGACGGGAAGGAACGCAGGGTGTGGATTTATAGATGTAACTTATTAATTAAACGAGACTCAAAAAGAAAAGAGAAGGAGAACGAAGAAATGATGAGGAGTTTGAAGAAAAACAGGAAAAAGGGGTTCACACTTGTGGAACTAATTGTGGTGTTGGTAATATTGGCAATATTGGCGGCATTGTTGATTCCGGCGTTGACGGGGTATATTGATAAGGCGAAGGAGAAACAGATTACCGCAGAGACAAGGTCTTGTGTAATGGCGGCTCAGACATTAGGGGATGAAGAATATGCAAAGGGAAATAAGATTACAACTGCTGATGCAACTTTTTGTGGTAAGGTTCAAGACTTGGCCGAGACACCTAAAACACCTACTGATTTAGAGTTTGAAGATGGTAAAGTTGCAAACCTCGTATATTCTGATGGTGGTAAAACATGTACTTATACGTATGATAAGACAAATAAAGAAGGAAAATACGAGCTTAACTAATTTGTTCACTTAAAAGGAACCAACTCATGCTTAAAACCATTTTTACAACCACAGCAGAAGATGAAAAACAAAACACCAAATGGCTTTCCCGTTACCTATCCATCCTCCTGCTCGTCCTTACAGTCATAGTGGCAGCCATCCCCGGCACTCTCTACATCATGCGTCGGGCAGACGCCCAGGTGGCTCTCGGCAACGCCAAATCATTGAGGATGGCATTAGATACGGCAGCCACAGAGCATTACGGTTCCGGCAAACCATTCCGTGACACCGCCTCTTTCGGCGGTGTCACAGAAGAAGCCTGGCGGCAGGTCATTACCGACAGCAGAGTACCAGGAGATTTCTGGGTACTGCAAATGGATGAGAGTGGTTACGAGGTACAGCGTTTCTGCTACCAGGAGGGAGATTTTTTGGTAACATATTGCAGAGAGCCGCTTACCTACGAGGTTTTCTACCAACAGGAATTCATCCGGACCTCTGAGCCTAAGGAACTGCTAAAGAATTAATCTTTACAGTTCCTTGGCATACTGGTTTCATGTTCAGGTACATGATAAAATAGTTACAAATCATTAGTGGGGTAAATCAATGTTGACAGTTCTAATCGGAGTGCTATACTTGTTCCGATTTATATTCGGGGCTTGTATATTCAGTTTTTTAACAGTAGTAATCTATCGCCTCCCCAAAGGGGAGAATCTTGTATATGGCCGCAGCCATTGCCCCGGCTGCGGCAGAACGCTGAGCGCGGGAGAATTAATCCCGTGCATCAGCTACCTTGTCCAAAGAGGAAAATGCCTTGGATGCGGGATGAGGATATCGGGGCAGTATTTTCTGGTAGAGTGTCTGGGCGGCATAGCGTTTGCTCTGTGCAGCGCGTGCTTTGGCAGCGGAGAGTCGGGATTTTTGTCGTTGAAAGGATGGATTGCATTTGTCTATATGGGAATCCTGACCGTTGTTGCATTTATTGATTGGAATACAAAGATCATATATGATCGTTTTCATATATTAATTGCACTTTTGGGAATAGCGGCAATATGGGTATTCCCAGAACATGATCTGACAGAACGCCTGGTTGGCGCCGTGATCGTGTCGATACCGATGCTGCTGTTGGCGCTCTTGATTCCAGGGGCGTTTGGCGGCGGGGATATCAAATTGATGGCTGCAAGCGGCTGGCTGCTTGGCTGGCGGGCAATGCTTCCGGCGATTTTTATAGGAATCTTGTCAGGAGGAATCTATTGCATCTGGATGCTGGCAAGGAAAAAAATGACGCGGAAGGATAGGTTTGCGTTCGGCCCGTTTCTGGCAATCGGGCTTGCCGCATCCTTCCTTTACGGAGAGCAGATGCTAAATTGGTATCTGTCAGTCTGGCAAATGTAATCGGTAGTTGAGAGAAAGGGGAGTTTTCATGCCGCAATTTCGTTATCTTGCGAAAAATATGGAGGGGAAGAACCTGCGGGGGACAATGGATGCCACAGGAGAGAGCGCCTTACAGCAGCAATTAAAGGAACAGGGTTTATTTTTGGTGGAGGCAAAGGATGTGACGGCGTCAAAAAGCGCCCGCAAATTTTCCTCCAAGCTGCTTTCGGAGTTTTGTAAGGAGTTGTCCACGCTTCTGGCGTCGGGAATCAGCATTGTCCGCGCTTTGGAAATTATTGCCGACGAGGAGGGGGTGCCTGCTTATGCCAGGTCGGTCTACCTGTCGGTGCTTGCTGAATTAAGGAAAGGTACCAGTCTGGCGGAAGCCATGGAGACGAAAAAATGTTTTCCTGAGCTGATGATGGGAATGATTCGTTCAGGAGAGGGAAGCGGAAATATTGACGCTGTGATGGAACGGCTTTCCCTGCACTATGAGAGGGAAAACCGATTGAAGCATCAGGTAAGGTCAGCCATGACTTATCCGGCGGTTCTTCTGGTGATGTGCGTGGCAGTCGTCATTTTGATTGTGACCTTCATCCTGCCCCAGTTTGACGAACTGTTTTCACAGATGGAAAGCCTTCCGGCAGTAACGGAATGGCTGATGGGTGCGTCAGATTTTCTTGTGCGTCAGTGGTATATTGCATTGCTTGTGGTATTTGTACTTGCAGTCATGCTTCGGATAATTTTTAAAATATATAAAATCCGCAGAGCCGTTGACTACATGAAAGTCCATTTGCCTGTGGTGGGGAGGCTTAACAAGATTATTTACACCGCGCGTTTTGCACGGACGCTAAGCAGCCTGTATTCCAGCGGTATGCCGATTGTGGGGGCTATTAAGACGGCGGGCAGGACCATTGGAAATGTATATGTGGAGGAACAGTTTGAGCAGGTTACGGTTACGGTGCGAAGCGGCGTCCCGCTTTCGCAGGCGCTTCGGGAGGTGGACGGGCTTGTGCGCAAGCTTGCAAGCACCATATTGATTGGTGAGGAAAGCGGGCGGTTGGATACGATGCTGGATTCTATTGCCATGACTATGGAGGAGGAGGCAGAGGCGGCGACAAAACGCATGATGACCCTGCTTGAGCCAGTGTTAATCTGTCTGATGGCTGTGGTTGTGGGTTTTATCATTATCGCGGTCATGCTTCCTATCTACGAATCATACGGGGCAATCGAAGGCTCAGCGTAAACTCAGAGGAAGGTATGTCTATTGAGGGTTCGTTGCAGAAAGCAATATTTGAATAGAGAGGATATGTGGAACGGAGTTTAGGAAAGAAGGGGAGAAAAGATGAGTCAGACTGTCATAGTATTTCAAGAAGATTGTATCTTGACGGCAGCCGGCAGGGAAGGGAAATATCCGGCAATCACAGAGGCAGAGCGATTCGAGCTGCAGGGACAGGGAGATTCGTTTGACAGATGGAGGCAGGCTTTGGAGAGGCTGACGGCAAGGCGCAGACCTGAGCAGGTGCGGCTGGTACTGCCTGCGAATTTAAGCGTAACCAGGGTGCTAAAGCTTCCCGACAGCAGAGGCAAACAATTGTCGGAAATGGCGGCAAGGGAGGTACAGGAGAATTTCCGTAATGAAATCACGGACTACTCCATTATCCGCAGAGAAAAGAAAATAGGAGTGGATATCTGCGCGGGCGGCGCAGAGCAGGGGAATCTGGAAGACTTTTTGCGCATTTGCAAGGAAACAGGACTTCGCGTCAGCGGGATTACGGTTCCCATGGAAGGGTATTTGAGGCTCATGCAATGTCTGGAACATTTTCATGAGAGGACTGCAATCTATCTTTTCTTCGAGTCAGGGAGTATGACGAGTATCCTGTGCCAGAAAGGGCAGTATCTCTATTCCAGCCGGACGCGTCTGTTCAGTGAGCCTGGAACTCTGGATTTTGGGACAGAGATTGTAAGAAGTATCTCTGGTATTATCCAGTTCTATGCCGGACGCAGTCAGGAGGAGCCGATTACCGAGGTCTGCTATGCAGGCTGTCCGGACGAGGATTTTGAGGTGAGCGTGGAAGGAATCCAAAACCTGAAGCTTGAGGTGTCGCCCATGGTTATTGACCGGAGGATTTCCGTACCAGGGCAGGAGTCGGCGGCGGATTGGATTTCCTGTATCGGCGCGTTAATGCGCGGCACAAGGAAGGAAAAGCAGATTGACCTAAACAGCGCCGGAAGGAAAGCTGAGGAAAAGGGTGAGAACACCCAAAAGCTGTTCGGGCATCTGGTAATGCCAGGGATTATATTCCTGATTTGTATTGTACTGGCCGGAGGAATAGGGGTGGCAAATTACATAGCCATTGCAAAGAACCATTCTAAGCAGGACTGGATTGAAAGCGTCAAGCGGGAGGGGACCTACCAGAGAGCCCAGGAATTGGAGGCGCAGCTTAAAGAGGTGGAAAACGGAATCGCTTCTGTGAAGCTGTTAGAACGGAATCTGTCTGCTTATCCGGAATTTTCGGGAGGCGTACTGCGCAGTATCGAGGGCGTGGGAGGAAGCCAGATTGGACTGTTAATAACAGATTTTGATGTAGAGACAGGGATTTTGACCTTTGACGCCAACAGTACGGCGGTGATTGACGTGTCCGGCTATATTTTGCGGCTCCAGGAAACAGGGCTGTTCCATACAGTAGATTATACAGGTTATACATTTGAAGACGGCTGGTATACACTGTCGCTGTCATGCACAATGGAAGGCAGGGTATACGGGGGAGGTGTACAATGAGGCTGACAGATAAAGATATGCTGCTGTTAAAGCTGACGTTCAGTATCCTGATTGTATTTCTGATGGTTCGGTTTTTGATTATGCCAGGAATTGAACAGTATCAGGAGAACAGGCTTAAGAGCCAGGAATTGGATGGGACGATAGAGGAAATGCAGGAGGCTATCGACGGGATTCCTGAGTTGGAGAAAAAGCTGGTGGAACGAGAAGGAGAGCTTGACGGCATTTCCATAAAATATTATGAACGGATGGAGAACCGCCAGATAGATGAACTGCTGACAGGACTGGCTTTGAAGTCGGAGTTGTTTCCGGTGTCGCTGTCAATCGGGGAGGCACAGCCGGAGATACCAGAGGCTTACCTGTATGGGAGGATTTCGGGGGAGGCTGGTACTGACGGTTCAGAAAATGAGTCTGAAGACGGAGATTTGACGGCTGGTTCAGGCGGCGATGCAGGAGACAGCTCTGACGGCGGTGAAAATAAGGCAGACGGCTATATCCTGACTGTCAACTGTACGATGGTTTTACAGGGAAGCTCGATTCAGATATATCAGTTTATAGACGATATCGCACACAATTATCCGGCAATCCAGATACGAACCATGCATGTGAGTGAGCGTACCTATCTGGATACAGAATGGAATGTAGTGGAACAACCGGAGGTAACTTTTGATCTGGCTGTCTATATGCATAAATAAATGACAGGAGGGGGAATAAGGTCTTGAGGACAAATCTAAGAATTGGGGAGATATTAGAAGAAAGAGGATATGTAGACGCCCGCCAGATGCAGGAGGCGCTTGCTTACCAGAAAGAGCACAGGGATAAGAGAGTAGGGCAGATTCTAATAGAGCTGAACTTTGTGACAGAGCAGCAGGTATTGGAGGCTCTGGCAAGCAGGCTTGAGTTGGAAATCGTTGACGTCGCGTCGCAGCAGGTGGACTTAGAGGCAGTCGCCATGGTAAACAAAGAACTGGCGGAGAAGAACCTCTTTCTTCCATTGAGCGTGACAAACCGCACCATGGTTCTGGTGACCAATGACCCGCTGAACTATTTTGCGCTGGAGGAAGTGCGCCAGCAGACAGGATGTTACTTACAGATTCTCTTAAGTGAAGAAAAACCGCTGCGTCAGGCAATCTCCTATTATTTTGCAGAGGTAGGGGCAAAGCAGGCGGCGACAGAGGCAAATGCCGGTTTCGGGGCAGATAATTTTGACGACCTTGACCTTACGGAGTTGGAAAATGTGGACGAGGAGGCGCCAATCATCCATCTGCTGAACAGCCTTGTCGAACGGGCGATAAAAAGTAACGCCAGCGATATCCATATCGAGCCGTTTGAGCGCCAGACAAAGGTAAGGATGAGGATTGACGGCGTGATTCTTGAGTATGTGGCTTTGCAGAGAAATGTCCATCAGCCCTTGATTGCCCGAATCAAGATCATGGCAAATCTGGACATTGCAGAGAAACGAATCCCGCAGGACGGGCATTTCCGTGTAAGGACAGAAAGCGGATACGTCAATATCCGCGTGTCCCTCATGCCTACCGTGTTCGGGGAAAAGGCGGTGCTGCGTCTGCTCACCGCCTCCGGCCAGTTGGACTATCCGGACCAGTTCGGTATGAATGAGGACAGTTACAGTAAATTCCTGCCAATGCTGAACAGCAGCAATGGGATTATCTATATCACAGGCCCCACAGGAAGCGGAAAGTCCACCACTTTATATATGGTGCTGGAATACCTGTCAGGGAGGATGCTGAATATTTCCACAATCGAGGATCCTGTGGAGAAAAATGTGCCTGGCATCAACCAGACGCAGGTAAATCCGGTGGCAGGCCTGTCATTTGAAATGGGGCTTCGCGCCTTGCTGCGCCAGGACCCAGATGTGATTATGGTAGGGGAGACACGAGACGGAGAGACTGCCGGAATTTCGGTGCGCGCCGCAATCACAGGCCATGTGGTTTTGAGCACCTTACATACCAACAGCGCGGCGTCCAGTATCGTGCGTCTGGAGGATATGGGGGTAGAGACGTATCTGGTGGCAAATTCACTGGTGGGCGTCGTTGCCCAGAGGCTTATGCGGAAGGTATGTCCTCATTGCGCCCAGGAGATGGAGACGACTTTGGAGGAAAGGGCTTTTCTTGGGGAAAATATAGAAACCGTGTCGAGAGGGCGGGGCTGTGCTCAGTGCAACAACACCGGTTACAGAGGACGCATCGCGGTACACGAAATCTTTACCGTTGACGCCGCCCTGCGCCGGATGATTAGCAGCCACGCGACAATGGAGGAAATCGAGAGTTATGCAAGAGAACGCCAGCAGATGCGAACCCTGAAAGAGAACGGGGTACGGCTGGTGGCAGACGGGGTCACTACGATAGAGGAGTTGGCGAAGATTGCTTATGGGAGTTAAAAACTCCCATCTGCCATCGCCTTGATTGATAAAGCATATTCCGAGGGCGTCATGCCTGTTGATTTCTTGAACTGCCTCGAAAAATAATGGATAGAAGAATATCCCAACTGTTCGGATATCTGTGTAAAATTCAGATGTCCCGTCCTAATCATTTCTTTGGCGGCATTGATTTTCAGTAATGAAAAATATTCTATGATTCCAAGTCCGCACCTTTCCTTGAAAATCTTCTGAAGCTGAGAGCGTCCCACCAGATTATCCCTGCAAATCTGTTCAATCGTAACCGCGGCATTGATGCGCACCCCAAGGTAGTCGGTCACACGGCTGAAAATCTCAGCGTCGCTCTTGCTCTTGGTAGACTTAGGCGGCTCGGTTTTCACAATCTGCTTCGGAACGGCAAGGGGATTGGAGTACCGGCGAATCAGGTGAATCAAAAGCTGCTCTAAATAGAGGCAGATTAACTGTCCGGCGCCGAACAACTCCGGCTCTTTTCTGGGCATATTTTGAAGGTAAGGGTCGTCCAGCCGGCAGTCAAAGCAGCGTCTTGCCTCAATAATGATATCGGCAAGAAGGTTTCGCTCTGTCTCGTCAATCTTAAGGGTTTTCTTGCGGAAAAATGACATGGCTTCGTCCTCACAGTGGAAGGAAACGACAACAAGATTCGGCGCCACCTTTCCTGTCGCATGGACGCTGTGAAATTCATTTGGCTGGTGAAATGCAATGTCTCCCCGTTTTAAAACCGATACCTCATCGCCTGCCGTCACGTTCACCTCACCCTTGTCTACACAGACAAATTCCCAGAAATCGTGAGTCTCCCCCTCGAAAGAAAAATTACTCATATACTCAAAATAGTGGATGCTGTATATTTTGCTGATTGATAAGGATTTTTTAAAAATGATTCCGTTGTAACCCATAGTTTAGTACCTCTGTCATATTGGTGTATGCTATGGTTCTATTTTACCGCATAAAAGCCGATTGTGCAAATCAAGAATCGTATAGTACAAAGATTTTCTTATCTCTTTGTACTACAATAAATGTAAACGAAGCAACAATATACGGATATCAGGAATATGGAGGTAAGAAAGATGGATAAACCGGTATTAGTGATTATGGCGGCGGGAATGGGAAGCCGTTACGGAGGTTTGAAGCAGATTGATCCGGTGGACAATGAAGGGCACATTATCATGGATTTTTCCCTGTTTGACGCCAGGAAGGCAGGTTTTGAGGAGGTAATTTTCATTATCAAGCGGGAAAATGAAGCTGATTTCAGAGAGGCCATTGGCAACCGTGTAGAAAAATATATGAAGGTTTCCTATGCGTTTCAGGAGATTGACAATATTCCGGAAGGGTATGCAGTTCCGGAAGGCCGCGTAAAGCCATGGGGAACGGCTCATGCAGTACTTAGCTGTATCGACCAGGTTCACGGGCCGTTTGCAGTAATCAACGCAGACGATTATTACGGCAGAGAAGCATTTCAGTTAATCTACGATTACCTTGCGGCGCATCAGGACGATGACAAATACCGTTACACAATGGTAGGTTATCTCCTTTCCAACACTGTTACGGATAACGGCCATGTGGCGCGCGGCATCTGTGAGATGAACAAGGACGGAGAGCTGGTTGGCATTACAGAGAGAACCAAGATTGAAAAGCGCGACGGCGGAATCGCATTTACAGAGGACGACGGCGCGACATGGACGCCCGTAGCCAGCGACTCCACTGTTTCTATGAATATGTGGGGCTTTACACACAGCATTTTGAAAGAAATCCGAGACCGCTTTCCGGCATTTCTGGACAAGGGAATCAAGAGCAATCCAATGAAATGCGAGTATTTCCTGCCGGCGGTTGTAAGCGACCTTCTTGGGGAGGGACGCGCCACGGTTGCGGTGCTGAAGTCCGCGGACAAATGGTATGGTGTAACATATAAAGAGGATAAGCCGGTGGTTGTGGCGGCTATTCAGAAGATGAAGGAAGAAGGGCTCTATCCAGAGCATTTATGGGAGGAAGCATAATGGGAGAAGCATCACCGATTCAGATTGCGGAAGCGATTGGAAATTTTCAGTTTAACGGAAGGCTTATGAGAGGCTGCGCATATGGAAACGGCCATATCAACGACACATATCTTCTGACATTTCAGATTTCCGGTATGGGAAATATTAAGGTAATCCTTCAGAAGATGAATAAGGATGTATTTGCACAGCCGGTAGAATTGATGGAAAATGTTATGGGGGTAACAGCATATCTGCGCGAGCAGATTATTAAAAACGGCGGCGATCCGGAGAGGGAGACGCTGAATGTGATTCCCGCTTATGACGGCAAGCCTTACTACAAGGATTCCTACGGCGAATACTGGCGTTCTTATAAGTTCATTACAGACGCCACAAGCTATGACGTGGTGGAGAAGCCAGAGCATTTCTACCAGAGCGCGGTTGCGTTCGGTAATTTCCAGTGTATGCTGGCGGATTATCCGGCTGATACGCTGAATGAGACGATTGTTGGGTTCCACGATACCAGAGCCAGGTTTGAGGTATTTAAGAAGGCGGTGGAGGAAGATGTATTGGGGAGAGCCGCTTCTGTGAAGGATGAGATTCAGTTCGTTCTGGACAGAGAGGAGGTTGCCAATTATTTCTCAGAGCTTCAGGACAAGGGCGAGCTGCCGCTTCGTGTAACCCACAATGATACGAAGCTGAATAATATCATGATTGACAACAAGACTGGCAAAGGAATCTGCGTAATTGATTTAGATACGGTAATGCCAGGGCTTGCTATGAATGACTTTGGGGATTCCATTCGTTTCGGCGCGAGTACGGCGGCAGAGGATGAGAGAGACCTTTCCAAAGTGTCCTGTGATATGGAATTGTATGAGCTGTATACAAAGGGCTTCATAGAGGGCTGCGCGGGAAGGCTGACCAGCAGGGAGATTGAGCTGCTTCCTATGGGCGCGAAGGTTATGACGTTTGAATGTGGGATGCGTTTCCTGACTGATTATCTTCAGGGGGACAGGTATTTTAAGATTCACAGAGAGGACCATAACCGTGACCGTTGCAGGACGCAGTTTAAGCTGGTGGCGGATATGGAGAAGAAATGGGATACTATGGAGAGTATTGTTAAGAAATATGCACGGTAGGGGATCGCGTGTCAGATGAAGTGCAAAGCCCGATAGGTTTAGCCTGTGGGATATGATAAGAGAAAAGGGTGTGCGGTATAAATAGCAAAGAATGTCTGTGTTTATGCCGTATCCCCTTTTCTTGTTTGTATCTGATGTACTTTATACGACTGCCTCTATCAGTATTTTATCTTCAAAGGCAACTGTCTTGACGCCGATTTCTTTTGATTTGTTGAAGTTAAAAGTCAGAAGGTATCCTTTTTTCAAATGGTAGTGCTCAAGATATTCGGATAGCTGCTTTTCACCCTGGGTATGCCTTGCCGCACCATGCCAGAGCTTGATTTCCACGATAAATCTTTCTCCGTGGTAGTCTACAATCAGATCCGTTCGTTCTCTGTTTCTTGTCTCTGCTTCTACATAACAATTCCCCTGTCCGTTGATAACCGGTTTTAAGAATAGCATAAAATAGCGTCGTCCATCATCTTCGTAGAACTCTTGTCCCTTATCTCCATAGAGGTCGTCAAAATGTCTGACAAACCGTTCCAGTACAAATTGCATGTCCAACCGTCCATTTTTGATAAACTGATTTTTATCCCGCGAGGCAGCGTCATAAATCGGTTTCTGCTGCATTTCTGGTGATGTAAGATACAGATTATATAACAACATTTCAAAGATTCTGTTTGCTATTAAGAGCTGATGATTCACTACTTTTGCAAATCCAAACATTAGAGCCATCTCCATAGAAGGAATTCCGATTACATACGCGATCTCTCTCCCTTTAAACAGTAAGTCCCGCAGCATGATATCTAATTCCGGATAGTCAGCTAGTTTGTTAATCAATGAATCAAATAGTGTGTTAGGTTCTGAAATTAAGCTTCGGATTGCTTTCAGAAATCCTTCTTTGGTCCACGCTGTACTTTTGGTGGGAAATTCTTCGCTTCCAGCAATCTGCTCATCCAAAAGCTTGCACAAGCGGGATACCAGATAGGGATAGCCTGCGGTATATTCATAGAGTAATTCTGCTATCTGCCCTATATTCATACCCGTATGATAATCGGTTTCGTATTCTTTCAGCATACTTGAGATATCCGCTGCAGAAAAACTCATATCGACTAAAAAATCTGCGGCAATATTCCAAAGTCTTCCCATATTGTCTGGCTCTGGTGATTGTAAAATACTGTCCGGCATCTACCATGTCTTTGATTTTTAAAAGCCGTTGGGATAGATTAACCATATAGTGTAAATCTGGATGACAGCCGGCGCTTGTGTTAAAAAATCGCTTCATACTATTCACATATTCCTTTGCGGTGGTGGTTTTTATTATACTAGTGTGCTATCTGCATTATATTCAGCCAAACCTCCTTGTCTATCCGCCCATCTGCCGTGTTGGATTTTCTAGACGTAGCCACCGCTACGCCGTCGAAAATCCGCCTTGCATATGAACGAATATCCTGCGGAGTTTCGCCAGATATAATACAGACAGCACACTAGCGAAGATATGAGGATACTTGGTGATAGAATGCAGACTTTACCGGGAATTTCCAGTGGTGATCAGGGTGGAGATGATATAGCTTGTACTGGGTGGGAGATCAGGCGGGCATGTAAGCATACCCGCCTGATGACTGTCACAAAAGTCTTTGAATTACCTTGCTAACCCATCACAACAGTTACGTGATATTCTTTTTTGTTCCCATCCGGATGGATACAGTTACCGGAGACGAGTTCTCCGTCAATCTCCATAGACCGTACTCCCTTTTCCACATGCTCAGGATTCTGAATATCAATATGGATATCTGCCCCGCGATAATGCCTTGTAATTCTCAAAGCTTCCAATTCTGACGGAATGCACGGATCAATATGGAGCCCGTCAAAATCCGGCCGGATTCCAAGGATATATTGGGAGACGTTCACAAACGTCCATGCGGCTGTTCCGGTCAGCCAGCTATTCTTTGCCTCCCCGTGCTTTGGCGCGTCTTTGCCGGCTACCATCTGGGAGTAGACATATGGTTCCGTGCGGTGTATCTCGCTGATACCCTCAATATACGCCGGGCAGGTTTTTCGATAGATTTCAAAAGCCCTGTTTCCGCGTCCGATCCGTGTCTCAGCGATAGACACCCAGGGGTTATTATGGCAGAAGATGCCGGCATTTTCTTTATATCCGGGCGGATAGGAGGAAATCTCGCCCAAGTTTACATAGTAATGGCTGTAAGAAGGCTTTAGCAGCACAATCCCATATTTCGTATCCAGATGTTTTTGGACAGAATCCAGAGCTTTTTTGGCATGTCCCTCTTTGATCCCCACATCTGCAAGTACGCAGAAGCCCTGAGGTTCTATATATATCTTTCCTTCTTTACACTCATTGGAACCGACTTTGTCCCCGTTCGCATCATAGGCACGCAGGAACCATTCGCCGTCCCATCCGGAGACTAAAATCGTCTCATACATGTCAGCGACAGCAGCTTCGGCGCGTCTGGCTTCTTCTTCGTTATGGAGGAGATGTTGGATGGACGCATACTCATGTCCGTATTTTACAAACATTCCTGCAATAAATACAGATTCCGCCACAGGGCCTTCTGACGGGCCGAAGGTCTGGAAGGATTCTCCGGGTTCTGTGGAGAAGCAGTTTAAGTTCAGGCAGTCATTCCAGTCAGCCCTTCCGATCAGCGGCAGTCCGTGGGGGCCTAAGTGGGTAAGCGTATAGTCAAAGGAGCGTTTTAAATGCTCTAAAAGGGGCCTGGCTTTTGTGGGATCGTTGTTAAAATTCACCGGTTCATCTAAGATAGTCATATCCCCGGTTTCCTTGATATAAGCGGCAGTCCCTGCAATCAGCCATAATGGATCGTCATTGAAGCCGCTGCCGATATCCGCGTTGCCCTTTTTGGTCAGCGGCTGGTATTGGTGGTAAGCGCTGCCGTCTTCAAACTGTGTTGCGGCGATATCCAGTATCCTCTGCCTTGCCCGGTCAGGAATCAGATGGACGAAGCCTAAGAGATCCTGGCAGGAATCTCGGAATCCCATGCCTCTCCCGGTTCCAGATTCAAAATAAGAAGCGGAGCGGGACATATTGAAGGTGACCATACACTGATACTGGTTCCAGATATTTACCATTCTGTTCAGCTTTTCATCTGCACATTCCAGAGTGAATCTGGATAGCAGTGAATTCCAGTAGTCAGAGAGGGCTGTTAGTGCGTCCGCAATTTTTTCGTCAGTATTGAGCCGGGAAAGCGTATCTAAAGCAGGCGTCTTGTTGATAATGTCCGGCGCTTCCCATTTTTCATCTGCCGGATTCTCGGCGTAGCCTAACAGGAAAATAAGGCTCTTTGTCTCGCCTGGGGCAAGTGTGAGTTTTAAGTGATGAGAGCCGATAACGGCTCCGCCGCTGGCGATGGACTGACAGGAAATGCCTTCTCTTACTGCCTTTGGGTTTTCAATGCTGCCGTAATCACCGAGAAATGCGTCCCTGTCCGTATCAAAACCATCTATGTCGGCATTCACTGTATAGTAGGCATAGTGGTTCCGGCGTTCCCTGTATTCAGTTTTGTGGTAAATAGTGGAACTGATGACCTCCACTTCACCGAGGCTTAAATTGCGCTGGAAGTTTGTAGAATCATCCACCGCATTCCAGAAACAGAATTCCACATAAGAGCTCAATGAGAATTCCTGTGTCTCCGCCGTGTCATTGCGAAGAAGCAGGTGATTGACTTCGCAGGTCTCGCCCAGAGGAACAAAGGCCGTCAGTTCGGCATGGATTCCGTTTTTGGAGGAAAGAAATCTGCTGTATCCAAGCCCATGATGACATTCATATGTGTCGAGCATTGTTTTCACCGGCTGCCATCCGGGAGTCCAGATGGCTCCGTTATGATTGATAAAGTAATACCTGCCGTTCGTATCAGCGGGGACGTTGTTATAACGGTAACGTGTCAGCCGGAGAAGTTTCGCGTCTTTATAGAAGCTGTAACCGCCGCAGGTGTTGGAGACCAGGGAGAAAAAAGATTCGTTTCCCAGATAATTGATCCAGGGAAGCGGTGTTGCCGGTGTTGTGATAACATATTCTTTCTTTTTGTCATCAAAGTATCCAAATTTCATGTTGCTGTTATCCTTTCTTTTATGTTTTGGCTTCTTGTATCAGAACTGGGAAGTACCCTGCATAATATCTGCATGTTCTCTTAGGATGCTTTGCTTTTTTTGAGTCTGTGTCTCATTCTTCTCATACGGAGAAAAAATCTTGTTAAATATAAAAGATTGACCGTATGCAATCAATACAAACCCCAGAGACAGGAATATCATGAGTACTGTGTCTAAGGAGATGAACAGGCAGAAGCAAGCCGTACACACATCAATCAGAAGCAGGGCAGCCGTCCATTTCAGATTTCTGACAGCCAGGCTCAATGCATTTTTGATGGAATTGAAAGGCGTATTCACAAACCTGCCGACCAGCGGAAATGTGTAATGGAAAATCACCAACCATATGACAGAAAGTGCAATCAGCAGACCCGTAATACCGGATGAAAGCGCGGTTCCTCTCATGGGCCAGAAGAAAAGGTTGAATAAGATCATGCCTCCGGCCATAAATAGGGGCAGGAAAGCAAGGGCTCCGTCTTTGAAGTTTCGTTTGAATTCACGGATATAGGTACGCACAAGGTAACCGTATTCGCCCTTTGTTTCTTTGCCCATAACGTAGTAGAGAGAAGAAAGAGAGGAGCCGATTGTAAACACTGGAATACAGGTAATCAGAAATACCAGGTTCAAAACGAAAAAATTACATAGTGTGTTAATAAAGTCAATCACAGGATTTAATCTGCCGTTACTCATAAGAAACCTCCATTTTAGATTTATTTGATTATTCTTATTATAGTTGCTTTATACGAAGTATTGCTACACAAAAAAAGCGTACAGAACTACATACAAAATTAGACATCTTTTAGAAATGAGCCATTAGAAGGCAAATTGAAATTGAACTTTCTCTTTTATCTGGTGTATACTAATCATGAAAAGGGGAAAGCTTATGAGAAATAAATGGACAGGTATATTGCTGTGTATGGTATTACTGGTATCATTAGCAGCAGGGTGTGAAATAAAGAATGGGAAATCAGGGCAGGAAGATTTTGGCTCAGATAAATATAAGAAATTCATTACCGTTGATGTTTATGACGAGTATGCGAATTACCAGGGTTTACAGAACGGTTGGTTTGCAAAAGTGGTCAGGGACCGGTTTAACATGGAACTGAATATAATAGCACCCAATGTGTCAGGGGGCGGGGATACGCTTTACCAGACACGGGCTGCCACAGGCAATCTTGGCGATCTGGTCCTGATCAATACGGCAAATGGCAAATTTGATGAACTGGTGAAAAGTGGTCTGGTCATGGATTGTACAGAACTGGTGAAAGACAAAGAGATAATGAAGAATTACGGTTCTGCCGTAGAGAAGACAAATGAACTGGTTGAAGCCGATGGGATCTATGGATTCCCTAATTCTATATCTTCACAGCCGCCAACTGTGCCGTCCGAGAGTCAGGAGCCTACTTTTGGACCCTATATTCGATGGGATTATTATAAGAAAACCGGCTATCCACAGATGAATAATCTGGATGAATTCTTAAATGTTTTAGGGCAGATGCAGGCTTTGGCAAGAGAGGAAAATGGGAGTGATGATATTTACGCAATTTCCCTGTTCGGGGAATGGGATGATCATATGATGAATAATGCAAAGCAGCTTGTCTGTATGTATGGATATGATGAGCAGGGTTTTGTTCTGTCTAAGGCAGACGGTCCTGATTATCAGAATATCATTGACGAGGATTCCCTCTATATCGGAGCGCTTCGTTTCTTTCATAAAGCAAATGCGTTGGGGCTGGTGGATCCGGATTCCAAATCACAGAATTTTGATACATGGATTCAGAAATACCGGGAAGGGAAGATTCTGTATAGTCCGTGGCCATGGGTGGGACAGAGTACCTTCAATACGGCTGAAAATACAGCGGATGGTAAGGGCTTTAAGATGGCGGCAGTACAGGATATGCAGATTTTTTCATTTGGCTGCTGGCCGGAAGGGGATTCAAAAAATATTATTGCAATCGGTTCTCAGGCAGAGGATCCTGAAAGGCTTGCGGATTTTATAGACTGGTTATACTCTCCGGAAGGTTTTGAATTGAATGGGCAGGCAAACGGCGCTGCCGGGCCGAAGGGGCTAACATGGAATATCGGCGATGACGGCAAGCCTTTATTGACAGATTTTGGCAGAAAGGCGCTGCCAAATAATCCGGTAGAAGTTCCCGAAGAATTTGGCGGTGGGAAATGGCATGCCGGTGTATCTGCATTGAATTTCAAACCATTTCTCCTGTCAGAAACAGATCCGAATACAGGTGTTCCTTATGATTATCTGTGCTGGGATTCTGCGGTGGAAGGCAATGAAAGCGTGCTTGACAGGGATTGGAAGGAAAAGATGGGCGCGGATACGTCGATGGAGTATCTGGAACAAAATGGCATGCTCCTTGTGGCTAGCGGCGCCAATTATTCCACGCCGGCTGAGGACGCGAATATTACCACAGTGAGAGAACAGTGTAAAGCAAGGGTGATTGATTATTCATGGCAGATGATATTTGCGCGGGACAGCGAATTTGATGCACTCTTAAAAGAGCTTGGGAATACGTTGGATGGTTTGGGATATGAGGATGTATATCAGGTGGATTTAGACAATGCGAAGGAGCAGACGGCAGCAAGAGAGGCTGTCGTAGAGAAATATGGTAATTGATAGTAACAGAGAGGTATTCTGGTTTAACAATAGGTCTGTGCAGTATACATCCCAGTGAAGCGAGGGTATACGCTGTACAGACCTGCTGCTTATAAGTTCTGCTTTTTCCGGTATTCTGCCGGCGAAGTCCCTTCATATTTTTTGAATTTCCGATGAAAATAGTCTACATTACTGTATCCCACCCGATCGGCAATTTCGTACACCTTAAGGTTTCCGTCATCCAGCAGCTCTTTTGCTTTGGCGATACGCACCTGGTCCAGGTACGAATTAAAATTTACATTCAGCTTTTTGGTAAACAGCCTTCCCAGATAAGAACTGTTATAGCCAAACAGCGAAGCCAGTGTCTCAAGCTTCAGATTCTCCTGATAATTATGCCGGATATAATGCAGGACTTCAGCCAGTACATTTTCCCCGGAGGAGTATCCAACGGAATGCATCCACATCTCAAATTGTTCTTTTAGAAATTCGATAATCTCATAAAGGTAATATTTCTCCTCAATCAAGACCATTACAGAGGCATTTGCCAGGAATGGCAGGTCAGCCTGGGGAAAAATCTGCATAATCTTCTGTTTTACCAGAATATAAACATCGATCATAAAATGTTTAATATCCGGAATCTCGGCCGTACATCTGGTCAGGTAATCTGACAGATCATTTAAAGTACCCGCAATCAGCGTTGGATTATGGGACTGTATGTAATTCGAGAAGGCTTCCGCATATTTTGGGGCAAGTTCCTGCGTGAACAGGTGTGTAATGTCCTGCTGCATGTGGAGCTCATCATAGCCAATGACGTGCTGGTCCCGAAAACAAAAGAACCGGCGGCCTTCTAACCGGCAGACATCCCCATAGGAAAGATGGATGTCCTGGATACGGAAAGCCTGACGTCCATAGGTCAGGAATATAGAATCAAAGGGAGAGCCTTTCTGGGGCTTGCTGCGGTAATGCTCCAGGAGATTCTGAAACCGGGAGATGGCAAACTCCCCTTTTAATAAAATGACGTTACGCTGGTCAATCTCAAGGATATCATAGGTCTGGCTGTCCTGGTTCGTAATGCGCATAAGTTCTGAAAAATCCCATGCCGGATGGAGGATATCCTGATTATAATTCCCATAAGTAATGATCTGGTAAATATGGGCGTCAAGATGCAGGTCGCCGGAGTCTAAGGTATGGTAATTGCAGGTATTTAAGAGGATTTCCTTTAAAATATGATTTCTGGCTTTGTCACGGTACTGGGAATAAGAACGGGAAGCTTTTCGTTCTTCCTCGATCAGATTCCGGACAGTATGTATGGCCTGTTCAAGCTCTTCCTCATCAATTGGTTTTGTAAGATAGAAGTCTACTCCGTAACGCATGGCGGTCTGCGCCAGTTTAAAATCAGAAAGGCCGCTTAAGATAATGAATTTGCCGGTAAAGCCAGAGTCCAGGGCGGCCTTTACAACCTCGATACCGGTCATCTTAGGCATACGGATATCTAAAAGGACAATATCCGGCTTCAGGAGCAATATTTTGTCCAGCGTATCCTGTCCATTCATAGCGGTCCCGCAGATGGATACCCCAATGGATTCCCAGTCAATAATCTGCGTAAGCCCTTCTAATACGAGCCGTTCATCATCAGCAATGAATACGTTCAGTACATTCATGGTTCTTCTTCCTCCGTGTCATATCTATTTACAGAATTCTTTGTAGTGTGCATTGGACTGTTAAGCGGAAGTGTTACAGTTACACAGGTTCCCAGGTTTTCTTTACTTTTAATCGTAATGCCGTACTCCCGCCCGTAGTAAAGCCGGATACGGTTGTTCGTATTATAAAGGCCGATTCCGTGTTCAGAATTCCTGGCCGGTGTTTTAAGCCGGGCGGTTACCTCTCGAAGCATTCTTTTTGACATCCCGATGCCGTTATCAAAAATGCAGGCGTTAAGCCGCGTACCGTTTCTGGACGGACTTATTTTCAGGATGATTCGGCCATTCTCCTCCATCTCCTTAAGCCCATGTGAAATGGCATTTTCAATGACAGGCTGCAGCAAAAGGGGCAGGATCCGGTAATTGGAAGGAGTAATGCTTTCATCCACACGAAGGTCATAGTTGATACAGGATGCAAACCGAAGCTTCATGATCGCCATATAAGTATTAATATAATCAAGCTCTTTTTCAAGAGTTTTGGAAGCGGTCTTGGTGCTGCCGAGCACATAGCGCATGGATTTGCTCAGAAGCTTGATCGCGTTGGCAACGCCTTTATTCCCTTCCACGAAAGCCTTCATGCGGATGGCTTCCAGTGTATTATACAGAAAATGTGGGTTGATCTGGTTGGCAAGGAGTTTGAGCTCCATCTGCTGCTGCTGGTTCTCGATCATCTGCTCATGGATCTGTGACTGATAGAGCTTGGCTTCTGCGCTTTTTAGTTTTTCTACCATGAGCTTCATGTCATGGAACGTAGCGGTCAGCTCATCATCACCCCGGATATTATCGACAATCTCGTAATCATTGCTGCTGACCTTCGCCATAGCGAGGCGGAGTGTGTTGATTCGATTGCTGAAATAAGTGGCATACAGAAAGATGATCACTGCAGAGATCAGCAGGGCAAGCAGTGTGATCAGTAAAAATATCATAAGCAGGTGATGGGTGGTGCCAAAAGCGCTGGTATCTGCAACAAAAATATGAAGCTTGTCCGAAGAATGGTAAAGGTTGACAGTTGCCAGGGAACCGATGAGTTTTTCTTCAAACAATGTGAATGTCCCAGTGCGGGAATCCGCTTTTTCTTCCTTCATGTCCACCGGAAATTCTTGGCCTGCAAAACTTCGGTTGGAACTTAAAAAAACGGGTTCTTCATTTACATTCATATAGATCTGATAGTTCTTGTTAGAAATCAGATTGCGGAGATAGTCATTGGAGACAGACATGACCAGTACACCGTAGGTATTTTTGCGTGGAATGGGGATACGGCAGCAATAATACAACTCCCAGTAGTTTACGTCATTTTGTCCGGTCCGGATATCACTGATCCAGAAATTGCCGGAGATTTTCCGGGCTTTCTGATACCAGCGGGAACCTGCCGCCTCCTCCGTTAATGGCATAATATATTTGTTTGGTTCTATATGCTCCGTAAGGTCTGCGGGTACATAAAGCTTCAGAGTCGTCAGCATAGCCGTATTCATCAGGGACTTCTCGAACAGCTCTGTCAGCTCAGCCGTAACGGCCATAGAATCGAAATCAGGGTCATCCGTACATAACAGTTCCTGAAGCTTCGAGCTGTTTGCCACATTTTCATAGGTAGAGTGTAAGTAAATGGATGTGGACACAATGGCAGAATGTACAAGCCTGCTTTGTGAGCCGGCCAGCTCCTCATAGTGTGCAACGGTTCTTCGATAGGTAGAAAACCCCACGATTGCCCCAATGCTGATGACCGGGATCATGACGGCGCAGATGAACAGAGTGATCAACTGGCGTTTCATATTATTTTTAGAAAAATATTTGAGATGAAAATGGCTTGTCATATGGGATTTCTCCTATTCATACAGGTTATGATTTGAACCGGCAAACCGCAGACATATCTGTCGTTCTGAGTGGTTAGTTCTATTGTATCATAACAATGATTCAAAAAAAGTAGTATTTTTTCGCAAATAAATACAGTATTAATTTGAGAATTTATTTTTTATAATGAAATTATCGACAGCCGCATAGAAATAAGCAGGTTCGCTTTTGTGTATGGAATGGCTGTGAACAGATAAGCAAGAAAGACGAAAGAGGTACAAGACTATGAAATTTCATAATGGATGCTGGTTATTAAAGGAAGGTTATGGATGTTTCTCACCGGCGCATGTATACGAGGTGAGAGAGGAAAAAGATCAGGTGACGTTATGTGCGCCGACAAACAGGATCGCAGAGAAAGGGGATACGCTTGGAGGGATTAATCTGACAGTCCGGATTACGGCTCCTATGCCGGAAGTGATCCGGGTGCAGACTTACCACCACAGAGGGGTAAAGCCGGATGTGACACAGTTTGAGCTTAAGCTGCCGGAACAGTCTGAGTGTTTCCATATGGAGGAATCAGAGGAGGAGATTACGGTGACGAGCGGCCATCTGAGCCTGGTCATCAACAAGGAGTGCTGGTCTATGCGTTATGAACGGGATGGGAAGCTCCTGACAAAGAACGGGACAAGGGATCTTGCATATATGAAGACGAACTGGAAGGGCGAAGCCTATGACCATGGAAGCGAAGATGCTTATATGCGGCAGCAGTTAGGGCTGTCGGTGGATGAGCTGATCTACGGACTTGGAGAGCGTTTCACGCCGTTTGTGAAGAACGGGCAGTCTGTCAGCATTTGGAACGAGGACGGCGGGACCAGTACGGAGCAGTCTTATAAAAATATCCCGTTCTACCTGTCTGACCGTGGGTACGGCGTATTCGTGAACCATCCGGAGAAGGTGGAATTTGAGGTGGCGACGGAACAGGTTGCCAAGGTGGGGTTCTCGGTAAAAGGGGAAAGCCTGGACTATTTCCTCATCAATGGGCCGACCATGAAGGAAGTGCTGATGCGGTATACGGATATTACAGGGAAGCCGGCGCTGCCGCCGGAGTGGACCTTTGGGCTCTGGCTTTCCACCTCATTTACAACAGACTATGACGAAGAAACGGTTATGAGCTTTATTGACGGAATGCTTGAGAGGGGGATTCCACTCAGTGTATTCCATTTTGACTGCTGTTGGATGCGGGAGTTCCACTGGACGGATTTTGTCTGGGATGAGAGGGTGTTTCCGGATCCGGAAGGGATGCTTCGCAGGATCAAAGCAAAAGGAATCAAGGTCTGCGTTTGGATCAATCCGTATATCGGGCAGGAGTCCGTTCTGTTCGATGAAGGGATGGAGAAGGGATATTTCTTAAAGCGGGCAAACGGCGATGTATGGCAGTGGGATATGTGGCAGCCGGGGCTGGCGATTGTAGATTTTACCAATCCGGAAGCTGCTGTGTGGTATCAGGATAAGCTTGGCGGCCTGCTGGAAATGGGTGTAGATTGCTTCAAAACAGATTTTGGCGAGAGGATTCCCGTAGATGTAGTCTATCATAACGGCGCAGATCCGGAGAAAATGCATAATTACTATACTTACCTTTATAATAAGGCGGTATATGATGTGCTGGTAAAATGCAGGGGAAAAGAAGAAGCGGTATTATTCGCCCGTTCTGCCACCGTGGGCGGGCAGAAGTTCCCGGTACACTGGGGTGGGGACTGCTGGTCTGACTATGAGTCCATGGAGCAGAGCTTAAGAGGCGGGCTGTCTCTGACGAGCAGCGGATTCGGATACTGGAGCCATGATATCGGGGGCTTTGAGAGTACCTCTACGGCGGATGTCTATAAGAGATGGGCTGCGTTTGGCCTATTGTCTACCCACAGCAGATTCCACGGAAGTAAATCCTACCGTGTGCCTTGGGCTTATGATGAGGAAGCGGTGGATGTGGTACGTTTCTTTGCAAAACTTAAGGGAAGCCTTCTGCCTTATCTTTACAGCAGCGCCTATATGACTTCCAGAACCGGAATCCCCATGCTTCGGAGTATGGCATTGGAATTTGAGGGGGATAAGAACTGCCGTTATCTGGATAAACAGTACATGCTTGGAGAGAGTCTTTTGGTGGCTCCCATCTTCAACGAGGAAGGGAAAGCGTCTTACTATCTGCCCCAGGGGCTGTGGACCAATTATCTGACCGGTGAGCAGACAGAAGGCGGAATCTGGCGGGAGGAGTATCATGATTACCTGTCAGTGCCACTTTGGGTAAGAGAAAACAGCATCATCGCTACGGAACAGAAAGAGGAAAACGGGGAGAGGAAGCTTACGCTGAAGGTATTTGGACTGACAGATGAGGCTCATGCAGAGGTTTACCGGAATGAAAAGCTGGTTACATCCTTAACCTTACGGCGGGAAGGAAATAAGATCCACGGAGAGGTCAAGGGGCGAACGAAGGTGAACCTCCGGTTTGTGGGAGAGCATGGACTGGAGGCAGTCGGAGCAGAGACGGTGATGGACGGCAGGGATTCTGTCTTAAGCATTCCGGAATGGCATGGGGCGTTTATCTGTACGAAAGACAATTAGAGTTATATGAGGAGTATATGTATGCCAGATAGAAGTGATATTAGAATAAGAAAAGAAGCAGAAGAACTAATGCGTCAGTTGACGCTGGATGAGAAGCTCGGCATGCTCCATGGGGCGGAACTGTTCCGTACCGCTTCGGTAGAACGGCTTGGGATTCCGGCGCTTACCATGTCGGACGGGCCTATGGGTGTCCGGCAGGAATTCGAGCCGGCAAGCTGGAAGTGTGTAGGGCACCATGATGATTATGTGACCTACCTGCCATGTAACAGCGCCCTTGCTGCCACATGGAACAGGGAGCTTGCAAGGCTTACGGGAGAGGTATTGGGCGCGGAAGCCAGAGGCCGGGGCAAGGATGTGATCTTAGGGCCGGGGGTGAATATAAAGAGGAGCCCTTTATGCGGCCGCAATTTTGAGTATTTCAGTGAGGATCCGTTTCTGACGAAGGAGATGGCGGTTCCTTATATTCAGGGAGTCCAGAAATGGGATGTGGCGGCGTGTGTGAAGCATTTTGCCGCCAATAACCAGGAGACACAGAGGCTGTGGGTGGATGTGAAGATTGATGAAAAAGCCCTCCGGGAAATCTATCTTCCCGCATTTTATGACGCGGTTAAGGAAGGAAACTCCTATACGATCATGGGAGCATACAACAAGATATACGGAGAGCATTGCTGTGAGAGTGATTTCCTGCTGAATCAGATCCTCAGAAAAGAATGGGGATATGAAGGAGTTGTAATCTCAGACTGGGGCGGCGTCCATGATACGGCAAAAGCGGCGGATTCCGGGCTTGATATTGAGATGTCGGTAACGGACAATTTTGACGAGTATTATATGGCAGAGCCTCTGAAGAAGATGGTGGAGGAAGGGAAAATCTCCGAGAAGGTGATCGATGAGAAAGTAATCCGTATCCTGATGCTGATGAAACGGCTCCATATGCTGGACGGAGAGAGAAAGAACGGCACATACAATACACAGGAGCACCGGCAGGCTGCCCTTGACGTGGCGCGGGAATCCGTGGTACTCCTGAAAAATTCTAAGGGCAGGCTGCCCCTTTCACCGAAGAACACAAAGGAGATTCTTGTTATCGGTGAGAACGCAGACCTGATGCATGCTCTGGGCGGCGGGAGCGCTGAGATTAAAGCCTTGTATGAGATTACCCCGTTGATGGGAATCAAGATGCTGCTTGGCGGAAATGCGAAGGTGACTTATGTGAAAGGATACTGCCAGGATCCCAAGGAGGAAAATAAGGACAGGAATTGGCAGGCAGACAGCCTTGAAAACGGCGGAGGAGAGGTGGAGCGCATAAATCAGACGGATGAAACGTATTCCCTGTACCGAAGGCTGCTTCGGGAAGAAGCGGTGATGAAAGCAAAAAAATTCGATCAGGTAATCTTTATCGGAGGGCTGAACCATGAACAGGATTGTGAAGGGAATGACCGTGCAGATATGAAGCTCCCCTATGAACAGGATCAATTGATTGAAGAACTGCTTGAGGCAAATCCGGATACGGTCGTTGTGATGGCAGGAGGAAGCCCGGTGGAAATGGGCAGATGGATTGACCGTGCGGACAGCGTGCTTTGGAGCTGGTATGCGGGGATGGAGGGCGGATACGCGCTCGCGGAGGTGCTGTTTGGCAGGACGAATCCGTCAGGGAAGCTGCCGGAGAGCTTTTACAAGACCCATACGGATTGTTCGGCACATGCATGGGGGGATTTTGGAGAAAAGGAAACAGCAGACTATGCGGAAGGAGTCTTTGTGGGATACCGTTATCTGGAAAGCTATCATGTGGAACCGGAATTCTGCTTTGGCCATGGACTGTCCTATACTTCTTTCGAGTACGAGTCGGCAGAACTGATAAAAGAGGACGGCAAGGTTTATGTGGAGTGCCAGATTGCCAATACCGGAGGAATGGACGGAAAAGAGACCATCCAGATTTATCTGGAGCCAAAGAAACAGACGGAAGGCGAGCCGGTACGGCAGCTAAAGGGATTTGAGAAAGTCTTTTTGAAGTCCGGGGAGAAAAAGAAGCTTCGGATTGAGATTGAAGATTATTCCGAAAATAGGAATGTCTGGGCGGGAAGCTCCCTGAAGGATTTAAGAATGTGCGCGGAGAAGAAAGGAGGAGAAACGATATGAATTTTGACTGGGACAACCGGTGGGCACTGGAAGATTCAGCCGGGCCTGACGAAAACTGGAATTGATGAAAGAATCCGAAAATTTGTGAAAGATGGAGGCATTGAGCGTTTATGAAAAGGATTTTTATCGGGAAATTATAATTTACAAGTTTTAAAAAGTTTAAAAAAATTGTAAAAATGTGTTGACAAGTTATGGTATATAATAGTATAATAGCAAAGCAGGTTCGAGATAGGAACCTGTATACGGAAGGGATCTTAGCTCAGCTGGGAGAGCATCTGCCTTACAAGCAGAGGGTCATAGGTTCGAGCCCTATAGGTCCCATTACAACAGAGATTGTTGTAGATGATTCTGTGAGAACAGGATCATATCTGGCGGGATAGCTCAGTTGGCTAGAGCACACGGTTCATACCCGTGGTGTCGCTGGTTCAAATCCAGTTCCCGCTATTATGAAAAACCTGTAAAAGCAGGTTTTTTTGTTGTCTAAAAAAGGATATGTTATTGGCAAATCACAATATGGGGATTTCAATCCGTGTAATATAATCCTCAATCCTGTCAATAACATTTTCATTCATCCCCATCTCATAGGAATACCCATGCAGCTTTATCCCTAGCTTGTGAGCAAAATCCAGAATCTCCCTATATCTGTCTGGAATTTTCTCCCAGGCTCCCTTGTGGTAAGCTCTTAAGTATCTTCCGCCGGACTGTATATGCAGTCCGGTTTTCTTTTTGTCTTTGGATAACCCTTCACAGCCTAAGGTTACCTGAGAAGAATCAGGCATCTCAATAAAGAGCATGGAATAGGCGTCGAAAATTCCCTTATACAGACACTCAACCGGAAGCATAGTCCCATAGAGAGCGTCATGAAGGCGACGAAGCTGGTATTTCTGCGTCTCAGCCGCAATCATCTCCACCTCCTTATCAAAAGAAGTCTCTGGGTTAATTTCCAGTGTCACCAGACGGCAGGTATCTTTTTCCACCACACGAATCTCTGACAAATCCATGGTAAGCAATGCCACCATATTCCTGTGATGGCTTATCAGGGTTTCACGAAGCCTGTTCATATGGGAAATACGGCTGTTAAGTTCTGAAATCTTCTCATCCAGAAGGCATTTGAGGCTTAGAGCAGAACGCTGCTTCATAAACGCCTGTATCTCGTCGATGGATACATCCAGCTCACGCAGCAAAAGAATCGTCTCCAGCACAGAGCTTTGCCGGTAATTATAATAGCGGTATCCGTTTTCGGGATTGATGTAAGCAGGCTTAAAAAGTCCGATTTCGTCGTACCACATCAACGTCTTTTTGTTGATGCCATGCAGCTTTGCAAACTGTCCGATGGTAAGTTGTTTAATATTTTCATTCATTTCCAAATCCTCTATTGACCGTACAGTTACTGTATAGTTTATGATACCTTGTAAAGAAGGAAAATGCAAGAGGAGAAAACTATGGAAAAACAAAGTGTATACAACAAACCGGTCACATTAAAAAATATTTTTAAATTCGCGGTTCCTACCATTGCCATGTCAGTATTCATGTCGTTTTATACTATGGTTGACGGACTGTTCGTGTCCAATCTCATCGGGACGGACGCATTGTCTGCCATCAACCTGACGGCGCCGGTTATCCAGCTTGTAACCGCCATCTCTACCATGCTTGCTACTGGCGGCAGCGCGGTAATCATGAAGAAGATGGGAGAGCAGAGAAGGGAGGAGGCCAGGGAGGATTTTACAGCCTTAATCCTGGTAAATATTGCAGTTGGAATCATCATGTGCGGAGTCGGTTTTTTGACTATGAACAGTATCTTTGCAGGCATGAAGCTGTCTTTAGGCGTAGAGGGATACTGCGTGGAATACTTAAGCCGTTATCTGCTGTTTACCGTTCCTATCCTGCTGATGAATAATTTTACTCTTTATATGATTGCCAGTGAAAAGGCGGCGCTTTCCCTTGTCTGCTCTGTGTCGGGCGGAGTTTTGAATATGGTGTTGGATTATGTGTTTATCGCGGGATTTGGCATGGGAATCGGCGGCGCGGCGGTGGCAACAGGACTGGGATATTCCGTGACAGCGGTTGTGGGGTTTATCGTGTTTGGCAGGAAAAAGAGCCTTCTGCATTTCAAGAAGCCGGTTTTTCGGTTTAACGTTTTGAAAAATGCGGCTTTAAACGGATGCTCAGAGATGGCAACAACATTGGTTACAGGTATTGTCACGATGATGTTCAACTGGACCATGCTGGCCTATGTTGGAGAAAACGGTGTTGCCGCTGTTACCATCATCATGTATGTCCTGATGTTTGCAAGCTCTCTGTATACGGGATATTCTTACGGGGTGGCGCCTATGCTCAGCTATTATTACGGAGAACAAAATCATGAAAAACTTAAGGCACTGGTGAGGGACAGTCTGAAGATTATTGGGGGAATTTCTGCTTTGACGGTGGCTGGCTCATTTGCACTGACAAAGCCTCTGGTATCTGTATTTGCCAGACCGGATAACCCTGTATATGAATTGGCTGTCACAGGAAACCGAATCTGTACGGCGGCGCTGTGCTTTATCGGTTTTAATATCTTTGCCAGCGGAATGTTTACGGCATTATCTAACGGCATGGTATCGGCGTTGCTGGCGTTTTCAAGATCCTTTGTGTTCATGATGATTGCAATGCTGACTCTGCCTGCTATTTTCGGGGTAAATGGTATCTGGCTGGCTACGCCTGCGGCAGAGCTTATGGCGCTGGCTTTGGCGGGAGGGATGTTTCTGAAATATCGGAAAAGGTATCGGTATTAAGGGAAACAGGAGATTTTTTACAGTTGAAAACAAACGTAAGTTCTGATATAATCTGATTAGAACTTACGTTTGTTTTTTGTTAGCTGCAAAGACCCCATGGAGATTGAGAATTGTATGGAGAGGTGACGGACATGGCAGAGAATCAGCATACCTATATTGCAATCGATTTAAAGTCCTTCTACGCTTCCGTAGAATGTGTAGAGCGAGGCTTAGACCCTATGACAACGAATCTGGTGGTTGCCGATTTGGCCCGCACAGAGAAGACCATCTGTCTGGCGGTATCCCCCTCCCTGAAAGCCTATGGAATTTCGGGAAGGGCAAGGCTTTTTGAAGTGGTACAGAGGGTAAGGGAGGTCAACAAAAGGAGACAGAGCATGGCGCCTGCCCGGCAGTTTGACGGTGCGTCCTGCGATGATACCGAGTTGAAGGCTTCACCTTCAAAGGCTCTTGACTATATTGTAGCGCCGCCGAGGATGGCGTACTATATTGATTACAGCACAAGAATCTATGAGATTTACCTGAAGTACGTAGCGCCGGAGGACTGCCATGTATACTCTATTGACGAGATTATGATGGATGTGACCCATTACCTGGATACGTATGGGCTGACGGCGCGCCAGTTGGCAGGGAAGATTATCCAGGATATCCATTCTGAGACGGGCATCACGGCAACGGCAGGGATTGGAACCAACCTGTATCTGTGCAAGGTTGCCATGGACATTGTGGCAAAGCACATCCCTCCGGACAAGAATGGGGTGCGTATTGCGAACCTGACGGAGAAAAGTTACCGCCGGATTCTTTGGGCTCATCAGCCCATTACAGATTTCTGGCGCGTGGGCCATGGGTATGCCAGGAAGCTTGCGGAGTATGGCATGTACACCATGGGGGATGTGGCCAGGTGCTCGGTTGGAGGACAGGGAGAATACCACAATGAAGACCTGCTTTACAAGCTGTTCGGGGTAAATGCAGAGCTTTTGATTGACCATGCCTGGGGGTGGGAGCCTTGTACCATGGCGGATATCAAGGCTTATAAGCCAAGCGTCAACAGTATGGGTTCGGGGCAGGTGTTACACTGTCCCTATACGGCAGAGAAGGCGCGGCTGGTGGTTCGGGAGATGACAGAAGCGCTGGTATTGGATTTGGTGGATAAGCGTCTGGTGACAGACCAGATGGTTTTGACGATAGGCTATGACAGGGAGAATCTGTCGTCCTCCAGATGGAGGAAGTCTTTGAAAGGGGAGATTGCTACGGACCGCTACGGGCGGAGTGTTCCCAAACATGCCCACGGCACTGTAAACCTCAAGAAGCAGACGTCTTCTGCCAGGAGGATTGTGGAAGCCGTCCTTGGGCTGTATGACAGCATTATCAACAAGGAGTTACTTGTCAGGAGGATTGCCATAGGCGCCAATCATGTGGTGAATGAAGATACAGTCAAGAGCGAGCCTGTGTTTGAACAGCTCAATTTATTTACAGACTACAAAGCCCTTCAAAAAGAGCAGGAGGCAGAGGAAGAAAGGTTACGGAGGGAGAGGAGTTTGCAGCAGGCTGTGCTGGACATTAAGAAGAAGTATGGAAAGAATGTGATTTTGAAGGGCACGAGCCTGATGGAGGGCGCCACGGCTATGGAGAGGAACCAGCAGATTGGAGGGCATCGGGCATGAGTAAAAATAAGAACCGTTTTTTAAACAATGACGAATTTTATAGATATCAGGATATGATTGAGCTTCCTCATCATGTGTCAAAGACACATGCCCGCATGCCGGTGCAGGACAGGGCCGCGCAGTTTGCGCCCTTTGCCGCCCTGACCGGACACCATGAGGCTGTGAAGGAGACGGCAAGGCTTACGGATGAGAGGATTGAGTTGGATGAATACTGCAAAGCCGGCCTGGACAGGAAATTAAGAGAGATACGGGAGTGCCTGGAGTCAGAACCGAGGGTTTCCGTCACTTATTTCCTGCCGGATTCTTACAAAGCGGGAGGCTCTTATGTGACGGCTGAAGGATATGTGAAGAAGATAGACGAGTATGAAGGTCTGTTGCTTATGGAGGACGGAACGCGGATACGGGTGGAGGATATCATAGAGCTTGAAGGGCAGGATTTGGGAATATTATAGCAGCCTTTATATTGCAAAATCAGAGTTTTCATGTATAATAAGAGTGTAACCGAATAATTGAACGGGGAGCTTGCAGCAGCGGGCTGAGAGGGGACTGACACTGTCCCGACCCATGAACCTGATTTGGATAATGCCAACGTAGGGACAGATGATTCGCAGATTCAGCGGATATGCCAATACCTGGTATATCTGCTTTATTTTTTTATCATGAAACTATGTTGGAGAAGGAGGGCAAATGATGTTAGGAAACTGTATCAAAAATGTAAGGGCAGCAGTACCTCTGGTACACAATATCACCAACTATGTGACGGTCAATGATGTGGCGAATATTCTGCTTGCATGCGGTGCAAGCCTGATTATGTCCGACGAGCCGGAGGACGTAGAGGATATTACATCTATCTGCAAAGGCTTAAATATCAATATCGGTACTCTGAACAAGCGGAGTATAGAAGGGATGTTTCGGGCAGGAAAAAAAGCAGCGGCCTTAGGGCACGTTCTTCTGCTGGATCCAGTAGGAGCAGGAGCCAGCGCTCTTAGGACAGACACAGCGGAAAAACTCAAGAAGGAGATTCACTTTGATGTGATTCGGGGAAATATTTCCGAGATTAAGACACTGGCTAACGGGAGTAAAACCACAAAAGGAGTGGATGCAGATGTGGCGGATGCTGTGACAGAAGAAAATCTGGATGCAGCGGTTGCATTTGCCAGAGAATTTGCGAAGAAAGAGGGCTGTATTGTTGCAATCACGGGCGCCATTGACCTGGTAAGCGACGGGGAAGCCTGTTACATCATCCGAAACGGCAGGAAAGAGATGGGGAAGATTACCGGCACAGGCTGCCAGCTTTCCGGCATGATGACAGCGTTTTTGGCGGCGAATCCAGAGCAGAAACTTGTGGCAGCGGCAGCATCCGTGTGCGCCATGGGGCTTGCCGGAGAGATTGCATGGGAACGTATGCAGGAGGGCGACGGGAACGCAGCCTACCGAAACCGCATCATCGACGCAGTTTACAATATGGATGAGGAGATTCTTGAGAAGGGGGCAAAGTATGAAGTCAGATAAAAAGAAGCTGTTGCTATATGCGGTAACAGACCGAAGCTGGCTTTTTGGGGACACCCTCTGCCATCAGGTAGAGCAGGCGCTTAAGGGAGGCGCAACCTTCGTCCAGTTGAGAGAAAAAAACCTTGACAGAGAGCATTTCCTTGAGGAAGCCATAGAGCTTAAGGAATTGTGCAGGAGGTATCAGGTTCCCTTTGTGATTAACGACAATGTGGAGATTGCAGTCCAGGCAGGGACAGACGGCGTCCACGTAGGACAGAAGGATATGCAGGCAGGGGATGTGCGCAGACGGCTTGGAGGGGACAAGATAATCGGGGTATCTGCCCAGACGGTAGAGCAGGCCGTGCTTGCCGAGAAGATGGGTGCAGACTATCTCGGCGTTGGCGCAGTATTCCCCACAGACTCCAAGGCAGACGCAGAAGAAGTAAGCCGAGGGACCCTTCGGGCAATCTGTGAGGCTGTGAGTATTCCTGTAATCGCAATCGGCGGAATCGGGAGGGA
>ERZ808041.333-NODE-333-length-40881-cov-15.355823_pt1 | contig 40881 bp, 37 predicted proteins | sample MGYA00380192_ERZ808041 | MGnify/ENA primary metagenome ERZ808041 (study PRJEB31490, sample SAMN06133412) | mouse gut metagenome | isolation source: Z1_1 | host: mice | place: China: Chengdu | collected 2015-05 ...
CTGTTCGCCCATTAAAGCGGTACGCGAGCTGGGTTCAGAACGTCGTGAGACAGTTCGGTCCCTATCCGGCGCGGGCGGAGGATATTTGAGAGGAGCTGTCCTTAGTACGAGAGGACCGGGATGGACGGACCACTGGTGTATCTGCTGTCGACCAACGGCATGACAGAGTAGCCAAGTCCGGAAGGGATAAACGCTGAAGGCATCTAAGCGTGAAGCCCCCCTCAAGATGAGATATCCCTTCCAAAAGGAAGTAAGATCCCTTGAAGACTACAAGGTAGATAGGGCAGAGGTGGAAGTGTGGCAACACATGGAGCTGACTGTTACTAATCGATCGAGGGCTTGACCAAGTAAATCGGATTATCTGTATGAAGTTTTGAAGGTACAAAATAACTATTGCATTTTATGCAAATATCTTATAAGATAACAAATGACGTATCCAATACGTCATTTTTATAGAATATAGGGGATTGGTCAAATGGTATGATAGGGGTCTCCAAAACCTTTGGTGGGAGTTCGATTCTCTCATCCCCTGTACAGAGAAAACCTTGGAAGTATTTATATATTTCCAGGGTTTTTGTTTTAGATACATGGTAGCCATGCCGCCGGAAGGCAGAATAATTTCTTGACCTTCTAATTATATTATGTTACAATTCCTTTCGTTAGAACTTAAAAGGTAGGAGGAATGAAAAATGGCGTATCTTATCGGATATTCAGCATTACCGGTCATTATAGCCGTGCTGCTTACGAATCTGCCAATTGCAAAGAGTTATCGAGAAAAGCATGGCAGGGAGATGGGAGTAGGAAGAAAGGTTCTCTACATAGTGGGAATTGCGGCAGGAATCCTGTTATTGTTATTCTTGGGAAAAATTGCGTAAATGGTGTTTTGACCGGTTTCATTGAAACCGGTTTTTTTTAGAAAAAAATAAAAAAATGAAACTTCTGCCTGTTCTTTCCGGTGTTATTGGTGTAAATTACTAATAGCAGGATAGAGGAGGAAGATATAAGATGAAGTGGATAAAGGGAACCGCGGTATTAGGTTTTTGCGCAGCGTTTGTGCTTGCTTCATGCGGCAGTGATGTAAGACAAACGGCGGAGGAACAGTCGGCGGACAAGCCTGTGGAGGAGACTGTAAAGCCGGCAGAGACAGGCGAACGGACGGGGGACGAAGGCGCGGCACAGGAAACTATTTCACAGAATGCAGTACTGATGGTTTATATGGTAGGTTCGGATTTAGAGTCTGAGGGAGGAATGGCAAGCCTCGATATTATGGAGATTGTGTCGAGCGGCTTTGATGAAGAAAATATGGATGTGCTGATCTGTACCGGAGGCGCGAGTCAGTGGTGGATTGAAGGGATTCCGAGCGACGAATGCACCGTTTTTGAGGTGGCAGACGGTATGATCAATCCGGTATATACGCTGAATAACAAAAATATGGCAGATGCGTCGACGCTTCGGGAGTTCATTAATTACGGCTATATGAATTATGACGCCGGTTATTATGACTTGGTGCTCTGGAATCATGGCGGCGGCGCTGTCTTGGGCTATGGTGCGGATGAAAACTATGATTACGATACATTGTCCGTGGCGGAGTTAAATGACGCCTTAAAGGGAACAAAGCTGGCAGCGGAGGGAGAAAAGTTCGAGTGGATCGGATTTGACGCCTGCCTGATGGGAATGCTTGAAATCGCGGATATGACTGCGGATTATGCAGATTATCTGATTGCGTCGGAAGAAGTGGAGGCCGGAGCGGGATGGGACTATTCCTGTTTGAAGGCACTCAGTGATGGGGCGCATTTTGAAGGTGAGGAAGCTGCTGGGGTGATCATTGCTTCATATAGTAAGTATTACGAGGAACAACAGAAGTATACGCCGGATTATACGCTGTCGTGTCTGGATTTGTCCAAGACAGAGGCTGTTGTAGAGAGTCTGGAACAGTTTGTAGGTACAGCAGCGGCGGAACTGCAGGATGGTGGGTATTCTAAGATCGCAAGAATGCGTGACCGGACGAAGACCTTCGGAAAAGTCAGCCAGGACAGTTTTTATGATACGGTCGATCTGTATGATCTTGCGGACGAGATGATGCATCTGTATCCTAAGGAGGCCGAGCAGGTACAGAATGCAGTGGAGGAAATGGTCGTATGCCAGAAGTCAAATGTGCGGGGAGCACATGGAGTGGCAGTCTATTTTCCATACAGCAATAAGGAATATGCGGACTTATTCATGGCGGCGTACAGTGAGATCGGATTCAGCGAGGCATATACGAAATTTTTGACTTCCTTTTCGAATACGCTTTCCGGGGATCAGCTTGCGCAATGGAATATCGCAGAGGAAGAGCCGGTCGAAAGCGAGGAGAACGTTGGCGAATATTATGTGCAGCTTTCCGCGGAGCAGACTTTAAACTTCGGTAATGCGAAATATTCCGTGTGGGAAGAGGAAGAAGAGGGAACTTATATCTGCTGGATGGATTCCTCCGATGTCAATTTGAGCGAGGATGGCGTCTTAAGTGCGGACTTTGACGGCAAACAATTTTTCCTTAGCGACGCATCCGGTAATTTGTATATGTGCTGCGCGACAGAGCTTGAACGGTATGAGGAATATGCGAAATATGCGATTCCGGTTATTGTTGAGCGCCAGACGGAAGATGCAGACGGTGTGCCGCATTTTGACTATCAGAGTGCGTATATACATGTAAAGGTTGACGAAGAACACCCGAATGGAGTTATCATTGGGGTCTATGAATCGCTGGACACGGACAGCAGCCTTTTCCCGGATAAGCAGGTGATCGAACTGCAGGAAGGCGATTCCATTATGCCGTTCATTTTTGCGAGGGATATTGTATTCAATGAGGACGGGAGTGTAGCGCCGTTCGAGGAGTGGGAGGTGTCCTCCGGTGCAATCGATTATTTTTTGCTTGAGGGAGAACTTACCGTGACCATGCAGGACACGGAGCCCGGAACAGAATACTGTTTCCTTTTTGATGTGCATGACACGCAGGGCAATTTTTATATGACGAACCCAATCTACATCGAATATTAGAGGAGGAAAAACATGACAGAGACAGAGATTTTATTTGATTTGTTAAAAAAAGGAGTATCACCGGTTCAGGTGGTGGACGGCTGCAGAGAGCGTCTTGCGGCGGCAGGTTTTGCAGAGCTTTCCTATTCCAAACCGTGGAAGCTTGAGAAAACCGGAAAGTATTATGTAAATCATCACGATACGACGCTGTTTGCATTTACCGTGGGAGAGGACTTTGCAGGGACAAAGGCACCACAGATCCGCATTGCGGCGGCGCATACGGATTTTCCATGCCTGCGCATCAAGCCTTCGGCGGAGGTTGCAGCAAACGGATATGCGCAGCTTAATGTTGAGGTCTACGGAGGAGCAATCCTAAATACGTGGCTTGACCGTCCGCTGGGCATTGCGGGACGTGTGGCGGTGCGTGGCAGCGAGCCGTTTACGCCGGAGATTCGCACATTCACGTCGGATAAGAATCTGCTCACGATTCCGAATCTTGCGATCCACATGAACCGCGAGGTGAATAAGGGCGTCGAACTGAACAAACAGGTGGATATGCTTCCGGTCATGGGGCTGCTTTCGGAGGAGGAGAAGGATACACAGTATTTTCTGGATTTTATTGCGGGAGAGCTGTCGGTGAAGAAAGAGGATATTCTTGATTTTGAACTGACCGTATATTGCAGAGAAGAGCCGCAGTATATCGGGTTGCACGAGGATTTCATTTCGAGTCCGCGTCTCGATAATCTGACGTCCTGTGCGGCGCTCGTGTCCGCCATTATTGACGGAACGCGCACGGGAGGCGTTAATCTGATCGCACTGTTTGATCATGAGGAGATTGGAAGCCGCTCGAAGCAGGGAGCGGGTTCAATTCTTCTTCACGATATGCTGCTGCGTATTTTAAAAGAGCTTGGAAGAGGAGAGCATGCGGGACAGGAGCTCTACGACAGCATGATTCTTTCCGTGGATGTGGCGCATGGTGTGCATCCGAACCAGGCTGGTAAAATGGATATCACGAATAAGCCCGTTCTCGGAAAGGGATTCTGCATCAAGGAGGCAAGCTCCCAATCGTATGCGACGGACTGTGGGGCGATCGCCATTATCCAGCAGATCTGTGAAATGAAAAAGATTCCGTATCAGAAATTTGTCAATCGCTCCGATATGCAGGGCGGCGGTACGCTCGGGGCGATCGCATCCGCGCTGCTTCCGGTACGGACGGTGGATATCGGAATTCCGCTGCTTGCGATGCACTCGGCGCGGGAATTGATGGGAACATCGGATCAGCAGGCGCTCAAGGATTTGGCGGAAGCATATTTTTCGCTGTAGGCAACTTTTTTTAAAATACCTCTATACAAAAAACGGTTTTTGTGATAATGTTACGTGGTAACGAATACTATGTTAAGAGGAAATCAAAATTACAAAAACGGATTTTGAATAACAAATCAGTGAATTCATATAATAATCAGTGGTTTGAAATGGAGGTAGCAGCATGTACAAGATCATAATTGACAGTTGCGGAGAGCTGACGGAAGAATTGAAGCAGGACGGACATTATGAGACAGTCTCTCTGGAACTGGAGGTGGACGGTTATCGGATCAGGGATGACGAGACATTCGATCAGCTTGATTTTCTTCGCCGCGTGAAGGAAAGTCCGAATTGTCCCAAGTCCTCCTGCCCGTCGCCGGAGGAGTACATGGCGTCCTATGAGGGAGAGGCGGAGCATGTGTATGTTGTGACGCTTTCCGAGAAATTGAGCGGTTCGTATAACAGCGCCATGCTCGGGAAGAACCTCTATGAGGAGGAGCATACGGGCGGGAAGAAGATTTATGTGTTCAATTCGCGGTCGGCGTCGATCGGCGAGACGCTCATCGGTCTTAAGGTTCAGGAATATGAGGAGGCGGGCTGTTCCTTCGAGGAGGTCATAGAGAAGACAGAAGCCTATATTGCGTCCATGAATACTTATTTTGTGCTGGAAACGCTGGAGACGCTGCGTAAGAACGGAAGACTTACGAATTTGAAGGCATTTATCGCCAACACGCTTAATATCAAACCTGTCATGGGATCGACCAAGGAGGGCACCATCTGCCAGCTCGGTCAGGCAAGAGGCATAAATAAGGCGCTTGAGAAGATGGTGCAGAACGTGATTGAAAAGACGAAGGATTGCGAAAGCCGCATCCTTGCAATTTCGCACTGCAATTGCCCGGAACGCGCGCGCATTGTAAAAGAAAAGATCGAAAAACTTGCAAATTTCAAGAAAATCATTATCATTGATACTGCAGGAGTCAGCAGTATGTACGCGAATGACGGTGGGGTAATTATCGCAGTCTGAAAGAAGCAGCGGCTTCTTTCAGACTGGTGTTGAAAAGTCTTGAAAGAAGAATATAATAATGACTTATGAGGAAGTTGTAGAGAAGATCAGCAATATCAGAAGGTTTGGAAACCTTACCGGGGTGGAGATCATGGGGCGGATGCTTACCGCGCTTGATTACCCGCAGACCGGGATGAGGGTGATTCATATAGCAGGGACGAACGGCAAAGGCTCCGTCTCTGCTTTTCTATGCGAAATTTTAAGGGAAGCGGGATGTAACGTGGGAATGTTTACTTCTCCGCATCTGGTTGACTTCAGGGAGCGCATTACCGTAAACGGCGAGATGATCCCGAAGGAACGGGTGCGAGGCCTCGGAGAAGCGCTGCTAGCGGCAGATTTCGGTGTGCAGCCGACGATGTTCGATCTATGCCTTGCGATGGCGCTGCTCTATTTTAAGGAGCGGCAATGTGACGTCGTGATTTTGGAGACGGGGCTCGGAGGACGATATGATTCTACAAATGCGGTTGGAATACCGGATGTTTCCGTGATCACAAAAATCGGCTTTGATCATATGGCAATTCTTGGAAATACACTCGGAGAGATCGCGGCGGAGAAGGCGGGCATTATCAAGCAAGGGACGGCGCTTATTTTAGAGAGCCAGGAGAAGGAAGCGCTTCTGCCGCTGCTTGCGGCGGCAGAGCGCGAGGAAATTGGGGATTTCCGGATTGTCGATACAAAGCAGATAAGGAATACCGGATATAAGGACGGTATGCAGCAGTTTTCTTACGGCGCGTATGAAGGTCTTTGCATGCAGATGCTTGGCGTTCACCAGTATGAGAATGCGGCGGCGGCGCTGCTTGCGGCAGAGGCGTTTTTTGCGCAGGCGGCGGAATTGTCGCCGGGAGTAGAACGGATAAAAAGTAGCATTTACCGCGGAATCGCGCGTACGCGTTGGCAGGGACGAATGGAGATTTTATCGGAGGAGCCGTTCCTTCTTGTGGACGGCGCACACAACAGTAACGGCGTGTGCGCGCTGCGCGACAGCCTTGCGGCGCTTTTTCCGGGAGAGAAGTTTCACTTTGTCATGGGCGTGATGGCGGACAAGGATTATGAGGAAATGATTGGGCTGCTGCTTCCGTTTGCGATTGATTTTACGACCTGTACGGTAGAGAGTGAGCGTGCGCTCACGGCAAAGGAGCTGGCTTCGTGTATCGAAAAACGGGGAATCCGTGCTGTGGCAGCGGCAGATTACCGCGCGTGCCTTACGCCTGAGAAGCTTTCAAGGGAGCATAAGACAGTCGCGTTCGGCTCACTCTATTTTATCGGGGAGATTGAAGCGCTTTTTTACTCTATAGGAAATACCATGTTGTTGTAAAGCGTGAAAGCGATGATTCCTATAGAGTAAAAAAGCCCTGCCGGGCAGGATGCGCACCTCGCGGAGAAGAAGTTAGCTGTAAACAGCACCGCTCGGGCGCGGAGAATCCGGCAGAGCCGGATTCTATTTTAAGTTCTTAAGAATTCTTTAGGATTTTATTGGGGAAAACACTCGAAATTAGCTTGATTATGACGAAAATAATACAATTTCATGAATTTTGCTTAATAGTTGGTTATTTGAGAATATTTTGCCTATAATAAAGTAGTATGAAATTTAGGGATGTATGATTTTAGAAAGAGCCTAAGGGATGGTATTCAGCAGTTTCGAATTTTTATTCCGGTTTTTGCCGGTTTTTTTACTTATATATTATGTTACACCGAAGAAATACAAGAATCTGACATTATTTGCAGGGAGCATCACTTTTTATACGATCGGAGAGGCGGAATATATTCTGCTTTTGCTCGGCTGCGTACTGATTAATTATGTGCTTGCGAGGCTTATGTACAGGCAGGACATGGAGGGGCGCGGAACGAAGCAGAAGCTTTTGTTGATTCTGGCGCTCTGTTATGATTTTGGTGTGCTTTTTTTCTACAAATACAGCGGTTTTTCCGAAAATCTGCCGCTGGGCATCAGCTTCTATACGTTCCAGATCGCGGCATATGTTATCGACGTTTATCGGGGAAAAGTACCTGCAGAAAAGGCGTTTGTGCGGTTGGCGACCTATCTTACGATGTTTCCGCAGCTTGTGGCGGGACCGATCATCAACTATGCGGATGTGCGCGGGGCGCTTCGTGAACGCACGGTGTCGGCGGAACAGTTCGAGGAAGGCATAAGACTTCTGGTGTTCGGTCTGGCTGCAAAGGTGGTGATTGCCGATCGCATCGGAATGCTCTGGAACAATATTCAGACGATCGGTTTTGCGAGTATTTCTACGCCGCTTGCGTGGATGGGGGCGTTTGCCTATTCGCTGGAGCTGTACTTTGATTTTTCGGGCTATTCGCTGATGGCGCGCGGGCTTGGCGCAATGCTGGGATTTGAGATTCCGGTCAACTTCCGGTATCCCTATATCGCAAAGTCGGTGACGGAATTCTGGCGGAGGTGGCACATCACACTGGGGAAATGGTTCCGGGAGTATGTGTACATTCCGCTTGGGGGCAACCGTAAGGGAAAAGCGCGCACTTTTTTCAATCTTTTTGTTGTGTGGAGCCTTACGGCGCTCTGGCATGGGGCGAGCGGCAATTTTCTGATCTGGGGTGCGGCGCTTTTATTTTTTCTGCTCCTTGAGAAGTTATGTTTGCTTCCGTTTCTTGAGAAGAGCAGGGTGATCGGTCACATGTATCTGCTGTTTGTCGTGCCTCTTACATGGGTCGCATTTGCAGTGGAGGATGTGCGGCAGCTCGCCATTTATTTTATGCGGCTGTTCCCGTTTTTCGGAACAACGGGGGGCACGATCAATCCGCTTGACTATGTGCAGTATTTGAATGATTACGTGCCGCTTTTCCTGCTTGGCGTCCTGTTTTCAACACCGCTTCCGGCGGCAGTTTACAAGGCGGCAGGGAAGAAATGGATGGGCAGTCTTATCGTGTTTTTGATTTTTGGACTCAGTATGTATTATTTGTCGGTGTCCGCAAACAATCCGTTCCTGTATTTTAATTTTTAATGTGTGGTGAAGAATGAATTGAAAAAGTTGTTGAAATACCGGGTGACGCTCCTCGTGCTTGTGACTTGGGCGGCGTTATCGGCGGTGGGGTATATGGGGAAAGATACCGTATATAATAATTATAAAACAGATCCCGCAAAAACGCCGTATTTTGTTATGGTCTTTGAGGGAATCCATGACGGAATCTATCCGTGGAGCGGCAGGGGGGATATGGATGAGATTTGGGATGAGTATGAGATTCTCTCGTTTCTGACAGGGGAAGATAACGGGAACCAGACGGCAGACAGCGACGGAGCCATGACGGAAGACGGAGCGCAGGAAGGGCCTGAGGCGACGGAGGAAGTACAGACGGTGCGTGAGTTTGGCGAGGTTGGTGAGAATTATTTCGACGATGCGGTCTTTATCGGGGATTCGCGGACGGTCGGGCTGCGTGATTACGGCGGACTTGACCAAGCGACCTTTTACGCGACGGTCGGGCTCAATATTTACGATATGTGGACGGAAAAGTTCTGTGAGGTGGGCGGAAAGAAAGTAACGCTTGAGGAAGCTCTGGGACAGCGGCAGTATGGAAAGATCTATTTCCAGATCGGAATCAACGAGATGGGAAGAGGCAATCTCGAGAGTTTCATGCAGCAGTATGAGGCGAGCGTGCAGAAGTTCCGGCAGCTCCAGCCGGACGCCGTTATCTATGTGCAGGGAATCATGCGCGTGGCAAAGGAAAAGTCGGATGCGGATAAGATTTTTAATAATGAAGGAATCTGCGCGCGCAATGAAAGGATCGCTCAGCTTGCAGACAACCAGACGATATTCTACATTGATATGAACGAGGTCGTGTGTGACGAGCAGGGAAACTTGCGGGATGACCTGACGTTTGACAATCTGCATCTGCTTGGTTCGAAGTATGGAATCTGGGTGGATTTTCTCAAGACGAAAGGCATTGTGACTCAGGAAGGATTTTAAGGTAATTTGCTTGATTGTTTCATTTTCGGTTGTTATACTTACAATATATATCAGTAGTATGCAAAGTGGTGGTGGACAATGGAGCAGGGCAGTTGGAGAGAGTCGTTAAAAACATTTTTTAAAGCGGATGTGCTGCGTGAGTGTGGTGAGACGGTAGCGGAAGCAAATATCAGAATGCTATGCATTCTTGATTTGATTGCGATGTGTTTTTCGTTGGTGCTTTGCGTCTACACATTTGCCGCCGAGTACAACGACTATGCGGAGGAGGGAGCGTATGCGGCTCTCGCTTTCGTTGCGCTTTGTCTGTTCCTTTTTACGCATAAGGCCGCCCGTTTTCATCCTAAGACTCTGCCGTGGCTTATGGTGGTCAATTATCTGTTGTGGGTAATCTATTTTGTTATAGAAAATATTCTGTATCGTTCCAGTATCAATATTACGTCCTATTATGCGCTTGTGGGAATGGCGATGTGTTTCCTCATGAAACCGGTTTATATGATCCTGCTTCAAGTGTTTTCTTGTGGTCTGATCATCGGTAGCATATGGGTGTGCAAGCCGCCGGAAGCTGCGCTGACGGATACGGTTAACGCCGTCGCTATGCTGCTTTTAGGATTGTTTGCGAGCTGCGGGGTGCTGTATTACAGAATGCAGTCGCTGCGGAAAATCGAGGAGCGTGAGCGCACGATCAATGTCGCGGCTCTTTACCAGAGCATCATTGACGAAACGCAGACCGGCGTCTATGTGCGGGAACTCGGAAGCTACGAGCTTCTTTACCTCAACAGGAAGGCGAGGGAGATTTTTGACGTGGCGGAAACAGACGTGACCGGGGAGAAGTGCTACCGCCTGTTCTACCATCAGGACGTGGCGTGTCCGGAATGTCCGGCGAAGCACCGGAATATGGATCAGATCGCGCCGAGGGAGGTACTGCTCGGCGGACATTATTATGAGATCAAGGGCAGGATTATTGATTGGGGCGGGCGGGAAGCCTACGTTGAATATCTGACGGATATCACGGAGGCAAAGCTTGCCGGGGAACAGATGCGTGCGGCGCACGGGAAGCTTCAGAAAAAGTATGAGGAAGAGCTTTTGTACCGCGAGAAGGCGTCTTCGGAAGATGTATACGCGACCAGTCGTCTGAATCTGACGCAGGAGATTGTCGAGGAGATGCGCGTCGGCAGGACGGACGGTTATGAGAAGCGGTATAGACACGAGATGGATTTTCGCGCAAGAGTCAGAGCGTTTGCACGGAAGAACTGGCTGACAGACGAACAGAATCAGAGACTGTCGGCGGAGCATCTGCGTAAGCTGTATGAGAATGGAGAGACGGGACTTAGCGAGGAATACATAGCGGAACTGCTGGAAGGAAGGCATGTGTGGATCAAGACGGAGGTGAGGCTTGTCCGTCGTCCCGAGACGTCCGAGGTCATGGCTTTCTTTTATAACCGTAATATTACAAAGGAGATACTTCAGCGTCATGTGCTGGAGTGTATCATGTCGTATGAATATGATGAAATCTATGTCGTAGACCGTGTGAACGGCAAATTTTCGGCGATGGCGATCGGACAGTACGCGATGGAAGAGCAGCTTGCGGAAGGAGACTACAGCGAGGAGCTTGCATGCCTGAAAGAGCGCGCGGTTTCAGAGGAGGATAAGAAGAAGATCGAGCAGGAGCTCAGCATTCCTGCGATGGGGCGGCAGCTTATTTTGGAACGCACGCATGTGATTAAGGTGACGCTGCTCTCGAGAAACGGAAAGGCAAGGCGCAAACAGGTGCGCTACCAGTATCTGAACCGTGAAGTCGGGATTTTCCTTGTTACGATAACAGATATCGAAGATATGGTAAAGCAGGAAAAGGAGAAGCAGGAGCAGTTGTCCAGTGCACTTCTTCTGGCACGTGAGGCGAATCAGGCGAAGAGCAGGTTTCTTGCAAGCATGAGTCACGAGATACGCACTCCGATGAATGCAATCATAGGCTTAAATACGATTATCAGAGATGAGATCGACAACCGGGCGCAGGTGCTTGACTGTGCGGAGAAGCTTGATTCCGCGTCAAAATATCTGCTTGCGCTGCTCAATGATATCCTCGATATGTCGCAGATAGAAAACGACAGTATGAAGCTTGCACATGAACCGTTCGACGGCGACAAGTTCTGGGAAAATGTCGGGATCATGGCGAAGACGCAGGCGGATCTTGCGTCCGTGAATTATGTGTTCGAGCGCGGGAATGCAGTGTCGCGGGTGTATGTGGGAGATGCGACGCGCCTGCAGCAGATTATGGCGAATCTCATCAACAATGCCGTGAAATTCACGCCCCGGGAGGGACAGGTTAAAGTCGTGGTGGACGAGCAGAGGGAGGCGGAAGATAAGGCTGTTGTACGTGTTTCGGTGGCGGATACCGGTATTGGAATCGCCAAGGACTTCCTTCCGAAGGTATTTGAGACGTTTACCCAGCAGTATTCGCAGAATACCACGCAGTACAAGGGAAGCGGACTGGGGCTGTCGATTGCGCGCAATTTTGCCCGGATGATGGACGGGGACATCACCGTGGAGAGCACGGAGGGAGTCGGTACGACATTTTATGTAAAGGTGCGGCTCGGAATCGGCGGAGAGGAGCCGGCGAAAGAGAAGGGCAGAACAGAGGAGAATGAACGCGATTTTAACGGAAAGCGTGTGCTTCTTGTGGAAGATCATCCGCTTAATACACTTGTAGCGCAGAACTTGCTTACAAAGCGGGGAATCGTGGTGACGCACGCGGAGAACGGCGCGGAAGCCCTGCGCTGCTTCTCGGAGAGCGAACCGGGCAGATTTGATGCGATTCTGATGGATATCCGTATGCCCGTCATGGACGGAATCGAGGCAACGGTGCGGATTCGCGGTCTGGAGCGCGCGGATGCAAAGACGGTTCCGATCATTGCGATGACCGCGAACGCATATGAGGAGGATCGCAAAAAGACAAAGAATGCCGGAATGGATGCACATCTTGCGAAGCCGATTGAGCCGAAGCTGTTGTTTGCGACGCTGGCTGCATATATAAAAGAATGATTTTAGAATGAAATACAAGTATAAATCCCCTTTTTTGCGGCATACTACCCAAAAAGAACAGTATGCCGGAAAGGGGATTTGTTATGTCACTGGTTATTAAGATTGTAGATGTGCATGCGAGGGGGATTTTAGATTCGAGGGGAAATCCGACCGTGGAGGTCGAGGTGACGGCGCAGACCGAGACGACAGGAAGAAAGACGACGGCGCGCGAGTCGGTTCCGTCGGGAGCGAGTACGGGAAAGTTCGAGGCGATCGAGCTGAGGGACGGAGACCGGGAGTATTTCGGACTTGGCGTACAGAAGGTCGTGGATCATGTCAATACGAAAATCAGGGAGGCGCTGCTTGGCATGAATGTGCTTGAGCAGGCGTTAATCGACCGAAGAATGGTCGAGCTTGACGGCACGGACAACAAGGGAAGTCTCGGCGCGAATGCGATTCTCGGTGTGTCGTTAGCGTGCGCACGCACGGCGGCAAAGGCGCTTGAAATGCCGCTTTACCGCTATATCGGCGGTGCGAATGCGAAGGAACTCCCGGTGCCGATGATGAATGTCATAAACGGCGGCGCACATGCGAAGAATCCGCTTGACTTTCAGGAATTTATGATTATGCCGGTAGGAGCGAAGAACTACCGGGACGCACTGCGTATGGGAGCGGAAATCTATCATTTCCTGCGCCAGATCCTGCATGAGGACGGACTTGCCACGGCGGTCGGCGACGAGGGCGGCTTCGCGCCGGATCTTAACGACGCAAAGGAGGTCTTCCGGTATCTCGGCAGAGCGGTGGAACTGGCGGGATATCGGGTCGGCGCGGACGTTGTCTATGCGATGGACGCCGCTGCGAGCGAACTTTACGACGAGTCGGCAGGCGTTTATATTTTTCCGGGAGAGGACGGCACGGAGCGCGATTCCGATGAAATGATCGCACTCTACGAGGAATTGCTTGACGAATTTCCGATCGTGTCCATTGAGGACGGATTGTTTGAGGATGACTGGGAGGGTTGGCAGAGGCTTACGGCGCGCCTCGGAGAGAAGGTGCAGCTTGTCGGGGACGACCTCTTTGTCACGAACCCGAAGCGAATCAAATGCGGCATCAACCTTGACGCGGCAAACGCTGTCCTTATAAAGGTCAACCAGATCGGTACGCTCACCGAGGCGCTCGACGCGATCGAGATGGCGAAGAACGCGGGTTATCACACGGTCATTTCCCATCGCTCCGGGGAGACGGAGGACGCGTTTATCTCCGATCTTGCGGTAGCGGTAAACGCCGGACAGATCAAGACAGGCGCGCCCTGCCGCGCGGAACGGACGGCGAAGTACAATCAGCTTCTGCGCATCGAGGAGGAGCTTGGCGATACGGCAAAGTTCTCGCCGCTTGAAAATTTCTGCAGATAACAGCCTTCGGTAACAGCAGTCACCCGTCTGCGAAAAAAACAGTTGAAAACAAAAAAGTCATATGATATAATGTCATAAGTTGTGAGTTAATGACCGTAGGAGGGAATTGTTTTGGAGATTTTAAAGACGATCTTGACCGTTGTTTTCATAATTGTTTGTTTGTTACTGACAGTCATTATTTTGCTGCAGGAAGGTAAGTCGGCAGGGCTTGGCGCGATCGCGGGAGCCGCGGATACCTACTGGGGCAAGAATAAAGGGCGCTCCATGGAGGGAAGGCTGGTGACCGGAACGAAGATTCTGGTCGCGCTGTTTATTATTCTTGCTGTAGCGTTGAATTTAGGAGTATTCTAAAGCGGGACTGTCGCGGATGCGGCAGTCCTTTCGCTTTGTGTGGGGAGCAATATGGATCAGAAAATTTTACAGGAAAGAAAGAAAACAATATATGAGTTCATCTGCGACGACCTATATATACCGATGAAGGCGAAGGAGATGGCGATGGTGCTTGGCGTGCCGAAGGACCGGAGGCAGGAGCTGATGGAGATCCTTGACGCGCTGGTCGCCGACGGGAAGATTGAAGTTTCCTCCCGCGGCAAGTATGCAAAGTCTGAGGGGAAGTTCTTAACGGGAGTTTTTAGTGCACATCCGAGGGGCTTTGGCTTTGTCTCCGTGGAGGGAGAGGATGAGGATATCTTCATCGGGGAAGCACAGATCGGCGGCGCGTTCCACGGAGATACGGTGCAGGTATCTCTGCTCTCAGACGGCGGACGCGGACGGCGGCGGGAAGGAACAATTACAAAGATAATTGAACGCGGAACGAACCATATCGTCTGTACCTACGAGAAGAGCCGGACATTCGGCTTTGCAATACCGGACAATCCCCGTTTCGGCAAGGACATTTTTATTCCGCAGGAGCGCGCAAAGGGCGCGGTCAGCGGTCACAAGGTCGTCGTGGAACTGACGGATTTCGGAGGAGAGGGAAAGAAGCCGGAAGGGAAGATCATCGAGATATTAGGACATATCAACGATCCGGGAACGGACATTCTCTCGATTGTGCGCGCTTATGATCTTCCGGTGGACTTTTCGGAGAAGATCATGAATCAGGTGGAGCGCGTGGCAGGCGAGGTTTCGACGGCGGATATGGCGGGCCGCATGGATGTAAGGGACTGGCAGACCGTGACGATCGACGGCGAGGATGCGAAGGATCTTGACGATGCGATTACACTGACGATGGAGGGTGAGAATTACAAGCTTGGCGTTCACATCGCGGATGTCAGCAATTATGTACAGGAGCACAGCGCGCTTGATGTGGAGGCGTTAAAACGCGGCACATCGGTCTATCTGGTGGACCGTGTGATACCGATGCTGCCGCATAAACTCTCGAACGGTATCTGCTCTCTGAATGCGGGGGAGGATCGGCTTGCGTTGAGCTGTATCATGACGATCGATGCGAAGGGAAACGTCGTTGACCATGTGATTGCCGAGACCGTCGTCAATGTCGATCGCCGGATGAGTTATACCAGCGTGAAGAAGATTCTTGAGGATAAGGACGAAGCCGAAATCAAGGAGTATGAGACGCTTGTGCCGATGTTCGAGCGGATGCGCGAGCTTGCCGCAATCCTTCGAAAAAAGCGGATGAAGCGCGGCTCGATCGACTTTGATTTCCCGGAGACGAAAATCATTCTGGATGAGAGCGGCAAGCCGGTCGCAGTCATGCCGTATGAACGGAATGTAGCGACAAAGATTATTGAGGATTTCATGCTGATCGCAAATGAGACGGTGGCGCAGGACTATTTCTGGCAGGAGCTTCCGTTCGTTTACCGGACGCACGATAACCCCGATGAGGATAAGATCAGGAGGCTTGCGACCTTTATCAATAACTTTGGCTACTCGATTCACATCGGACAGGATGAGGTGCACCCGAAGGAACTGCAGAAGCTTTTACAGAAGATCGACGGGACGCCGGAGGAAGCATTGATTGCCCGACTGACCCTGCGCTCCATGAAGCAGGCGAAATACACGACGGTTGGAACCGGACATTTCGGGCTGGCGACATCTTACTACTGTCATTTCACTTCTCCGATCCGCCGTTACCCCGATCTGCAGATTCACCGCATTATTAAGGATAACCTGCGCGGGAGAATGAATGCGAAGCGCATCGAACATTACGAGCGGATTCTTCCCGAGGTGGCGAAGCATTCGAGCGAGATGGAACGCCGCGCCGACGAAGCGGAGCGGGAGACGGACAGGCTGAAAAAGGTGCAGTATATGTCCGGTCATATCGGAGAGGTCTTCCCGGGCGTGATCTCGGGTGTGACCGAGTGGGGCTTTTATGTGGAACTGCCGAATACGGTCGAGGGACTGGTGCATGTGACGACGCTTACGGATGATTATTTTCACTACAGCGAGAGCACTTACGAACTGATCGGGGAGGCGACCGGACAGCGCTATAAGCTGGGGCAGAAGGTGAAGGTCGTTGTCGCCGCAACGGACGCATTTATGCGAACCATCGATTTTCGTGTCGTTACCGATTTGGAATCGGAGGAAAATCAAAATTTGGGCGGCTGCGGTGTTGCGGAATAAATTTTTGTGAGGTATACTGGTCGTATGGCAAAGATAGAGAAAAAGTTAATTGCAAATAACAAGAAAGCTTACCACGACTATTTCCTCGAAGAACGCTTTGAAGCAGGGGTTGAGCTGCACGGAACGGAGGTCAAATCCCTGCGCATGGGCAAGTGCAGTATCAAGGAAGCGTTCGTTCGGATCGAGAACGGCGAGGTCATTGTCTATGGGATGCATATAAGCCCTTATGAAAAGGGAAATATTTTTAATAAGGACCCGCTCAGACCCAAGAAGCTTTTAATGCACAAGTCAGAGATACGCAAGCTTGTAGGAAAGCTCGCCGAGCAGGGTTATGCGCTGGTTCCGGTGGAGGTCTATTTTAAGGGCAGTCTTGTGAAGGTGGAGATTGCGCTTGCGAAGGGCAAGAAGCTCTACGATAAGCGGCAGGATATCGCCAAGAAGGATATGCGCCGCGAGGCGGAGCGCGATTTCAAGGTGAAGAATCTGTATTGACCTGCAGAGATTTTATAGTGTTTTGGGTTGTTGGAACTGCGAAAACGTGTTATACTAATTATATGAGAGAACAGTGTATGTCCGGTTGGGACAGAGGCTGTTTTTGATATAACGAATATGGGCTAGTAATGGTTTCGACGGGGGCGATAAAGCTGGAGAAGCGAGCCGTATGCAATGCGTAAAATGGCAAAATTAAAATTAAACGCTGAAGACAATTTAGCGGTTGCAGCCTAGCTGCAACTTGCTGCCTTAATGGCAGCAGTCTGACCTAGTGCACCTACACATTAGGACTCAGGCTTCGACGATGTAGGAAACGACGCGGGCAAAGCTTTGAACCCACGGGCGTATTATGAAGCTACTGAAACCGCAAGGGTGTCTGTCCCCGTGCGGCAGAGGGAATGTCAAAGGACTGACTAAGCTCGTAGAAGGACAGGGGATTCGCTTTCGGACACGAGTTCGACTCTCGTCTAGTCCACTTTAAGATGCTTGAGAATATCGGGCATCTTTTTTTATGCAATCTCCTATCGCATAAAAGCGCTGCGTGCGCGAAGCGCATATTCTGTTTTTACTGCGCGGGATGCGCAGCTGTTTGTGAAATGTCTGTTTGTGAAATGTCTGTGAATCCGCCTTGAAGCAAAAATTTACATATGATAAAATGGAAATCAATGAGATGGATGTACAAGAGCAAAAGTGGGGAAAAGTGATGTCGGAAAAGAAAACGGAAAATACCATGCTGATCGCGGGATTTTTGTTCGGCAATGAGGCGGAGGCGGCGCAGGCAGAGAAAGAAGCGCAGGGAGTAGCCTATATCAAGACCAAGACGGATATGGATAATCCTGAGATGGTGATGCACATTTACAATAAAATGATACAGCAGAAGCTTTTTGAGACAGCGGTCGGCTACGCTTATTTAAAGGATCTGCAGGAATATCTGCGGTCGATTCCGTTTATCAGAAAAGAAGATATCCTGCCGATTCCGGTGCAGCATCCGAGCCTGGTGCAGAGTATTAAGCGTAAGGAACGCACGAAAACACCGCCGAAGCAGAAGGCGCAGACAGTGGTAACCCATGCGGACTACAGGAAGAAATATCTCGCGGCACGCGCCATTGCCGTTATTCTGGCAATTTGTGTCGCGGTGATGTTCGTTATTACCGCAACGACGAATAATACCACGATTCTTAATTATGAAAATGAACTGATTAATAAATATGAGATGTGGGAGCAGGAGCTTGATGCGCGCGAGGCGGCGCTTGACGCGCGGGAGCTTGGGCTTCCCGCCGAAAATGAGTGAGAAGACGGAAAGGGATGACAAGATCATGGAGAAGATCAAGATTCTGGTAGTGGACGATGAGAGCAGGATGCGTAAACTGGTGCGTGATTTTTTGGTGCGCGAAAATTATGAGGTTCTGGAAGCCGGCGACGGTGAGACGGCGCTTAATCTGTTCTATCAGGAGAAGGAGATCGCACTCATTATCTTGGACGTTATGATGCCGGGGCCGGATGGATTTGCGGTGCTGCGGGAAATCAGGGAGACGTCGAAGGTGCCTGTCATCATGCTTACTGCAAAGGGAGATGAGAGCGACGAACTGAATGGCTTTGAGCTCGGCGTGGACGAGTATATTGCAAAGCCGTTCTCACCGAAGATTCTGGTGGCGCGTGTCGGAGCGATCCTGCGCAGAAGCGGAAAGCTTTTTCGGGAGGGCGGGCAGCTTGCGATGGGAGGCATCACGCTCGATAAGGAGGCGCATATGGTGACGGTTGGCGGGGAGCGCGTCGACTTAAGTTACAAGGAATTTGAATTATTGGCGTATTTTATGGAGAATGCAGGCATTGCGCTCTCGCGCGAGAAGATACTCAATAATGTCTGGAATTATGACTATTTCGGGGACGCGCGGACGATCGACACGCATGTCAAGAAGCTGCGTGCCAAGATCGGCGAGAAGGGGAAATATATTACGACAGTCTGGGGAATGGGCTACAAATTTGAGGTCACGGAGCCGTAGCGTCTGTTTGGCTCCAAATACAGATTCAAAAAAAGGTGCATGGCATGTCAGAAAAGAGAAAAAACAGCGGCGCGGGGATAATGCATGGTTCCCTGATGAGGGAAATCGCGGTGACGATGATAGGAATGATCGCAGTTACGGTTCTGCTCTGCTGGCTGTTAAACACTGTATTTCTTGGGCGCTATTATGTGATGAACAAGCAGAGTATCCTGCAGTCCGGTTTTACGACGATCGATGCGGCGAGTGCGGACGGGACGCTGGACGGCAGTGTGTTTGACGTGACTTTTGACAATCTCTGTGCGAACGGAAATATCACGGTGATGATCATAAGTCCCGACCGCACGATCGTACGGTCTTCCGTCAATGATACGCAGCGTATGCTGATCGAATTTACGGATATCATTTTCGGTGAGGCGCAGAGTGAGGTCACGGTGCTCGCGCAGGCGGACAATTATGTGATCCAGAGGCGGACGGACACGCGTCTCGAATCGGAGTATCTGGTGCTTTACGGAACGCTTTCCAACGGGAATCTGATTCTGATGCGGTCGGCGCTTGAGAGCATCCGCGAGAGTGTGAAGATATCCAACCAGTTCCTCTTGTACGTCGGAATACTCGCAGTCGCAGTCAGTACGGTCGTGTCGGTGTTCGTTTCAAGGCGGGTGACAAACCCGATCGTGGAGCTTACGGACATTTCCAAGCATATGACGGAGCTGGAGTTTGAGGTGCGCTACGTTCCGCACAGCGGGCGGCGCAATGAGATCGACGAGCTGGGAACACATATGAACGAGATGTCGCAGACGCTCGAGCGGACGATTTCCGAGCTTAAGAGCGCCAATAACCAGCTGCTTGGCGACATTGAGAGAAAGACACAGATCGACAAACAGCGCAGGGAGTTCCTGTCGAATGTTTCGCATGAGCTAAAGACACCGCTCGCGCTGATTTCCGGTTATGCGGAGGGGTTGAAGGAATGCATCAATGAGGATGCCGAGAGCAGAGATTTCTATTGTGAGGTCATCATGGACGAGGCGGATAAGATGAACCGCATGGTAAAGAAGCTTCTGACGCTCAATCAGCTTGAGTCGGGGAACGAGACGGTCACGATGGAGCGCTTCAACCTCACGGAACTGATACAGGGGGTGCTTCATTCCATGGACATCCTTCTGGAACAGAGCGGCATCACGGTTACGGAATGTCCGAAGGAGCCGGTCTATGTGTGGGCGGATGAATTCATGACGGAGGAGGTCGTGACGAATTATCTGAGCAATGCGATCCACTATGCGAAGGAACCGGGAAAGATTGCGGTCCGCTGCGAGGATCGTGGAAATATCGTGCGCATCAGCGTTTTTAACACGGGAAATCCCATTCCGGAGGAGGAATTGGACAAAATCTGGGGGAAATTTTATAAGGTGGACAAGGCCCGGACCAGGGAATACGGCGGAAGCGGAATCGGTCTTTCCATCGTCAAGGCGATCATGGAATCGTTTCACAGGCAGTGCGGTGTGGAAAATGAGACGAACGGCGTGACTTTCTGGTTCGAACTGGAAAAGGGGAATCATTGACAAAATACGACGGAATTTATTTTTTTGTTGCTATATTTTTACTAAAATGCTAACATATAAATAGTATATTATGTGAGGAATGGAATCCTATGAGAAGAATGAAAGTACAAATGACGGCAGCCATACTTCTTGCGGCGACGCTGTTGGGAGGATGCGGGGAAGCACCCTATGATCTGACCGAGAATGAAAAGAACGTGATTGTGAATTATTCTGCACATGTGGTCACGAAGTCTAATTCTTATCAGAAAGAAGGGCTGACCTACGTCTTGCCGGATGAGGAGGAAGAGACAGAGGCTGCAGCAACATCGGCAGAGCAGAACACAGAACAGCAGCAACAGCAGACGGATGCCCAGACGCAACAGCCTGCCGCAGAGACACCGCCTCCGGTGACTGCCCAGGCGCAGTCCACATTTTCTGAGGTGTTTGACGGCGGTACTGGAGAACTGCAGTTTGACTATGTGGGCGCGAGGCTGGACAACAGTTATCTGCAGCAGGATTATTTTGCAATGTATCCTGATACCGGGAATCTTTATGTGATTCTGGGGGTTGATGTGACAAATACGACGGATATGCCGGTTGAACTGGATAATCTTTCGAAGAAGCCGGAGTTTTCGGCGGTTGTCAACGGAGCGGTAAAAGCGCCTGCGGAGATGACGCTGCTGGATTCGGATTTCGGTACATTTCAGGGGATGCTTATGGCGGGAGAGACGCGCGAGATGGTGCTGATCTTTCAGGTGCCGGATACGGTTGTTTCCCTGGATTCGGTGGAGTTGTATGTACAGCTTGACGAGAATATTCAAATTATTTTGGGAAATGAGTGAAAAATAATGCACTTATGGTGCTATTATGCTATAATATAACTAAGTATTGCGAAGAATGTACTGCAATGTTACGCGGGAGGAGAGAGAAGAATGGACACAAATATTCTTTTAGAGTCTGGAACGAATGAGATGGAAGTGCTTGAATTTACGTTGGGCAGTAATCACTACGGAATCAATGTCGCAAAGATTAAAGAGATTTTGGTATATCAGCCGATTACCCCGGTGCCGAATTCACATCATAGTATCGAGGGCATATTTATGCCGCGTGATGAGATGATTACGGTTGTAAATTTGAAAAGATGTCTGGGTATGACGGAAGACAAGCAGGACACAGGACTGTTTATTATCACGAATTTTAATAAGCTGAATATTGCGTTTCACGTTGATACGGTGATTGGAATTCACCGTGTGTCGTGGGAGTCGATCATCAAGCCGGATTCCACGATCAATACGGAGGGAGGCAGCGCCTCCACCGGAGTCATCAAGATGGATGACAAGCTGATCATTATCCTTGATTTCGAGCAGATCGTATCGGAGATCAGCCCGGAGACGGGACTTAAGATATCGGATGTGGATAATATGACGGAGCGTGAGAGATGCGATTCTCCGATTCTGATTGCGGAGGATTCGCCTCTTCTGAGCAGACTGATTACGGATTGCTTAAGAAAGGCGGGCTATACGAATCTGCTTGTCACGATGAACGGACAGGAGGCATGGGATAAGCTTGTCGAATACAAGAAGGCGGGTACGGTACTTGATAAGGTGCACTGTATCATCACGGATATTGAGATGCCGCTTATGGATGGTCACCGTCTCACGAAGCTTGTTAAGTCGGATGATCTGCTAAAGAAAATACCGCTTATCATTTTCTCGTCTCTTGTGAATGAGGAAATGCGTGTCAAAGGAGAGAAGCTGGGGGCAGATGCACAGTTGACAAAACCTGAAATCGGCAATCTTGTGGATGCAATCGATCGTTTAATTGATAAGAGTTTGAACTGAGATTGAAGCGAAGAGGGGGTGTGATACAGGATCACATCCCCCAATTAAGTTATAGGTCGGCGGAGGAATCGGATGAGCGGAACAGAGGACTATCTGGATGGATTATTGAATTCGGTGGAAGGAAATGAGACACATAAGATAAATGAACCAAAGCAGCAGGCAGAGGATATACTTGATGCAGGGAGAGACGATATGGGAATGGACGATGAATTTTTAGACAGTTTTGAGAAGGAAATTCTTTCAGGTGGCGGGGATGACGAATTTATCCGTGAACTCGAAAAAGACTTGGGCGAAGTTACGGAGAGCGGCTTAGCTGCGGACGATAAGGACGATGATCTTCTTGAGAGTCTGGACGGAATTGTCAACAGTGCGAAGGAGGAAATGCAGGTCGACAGTGAGTTGGACGACATGGAGGTGGACACGCTGGGAGATTTCGGAGATATGTCTATGGATACCGCACAGACAGAGAAGTCTTCTTCCGATGAATTTGGTTTTGCAGATGATGATGCGGATCTGATGGATCTTCTTTCGTCTGAGGGGGATTTTTCCGACATTGGAGATATGCTGAAGGCGGACGAAGATAATACCACACTTGCGGACGTGAACGATACTTCGGATATGGATTTGGATGCTTCTGAAACATCTGCGGCAGAGGAGGAAGGGATGACAGAGGGCAGAAAGCGTAAGAAGAAAGAGAAGAAAGCAAAGGACGGCGAGGAGAAAAAGGGCTTTTTCCAGAAAGTTTCTTCGTTCCTGTTTGGAGATGATGAGGAAGAAGAGAAAACGCCGAAGCCTGTGAAGGCAGCAACTGCCGCACCGAGCATCGAGGATCTCTCGGATGAGAATTTACAGATTTTGCAGGAATTAGAGGGTTCGCCGGACGCTGCTGCGGAGCCGGAGACGCCTGCCGCAGACGAGGAGGACGAGAAAGAAAAGAAGAAGCGCGAGAAGGCGGAGAAGAAGGCGCAGGCAAAGAAGGAAAAGGAAGAGAAGAAGGCACAGGCAAAGAAGGAAAAGGAAGCGAAGAAGGCACAGAAGGTCAAGAAACCGAAGCCTCCGAAGGAGCCGGATAATACGCCGCCTCTGCCCAAGAAGCCGGTGGTTCTTATTTTTGTGATGGCGGCGTCCTTTCTTGCACTTGTTCTGGTCGGAACGAATCTTTTCGGTTATTCACACAGTATGAATGAGGCGAAACTGGCATATGATCTTGGTGATTACAAGCTTGCATATACACAGGTTTCCGGTCTCGAGATCAAGGAAGACGACATGGATACTTATCAGAAGTACTGCATTATGGCGAATGCGGGCGGTGAGTACAATGCGTACCAGACATTCATGGCACAGGGGATTTACGATATGGCGCTGGATTCTCTGATCCGCGCGATTGGAAGATGCGATAAGTACAGCGAGGACGCGGCGAACTATGGCTGCGCAAATGAACTTATGAATGTGAGAAATCAGGCGGTCGGCGCACTGGCAGGCTTTGGGCTGACGGAGGAGCGCGCGATGGAATTGTATGCGGTCGATGAGCGCGAGGAATATTCCGCGGAACTGTATGCGGTACTTGCGGCGGCAGGTCTTAGTATGGAGTAGGCGGATCGCAGATATTTAGAACATGCGGATGGAGACATAAAGGAATGATAGCGATTATTGACTACGATGCAGGCAATTTAAGGAGTGTGGAGAAGGCGTTTGGCGTTTTAGGGCAGGCGTGTGTCGTGACGAGGGATCACGATGAGATACGCCGGGCAACAAAGGTCATCCTGCCGGGAGTTGGTTCTTTTGGAACGGCGATGGAGCAGTTGAAAAAATATGAGTTGGATAAGGTCATTCATGAGGTGGCGGAGCAGCAGAAACCGTTCTTGGGAATCTGTCTCGGGCTGCAGCTTCTCTTTGAGGGAAGCGAGGAGAACGGGGGCGTTTCAGGACTGCATCTGTTGGATGGCGGGATTCTTCGTATTCCGGATCGGGAAGGTCTTAAGATTCCGCATATCGGATGGAATTCGCTTACGCTGCAGAATGACGGCAGACTTTTTGCTGGGCTCCCCGGGCAGCCGTATGTCTATTTCGTGCATTCCTATTATCTGAAAGCGGCGGACGAGTCGATTGTGAAAGCGAAGACGGAGTACAGTGTGGATATTCACGCTTCGGTGGAGAAAGGGAATATTTTTGCATGCCAGTTCCACCCGGAGAAGAGCAGTGCGGTCGGACTGCAGATACTTAAGAATTTTGCGGAAATTTGATGGAGGCATGCGATGTTTACAAAGAGAATTATTCCGTGTCTGGATGTGAATAACGGACGTGTGGTCAAGGGCGTAAATTTTGTGAATTTAAGAGATGCGGGAGATCCGGTCGAGATTGCAGCCGCTTACGATAAGGCGGGGGCGGACGAACTGGTCTTTCTGGATATTACAGCGACCTCGGATGCAAGGAAGACGGTTGTAGATATGGTGCGCAGGGTGGCGGAGAAGGTATTTATTCCGTTTACGGTAGGCGGTGGAATCCGCACGGTCGATGATTTTAAGATGCTGCTCCGTGAGGGTGCGGATAAGATTTCAGTCAATTCGTCGGCAATTAACCGTCCTGAATTGATTTCAGAGGCGGCGGATAAGTTCGGAAGCCAGTGCGTCGTGGTCGCGATTGATGCGCGCAGACGCGCGGACGGTTCGGGTTGGAATATTTATAAGAACGGTGGACGTATCGACACCGGAATCGATGCGGTGGAATGGGCAATGCATGCCGACCGTCTCGGGGCGGGCGAAATCCTGCTTACCAGTATGGACTGTGACGGAACAAAGGCAGGCTATGATATTGAGTTGACGAGGCAGATTGCAGAGAATGTATCGGTTCCCGTGATCGCATCGGGCGGCGCGGGGACGAAGGAGCATTTTTATGACGCGCTGACGGACGGAAAAGCCGATGCTGCATTGGCGGCGTCACTGTTCCACTATAAAGAACTGGAGATTATGGAGCTTAAGGAATATCTCGCAGGGAGAGGCGTCTCTGTGCGGCGTTAGGCAGGGAAAGTTCAGGCATGTATGGCAGAGAGTACAGAAGGTGTCATGACGGATGCCGGCATGGATTTGAAATGCCGTACAGCGGGAGAATAAGGAGAAATGCGATATGGCTATGATAGATAATGACTGGCTTCCGGCAATCGAAAGTGAGTTCCGCAAGCCCTATTATCGGGAATTGTATACATTTGTCAGGGCTGAATACAGCAAGACGGTGATTTATCCTCCGGCGGATGATATTTTCAATGCGTTTCATTTCACGCCTCTTGGTAAGGTGAAGGTGCTCCTGCTCGGTCAGGATCCCTACCATAATGTGAATCAGGCGCACGGACTTTCTTTCTCGGTGCTGCCGGAACAGAAGGAGATACCGCCGTCATTGCAGAATATTTATCAGGAGCTGCACGACGACCTGGGATGTGCGATTCCGAACAACGGTTATCTGAAAAAATGGGCGGATCAGGGTGTATTGCTCCTTAACACAGTGCTCACGGTGCGTGCACATCAGGCAAATTCCCATCAGGGCAAAGGCTGGGAGCAGTTTACAGATGCGGTCATTCAGGCGGTGAACGCGCAGGATCGTCCGATCGTGTATTTCCTGTGGGGCAGACCGGCGCAGGCGAAGGAGCCGATGCTCACGAACCCGAAACATCTGATTTTAAAGGCACCTCACCCGAGCCCGCTGTCGGCGTACCGGGGATTTTTTGGCTGTAAGCATTTCAGCAAGGCGAATGAGTTTCTTGTCGCGAACGGAATCGAGCCGATCGACTGGCAGATAGAGGACATTTAATTCAAAAAAGGAGGTATTTGTTATGCGTGTAAAAGCGATTATGATGCCTTATTACAAACTGGCGTGCATCAGCCTGGATAATACGGTGGAGGAGGCGATGAAGATTATCGACGAGCAGGGGCTTCTCTCACTTCCGGTGGTGAAGGAGAAGGAGTTCATCGGCGTATTGTCGAAGCAGTATTTGTTCGAGGAGTATTTCAAGAACTATACCGGAACGAGGGAATCGTTTATGCAGCGTCCGGTAAAGGATTTTATGAAAGCGAAGATTGACACGATCGGTGAGAATACACGGATCGAGGAAGCCGCTGCAATGTTTATCACCTCAAAGGTGCGCTTTATTCCGATTACGAACGAACGCAACATACTTCTCGGAATTGTCACACAGCAGGCGGTGTTCAAGGAGTATCAGAAGATTTTCGGAAATAAGCATAATTCCATGGCGATATACACTTATGATATCCGCGGCGTACTCGGCAAGATCTGTGAGCTGATCGCGAAAGAGGGTGGCGACATCTGTAATATGATGGTCATTCCGACAGATGTGATGGATCTTGCGGAGATTTTCCTGCGTGTGGAAGCACCGGATTTTGAGCGCGTCGTGCGTGCGCTGGAGCGTCATGGTTACGATGTCCGGGATGTAAAATATAACGACCAGAAATGAAATAAAGAAGAAAGAATCCGGCTTAAGGTTTGTGATATGCCTTAAGCCGGATTTTTGTTCCTTTATAACGAGGAGTGCCCAGACGCTGTCGCATCTGGGCTATTATGAAAAAATTTATCAAGTATTTATAATGAATTGTCCTTTGTTTCAATAAAACTATTGTAGCAGTAAGATATGAATAAACTATGAACAATAGTTAAACATTTTAATAATGCAAACGTGGAATGAAATGGGATGAAATTGTTGTGAAACGCCTTGAAAAATATAAGAATTTACGATAAAATGACGATATAGATAATAGTAAAGAAACATGCCGTGGGTTCTGCGGTGAGGTTATGACACGGAAGTCTGCATTTTTTTAGTCAAAGGAGTGGTATTATGGCAGGATATGATTCAATGAACACGTTGTTTTCAAGCATGGGAAGCACAGGCGGCGGCTCTTCCGATATGTTGGGAATCAGCTATACGGATTATGCAAGCATTAAGAACGGCAGTTACGGAAAGCTCGTTTCGGCGTATTATAAGAAAGTGGAGACGGAGGACGGGAAGTCCAGTTCGTCTTCTACCATCAAGGACAGCAAGGAGAAGTTGAATTCCATTAACGATGCGGCGGGCAAGCTTGCAGATTCGGCGGATAGGCTTCTTAATAAGGGGAAGGATTCTCTCTTTAAGACGAAGACGGACGGTGCGGGTCACAGTTATGTGGACTATGATACCGATGAAGTCTACAAGGCTGTGAAGGACTTTGTCAACGATTACAATGATTTTCTTGACAGTGCATCGGAGGCAGATACGACGAAGCTTCTTCGCGCGGCGAAGAATATGGTATCATATGCCAAGGCGAATGAGAGTACGCTTAAGGCGATCGGAATTACGGTTGGTTCGGACAACAAGCTCTCCGTAGACGAGGATAAGTTCAAGGAGGCGAGCAAGGCGAGGGTACAGTCCGTATTCCAGTCAACAGGCGGATTCGCTTATCAGGTCAAGGCGAAAGCATCCACAGTCAGCAACTACGCTGCGGATATGGCAAAGCAGGTCAGCGAGAGCAGCAGCACGCATAAGGATACGAGTACGACATCTACCTCGACTTCCAAGGATACGAGCAAGAGGCTGGCTGCGATTGAGGACGCGGCGGAAGCTGCAAAGAGTTCCCTTTCCAAGCTGCTTGAGACTGGGACGAAGTCCGTGTTCAATAAGGTGACACAGACGACAGACGGTGTGACGACGACCGATTATGACAAGGACGGCATTTACAAGGCAGTCAAGAGCTTTATCAAGGATTACAACACTCTGTTGGATAAGACGGAGGATTCTGAGACTAAGAATATCATTCAGGCGAGAAAGACCATGATGAATTATGTTGCAGCGAACAAGACGGCTCTTTCTGCGATGGGTATCACGATTGATTCGGACAACAACCTTTCCATCAATGAGACGAAGTTCAAGGATGCGGATATGGATAAGGTGAAGTCTCTGTTCCAGGGTAAGAACAGCATGGGCGAGCAGGTGAATAATCAGATTACGAAGATTGATACCTATGCGGAGAAGGAAGCGTCGAAGGCCAATACATACAATGACAGCGGTTCCTACAGTTACAACTTCAATAGCGGCGATCTGTACAATTCCTTTATGTAGGAGATTGAGCCGGAAGGCTTGCCAAAATACGTAAGACATGCGATGATAGACATGTAATGATGAGGGCGTCCCCCAAGTTTTTGCGGGACGTCCTTTTTTGCTCTATAGGAAATACCGTGTTGTTATAAGGAGATTGTTTTAGAATATGGCTGAAAAAAAGGTGGTAGTGGGTATGTCGGGCGGCGTGGATTCCTCTGTTGCGGCATATCTGTTGAAAGAACAGGGATATGAAGTGATTGGGGTCACGATGCAGATCTGGCAGGACGAGGATTCGTTTGAGCAGGAGGAAAACGGAGGATGCTGTGGTTTGAGCGCGGTCGATGATGCGCGCAGGGTGGCGGAGCGTCTCGGGATCCCGTACTATGTGATGAATTTTAAGCGGGAGTTTAAAGCGCACGTCATGGATTATTTTACCGCGGAATATCTGTGCGGGCGGACGCCGAATCCCTGCATTGCATGCAACCGTTATGTAAAGTGGGAGTCTCTTTTGCAGAGAAGTCAGGAAATCGGCGCGGATTATATTGCGACCGGTCATTATGCGAGGGTAGAGCGGCTCTCAAACGGGAGATATGCGATTCGCAATTCAGTGACGGCGGTCAAGGATCAGACTTATGCGCTCTACAATCTGACGCAGGATCAGCTTGCGCATACGCTGATGCCGGTAGGCGATTATACAAAGGATGAAATTCGCGCGATGGCAGAGGAAATCGGGTTGGAAGTTGCGCATAAGAAGGACAGCCAGGAGATTTGCTTTATCCCGGACAATGATTATGCGGGTTTTATTGACAGGGAGCGAGGGGAGCAGGTGCCGCCGCCGGGCAATTTCGTTTCGGTGGACGGTACGGTGCTTGGAACGCATAAAGGAATCACACATTATACGGTAGGACAGCGCAAGGGGCTTGGAATCGCCCTTGGGCGTCCGGTCTTTGTGGTGGCGATACGACCGGAGACGAACGAGGTCGTACTTGGAGAGGACCAGGATGTATACACGGATCGGCTGTATGCGGATAAGCTTAACTTTATGGCGCTCCCCGATATTACGGAGCCCGTGATGCTGCAGGCGAAGATCCGTTATTCTCATGCGGGAAGTCCCTGCCGCGTCGTGCGCACAGGGAAGGATGAGATATGCTGTGAATTCTTGGAACCGGTGCGCGCAGTGACGCCGGGGCAGGCGGTCGTGCTCTATGACGGCGAGTACGTTGCGGGCGGAGGAAGTATTGTGAGGTGACACATCCGCAGATATAAGGCGCAGTGCGGAGAAGTATTGTGAGGTGACATACCCGCAGTGCGGAGAAGTATTGTGAGGTGACGCACCCGCAGATACAAGGCGCAGTGCGGCGAAAGCACCGTCAGGTGATGCAATCGAAGGAGAGCCCGGGCTATGAGAGGCAGCGCGAGCCGGAGGCGTCAGCAGATGAATGTGCGGATGGCATATGCGACGCCGTCCGCCTCGTTGGAGCGCGTGATAAAGTCCGCATTTTTCTTTACTTCGTCGCTGGCATTTTCCATGGCGACGCCGATAGCGGCAGTGTTTAGAATATCAATGTCATTTTGCGTATCGCCGCACGCCATCGTTTCCTCAAGAGAAATGCCAAGGTATTTGCAGAGGAAACGTAAGCCGGTCCCTTTGGTCGTTCCGGTTCTGGTGAATTCGAGATTGTGGTAGCCGCCGGAGAGAAACGAGATTTCCGGGTGAGAGGCGAGCAGCGCCTTGACTTCTTCACGATCCCGAAATGTGCCGTCGGGAAGCGGATAGAAGTTTAACGTCATTTTCTCGACGGAGAGATGGTTGTCTCTTATATAGGCGGCGAGATCGTCCGTAAAAGTACGTGTCTCTCTGATATAGCGCCGAATGGATTCCGGCATGGCGAGCCGGTCGATTCCGGGTCTGCAGGAATGTCTGCTGTAGCCGTTGCCGTCAATGAAGGCATCCATATGGATGTCCATTTTTTGCAGTTCTTCAATGATCGGACAGATGAGTTCCGGCTCCATGCAGCATTGATAGATACATTTGCGCTCGGGGAGGCGGTAGATTGCAGCGCCGCCGGATGTGATAGCATAGCGTATGCCAAGTTCAGCGAGAAGAGGTACGGGAAGCCCGATATATGGACGTCCGGTTGAGATGGCAACGGTGACATCCTGTGCTGTGGCGGAACGAATTGCCTTCTGATTTTCTTCCGAAATTTGACTCTGGTTGTTGAAGAGCGTGCCGTCCATGTCGAGGGCGACGAGCCGAATTATTTTTTTCATAGAAAATAGTATCCTTTCCATATCCATAGGGTATCTGTGAAAGTGTCAGACAGATATCTGATAGGAATATTATACGGAATTTCCGGGAATGTCAAATTGGAAATGGGAAAAAGAAGAAAGAAGGTAGGGTTATGTGGTTTGGATTTGCAGTGGGTTCCGCCTTTTTTGCAGGAATTACGTCAATTCTGGCAAAATGCGGCATTAAAAAGACAGACTCGGATGTGGCGACTGCCATCCGCACGATTGTGGTCCTCATCTTTGCGTGGCTGATGGTAGCCGTGACGGGCACGGGCAGCGCGATTGCGGGGATTGAAATGAAAACAATGGTGTTTCTGATCCTGTCGGGAATCGCGACCGGGGCTTCGTGGCTGTGCTATTTTAAGGCGCTGCAGCTCGGTGATGTGAATAAGGTCGTGCCGATCGATAAGTCCAGCACGGTGCTCACGATTTTACTCGCTTTTCTGATTCTGCGGGAAGAAATCACGCTCTGGAAGCTGCTCGGAATGATCGGAATCGGAGCGGGAACGCTTTTGATGATCCAGAAGAAAGAGGGAGGCAAAGCGAATACGGAAGGAAAGAGCTGGCTGGTGTATGCCGTCCTGTCAGCTGTATTTGCCAGCCTTACGTCTATTTTAGGAAAAATAGGCATATCCGGGGTAGATTCCAATCTTGGAACGACTATCCGCACGATTGTAGTACTTTTTATGGCGTGGCTGGTGGTGTTCGTGAAGGGGAAACAGCGGGAAGTAAAGAAGGTGGAGTTAAAGGAACTGCTGTTTATTATCCTGTCGGGCTTCGCGACCGGAGGATCGTGGTTGTGCTATTACAGAGCGCTGCAGACGGGCCCCGCAAGTGTCGTCGTGCCGATCGATAAACTGAGCATATTAGTCTCAATCGCATTTTCTTATGTCGTATTTGGGGAGCGGCTGACGAAGAAGGCGGCTGTCGGGCTGGCTCTTATTGTGGCGGGAACATTGGTTATGCTGTTATAGGTATACCTTTGTTATGTATACGTTTTAAAACTTGGACAGAAAATATGACGAACGATAGAGCGGGAAGGCATAGAAAAGTTTCAGAGAAGAGAGGCTTGCACCCATACCGCGGAAATGGTATGATTTCGAAAAGGACAGGCGTAAGCATATAGGATTGGATAAAACCAGAAGGATAGAATCATGACCAGAGAAGAATTCAGAACATTTGTACAGAGCAGACCCATCATTTTGGACGGGGCGACGGGAACGAATCTGCAGAAAGCGGGAATGCCGGTCGGCGTATGCCCCGAGCAGTGGATTTTGGAGAATCCCGAAGTTCTAGTGAGGCTGCAGGAGGCGTATGTGGAGGCGGGAACGGACATTTTGTTCGCACCGACCTTTACGGCGAACCGGATCAAGCTGGAGGAGTATGGACTTGCAGGAGAACTTGCATCCATGAACCGTGAGCTGGTTGCGCTGTCAAAGCGCGCCGCGGGCGGGCGCGCTTATGTGGCGGGCGATCTTACGATGACGGGACAGCAGCTGTACCCGCTTGGAGAGCTGATGTTCGAGGAGCTTGTTGCGGTGTACCGCGAGCAGGCGCAGGTCATTTATGAGGCGGGAGCGGATCTCTTTGTGGTGGAGACGATGATGAGCCTTCAGGAGAGCCGTGCGGCGGTGATCGCGATCCGTGAGATCTGCGATCTGCCGATCATGGTATCGCTGACGTACAATGAGGACGGGCGCACGCTCTACGGAACGGATCCGGCGACGGCGGTCATCGTGCTGCAGAGTCTGGGCGCGGACGCTGTCGGACTCAACTGTTCTACGGGACCGGAGGCGATGCTTGCCCCGGTAGCGCAGATGGCGGAGTATGCGACGGTGCCGCTTTTGGCGAAGCCGAATGCCGGAATGCCGGAACTTGTGGACGGCGCGACAATCTACCGGACGACGCTGGAGGAGTTTGCTGCGGTCGGCGTGAAACTCGTGGAGGCGGGGGCGGCGATTGTAGGCGGCTGTTGCGGCACGACGCCCGCGCATATTGCAGCATTAAAAGCTGCGGTCGGCGGAATGACGGTTCGCACGCCGCTTAAGCAGGCGCGCCGTATGCTCGCCTCCGAGCGGAAGCATGTCGAGGTGAAGCTTGACGGAAATTTCATGGTGATCGGTGAGCGCATCAATCCGACCGGAAAGAAGCTTTTGCAGGCGGAGCTTAAGGAGGGGAGTCTGAACCGTGTGCGGAACATGGCGGCGGAGCAGGAGAAGAACGGCGCGCAGATTCTTGATGTCAACATGGGGATGAACGGAATTGATGAAAAGGACATGATGCTTAAAGCTATCTACGAGGTAACTTCAACGGTAGACTTGCCGCTCTGCATTGATTCGAGCCATGTGGACATCATTGAGGCCGCCCTGCGGATCTATCCGGGGCGCGCGCTGGTGAACTCGATTTCCATGGAACAGGAGAAGATCGAGCATTTGCTCCCGATCGCCAAGAAATACGGCGCGATGTTCATTCTGCTTCCGCTTTCCGACGAAGGTCTGCCGAAGGACGCCGAAGAAAAGCATGGCATCATCCGCGAGATCGTAAAACGCGCGGAGGCGGTCGGCATGAGCACGGGCGACATCATCGTGGACGGACTTGTGGCGACGATCGGCGCGAATCCAAGGGCGGCGATTGAATGCTTTGAGACGTTTTCTTATTGCAGGAATGAACTGGGGCTTCCGACGGTCTGCGGCTTGTCCAATATTTCCTTCGGACTCCCGGAGCGTTCTTACGTCAATACGGCATTCCTTACGATGGCGATTGCAAACGGCCTTACGATGGCAATCGCGAACCCGTCGCAGGAGCTTCTGATGAATGCGGCGTTTGCTGCCGACATGCTTCTGAATAAGGAAGAGAGCGATATCCGCTATATCAACCGGATGAATTTCCTCGCAGATAAGTATGAGGGGATGGAGCATGTCTGGGTTCCGGTGGGGACGAAGCAGGCTTCGGCAGCAAATGCCCCGGCGGGAGGAAAAGCGGTGGACGGCGCGTCTACGGCATCAGGTAAGGCGGACAAAAGCAGTGTTTATGAGGCGGTTCTGAAGGGAAATAAGAACACGATTCTCGATGAGGTAAAGAAAGTGCTCGCAGGCGGCACCAAGCCGGAAGAAATCATCAACGGTCATCTGATTCCCGCCATCAATGAGGTGGGAGAGCTGTTCGACAAACAGAAATATTTCCTGCCGCAGCTCATTTCGTCCGCGAATGCGATGAAGGTGGCAATCGAGTATTTAGAGCCGATGCTTGCGCGCGATGACAGGGAACCGAAAGCGACACTTGTGGTGGCGACGGTCGAGGGAGATATCCACGATATCGGCAAGAATCTGGTTGTGCTGATGCTAAAAAATTACGGCTATCATGTGATTGATCTCGGCAAAGATGTTCCGGCGGAGGTGATCGTCGATACGGCTATGAAGGAGGATGCGAAGGTCATCGGACTTTCCGCGCTTATGACAACGACGATGATGCGTATGAAGGATGTGGTCGAGTTGGTAAAGGAACGCGGCTGTACGGCGAAGGTGGTCATCGGAGGCGCGGCGATCACGGAGAGCTTTGCGGAGGAAATCGGCGCGGACGGCTATTCAAAGGACGCGGCGGAGTGCGTCAGGCTTGTGGACCGGCTGCTTGAGGAATCGTAGTGCGCGGGAATCAGGCGACGTGTGCACGGATTTATCTTGGAGAAATCCGGGAGAAAAATTTGAGACAAAAATATGACAAAAAAATATCAAAAAAAGTGTTGACTTTTTGGGGGACGAATAGTATACTAATCAAGTCGGTTGCGGTAGCAGCCGACGAATATGGGATCTTAGCTCAGCTGGGAGAGCATCTGCCTTACAAGCAGAGGGTCATAGGTTCGAGCCCTATAGGTCCCATAGTTATCTAATAGCATATGGCGGAATAGCTCAGTTGGCTAGAGCACACGGTTCATACCCGTGGTGTCGAGAGTTCAAATCTCCCTTCCGCTACTTAAAAACCCTAGTAAATACTAGGGTTCTTTTTTTGCGTGTTGTATTTCGTGTTGCATATTCTCAAAGTATGTATTCGACAAATCGTTCATCTTCTCTTTCACGTCACCCAAAGTATGGCGGTATACATCTTTTAATACGGCATCGTTTCCCCAGCCGCATCGTTCCATGATATATTGATCCGGCACGCCGATGGCATGAAGGGTCGACGCGTAATAGTGCCGCAGATCATGAAATCGAAATGCCGGAAGATTGCAGCTTTTTAATAGTCTTGAAAAACGCTGCGATATCATTGTTGGATTTAGTGATGTTATTTTCCCTGTTTTTGGGAGCGCCTCGATAACAAATGCTGGTGCTGGAACGAAGCGATCTCCTGCATAGGATTTCGGAGCTTTTAGCTGCCATGTGTGGTCTGGCGTTTCAACCATTGTCTGATGGACATGAATCGTATTAGAATGAATGTCTTCTGCCTGTAACGCCGAAATTTCCCCGCGCCGCATCCCGCAGTATGCGGCAAGCATGACAGGTATAAGTATTTCTTTTTCGGACGCATATGCCGTCAGACGCTGTATTTCGACGTCAGAAGGAACATAAATATCCGGGCGTACTCTCTTTGGCAGAATAGTATTTAAACGCAAATCTGGGCGCTCCACGCGCATTACCGCTGAAATCAGTCCATGAAGATCGCGTACACTTTTTGGAGAGTGATTTTTTGCCTCCTCATTTATGACGCCTTGAATGACATCTTGTGAAATATCAGCGATTTTGTATTCCATTAGCCTTGGGGCACTGGAATGCCGCATCTTTTTATATTTTTTGATGCTGGCGGGAGAGAGCACCGGTTCACGCATTGAGATGTACTTATCAAGCGCATCACCAAAAGAAATATTATTCACAGATTTTAATTCGCGTTTTCCGGCTGCGTATTCTGCGGCGGCTAGTTCTGCCAAGCGCTTCCCCTTTGGCGACGGGTCGTCGTTCGTAAAAGACTTGTAGTGTCTCTTCCCTGCAGAATCGGTATAGTCGTATACCTGACACCGCCATGATCCACTTGGTAATTTCTTCGCCTTTGCCATTGTATCATCCTCCTGATTTCAATCCACGCTCTATAATGAGAGCGGTAAAAATGGGCGCAAAAATAGCGCAGTTGTTAAAAATTGACTTTCTGCGCTCCGAATGATACAATATGCTTGTCTAGGGCATGTATCTTCGGAGCATGTATAACCGTCCTGCTTTGGCGAGTGGGGCGGTTTTTATTATTCTAAAATTTCTGCAATGTTAATCTTCAAGTCACCGTAAATCCCGACTGTAATTGTCTGATCGAACGGAAGGACGGTAGGAGCTGCATCTTCCTCATAGCGATATATGGTGGTACGCTGCTTTTCTGGGTCGACAATCCAGTATTCGCGGACACCCGCATCAGAGTATAAGGTGTTTTTGGTTGAGTAGTCCATCTTCCGGCTTGACGGAGATACGACCTCGATGATAAAATCCGGCGCGCCGTTGCATCCGCGGTCGTCAAGCTTGTTCTTGTCACAAATAACGGAAATATCCGGCTCGACGTATGTTTTATCGTCTTTGTTCAAAAACACCGCAAATGGGGCAGGATAGACCTCACAGGAGCCGTTGTTTTTGCGAATGTGTGTTTCGAGACTCCAAGCTAAAGCGTGTTGGAGCTTTTGATGGATTCTGCTCGGCGGAGCCATGTCATAGATGCGTCCGTCAATCAGTTCTGCACGTTTTCCTTCCGGCAGAGCGTAGATGTCTGCGATTGTGTAGTTGTCGGATTTTGGTAACGGCATAGGGTGTACCTCCTTTACTGGGCTGTTTCTGTTGGCAGAGGAGCGTTTTTATTTGTTGCATCGTTTACATGGAATGTATCCATTTTCGAGTGCAAAAGATAAATCTACTTCAATTGTATTTTGTATTCCACTGCAAGTTGGGTTGCGGTGAAATTTATTACTTCTATCGGTAATATATACAATTGGGTGAGATTCAATATTAATATTTAGTAATTGTCCCAAATATGTAACATCTTGAGGAAACAGATTGCAATGTCGATTTATTTCATCTGTTAGCGTGGTTTGAAGTTTATTGAAGGGAGCTTTATAACGTAAGCAGCTTAACAGGTTTATAAGGTCTGTATAACTAGGGGAAAAATCTTCGTATTCGGAACCAAGTATTTCACTGTCTCTTATAACATTGCGAGGAAGAAAATCGTACATTCGACCGCCATGAGCGGCATTGTTGCGATATTCCATGGCTACAAACAATATATCCATCATCAATAGCCTTGCATTATATTCTGGTATATTCAAGCCTTCATAATCTAAGAAAAGATACATTAATTCTGTCTGCTGCGGACATTTGAATTGATCGATAAAGTTTACCATGGTACCGAAATAAACACTTTTAAAAAGTATCCACGGTGGAACGATCCCATATTTGCTGTAGTAATAATGGATGGGATCTTTTGGTGACTGCAATTGTGCCCGAAGAGAATCAAGAATGGACCCTAGTCTAAACTTTTCAATAGATTTTCGCCTATTTTGATAATTCCTAAATTGTAGATAATCATCTTGGTTAGTGCCAAACGAATGTGCAATTACGTTCGCAGATAACTCCTTGAAATGTTCTTCAAGATCCTGCATGGCAGCCATGACATTATTTCGTATATTTTTATCAAGTTCATATATAGAAGCAATTTGTTCAAACGTAACACCAGATCGGTATTTCTTCTTACCGTTTTCTAATATTATGTATGGTTCCCTATAACTTTTGATAAGATTTGAGTAGCCATAATTTTTTAGCTGTGAAGTCGCAAAATCGTTATCAGATATGATTAAACCTTGAGACCTTAATTTATTCAGTTGTTGTTCTATAGATGAATATTCGATATCATGTGTGTTCATGTAAAATCTCCTTTGTATACAAAAAGAGCCTTGGAAAACTAATCCAAGACTCAATCTGTAGCCGCCCAGCAGCTATTTCCTACTGGAACAATTATAGCATATGCAAAAGTCTTGTCAAGTATTCTTTAATAAAAAATGTTATATTGAAATTTTATCATACAAGTGCGGAATATTCTACGCATTTAATTGTGAGATTATACCGATTTCAAGGTTGTATTGTTTATTGGATGATGCATTTTAAGATGACGTATAAATGGTTCCATCTTTTTGTATGTGGTACAGTTTACGATTATTAAAATTATCATCCGTAGTAATTACTTTGGTAATTGTCAAATCCCCATTTATGTTCTTAAAGTCGATAGTGTAAGACAACGACATAGTGGAAATATGCATTTGACCTTTTCCGATAATATCCTTGACATCGTATGAAATAGATACGGAATATCCCATATAGACGGTCGAACAAGCATGTAGTATACAAGGATATTTACTAATCTTCCCTGTTTTGGGGGTAAATGGTTCATATCTGAAATATGAATCGGGTGTTAGAGCATTGCTATCCATGTGCAATTTTCTAGTACAGTCCAATGTCTTTAATAACTTATTGAGTTTTGCTATTTCTGCTTTGACAAAATCCCATTGAAAATCTGCAACAGGATAATCAAGATGAACATTTTGTATTTTTTCTACATTCTCTAAAGGCTGTGACTTATAATCTGGATTCTTTTCTATGAACTTTTTGGTTCTTCCATACTGCACCGCATAATACCATGTGAAGCAGCCACCAATAAGAAGAAAACCACCTACTCCCAGTGAGGCGGTAAGAGTCCCGAGTACAAAAAGAACAACTGTGGCTATTATGAAATTGTGTTGGCGCTTTTGGGCGGACTCTACAGTTAAATTGTGTTGCAAGGCGATATTCCTGCATTTTTGGTCCCGTGTTAGATATGAAGCCATTATTTTACCTTCTTTCATTTGTAATAATTAGATTGTAACACACATCAATGGTGAGTTAAAGACTCATGTAGGATTTTAAGCGCAATTCTATAAGCGCCTGTTCATATCCCAGAAGTCTCGAAAGCTGTTCAGTTGTCATATAATGATTCTCTAATATAATCTCGTCTGGTATTAGCAGCTCTGCCGCGAATGTGTTGGCTTCGATTTCCGGCTTGTCCGTATTAAAGCATGTATGAGTGTCCATGTATACGGTATTCTCGTTTTTATGCATAAGCATGTGACCTAACTCGTGTGCACATACGAACGTTTTTTCGTTATCTGGTAAATTTTCATCAATATAAATAAGATGATTTCTCTGAAAGTATTGGTAGAACCCGCGTACATCAACAAGAGGAGCATATACCAATATAGCATTCTTCTCTTTGACGATTTCAAAGGGATTCCTTGTATGATATTTTCTAACAATAGATTCTGCCAAACTATGTATGTTCATTAAAATCACTGTTCCTCTTTGTATTTCTTGGGTGTATAAAGTTCCTTATTTTTCTTTTTTGCCATTTCCATGCCGATCTGCATAGCAGAGAGGATGGAATCAATGGATTCCTGACTCGCTGGCTTTCCCTCAAACATAAGACCGGGCTGCTTCAAAAGCTGCTCTGTATTTGCGAGGATGTTCTTGATGTCTTTCTCGTCCTTGGGCTTAAGCTGTGGCTCTTTTTTATTAGAAGCTTCGTTTCCAGTCAGTAGATAATCTGGGGTTGTACCAAGATAATCTGCGAGTTTATTAACCTTTTCTGCACTGGGTTTATTTTTATCGATTTTGCATAATGAGCCTCTTGCAAATCCAAGTGCAGCTTCTGTTCCGGTAACAGTCACCCCTTTTTCGCGGCACAACTGCCTAATACGTTCATAAATCAACATATCGATATACTCCCTAAAAAAAGTTGAAAAAATTACGCAAAAAGTATTGACATACTGAAAATATTACGTATAATAAAACCATAAGTTGAATAAATTACGTAAAACAATATGCTTACTTTCTACAATCGGTTTGTGGATATTCTGATTATAGAATATTTTACGCATAGTGTCAATAAAATTGCGTAATTTTTTCAAATAACAAAAAGAAAGGGGCGATTAAGTGACAATTTATGAAAAAGTCAAATCTGCATGTGCGGACGTAGGGGTTTCTGTTTATGCGTTAGAGACCGAGTTAGGATTTCCGCGTAGCAGTATTTGCAAGTGGAACAAAAGCGTTCCCGGCGTCGACAAGATTAATGCGGTAGCAAAACGTTTGCACAAGCCTATCGAGTACTTCTTAGATGATACCACAACAAGTGTCCAATAGTCTGGACAGCAAAGAGATTTTTTTTTGAGAGGAAGGAGGATAAAGGAAGGTGACGAACTTAGAGGCTTTAAAGAAGATGCCTGGCAACAGCTTTGCAAACATGGTCTTTGATGTGGTGAAGAATAGGTGTGAGACATTGGAAGACTTTGAAAATTTTCTGAACATGGAGATCAAAGCGGATTTAGAGCCGGCATTAAAAGAAGCACTGCGAAATCTCCAGTGCTCCAGTACAGATTAACCGTTGTTTTTCTCTGGCATGCAGTATGCACATCCGTTGCATCCTCGTTGCAGAACCATTATAGAGCGCATTTCTGCTTCGGAGTAAGAATCGCAACTGTAAATGTGCTCGTCCTTTATCTCATTAATACGGCAACTTGATTTCTCACGATCTAAGTCGTGGACTTCGAGCGTATTTTCATTAAGAACGTAGCGTTTGCCATTGAAAGGCGGCGCATATCTTCGCATAGTGTTTTTTCCTTTCATATGTACTTGGACGCGGCAACGTCCTGCGAGGAGATTATAACACGGGTGTAGAGAAAATGGAAGGAGAGTGATTAGGTGAAAAGGGTACTCTTGAATATTTACCATGAATTAGTGGAGATAAGAAAAGAACTCCACGCCATAAGAGAAGGAACGGAGTTTACTCCTCGGAAATATTGACTAAAAGGAAGGAGGATGACAGATTGATCGAGGTGAAGGAGGGATCATTTATTAACTCGGACATTGTAATAGTCCAAATGGAGGTCCCCAAAGATGAGTGGGAGAAAATCAGATTGTCGGAGGAATGGCAGAGGCTTCTTGATTCTGATGCTGGCAATGGAAATCAACTTAGGAGAGAGAAAGACATTTCAAGAGCAGAAGAGCGGTTGGAAAAGAAACTGACTTTGGTAGACGAGGTTGATAAAACCATCAAATCAGTTTGCGAGACGATCCAGAGCAAAGACGTAATACCGGGCGAACGTGCAGACACAGTAAAGGCTCTCGCCGCACTGGTAGAAGCAAGAGCCGAGCTGGTTAGTTATTAGGATTCGATAACCCATACAATTTTTTAACAAATAGGCGTTTGCGAAACGCCAAAAGCCGCATAAATACGGCATTTTTTGTTACCAAAATAAAATATCTCCTCAAGGTT
>ERZ808041.335-NODE-335-length-40515-cov-5.207231_pt1 | contig 40515 bp, 32 predicted proteins | sample MGYA00380192_ERZ808041 | MGnify/ENA primary metagenome ERZ808041 (study PRJEB31490, sample SAMN06133412) | mouse gut metagenome | isolation source: Z1_1 | host: mice | place: China: Chengdu | collected 2015-05 ...
CAGCGGCATCGGGCGTCTTAATGCAGGAACGCACGCTCAACGTTCTCACGAATAACCTTGTGAACGCGCGGACACCGGGCTTTCGCGCTTCACGTGTTGTCAGTACGACATTTGAGGATGAATATCTCGTGCGCCTGGAAAAGGGTGCGAGCGGCGCAATTGGCACAGGCGCGCCGGTGCGGATCGTATCGGATGTTCCAACTCTGTTTGATCCAAGCTCTTTGGAGGAGACAGGACGCCCTTATGATCTCGCAATCAATGGTGAAGGCTTTTTTAATATATTGACGACCGACGCGCAGGGCAATGAGCGCCAGTATTTGACCAGAAACGGCAACTTCGATGTTGACGAGGAAGGGATGCTGGTGCTGCGCGGCCATGGACAGGTGCTGGGAGAAAAAGGACCTATTCAGCTTGATACGGCTAATTTTACTGTCGATTACAACGGTGATATTTATAATGAAAAAGGCAAGCTGGTCGATAAGGTTCTTGTCACAGTCCCGCCGCAGGACGCGGAGCTTGAGGTGGATGCAAACGGAATGTATACGGCGCAGGACATGACGGCAAACACACAGGTCGGCGATAATGTCATGATTGTTCAGGGTTGGACAGAGCGCTCCAACATCGATCCAAACCGCGAAATGGCGCTTGTGATGGAAGCGCAAAGGACCTTCCAGGCGTGCAGTTCGGCCTTGCAGATACTGGACAAAATCAACCAGAAGTCAGCCACACAGATCGCGGCGCTTTAATTGAAATAAATATATAAAAAGAGGTACGGCGCTATGAATATTGCTTTTTATAATGGTGTCTCCGGATTGGTTGCCTACCAGCAGGAGATGGACCTTGTTTCAAACAACGTGGCCAATGTCAATACAGTCGGATATAAACCGTCGCGGGCTTCCTTCAGCGACCTTTTATACACGCAGATGTGGACCAATACAGATGCGCTTGTGAATGCGGGCGGCGACGCTGGCGCACAGGATACGGCCGATGAAAATGGAGTCGGCGGCATGACCGACGCGGACGGTATCCATATGCAGGGGCATGGCGTGCGCCTTGCATATTCGGATTTGGTATTTCGCCAGGGCAATCTGCTGCAAACGGAGCATCCGCTTGATATGGCGATCAAGGGCGATGGATTTTTTGCGGTTGAACGCGCCAACGGTACGACTGAATATACGCGCAATGGCGCGTTTGATATCAGTATAGAAGGGAAATCCGGTTACCTTGTCACGTCGGATGGATCCTATGTGCTTGATGCAAGCGGCAAGCGCATCAAGCTGGACCGGGGGGATGACGATCAGTTTGATCTGACAAACCTTCAGGACGAAGTCGGCGTCTATATTTTCCCGAATCCCTATGGATTGGAACCCAATACGGGTGGCTTCCGTGAAACGCCTATTTCCGGGACGCCTACGGTCATAAAAGCGTCTTCGCGCGCGTCGCGTCCGTATACCATTGTAACAGGAATGCTGGAGCAGTCCGCGGTTGATCTGTCGGAAGAAATGGCAAATATCATCGTCAGCCAAAGGGCGTTTCAGTTCAGCGCCAAGATGGTGCAGACCGCGGATGAAATCGAAGACACGGTCAACAACTTGAGATAACAGGAGGTTTTCAATGGCGATTCGTGATTATGGTGAATTAGACGATATCCATCTTGATGTACTGCGCGAAATCGGGAATATCGGCTCCGGGAACGCGGCCACCTCTCTGTCGGATATGCTTGCGCGCAGGGTAGATATTGCTGTACCCACAATCAAAATTCTTGATTATGAATCGGTTACAGAGGAGCTTGGCGGGCCGGAAACCATGATCATTGGTATGCTGCTTTTTTTAGAGGGCGATGTGAATGGCATGATTATGTTTCTGCTCCAGAAAGAGTTTGCCCATATAACTTTGAACGCGCTGCTTGGCGAGTCGTTGGAAAGCTTTGCGGAGCTTGGAGAAATGGAATATTCAGCTATGAAAGAAGTCGCCAACATTATGGCCGGTTCCTATGTGAACGCAATCTCATCCATGACAGGACTTAACATCAATATTTCGGTGCCGGATGTCAGCATCGATATGCTGGGTGCGATTATCAGCGTGCCTGCAATCTATTATGCAAATATCAGCGATAAAATTATTTTTATCGGCGATGCGTTCAACAGCGATGAGGAACAGGCTGCCAGTCATATCCTGATGATTCCGGATATGGAGTCCCTTGAGAAAATAATGACGAATCTGGGGATAGATTTATGAGTAAGACCATCACGGTAGGCATATCCGACCTGAATATAGCGAAGGCGCCGGATATCCTGGTGACGTATGCCCTGGGGTCCTGTGTAGGGATCTGTTTGTATGATCCGATGGTAAAACTGGCGGGATTATCTCATATTATGCTTCCTTCCAGCAATCTCAACAACGATCCGAAGCAGGCATATCGGTTTGCAGATACGGCAATTGTCTTGCTTGTAAAAAAGATGGAAATGGCCGGCGCCCGGTCTGCGCGGATGAAAGCCAAAATTGCCGGCGGAGCGCAAATGTTTGCGGCAATCACTAATTCTTCAATTTCCAATATCGGTCAGCGCAATATCGTTGCGGTAAAGGAGACTCTGGCCAAATTGCGCATCCCGATCATTGCGGACGATACGGGAAAAAATTATGGCCGCACGCTTTACTTTAATGCAGCGGATGGTACGATGCGTATCAAATCGGTTAATAGAGGGGAATGGGTCTGGTAGCGGCTCGAACGTTGCCAAGTGAGTATTCAGGGAGGATGAGAGAGACGTCAAGCATCCGAAAGAAAATTGTGGTGAACACAGTTTCAATGGTCATGATTTTATCGATTGTATTTCTTTGCATTTTATTTCTGACATCACGCATTATGACGAATTTGATTTTGCTGGATGTGATGCAGCCACTGGTGCGGACTGCTTCACAGGCAGTCGAGGCCAATCTGCATGTCTTGTCTGATCGGGTTTTTATGATTTCTGACAACCGGGTTTTTACAGAAGCCGGCACGACAAAAGCTGAAAAACAGGCTTTATTGGAGAATGCGGCTTCAGGAATCGAATTTATATCTCTGTCGCTTTATACGCCCGATGGAAAGCTTTACACATCCTATGGCGATGGTACGCCGGATATTTCTCAGCGTGAGATTTATCAGTATATGAAGGAAACGGGCGGCTTGGTTGTTGATGATACATCGGTCAATGGGGGAAATTTGCAGGTTGCAATCGGTACCCCTGTCACCGACGCTGATGGGGCGGTAACATACTATTCGGTTGGCAATTATAAATACGATGTGCTGAATGATGTTGTTAGCAACATTAATATCGGCTATACAGGCCGTGCCTTCATGTTCAATCAAGATGGTGTTTTGATGGCGCATTCTGATGCAGAGAAGGTCAGATCGCAGGAAAACGTATATACGACGTATTCAGGCGGCGACAAGCTTCAGAGCCTTTTTGATCGTGCTTTAACAGGTGAAATCGGCGCGTCACGCGTCCGTATTGATGGAAAGGACAGTTACATGACGTTTGCCCCTGTGCGCGGCACCAATTGGTCGATTGCAATCGCGGTTCCGCAGTCGGAGTTTATGGGGGCGGGAAACGGCGCGCTTCAGATTACATTGTTGATTACAGTGGCAATGCTGCTGATATTGGTTTTGCGCATCAGAGGCTTTTCCGGCCGAATTGCTCGTGCGCTTGGAAATGTGACAGACCGGATTCAGCTTTTGTCGCAAGGGGATCTTACCAGTTCGACCGATGTAGTCAAAACGAATGACGAGGTGGAGACGCTTTCACTTGCGTTGCGTGAAACGATCGGGGATATCAATGGTTACCTGTCTGAATTACGTGACGCACTCACACAAATTTCCAATGGAAACCTTGATATCCAAATTCAAGGCAAGTTTCAGGGCGATTTTGTTGTCATGAAGGAGTCTCTCGACAAAATTATATCCTTCCTGAACAACGCCATGCATGAATTACAGGTCGCTTCGGAGCAGCTTTTGCTTGCTTCGCGTGGCGTTTCTGATTCTGCGCAGACTGTGAATAGCTCGTCCGAAACGCAGGCGCATTCTGTTATGCGGCTTAAAGCGGAATCAGAGACAATACTACAGAATGTCAATGCGGTTAATGACCATGCACAGCAGGCGGAAGCTTTGATGAATAAAGTGAAAGTTCAGCTTGACAGCGGCGATCAGCAGATGAAGCAGATGCTGCAATCGATGGATCAGATTAATCAGAATGCGCATGAAATTGGGAAAATTTCTAAATTAATGGAGGATATTGCGTTTCAAACCAATATTCTTGCGCTTAATGCGTCCGTAGAAGCGGCCAGGGCTGGCGCTGCCGGTAAAGGTTTCTCCGTGGTTGCACAGGAGGTACGCAACTTGGCGGAAAAAAGTTCGGAATCAGCGCAGAAGGCGACGCAGATGCTCGAGCATTCACAGGAGCAGGTTGTTGAAGGTTATACATATGCGCAGCAGACTGCCAAAACGATGGCAGATATTGCGGATATTTCCCGCGATGTTTCCCAAATTATGGACGGCCTTGTCGATTTTGTACAGGAACAAAAGACTGCGTTGGATGGCATGGCGGAGGATATCGGCGCGATTTCCGATATTGGGGAGCATAACTTGTCTGCCAGTGAGCAGGCTGCCGCTGCCAGTCATGAGATGATGCAACAGGCACAGGCTTTGCAGGATATCGCGGGACGGTTTAATCTTAGACAGACGCAGAGCGCCGAACAAATGGAGGAATCAATATGCTGAAAAGGATAGTGCCGGTTTTATTGGCCGCAGCGATGATTCTATCTTTGGGCGGTTGCGGCAAACGCACTGATTCATTAAAGGATGGTTATTATACTGCGCAGGCAGCGGAATATAATAACGGCTGGAAGGAATTTGTAACGCTTTGCATCAGCAATGGAGAGGTTGTATCAGTGGAATACAATGCAAAAAATGCAAGCGGCTATATTAAATCGTGGGATATGGCATATATGCGCCGAATGAACAGCATTGTCGGCACGTATCCGAATCAATATACACGCAAATATGCAGCCGATTTTCTGCAAACCGGCGATGTCAACCAGATTGACGCGATCGCAGGTGCGTCCACATCGTATAAATCTTTTATAAAGCTGCTTTCTTCCGCATTGGAAAATGCAAAGGCGGGCAATTCCGAGGTTGCCATTGTATCGACTGATACGGGCGGTTGAGCCGAAAATAGAGAGAAAACCCGGCCTTGTGCCGGGTTTTCTCTCTATTTAACTGGATGGGGACACGTTTTATGGGACGATTTTGAGGAGACGGTATGCGTTGAGGCCCTGTTTTTGATCATCAGAATAATACCTGAAACAATTGGGACAAACACACAGTAGGTCAAAACAGTGCGCAGTTGCTCCCCAGTTAGAGGAACCGCACGGAAAATACTGCCCAATACAGGGTTGTAGATAGCCAAATACATTAAAATTGCCGATACAGCCACTGCACCAACCAATTTAAGATTATTCAGCGGGTTGATGGAAAACAGCCCTTTGGTTTCGCTTTTGCATTCAAAAACATGAATCAATTGCATTAAGACAAGTGCGAGCAGCGCACCGGTACGGGCGGTCAAAAGATCTCCACTGGAACGGATCAGGGAAACAAATACGCCAAGTGTGCATAAGCCGATCAATAGTCCTCGAATCACGATCGTGAATCCAAGCCCATTGGAAAAGACGGATTCATTGGCACGGCGTGGACGCTGCCGCATCACATCCTTATCAGGCGGTTCCAGACCAAGCGCAATGGCAGGCAGGCCATCTGTGGCGAGATTGACAAGCAAGATCTGAATGGGCAGGAGCGGTACCGGCATTCCCATCAGCATGGCAAAGAACATGGTTACAACCTCGCCGATGTTGCAGGAAAACAGATATCGAATGAATTTGCGGATATTCCGGTAAATTACGCGCCCTTCCTCGACTGCTGCGACAAGGGTTGCAAAGTTGTCGTCGAGCAATATGACAGATGAAGCCTCCTTGGTAACATCTGTGCCAGTGATTCCCATAGAAACACCGATATCAGCTTCCTTGACAGCCGGCGCATCGTTGACGCCGTCGCCTGTCATTGCAACAGTGTGCCCCTGTTTTTTAAGCGCACGCACGATCCGCAGCTTATGGGCCGGTGTAACGCGTGCAAATACAGAAATATTGGAAATCATACGCGTAAGTGCTTCATCGCTTGTTTTATCGAGTTCACGGCCGGTCATAATCCGGTCGCCAGGCTGATAAATCGTCAGCTCCTCAGCAATGGCCCGTGCTGTAACCGCATGATCGCCTGTAATCATAACTGGGCGGATCCCGGCTTCACGGCATTTTATAACCGCATCGAAGGCTTCTTTGCGCGGCGGATCGATCATTCCAGCCATACCAGTGAAGATCAGACGTTCCTCCCGTATATCGCCTGCGCTGTCGGCCTCGCGATAAGCGAAGCCGAGTACACGCAGCGCGCGCCGTGCGAGCGCATCGTTTTGTTGAGAAATCTGTGATTTTATGGCTGGGGTGAGAAGTGAAACGCCGTTTTTGGACAGATAATGCGTACACCGGTCCAGCAGGAGATCGGGAGCTCCCTTTGTGAACAAAAGATATTTCCCATCCTTACGCCGCACACAGACGCTCATCATTTTACGCGCCGAATCAAAAGGAAGCTCTTTAACTGGCTCATAAGGAAGCTGTTTTTTGAAAACGCCCGATTTGGCCGCTGCGATGAGCAGGGCTGCTTCTGTCGGCTCGCCATCCGTCGTAAAGGCGTCCTTTCGGCCTGCCGGGGTATCGAGCAGGGCATTGTTGCAAAGAACAGCGATATCAAGGAGCATAGCTGAACAAGGCTCGCTGGAGGCGCGTTTCCCAATTTCTGTTTCGCCGGAGGCGGTCCAGAGGACCTTAACAGTCATACGGTTTTCTGTCAGGGTACCGGTTTTATCAGAGCAGATGACATCGGCGCAGCCAAGCGTTTCGACCGCATGCAGACGGCGAATCAAGGCTTTGCGCTTGACCATGCGTCCGACAGAAAGCGCAAGCGCGATGGTAACGACAGCGGGAAGTCCCTCCGGGATTGCGGCGACGGCAAGGGAAATTCCGGTGAGCAGCATGTTGAAGGGATCTTCGCCGCGTAAAATACCAGTCACTGCAACAACAAGACAGATCACCAAACAGGCGATTCCGATTATTTTCCCCATATGTGCGAGCCGTTTTTGCAGCGGCGTTGGCTGTACCTCTATGGTGCCAAGCATATCTGCAATTTTGCCCATTTCAGTCGCCCCACCCGTTTCGGTTGCGCGGCAAACGGCGCGCCCGCGCGTCACTGTAGCCCCCATATAGACACGATTAGCCTTCTGCGGCGCATCGGGATTTGGGGCCGCATATTTTTCAACCCCGATTGATTCACCGCTGAGCATGGATTCATCGCAGCTTAAACTATCGCCGCCAAGCACACAACCGTCGGCGGGAATCCGGTCGCCAGCCTTTAGACAAAATATATCGCCAGGTACAACCATGCTGGCCGGTATACTTTGGATTTGTCCGTCGCGGATTACGGCTGCATTTGGAGCAGACAGTTCCCCAAGCTTTTCAAGCGTTCGTTCTGTGCGATATTCCTGAAAGAATCCGAGAAGTGCATTTACAAATACGATTGCAATGATGGTCATCGCTTCTGTATATTCGCCCATCAGTGCGGAAACGACGGTTGCTGCCAAGAGAATCATAATCATGGCGTCGCGGAACTGACCTGCGAACAATTTAAGCGCACTTGCTTTTTTGCCGCTTCTGATCTTATTTTCCCCATGCTCCAAAAGGCGTTTTTCGGCCTGCCGGGCCGTCAGTCCCTGGTATTCCTCCATCATGTACGTTCAACCCTTTCCGCATGAATCGCGCGGTCTTTGTCCGCGCTGTCCCCCGCGGTTTACGCGGGTGCTCCCTTCATATTTATTCTGTGGTAAACCAGGATATGTCGGGACAAAGAGCAGAAGGAGGGCCGCGTCTGAGCGCGGCCCTCCTTCTGCTTTTGGGGACAGGGGTGCTGTTATTGTGTAATCAGTTCTTCCTGGGAAAGATCGGGATGGGTATTTCCGTTCTTGGTGTCCTCCTCTTTTTTATATTCCTTATGCGGCCGTCCGCGGAACAGCAGATAGAAGGTCGGCAGCAGGAGAAGCGTCAGAATGGTGGAAGCTGTCAAACCGCCGATGATTACAACTGCCATTCCCTGCATAGCCTCGGAACCTTCGCCGATTCCAAGGCCCATCGGAATCATTGATAAAACCGTTGTCAGGGTCGTCATCAGAATCGGACGCAGACGGCTGCGGCCGGCATAGACAAGAGCCGTTTCGGCGTCCATACTGGATCGGTATTGGTTTGCCGTATCGATAAACAGGATACCGTTATTGATAACTGTACCAACAAGCATCAAAAATCCAATCAAGGACGGCATACTCATTGTAACACCCGACAACAGCATCAAGCCAAACGAACCAATCAGAGAGAATGGAATACAAATCATAACGATGATTGAGAATCTGCACGATTCAAATTGCATGGCCATGACCATAAAAACGAGGAAGACAGCCGTTGCAATCGCACCGAATAATGCGCCAAACTCCTCCATCATCTGTTCATCGGCTTGATTCTGTGTGACAGCCACGCCTTCTGGCAGTTCAAGCTCTGCGACCGCCTGTTTAATTTCTTCGCCGGCTGTCAGAGCCGAGGCTGTCGTAGGCTGACCGCTGATTGTGACAATGTATTGATTGTTTTTACGCTGGATGCTTTGCGGAGCGTTGGAATATTCGATTGATGCGATATCTAGCAGCGGGACCTGTTTGCCGCTTGGAGAAGTCAAAATCAACCCGGAGAGATCAGATACCGTTTGGAAACGTTCCTTGGGAAACTCGATGCGAATGTCATATTCACGTCCATCGCGGTCCATAGTGGCCGGAGAGGTACCGGATACCATGTTGTATACGGTTCCAACCACCTGCTGAGGCGTCATGCCGACCGCGGTCGCCTTAATGGGGTCGACAACAATCTCAGCCTGTGGATTGCCCGAAGTGAGGGTTGAGGATACGCGGACAATATTGGGATTCTGTCCCATCACTGCTTCAACGTCCTTTGACGCTTCACGCAGCAAATCGAGATCGTTGCCCTGGAGGTTAACATCGACAGATCCTCCGGAAGAAAAGCTCATCATGCTCTGTGCGCTGATGCTGATATCACAGTTGGGAATATCCTTTGTCTGTTCGCGCCATTCATCGATCCACTCGTTTGTGCTGCGTTCACGGTCTGCTTTCAGATAAACAGTCAGAGAACCGCTTTCGTTTCCAGTGCTGGTCATTGCGCCGCCGCCGGCAGTCAAGTAATAGCGTTCAACGTCGGTGGACTCTTGAACCATGGATTCCAATTGCGTCATAAGCGCATCCACTTTTTCCAGCTTGAGGCCTGGCTTTGTCTCTACGGAAATCGAAATGGTACCCTGGTCAATATCCGGCATGAGCTGAAAATGAATGAACGGAAGAAGCATAAATGACCCGACAAGCAGTCCGACTGAGATAAGCACTACAAGCAGCTTATGCCTGAACGTTTTTTTCAGGAAATTTCCGTATGCAATCGTTATCTTATTCAGGACACGGTTGACATGGGAATCCTCCTTCTCCTTTGGCGCGAGCCGGTAAAACAGGAGTGGAACAATGGTAAGCGCCGAGATCAGCGAAGCGGTCAGGGAAAAGACAATTGTAAAGCCAAGCTGACGGAACATCTGTCCGGAAAGCCCCTCCATAATGCTTATGGGCAGGAATACCACGACGGTCGTAAGCGTAGACGCTGCGACGGACGAGGTAACAATCCGCGCGCCTTCGATGGCTGCGTCACGGAAAGTCAAATTGCGTTCCCGCCTTTGGAAGCAGCTTTCCAGAACCACGATTGAGTTATCTACCATCATACCGACGCCGATGACAAGGCCGCCCAATGAAACAATATTGAAAGAAAATCCAAAGGCGTTCATCAGGATCAGCGTTGTCAATACGGAAACAGGGATAGAACTGCCAACGATTAGAGAAGCTTTCCAGTCGCCGAAGAAGATAAACAGTACGATCATACAGAGGATGATAGCGGAAATCAGTGTTTTGATAACACTGTTGACCGAACTGCGGATACTGTCGCTCGTATCATTGATAACGGACAATTCGACGCCCATATTGCGCGCGTTGATCTGTTCCATTGTTTTGACGACAGCTTCTGTAACCTCGATGGTACCTGCGCTCTGACGCTTTTTAATGCCGAGACTGACGGTTTCATTGCCATTATACCGGCTGATAGAATCTGCGTCAGCAGTTGCGTCGTAGATATGTGCGACATCGGACAGATGGATTACCTGACCGGAACGCAGCGTGATCGGAATATTTCCGAGACTCTCGACGGTATCATAGCTGACGCCGCCGCGCAGCGACAGGCTTTGATCGCCGCGGTCAATGTCGCCGACCGGGATTGAAAAATCAGCAGCGCCGATGAAACTGACAATCGTGCTCATATCCAGGCCATATTGTTTAAGGCGCTGCTCATCAAGCTCAACGCTGATATAATTTTCCTGTCCGCCGGAAACATCGACCGATGCGACGCCGCCAAGCTTTTCAAACTCCGGCTTAATCTCCTCATCGATATAAGAAAGCAGATCGATATCTCCAGTGGCGCGCGCGGACAGCGTAATTGCGCTCATCGAATTCAGATCCATCTCAATGATGATTGGATCCTGCGCATCGTCCGGCAGGGCGCCGCTGTACATATTCAGCTTTTCCTGCAAATCCATGTGCGCGACATCCATATTGGTGCCGTATTCAAGCTGAAGAACCATCAAAGAGACGCTGTCCTGCGACACAGATTGGATCGTTTTGATACCGTTAAGCGTGGATACAGAGGACTCCAACTGGCTGGTAACGAGGTCCTCGACCTCCTGGGGACCAGCGCCAGGATATGTCGTCATAACAAGCAGAACCGGCATTTCCATCTCGGGCATCAGCTCAAGCGGAGCGCCTGTGATCGCCGAGAAACCAAATACAATCAACGCCAGGATGATCATAACCATCGAGACGGGGCGTTTTAGTACAAGCTTTGTCAGATTCATATGGCGTTACCCCTCCGAGGAAGCTTCCGCGCTTTGTGACGGGACAACGGCGGAGGGATCAGACGCGGATGTGCCTGTCTGTGAAGCGGGAGAATCGTCAGCGGCAGACGCCGCTGACTCAGACGCAGGCTCCTGCGGCGATACGGTTTCATTTGTGCCGCGCACCTTGGCTCCATCGGTCAGATTTGCATTCCAGGAGACGATGACCTGATCGCTCGAAGTCAAACCGGAGAGAACCTCTACCGTTTCCTCATTGGAAAGACCTGTTACAATCGGCGTGCGTACAGCCGTACCATCCACATTGAGATAAACATAAGCCTCCCCGTCCTCATAATAAATGTTTTCCTGTGGGAGCAGAAGGCTTTGCTGCACCTTGCCCGTGGTGGCAGTGACCTTGACGGATAAACCGGTCTGAAGCATCCCGTCGTCGGAGTTGATCTGTGCCTTTACCTTAAACAAACCGGTTTGCGGATCAACCATTGTCCCGATCTCTGCGATGCTGCCGGTATAACTTTTCTGACCATTTTCAATAGTCACAGAATCTCCCACAGCCATTTGTTCGACAGCGCCCGACGGAACATAGAAGGTCGTCATAATGGTGGATTTGTTCGAGAGCGTATATGCTACAGAGCTTGGCGAAGCAAGCGACTGTTCCGAAATATTCTTTTGCTCGATGACGCCGTCGATCGGGGCATAAATCTTGTATTTATCCAGTGTAGACGCGCTTTGCTCCAACGAAAGCTCCGCGGATTTCAAATCGGCCTCCATGGCTCGCTGTGTATCCTCCAGAGAACCGCCGAGCAAAAGGTTATAGTTGTTGAGCGCCTGTTCATAGTTTGTCTGCGCGTTCTTGTATGCGTTACGCAGATCGCGCGCCTCGCTGTCCTCGCTGTCCTCCAGATCGTTGACAGCGGAGCGGTACATGCTGTAATCGCTTTCTGCCTGAGTCCAGGCTTTGTACAGTTCTTCTTTTTCCTTTTGGTCGTCGCCTGTATAATTTTTATACGCTTCTTCCGCGGCCTTCATTTTTTGTTCGGCTTCATCGCGGCGCTTTTCAGCCATAATCAAACTGTCGTCATAGCCGTCGTTGTAATCTTTCAGCTTCAGGCGGGTATTGTTCAGGTTCTGCTGCGCAGCGTCCACCTGCGCTTTTGCCGCTAGAACTCTTGATTCATATCCGCTGCCAAGCGTTGTATCAGCGGAAATCATACGCTGCTCATAACCTGCCTGAGCCATTCTGTAAGCAAGGGCCGCGTCACTGTCGTCTATTTCAAACAGCAGGTCGCCCTTTTTGACGGTCTGCCCGACCTCGGCATATGTATGTAAGACCGTTCCGCCCACTTTCGGTATCACACTGACCTGTTCATCCGGCTCGATGGTACCGATAAACTCTGTCGTAAGGGCCAAATCGCCGATTTGGGGCGTCTGCGTTTCAACCGCAATGCTTTCATCCTGCACCGGCGCGGTTGCTTGCTCAACTTTGGTCTGGCAACCGGCTGCGGACAATAAGATCATAGCAGCTAACAGGCAGGCCAATAAACGTCTGCCATAAAATTTGGACGTTTTTTCCAATGGTGTTACCTCCAATATGTAAGATTATCCAAAAATACAACGTGTTAATCATATCGTGTTTATATGAACTTTTTTTGAACTAAGCCCGAGGTTCAGCAGGGAAGACTGGAAAATTAATCATTTATTCATAAAGCTTCGATATAATACGCATAAAGGTATGATAGGGGGGCGGGAAATGTTCAGTATATTGGTTGCGGAGGATGATTACAGCCTGCGTGAGTTGATGAGCGATTTTTTGTCGGATAATGGCTACCAGGTGTACCGTGCAAAAGATGGCGCGGAAGCTCTTATTCAGATAGAACGCTCGCATATTGATCTGATGATTTGCGACATTATGATGCCGGAGCTTGACGGTTACGGGCTGACAAGGGAGCTTCGGGAGGCGGGATTTGACCTGCCCGTGATCATGGTGACTGCGCGCGAGACGCTCGAGGACAAGCATATGGGCTTTTTAGCGGGCACAGATGATTATATGGTAAAGCCGATTGATTTTGAGGAGTTGCTGTGGCGTGTCAGCGCACTTCTGCGCCGTGCCCAGATTGCCAGCGGCCACACACTGGAAATTGGTGGGATAAAGCTTGATTATGATGCTCTTTCCGTTACTACGGAGCAAGGTACGGATGTACTGCCTAAAAAAGAGTTCCAACTTTTGTTCAAACTGCTAAATACACCAGGAAAAACCTTTACACGGCAGCAGTTGATGGATGATATATGGGGGCTTGATTCCGATGCCGACGAGCGGACAGTCGATGTACATATCAAACGCCTGCGCGAAAAATTCGGCGGCTTTTCGCAGTTTAAGATTGTGACAGTGCGCGGGCTGGGATACCGTGCGGAGAAACTGATATGAAACAAACTTGTTCGCAGAGACTCAGATGGCTTCATTCGCTCCAGTTTAAGTATATGGTTACTCTGTTCGTTATCGTGTTCATTGCATGTGCGATCACTTATATGATCATGTTTATGAGCGTTTGGGGGCAGGTACGCCATGCTGCGGAGGAACAGCTTCAGTCGATAACTGATTTTCTAACCAGTGTAATGGAACGGTCGAATATGCCTGTAAATGAAGTGATTGATTTGCTCCAGCCGAGGGTAGATTCAATCGGGCTGGCAAAAACAGAAGAAGCCCTTCCGGCTGGATTTCGGCTCGATACGCCTTTAGAGCTGAATCAAACGAGATTGACCAGGCTTGAAAGCAATGGAATTGCCGGTGTTTTTCGTACAGCCGACGGATATATCTGGTTGTCTGCAAAAACCGATTCCATGCGTGCCAGATGGATTCATCTGTTGGTTTTGCAGACGTTGATCATCTGCGCCGGCATCGCGAGCGCGGGCGTGTTTTTGGCAGTTCGCCATTCCACACGTCCATTGCGCGAATTGAATGCAGCGATCAGGCATGTCGCGCGCGGCGATTTTGAGGTGCGCGTCGATTACCGCGGCCGTGACGAGATGGGCGTCGTCGTACAGAATTTTAACTGGATGGTTGGGGAGCTTCGAAATATTGAATATTTGCGGAAGGATTTTGTCAGCAGCGTTTCGCACGAGTTCAAAACGCCAGTTTCCGCGATTCGCGGAAGCGTAAAGCTCTTGACAGCGACGCCGTTTGAGAAGCTGAATGAAGCAAAATTCAGAAAATATATGGGGCTGATTGCTGATGAAACGGAACGCATGTCCAGCTTGTCGTCGAATTTGCTGCGACTATCCCGCCTGGAAAATCAAAGCGCGGCAGAAAATGTCATAAATTTTTCGCTGGATGAACAATTGCGGCGCTGCATTTTACTTTTGGAAGGACAGTGGAGCACAAAACCCGTCGAATTGGATATCCAGCTTGATCGGATCGATTATCGAGGAGATATTGAATTGCTTCAGCAGCTCTGGCTGAATCTGCTCTCCAATGCGATCAAATTTACAGACCCTGGCGGAAACGTGGGGATCAAGCTGCGTGGCACACCGGAGGGCGGCGCCCGTGTGGAGATCTCTGATGACGGCGTCGGTATGTCGCCGGAGACTCAAAAACGCGTTTTTGAAAAATTTTATCAGGGTGACAACTCTCGTGCGCGTGAAGGAAACGGACTTGGTCTTTCTATTGTACGGCGCATTGTCGAGCTTCATTCAGGGGTGATTGTATATAAAAGTGAGTTGGGGAAAGGTACAGTGTGCACTGTGACCTTGCCTGGGAATCGTTGATAAGCCTTCGTCAAAAAGATCGTGCAATTTCAGGAAAAATGTGCTATATTGAAATGAGATCACGTATCGACAAAATAGGAGGCTGTTTTTATGAAATTATCGATCCTCGAACCGCTTGGCGTTGAGAAAGATAAGCTGCTCAAAATGTGCGAGCGCGCTGGGGGCGGGAATCTGGAGATTGCATATTATGATACGCGCATATTGGATAGCGCCGTACTTGTAGAGCGCAGCCGCGACGCGGACATCGTAATTCTCTCCAACCTGCCTTTTAAGCGGGAGGTGATCGAACAGTGCGATTCCCTGAAATTGATTTTGGTCGCGTTTACGGGTGTAGACCATGTCGCAATGGACGCCTGCCGTGAGCGGGGGATTACTGTCTGCAACTGCGCCGGTTATTCAACGGCCGCAGTAGCGGACTTGGTGTTCGGACTTTTAATTGCGCTATATCGCAACATCCTTTCATGTGACCGTGTAGTGCGTACCTGCGGTACAAAGGATGGTCTGGTTGGTTATGAGCTTGAGGGGAAAAAATTCGGCGTTGTGGGAACCGGAGCCATCGGTATGCGCGTGGCAAAGATTGCACAGGCGTTTGGATGTGAGGTGCTGGCATACAGCCGTACAAAAAAGCCTGAATCAGGGTTGACCTATGTTTCAATGGAGGAGTTGTTGGCAAACAGCGATATCGTTTCTCTGCATGTCCCGCTTACAGATGCGACCCGCGGATTGATCGGATATGACCAATTAAAACTGATGAAGCCGAATGCTGTGCTGATCAATACGGCGCGAGGTCCTGTTGTTGACAGTCAGGCGCTTGCACAGGCGCTTAAGGAAGGCGTGATCGCGGGCGCAGGCGTCGATGTTTTTGAGATCGAACCGCCGATCGATCCGGAGCATCCGTTGTTCTATGCGCCGAATCTGATTGCGACGCCTCATGTTGCATTTGCAACAAAGGAGGCGCTGTATAAGCGCGCGGTGATCGTATGCGACAACCTGGAAAAATGGCTCGCAGGAAAACCTCAGAATGTGATCAAATAAACGTTTTGCGTTGATTTAATCACCAAGATGGACTGGGCATTATGCGGGCGCAGCCTGTTGCCGCCTTAACAGCCGGTTCGATTGTAATACAACGGGAAGAAAGCCCTCAGCGATGATGTGCTGAAGGCTTTCTTTTTGGTATTCTCAATTTATTTTGTAGTAGGGAAGAAGGGGCGCAAAGCGCCAGCCACTGTACTGATGGGCATAGTCTGTAAAATGACCTTGCCCGGACCAGTGACAACTGTGTTAAAAAATCCTTCTCCGCCAAACAGCTTGTTTTTAATTCCTGGGACAGTCTGGATATCGATGGAACACGAGCCGCTCATCGCAGCGAGATAGCCTGTATCAACCACGAGCTTTTCACCGGGATCAAGGTCATATTCTACAGCGTAACCATCAATTTCTACAAAAGCCATCCCTTTGCCGGACAGGCGCTGCATAATAAAGCCCTCGCCGCCGAAGAAGCCGGAACCGAGCTTTTTCTGGAAAAAGATCGAAAGCTCGACGCCTGACTCAGAGGCCAGAAATCCCGATTTTTGAACAATCAATTCGTTATTTGGCGATATCTCAACCGCACGGATGGAGCCGGGGAAACTGGAAGCAAACGCAATGATGCCGGAGCTGCCCACCGCAGTGTAAATATTCTGGAACAGAGCCTCGCCAGAAAACATACGTCCAAGCGCCTTGCCCACGCCGCCGTTTGAGGTCGTTTCCATCTGCATGTTTGATGTCATCCAGCTCATGGAGCCGCGCTCGGTGATCATTTTTTCACCTGGCTGCAATTCACAGACAACAACCGGAAGCGGCTCGCCCTGAATTTCGTATCGCATGAATCTGCCCCTTTCTTTTATACACGTTCCATTTGGATTGTTCATAGGTTCAGTATACCATGTTTTTTGTCGAAAGCAAAGAAGTTTTGTACTTTGAAATGGAAAAGCCGCCCGCACGAATGCAGGCGGCCTTCCCATGTGTGAGGAAGATGTTTCTCTATATGGACAATATGGGGAATGCAGATTTTTACGCGTCCTCGAAGCCGGTGAAGGCAACAATACGGCTGATGCAGCTCTCGCCCTCTGTGAATTTCCAGGGGAAACAGCCGATAACGCAGCGTTGGTTGCTCAACTTGTCAATTTCGCCGCCCAAGCACTCCGCGTGGATCGCCTCATACGGCTGGCAGAACAACTGGATATGCATGGCCTGATAGTTCTTCGGCCACTCATAAATCTCATTGAGGTGTTTGCCGTAACGCTCCATGAAGATCTTGTCGCAGGCTTCAGCCTCCATCGGCTCCCAATCACGGATCTTTGTGTTCATCGGATGGTCGGCGGAGCCGCAGTCGACGCCGATCCACTTGATTTCCATATCGCGGATCCATTGTACAAAGTCCATTGACGGGCCAGGATGGCGCAACATATAGCGGCGCTCATCAGCAGTCGGCTGGTCAAAGCCGTATTTGTGATAACCGGTGTTGATGATCAGGATGTCGCCTTTGCGGATTTCAGCGCGGTCCATCAGATCCTTCGGCGTGTAGATACCGAAATCCTGGCCCATATCGGAGATATCAACCACGACGCCCGGAGCACACAGCTTTGTCAGCTCGAGGGACGCGATATCACGGCCGGCGGTGTCGAAATGCAGAGGGCCGTCCAGATGCGTGCCGACATGGTTGGAATGCGTAACCAACTGGCCGTTGGCACCGTTGGGCGCAAGGCGTTTGAAGAATTTCATCTGCATCGGCTCATAGGTCGGCCACGGCGGGGTCAGGATACCGATCGGGATGCTCAGGTCGTACATTTTAATGTCGCTCCACTTGCTCATGAGAATGCCTCCTTCAAATTATGTATATAAAATACGGTCCGACAGATTGCTGTGCCGCTCTAAGCGGCGAGGAGAAAATCAGGCTTCCTGTGCCCAGGCGGCGCAAGCTTCCAGCGCGTCCTCAAAGCACTTCATCGGCGGGCTGACAAGGCCGGCGCCGACCTGACCGACGCCCATTTCTTTGGCGGCGATGCCGGTGTTGATGATCGGGCGGATGCCGGTTTCAATAACCTTGCGGATGTCGATGCCGGTGGCGCTGCCGCGGAAGTTGAGCGCCGGGATCTGATAGGTGTTGCCCTCACCCTCGGTAATCTCGTACATCTGGGTGGAATATTTGATGGAATCGGCCACGGTGCCGCCGACGAACTGGACGATCGCGGGGGCTGCCGCCATGCAGAAGCCGCCGATGCCGGTGGTTTCTGTGATGCAGCTATCGCCGACATCCGGGTTGGCGTCCGCTGAGGTGAAGCCAGGGAAGTAAAGTCCGTCGATGATCTCCGCCGGGGCAGTGAACCAACGGTTGCCAAGGCCGGAGACGCGGATACCGAACTCTGTGCCGTTGCGGGCCATCGTGTAGACGATGGTGCTGTACGGAATATTGCCGACCGGATCCATTGTGGACTTACAGGCGGGCATTGTCAGGTTCAGGAAGGTGTGGTCGTTGCTGTTGAGGAATTTAAGCGCCTCGATTTTCTCCTCCTGCGAGAAATGTGTCGCGACAATCGCCGGGGCAATCTCGCGGATGAGCAACGACGTACCGGCTTTATTGCGGTTGTGGCCTTCATCACCCATCTGAAGCACCTGTGCGATCATTGTTTTGAGATTGATCTCACCGTGAATCTCCAAGGCCTCTTTAATGATTGGATACAGTGTGTTCTGGAGCCATTTCAGGCGGGTAATGACCTCGTCGCCGAACGCGCCGAAGCGAAGAACCTTGCCAAGCCCCTCGTTGAAGGTGCAGTAGGCATAGTTGCCGTATGTTTTATTGACAACCTTCCAAACCGGCATGGAATATGTAACGATACCGGCCATCGGGCCGACTGCGTTATGATGATGGCAGGAATCGAAGGTGATCTCCCCGGAAGCCGCCAGCTTTTCGGCCTCCTCTTTATTGGAGGCAAGCCCTTCGTAAATCAGGCCGCCGATGATCGCGCCGCGCACCGGGCCGCACATTTTGTCCCATGTGACCGGCGGACCGGCATGCAGGATGGTTTTCTTGGTCATACCGGGGATGTCCTCGCCGGCGGTTCCCATACCGACAAGCGTCGGCTGTGCGCCGAGGATGCGTTTAAGAGCTTCAGCGTTAGCCTGATTGATCTTTTCGCCAAGCGTCATTGTAAATTCCTCCCGTTCATGTTTGAATGTATGTTATGAAGCGTTTCTGATTCCCAAATTACTTGAGCATACCGAGCAGCGACGCCATCTTCTTGTTTCCGCCCGCGACAGGTTTCCAGTCGACGTGGATGGCTTCCTGCTTCTGGCTCTTGAGATCCTCGTAGAACGACTCGATGCCAAAATTAACAATGTGCAGCTTCTTCTGGAACAGATCGTTGACTTTGCTCATTGTATCCACCTCCTACTTGATGTTGGCGAGAATCTTCTCGGAGAAGCGTGCGGCCTGCGCATTGGACGGCATGACAATCGCACCTGCTTCGCGAAGCTGCTGCTGCGTCTTGGACAGGCATTGCGGGTCGCCTTCAGTTCCGCAGACAGCTACAACGGCGCTGATGTAGCGGCCGTCCTTCTCGGCGTTGGCCTTTGCCTTTTTGATCGCGTCGCAGAGATCCTCGGCCGGGTTGGGGTGGGAGCCGTAGCCGATCACGCAGTCTGCAAGGATAACGGCCGTCGACGGATCGAGGCTTTCGGCCACGACACGCTCGGCGCGCAGGGACGGATCGATCATCGGATGCGGGCGCCCGCGCGTGAAGTCGTCGTCGCCATAATCAAGACAGGTGTTCTCGACGCTCTTGTTGACGTCGGCAAGCTTAAACTCCGGCGACAACGGGATATTCGAATGGATGCCGCCCAGGTCCTTGGTAAGCAGCTTCATCGATTCGTCGCACAGCGTTCCGCCTGTGTACAGTCCGCGGATATACTTCTGTGTAGAAGCAAATTTTGCAGCTTCATCGGCCGCCAATTTATCGATCTCAGCTTCCGGCGCGGTGAACCCGGTGAAATCAACCGGCTTTTCACCTTTTGAAAACGCCACAGCCTTGCGGGCCGCGTCCTCAAGAGAGCAGGCGGCTGTCAGGCCGTACTTTTCAACCTGTGCGGGATCGCCGCCGATGAAACAGACAACAACAGGTTTGCCCGCGCCGGCAGCCTGCTTGAGGATTTTATCCGCGATTTCCTCTGCCGGCGGCTTGGAAATCAGTGTGATGACCTTGGTCATGGGGTCGTTGATCAGCGCGTCGAGTCCGAGCGTCATCATAATGCCGCCGATTTCGAGCTTGAGATCGCGCCCGCCGGTGCCGAGAACCTGGGAGCAGCCGCCGCCGAACTGGTCGATCAGAGAGGAAACCTCCTGCGTACCGGTTCCTGAAGCGCCGACGATGCCGATATCGCCTGGTTTGACCACGTTGGCAAACGCCAGCGGGACGTTGTTGATAATCGCGGTGCCGCAGTCGGGTCCCATCATCAGAAGCCCTTTGGAGGCGGCGCACTCCTTGAGGCGTTTTTCCTCGTCAATCGTGACATTGTCGCTGAACAGCATCACATTGATGTCCTTGTCAAGGCAGCTCTGCGCAACCTCGGCTGCATATTTGCCGGGAACGGAGATGACGGCCATATTGAGCTGGTCATCCATCTTGAGAGCGGAGGACAGCGTCGGCGGATAGTAGTTCATGGCGCTGTTTTCTTTTTTCTTGTTGAGCATTTCCTCGACCTTGGCGAGCGCGGCGGCCATAACTTCGTCGCTGTCGCACTTAACTGCAACAAAGAAGTCGTTGGGTGTGACCGTCTCAAATTCGGGCGAATTGATGCCCAGGTTGTGCGCCAGCTCACGGTTCAGATCGGTACCCATGCCGACGAGTGCTTCTTCAACACCATCGAGCTTTTTGAGATCCTTGGAGATGATCATGAGCGTAACCGAGTCGTAATAGGTATTCGGCTTAATATCCAGCTTGACCAATGACGATTCCTCCAATTGTATTATATTTTTGCGCCGAAATAGATACCGGTTAGAATATCCGTTCCGGAGGTTTCACCAAAGCAGGCGACTTTATAAGCCGCGTCGGACAGGGCCTGCGGATCGCCTTCTGAAAAGAGGGCGGTCATGGTGGAAATCACATCTTCAGAGAAAAGCCCTTGGGCGCTCTGCGCAAGAAACCCGCCGCTAATGGCGTTTGTTTTGGGACAAGCCGCATCCGCCATTCGTCTTGTTAATGCCAGAACCGGCTGTGTATGGTGATCCGCAGCCGACCGCGTGAGAAGCGCGGCCATGAACCCGGTCAGGAAATCGTCAGACGACGGCGTCAGGCCCGGGCCGCAGCCGGCCATCTGCGCGGCCGCGGCGGCCGCCGCCTCCAAATCGCCGGATCGGATCGCTGTGAACAGCGTTTCAAACCGGGGCCAAAGGAAGCTTGTATAGCAGTTGGGCGGGAAACGATCCCGGTCGGGGCGGCGCCCCACGGAAAAAAGGAGCGGGGCCAAGCCTTCGGCCGTACCGCGCCGCGCGGCCGCTTCGACGATATGGGAGAGCCGTTTATACAATCCGTCCGGTACAATCAGGCCGGGTACGTGGAAAATCGAGAGGTCTTTCACCAAAGCGTCCTGCAAATCAATCGTCAAATCAATTTTCGGGAAAAAACAACATTTGGCATCCAGTTCAACCCGGATACCGGGCCGAAGCCCGCAGGCGCTAAACGGCCCGTGTTCGAGCAGCCGGATGGAATCGGGGTAGAGCGCCCGGTTCGCGGTGAGCAGGGACACAAGCCCGGCCGGTGTTTGAAGATTTACGGCGTGATCGAATACGGAGAGCACGCGGCCGGAAAGGAAACCTTTGTCAAGCGTCTGCCGCAGATGGCTGCACAGCTCCGCCGCGCGCAGAAGCTTATCTTGTTTTATGTATCTCATGGATCTTTAAGGCGATTTGCAGATTTAAAAGCTGATCGGAATTGTCAAAGCTGACGCCCGCCAGTTCCTTGATGCGCTGGATGCGGTAAGCCACAGTGTTGTAATGGACGCCAAGCTCCTCCGCGAGACGCTTGAGGTTGCCGTTGCATTTAAAGTAAAGCGACAGCGTGTGGACCAGCTCGGAGTCATGCTCGCGGTCATAATCCACGAGCACCTTGAGCGTTTCTGTGTAAAAGGACAGAAGCTCCGGCTGAAGATTCTCATACGATAAAAAACGGTAAACGCCCAAATCCTCATAACAGAGCGCATGTTCACGGTCGATGGGGCCGCATGAAGCGGCGCGCTTTGCTTCGGCGAGGCTTTTCCAGAGATCGGCCGCTTCTCGATAAGCACGACCCACGCCGATGCAGATGAACTCCAGGAGACTGTCGCCGCGCAGGGCACCGCACAACGTCTCCATAAACTGTGTAACCTCCTGTTTACAGAGGTCAGTGGAACGCAGCTTGTTTTCAAATACAAGGACGATATTGTCACACTTGTTGACGAACAAAAGCTTGCAGGCTGCGTTCCTGGAAAGGCGGCGCAGCACGCGCACAATGCTGTTGTTCATTTTGTATAGCGCTCCGTTGGAGAGCGAAAGGGAGTTGTTCGTGTTGCAGACTTGGACAACCGCGACCTGATGGACCGCCTCGATATCAAAATCAAAATATTCCGCATTTGCGAGCGCCCGGCGCTGGGACAGATCGTCGTTAACGAGCAGATCGTCGAGAAAGCTGACCTTGTGGTTGTTCTCCATTTCAAAGATGGAGATTTTTTTAATCATGTCGAGCGCGATCAGGGAGGTGGAAGCCTCGATGACAGCAAGATCGACGCTGGTGATTTCCCGGTTATCCTCCCACATGAAGATGTATCCATACAGCTTTTTATCGCTGTAAATTGGAACGGTAATCTTCGTGCATTCCTTTCCGTCGACCATACACCGTTCGCGGCGGCTCAATGTGTTTGAAAAATCAGCCGCGAGATCGTTCATGCCGCTGCCGCGCACGCAGTTTTCCATCTGGCGGTAAATCGCGTCCCGGCGGCTGAAGGCGGCAGAGATAACATAGGAGGAGAAAAATTCGTTGTAGATCGCGACGCTGTTGCCATAGCGGTTATGCAGCGTTTGCGTGATGGCCTGCAAATTGCCGCCGCTTAACATGGTGGCGGTCAGCGATTTTTGCAGGTCATAAATGTCCATGAGCACCTGCGCCTGATTGTTCAGGATCGTAGTGAGCACGGGCGTAATAATTTTAGAAAATGATAATTCTGCCGGTATCTCAAAGATCGGAAATGAGAGCGCGTTTGCCGCTTCGATAACCTCGCGCGGCATTTCGGGAATAAATTCCTTCGGCTTGATGCCAAGCCCCACAACACCATGCGCGTTCAGCACAGGAACGAGGCTGGCCAGCCGCTTGACATCATCCCGTATCGAATAAGCGGTGGTGACAAGCAGATCGCCCGGCGAAACCCATTTGACGATATCCGGCGTTTCCACCATGACATTCATCGATGTAACAATCCGGTCCAGGCCGCCGCGCCCGGCAAACAGCTTGGCGCCCTTGAGCACTTCCATGTCGAGCACCGATCTGACAGAAATGCCATATGTTTTTTCCATTTAGAAACCTCCCTGACGGATGGCGCTGTACGCCACAATTCCGATTCGCCTGGAAGCTGTCTGGCCCTGTCATTGATTCCATCATACTACAAATAATTAGGAAATCAATAGACATTGTGTAAAATACATAATATAAAATTTTTCACTTTGTTTTGATTTACTTTGTCATGAATGTTTTGCATAAAAATATTAAATAAATCGTGTAAAAAATAGACCAATAATACAATTTTCACAATAAATCAAACAATCGGTGCCGTGAAATCAAAAAATTATATATGCATATTACACATGCATTTGCTTTGCCGCCCACCCGGTTCTGCGGCGGGCGGCAAAGCAGCTGTTAGAGCGGAATGTTTCCGTGACGTTTTTTCGGAATGGATTGTTCCTTCGTGTGCAGCATTTCAAGCGCGGCGACGATTTTCTGCCTTGATTCAGCGGGATGAATCACGTCGTCAACAAATGCGTGCTCGGCCGCTTTATAGGGCGTCGCAAATTCGGCCTTATATTGTGCGATCGATTGCGCGCGTTGCTCAGGCGTTTCCTTGCGGAAGATGATATTGGCGGCTCCCTCGGGGCCCATGACGGCAATTTCGGCGTCGGGCCATGCGAACGAGACGTCCGCTCCAAGCTCGCGGCAGCACATCGCCAGATAAGCGCCGCCATACGCCTTGCGCAGGATCAGCGTAATTTTCGGCACAGTGGCTTCGCTGTAAGCGTAGAGCATTTTCGCTCCATGGCGGATGATGCCGCCGTATTCCTGGTGCGTGCCGGGCAAAAATCCGGGCACGTCGACGAGCGTGATGACCGGCAGACCGAACGCGTCGCAGAAGCGGATGAAACGCGCCGCCTTGTCGGACGCGTTGATGTCGAGACAGCCTGCGCCGACGCGCGGCTGATTGGCGATGATGCCGACGGCGCGCTTGTTGATGCGCGCGAAGCAGGTGATCATATTCGTCGCAAAAAGCGGTTGGCTGTCAAGGTAGTCGCCGCCGTCGACAATGCCGCGGATCACATCGTACATATTGTAAGCGCGGTTCGCGTTGTCCGGCAGGATAGAGGCAAGCTCGGGCACGAGACGGTACGGATTGTCGCCGAGGTCGACCTCGGGCGGCTGCTCCTTCCAGTTGGAGGGCAAAAACGAAAGCAGGCGCTTGATCTGTTGGATACATTCCTGGTCGCTCTTGGCCATGAAGTGCGCGACGCCGCTCGTCTTGTTGTGCGTGGTCGCGCCGCCGAGCGCCTCCCCGGTGACAACCTCCCCGGTGACGGTCTTGATGACATCCGGGCCGGTGATGAACATTTTGCTCGTCTGATCAACCATGAACACAAAATCGGTCAGGGCGGGGGAGTAGACCGCGCCGCCGGCGCACGGACCCATGATGGCCGTGATCTGCGGGATGACGCCGGAAGCCGCCGTGTTGCGGAAGAAGATTTTGCCGTAACCGGACAGGCCGTCGATGCCCTCCTGGATACGCGCGCCGCCGGAGTCGTTCATGCCGACGACAGGCGCGCCGACCTTTGCGGCTGATTCGAGCACATGACAGATCTTGTTCGCCTGCATCTCGCCGAGCGAACCGCCCATGATCGTGAAGTCCTGCGCATACGAAAATACGATGCGCCCGTCAACCTTGCCGTAGCCGCAGACGACGCCGTCGGTCGGGGAATGCTTTGAAGGCATGTCGAAATAGGTGCAGCGGTGGGTGACAAAGGTATCCATTTCGACAAAGGTGCCGGGATCGAACAGCAGGCCCAGGCGCTCGCGCGCCGTCAGCTTGCCACTGGAATGCTGCTTTTCAATCGCCTTGGCGTTGCCTTGGTAAATGGCTGTTTTTCGGGCGACAAGGTCCTCTATTTTGTTCATATGTAATCCCTCCAAACGGTTTATCTGTTGAGCGCGGGTGTGGAAACCGGCGGACGGCGCAGATGACTGTGCTGCTCAAAGCCGTAGGCGATTTCGATGAGCGTCGGCTCCGTAAACGGGCGGCCGAGCATCTCCATGCCGATCGGAACGCCGATGGGCGCGTCGTCGGACGGCTCGGAAAAGCCGGCGGGGACGACAATGGCCGGATAACCGGACACCGAACCGATGACGCCGTTGCGCTCCTCCTGGCTTTTGCCGACCTTGCAGACAAGCTGCTTTTGATGCGGGTAAACAATCGCGTCAACCTGGTATTTGTCCATGATCGCAAGGATCTGCTTTTGCAGCTCGGCGCGCTGGCGCAGGCGTTCGTTGTATACGGGCGTACCCACGTCGTAGCCCATTGCTTCGTCCAGGTTGCTTTTGAGGCCCGGATGGTATTTCCCACTGGCGAGCACATCGGCGAGCGAATGGACGGGCGCGGCGTCGCCGAAGGCCGCAAGGTATTGGCCGAGATGCGTTTTCAGATCATGGATATGTACGCTTACATTTTTGACAAGATAACCGGAATCGATTGTCTCCTCGATATCGACGACCTCGGCGCCGTTTTCGCGCATGATGTCAAGGCAGTGCTCCATCGCGGCGTTTACATCGCGGTGGATGTCCTTCGTGCCGAAGAAGCTGCGCAGCACCCCGATGCGCCTGCCGCGCAGGCCGTCGTCGTTGAGCGAGTCGAGATAGCTTGGCGGAACGCGCCCGATGCAACTTTCCGTGACTGGGTCCTTGGGGTCGCAGCCGGCGATCACGTCGAGCACGCGCGCGGCGTCGGCGACGGTGCGCGCGAGCGGGCCGGCCGTATCCTGTGTAAGCGAATAGGGGACGATGCCGTCGCGGCTGACAAGCCCGATTGTTGGACGGATGCCGACGAGGGAATTGGCCGACGACGGCGAACGGATCGAGTTGATTGTGTCCGTCCCGATTCCGGCGACGCCGAAGTTGGCGGCCAGACCGGCCCCCGTCCCGCCCGACGAGCCGCCGGGGGTGCGGGTGTGGTCGTAGGGGTTGTATGTCTGGCCGAGGATCGAGCTGACTGTCTCGCCCCAGACCGCGAATTCATGTAAATTCGTTTTGGCGAGGATGACCGCGCCCGCCTCGCGCATTTTTTTGACAATCCAGGCGTCCTTATGCGTCTCGAAATTTTCAAGCGAGAGGGAACCGGCGGTCGTCGGCATATCATAAGTTTCAACGTTGTCCTTCAAAAGGATGGGGATCCCGTGCAGGGGACCGGTCAGGCCGTCCTGCTCCATACGCGCGTCGAGCCGGTCTGCCTCCTCGAGCGCGTGTGGGTTTACAAGGATGATCGCATTGAGGTTCGGTCCCTTTTTGTCATACGCTTCAATGCGGGCGAGATAGCCTTCGACCAGCCGGCGGCAGGAGAGCCTGCCGTCGAGCATTGCCTCGTGGATGGCGGCGATGGTCGTTTCCTCCAGCACGAACGGACGGTCGTGCGATGCGCATCTTTCCTCCATATATGCTCACTCCTTTTTTGGAAGGGTGTCTATGTAAGCCTTGATCTCGTCGTCGCTGTACCCAAGCACGTCGCGCAGAATTTCGACATTGTGCTCGCCAACCTGCGGAGCAGGCTCATGCGGCAGCTCATCCTCGGCGGGAACGGTGCTCAGCTTAACCGGGTTTCCCGCCACGCGGACCTTGCCCATGTGCGGTTGCTCGACCTCGACAAGCATATTGCGGTAATTGATCTGCGGGTCCTCGAACAGCCGGTCAATTGAGTTGATCGGGCCGCAGGGGATGCCGTTGTCAACAAAGATTTTAAGCCACTCGTCGGTCGTCTTATCCTTGATTTTCTCCTGCATGAGGTTGGACAGCTCATGCATATTCTTATTACGCTCGGGGTTCGTCGAGAACTTCGGATCGTCAATCAGCTCCTGACGGCCGGTGACCTCGCAGAACTTGGCGAACAGTTTGTTGTTTCCGGCCGCGACGATGACCCAACTGTCCTTGGTGCGGTACGCTTCGAACGGCGTGATCGACGGATGCTTGAGTCCGAGCGGACGCGCCACCTGGCCGGTCGCGGAATATTTGGCGATGGCGTTTTCGAGGATGGCGACCTGGCAGTCGAGCATGGAGATATCGACAAGCTGGCCGACGCCGGTCGTCTGGCGCTCATACAGGGCGGCCAGCGCGCCATACGCGCCCATCATGCCGGCGATGATATCGCCGATCGAGGTGCCGACACGCACGGGATTGCCGTCCGGCTCGCCGGTGATGCTCATGACACCGCCCATGGCCTGCACGATCATATCGTAAGCGGGGCGGTTGGCATACGGGCCGGTCTGTCCGAAGCCGGAGATTGCAACATAAACGCAGCGCGGGTTGATCTTTTTGACGTCCTCATAGCCAAAGCCCATCTTGTCAAGCGCGCCGGGCTTGAAGTTCTGCACATACACGTCCACTTTTTTAATGAGATCCGTCAGGACCTTTTTGCCCTCAGGCGTCTTGGCGTTGATCTCGATGCTCTTTTTTCCGCGGTTGATGCTCAAAAAGTAGATGCTTTCGCCGTTGACATACGGCCCATAGGCGCGCGCGTCGTCGCCGGTGCCGGGCATTTCGCAGTGGATGACCTCGGCGCCGAGATTGCGCAGCATCATGCCGCAGTACGGTCCCGCCAGGACCTTTGTCATATCGAGAACCTTGATTCCGTCGAGTGGCTTTGCCATGTTGTTTTCCTCCCGTTTCTAAATTTAATATGTACAATTGTGTATGGCTTATAATTCCAAAAATCCGAAGCCGGGTTCATGTTCAAGCAACGAAAGATGATAAAATCCACGGATTGCAGTTGTGTTCTATTGCGAATTATGATAATATAACAATATGGGTAGGGTGAAAGTGGAGATAATACATGCAAAAAATAACTATTATTGTGGTATGACTACAAAATAAAAATATTCATTTGCATATAAAAAAATTGCTCCAAAATGCAAAAACGCGGCAATCCTTCTGGAAGCATTGAAATCCCGCCCCTGAAAAGTGTACGCCGCTGATTTGTTATGTGTATACATTATAGTTCATAAATTTGGAATTGTAAACTAGATAAAGCGACTTTGTATAACAGATTAAATTAGAAAAATTAATACATATTGCACAATTTGATTTTAAAAAAGTAAATTACAGGAATTTTTGATTTGTGGTTTTTAATTGAACTAACATTTGTTCGCTGCATTGTGAAATAACAAAAGGCTTTCTGCATAAAAGCTCCTTTTACAAAAAAGGATACGGGTTTGTGATTTTTATTGTGAATATTTTACAGCGTGGTGTGATCAAAACTGCATAAAGAATAAGGATATTTCTAGACATTACAGAAAAAATGGCTGCAAATGATTGATTTCATCGGGGGGCGACTGTATAATGATTACAGTGGTAAGCGACAATCTGCATAAAAAGGAGTGCTGATCGTGAAGCAATTTAATTATTTAGCACCAAAAACCTTGCCGGAAGCGTTACAGATGCTCGCCGATTATAAAGAATCCGCCGTTTTATTTAACGGCGGAACCGATGTCGTCGTCCGTCTGCGCGACCGGCTGATCGCACCGGATTATGTTGTGGATATCAAGCGTATCCCAGGGCTTGACAACATTTCGTTTGACGAACAGAACGGTCTGACGATCGGTGCCTGTGCAACGATGAATGCGATCGGTGAGAACGAGGCGGTCTGCAAGCACTATCCGTTCCTCGCCAAGGCGGCCCTGTCGGTCGGCTCGCGCCAGGTGCGCAACCGCGCTACCTGCATCGGCAACATCTGCAACGCATCCCCGCTGGCCGACACAGGAACCCCGCTGCTCGCGTGCGACGCGGTTATTCTGGCGGAAGGTCCCGACGGTAGGCGTGAGATCCCCATTCGTGATTTCTTTATCTTTGTGCGCAAGACGTCTTTGAAGCCCGGTGAAATCGTCACGGCGATCCGCGTTCCTTACATAGCCGGTGCCGAGGGCGTGTTCACAAAGGTGGCCCGCCGCCGTGAGGTCGATCTGTCCACCGTCTGCGCGACCGTGCTGCGCTGCGGCGGCGAATTCCGCTTCGCGTTCGGTTCAGTCGCGCCGACGCCGCTTCGCCTGGTGAAAACAGAAGAACTTGTGCGCGGCAAAAAGCCGGACGCCGCTTTGATCGAACAGGCGGTCGAGCTGGCCCGCTCGGAGGTCGCGCCGATCAGCGATGTGCGCGCCTCCAGGGAGTACCGCATGGACATCGTCGGGTTGATCGTTCGCAGAGGCCTTGAAACGCTTGCGAAATAAGGAGGGGGAAGCGATGAAATATCAGGTGAACTTTTTCGTCAACGAGGAGCCGGTCGAGCTTTATGTTGACGCGAATAAAACGCTGCTGAACGTGCTGCGTGAGGAGCTGGATCTCACAGGCGCGAAGGAAGGCTGCGGCGCCGGCGAATGCGGCGCATGCACTGTGATTATGAACGGCAAGCCGGTCAACGCCTGCCTGGTGCTGGCCCCCGAGCTTGACGGCGCGCATATTACGACCGTTGAGGGGCTTGCTGACCGCAAGGGGAACCTGTCCCCGCTTCAGGAGGCGTTTGTCAAGCATGCCGCGCTTCAATGCGGCTTCTGCACACCCGGATTTTTGATGACGGCGACGGCGCTGCTGCGCGAAAACCCGCATCCGACCCGCGAGGAAATTGCACGCGGAATCAGCGGGAATCTGTGCCGCTGCACCGGATACAAGAAGATTATCGAGGCCATAGAAGATGTGGCCGAACATACTGAAGGAGGTGTGCGCAAATGAAAAGCGTGGGCGTATCGATTGATCGTGTTGACGGAATCAAAAAGGTAACTGGCCAGGCAAAATATGTTGACGATATGAAAATGGCGCGCATGCTGTACGCGCAGGTCAAGCGCAGCCCGTACGCGCACGCCAAGATTTTGAGCATCGACACCTCCGAGGCTGAAAAGCTGCCGGGCGTCAAGAGCGTTATCACCGGCGAATACTATAAAAAGCGCGGCGGACTCTATCTGGAGGATAAAAACTTCCTGGCGGTCGGCACGGCCAAATTCCGCGGCGAGGCTGTTGCGGCTGTCGCGGCTGAGACGCTTGAGATCGCGCAGCAGGCGGTCGATCTGATCAAGGTTGAATATGAGGAGCTGCCCGCCGTTACAAATGCAATCGAGGGTATGAAGCCCGACGCGCCGATTATCCATCCGGATCTTGGTAGCTACAAGGTCGCGCCGATCTTCCATCCAATCGCAGGCACCAATATTTCGCACCATTTCAAGCTGCGCAAGGGCGATGTGGAGAAGGGTTTCGCCGAATCCGACTATGTAACGGAGCACACCTATTATGTGCCGCATGTCCAGCATGTGCCGATCGAGCCGCACGTCGCGGTCGCTCAGTATGAAGCGGACGGCAAGCTGACCGTTTGGGCAAGCTGCCAATCGCCCTTTGCGGTTCGCCAGGCTTTGGCCGCGTCGTTCGATTTGCCGCTGAACAAGGTGCGCGTCATTTCGCCGTATGTCGGCGGCGGTTTCGGCGCAAAGGCCGGCACGACGCTGGAAGGCATCGTAATTCCGCTTTCCATGCTCAACTGTGGGCGGCCGGTCAAACTCAATTATACGCGCGAGGAAGAATTCGAGGATTCGTATGTCCGTCAGGGCGTACATATCAAAATTAAAACCGGCGTGCGCAAGGACGGCAAAATCCTTGCGGAAAAGGTCGAATATATATGGGACGCCGGCGCATATACCGAATACGGCGTCAACATTGTAAAGGCAGCCGGGCTGGCGGCGCTTGGCCCATATGATATCCCGAATGCATGGGCGGACAGCTATTGCGTTTATACAAACCATCCGGTCGGCGGCCCATACAGGGGCTTCGGCATGTGCGAAATCCATTTCGGCCTGGAGCAGAACCTCGATGTGGTCGCGCATGAGATCGGCATTTCCGAGGTGGAGATCCGCCGTATCAACGGCCTGCGTGCCGGCGGCATCACCGGAACAGGACAGGTGCTTGAGGATTCCGGATATCAGGATTGCCTCGAGACGGTTATTAAGGAAATGGATTACGACACGCCGTCCGTTTCGCCTTCGCCGACAAAGGTGCGCGCAAAAGGGATTGCCGGCGGCTGGAAATCGCCGTCCATGCCTACGGACGTTGCCTCCGCTGCAATTATCCGCATGAATGAGGACGGCACCTTCTTCCTGATGACAAGCGGCCAGGATATCGGGCAGGGTTCCGACACGGCGCTGACTCAGATTGCGGCTGAGGTGCTCAGCGTCGACCCTTCCAAAATCACAATCCGCACGGGAGATACCGACCATACGCCGTATGAATGGCAGACGGTTGCGTCCCGCACAACGTACTGCGCGGGCAACGCGGTCAAACTGGCGGCCGAGGATGCGCGTGATGAGATTCTCGATCTGGCGCAGATCAAGATGGGCTATGGGAAGCGCGACCTGGAGTTGCGCGATGGCTTTGTCGTCCATAAGATGCATCCGGAAATTAAGGTGCCGATTAGTACGTTTGCGCTTGGCCTGACGATGCCGGACGCTTCGGGTATTCACGGCCCGCTGATCGGAAAAGGTTCGTTCGTTGTGCCGAACAATATGGGCTTCGATCACGAAACAGGGCAGGGAACAAAGCCTGTCGCATTCTGGACAATGGGCGTCAACGGCGCAGAGGTCGAAATCGACACAGAAACCGGCGAGATCCGCGTGTTGAAGATGGTTTCCTGCTTTGACCCTGGAAAGGTTATCAATCCGAAGCTGTACGACGCGCAGGTAGAAGGCGCGATGGTACAGGCGCTTGGAACAGCGCTGTTCGAGGAGCTGAAGCTTAAGGACGGCAAGGTCCTCAATAAGAGTTTTGTCGATTATAAAATTCCGACCGCCGACGATATGCCGGAGATGGTCGTCAAGGTTGCGGAGCACGCGGAGCCGACCGGTCCATTCGGCGCGCGCGGCATTGGCGAACCGGTCATGGTCCCCGGAGCGCCTGCGATCGCCAACGCGATTGCAAACGCGCTTGGCGTTCGGTTCTACCGGATGCCAATCACAGCGGACGACGTGCTCAAAGCGCTGAAGGAGAAAAAAGCGCAGGAGGCCTGACGGCCTCCCGCGCCTGGGTGCCCGGTATACAGAGCGCAGGCTCTTGGATACATAGAGAAATGGAGACAAGATTTCACGATTGAGGAGGTAAGTTTATGGCCAACAAAAATGCAGGGATTTACAACGCCCCTAAGGAGCTGGGCTGGCCTAAAACCATTGTGCTTGGTTTTCAGCATGTGTTCGCAATGTTCGGCGCAACCGTTGTCGTCCCGATCATTACAGGTCTGAATGTCCAGACGACACTGTTCTGTGCAGGTATCGGCACCCTGTTTTTCCATCTGGTAACGCAGCGTAAAGCGCCTGTTTTCCTTGGTTCGTCCTTTGCCTTCCTGGGCGGTTTTGCGGCGGTCAAGGCTCTGCCGCTCACCGATGCGGCGGGAAACGCGCTCACAGAGGCGGAAAAGCTGCCCTATGCGTGTGGCGGTATCGTCATTGCCGGTTTGGTATATGTTGTTCTGGCAGCGCTGATCCGCACCTGCGGCATCAAGCGGATTATGCGGTTCTTCCCGCCGGTTGTCACTGGTCCGATTATCATTCTCATTGGCCTGATTCTTGCCCCGAATGCTGTTAATGACGCCAGTTCGAACTGGTTGCTTGCCGTAGTAGCGATTGTGATTGTCGTTGCCGCGAATATTTTCGGCAAAGGCATGATCAAAATTATCCCGATCCTGCTCGGTATCGTCGGTTCGTACATTGTGGCGCTTGTCACCGGCAGTGTGGATTTCTCCGCTGTCGGACCAGCCCCAATAATTGGTATGGTACCGATTACCCTCGCAAAATTTGATGTCAGTGCAATTATTATCATGGTTCCGATTGCTCTGGCGACCATGATGGAGCATGTCGGCGATATTGCGGCGATCAGCGCGACATGCAACCGGAATTTCCTTGCAAACCCTGGCCTGCACAGAACCCTGATTGGTGACGGCGTTGCGACAAGCATTGCCGGTATGCTCGGCGGCCCGGCCAACACGACATACAGTGAGAACACGGGTGTTCTGGCGCTGACAAAGGTTTATGACCCGGTCATCATGGAAATTGCGGCTGTGGTAGCGATCTGCTTTGGCTTTGTTCCGAAATTTGGCGAATTTATTCACACGATTCCGACTGCTACCATCGGCGGCGTTTCGTTTATCCTCTATGGCATGATTTCTGCGATCGGTGTACGCAATGTCGTTGAAAATCAGGTCGATTTTACGGAGTCGCGCAATGTTTTGATTGCGGCGATTATCCTGATCAGCGGCCTTGGCTTTAACAGCATCGGCGGCATTACATTCCATGTGGCAAGTGCATCCATTACGCTCAGCGGTTTGGCAGTCGCAGCGATTCTTGGTATCCTGCTCAATGCGATCTTCCCCGGAAACGATTATGAGTTCAGTGAGGAAGAGTTTACCGAAAATGCGGTACGCGATGAAGTCGGGGAAATTGTTGGCTGAACGCTGTCCGACGAATAAACCATACGTATTTGCTCCATTTCTCTGCATTCTTGCAGACAATGGAAAAGGGCGGTTCCCCATGTGGGGAGCTGCCTTTTTCCATTGTCTGTCTACAGTAAAATTTATACAGATTTTACATTAAAATAGCCGGATATAACGGATGATATTACAAAATTTTGCAAGCAGCTTGAAGTTTATATTCAAAAAGAGCAAAATGGAATCATTGGAAAGAGGTGCCGATATGTTTAAAAGAAGCGACCTTGTACGTCTGATTATTCCATTGATTATCGAGCAGATCCTTGCTGCAACAATCGGCGTGGCCGACACATTTATGGTATCGAGCGTGGGCGAGGCGGCGATGTCCGGCGTATCGCTTGTCGATACAATCAATATACTTTTGCTCCAGGTATTTGCTGCGCTGGCGACTGGAGGCGCGATTGTTGTTTCACAATATCTGGGGAAAGAGGACGGTGAAAACGCAAATATTGCGGCGAAGCAGCTCGTGATCGTTGTCACGCTGCTCTCACTTGTATTGATGGCCGCCTGTTTGGTTTGGAAAGTCCCGCTCCTGGATGCTTTGTTTGGTTCGGCCGAGCCGGAGGTTATGGAAAACGCTCGGACATATTTTGCAATTTCGGCGGTTTCATATCCGCTCATTGCGATTTATAACGGATGCGCCGCATTGTTTCGGGCGCAGGGCAATTCAAAAATATCGATGGTTGCCGCATTGATTATGAACATTGTGAATATCTCCTTCAATGCGGCCTTCATTTATGGGCTGAAGATGGGTGTTGCGGGTGCGGCGCTTGGCTCCTTGATCGCGCGCTTTACAGCGGCGGCATTCCTTTTTATACTGACAACACACAAGCAAAACCGCGTACATATCGAAAATTTGCGTGATCTCTCGCCGCATCCAGTTATGATACGCAATATTTTGCGTATAGGTGTGCCCAATGGTGTTGAAAACGGAATTTTTCATGTCGGTAAAATCATGGTGCAGGGATTGATCGCGACCTTCGGGACGGTAGCCCTTGCGGCTAATGCGGTCGGCAACAGCATCATGACGATGTCGCAGATGCCTGGAGCCGCAATCAGCCTGGCGATGGTGACGGTGATCGGCCAATGTATCGGCGCGCGTGAGTATAAGCAGGCTAAGCACTATATGCTGGCGTTGACTGGCACGGCCTATATGATGAATCTGGCGCTCAATCTTTCCATTATTCTGCTGATGCGTCCGATCATCGGCATGTTTCAGGTTTCTGCGCAGACTGCTGCGCTGGCTTGGCAGCTTGGGCTTGTCTGCTGCATCGGCAATTTTACTTTCTGGCCGGCTTCATTCGCCCTTCCAAACGGTCTGCGCGCCGCAAATGATGTTAAATTTACCATGATCATTTCCATTGTCTCCATGTGGGTATTTCGTGTTGGATTCAGCTATGTGCTGGGTCTGATGTTTGAACTCGGTGTGCTTGGCGTCTGGTGCGCGATGCTTGTCGACTGGCTGTTCCGGGCAGTTGTATTTTTTGTGCGTCTTATGAGCGGAAAATGGCAAAACCGGCAATTTATTTAAGACGAATTTGCAGGAGCAAACGAGCTAGTAAAAGCATGGCGGCGACCAATTGGTCGCCGCCATGCTTTTCAAATATGTATTACTGCCATGCTGTACGCGGGCTGCCGCTACCATTTGCCGGCGGCGTGCTGTTTATAAACCTGCGCGGATTTGGAATTCCGCTGATACCGCCGCGGGGCCGCTTGCGTGTATCATAAAATGTCAGGAATTTGAGCGAAAAAAGATCACAGACGATATAGGCTTCATCGCTTGGCTGATATAGTGTGACATAATTGTTGCCGCCGCTGTAAAGGATTCCCTCCCTGCGTTCAAGGTTATTGGTGCCGATTAAAAATTCACATGCAACATAGGTGCCCAAATTGTGTTGAATGATTGAATTAAAAGACCCCAGATAAACCTCCTCATTGTTTTGAGGGTCCTCGATTTCCTGAACTGGCTCATATGGTCCCATGTTGAGAGAACCGTCGTTGTTTGGCATTTATGCAGCACCTCTCTTTAAGTTTTAAAATATGCGTCGGATGGATTATAAAAGCAATGATCTCCGATCCGTGTGATCAGATATCCGATTTGACTTGGGAAATTTCTGCGGCAGGTGGGTGAAAAGGGATTATAAAACCAGAGTGCTGTACCAAGATCCATCAGGCGGTTTCCTGCGATTGCCCAATCGGCTATGTCATAATGGATCTGTTCCGGGCGCATGTTATAGATGTTTTGTGGATTATATTTACCGCGCTCTGTTTCGGACATACATACAAACTGGCCGGTTTGGTACAGGATTTTGCGAATGCTGCCCTGCCCAACACGTTTATATTCGCCGCCCGGCGCATTTACACGATTCATAACGACGCTTGCGACGGCGCGCATACCGTTATCGCCTTCACCTCCCGCCTCGCATTGGATCAATCGGGCAAACAGCTCCCTGTCATCCATCAGCAAACACCTTCTTTTCTCAAAGCAGTTCCTCTTTATGGATATGATGGAGACATCTGCAATTATACCTGCACATATCTGTAAAGCAGAAAGCCAGCTTTTAAATTCGCCGTGGATCAATTCCGCAAAGCCGTGTCAGAAGCAGATAGAGTACTGCTGCCGCTGCTACAGGCGCGCAGGCGCCGAGCAGGACGGTGGCATCTGAAAAAAGCCCCGCATGGGACATAATTTTGGTCGCCAGCACAGAGATTGCGATACATAGAATCGGCTTTACAACACGTTCTGTCAAATCGAGTTCAAATTTTGTTACCTTGATTAAACGCCCAAGACTGAGAGAAAAATTGAATACCTCGCTTAAGCAGATAACCAGAATATAACCTTTGATACCCATAATCGGCAGCAAAATGTAGACAAGCGCCATGCTGAGCGCCGCATCAACGACATTGTACCGCATAACGCTTAACTGTTCATCCATTCCCTTGAGCATACAGTCGACCGCTGTGTCCAGGTACATAATAGGAATGACCGGCGCAAGCAGGCGGATATAGACGCCCACATCCGGGTTTGGGGAGAGCGCCGCTCCGATTTCATTTGCAAAGGCAAACAATGCGCCGCAGATACCGAGCGAGCAAAACAGATTGAGTGAGAACATGCGCTCAATCAGATGCGCGACGCTGCGCTCCCTGACATGGCGTTCGGCAACCTCTGGGACAATCAGACTTGAAAAGGAATTAAGCAGCGCGGCGGGAAACAGGATGACGGGCAGCGCCAACCCATGCACCGCGCCAAATGCCGCAAATGCGTCGCCGCGTGCGAGCCCTGCCGCTTGCAGCCGCAAAGGAACAAGCAGATTTTTGACAGTGGATAATCCTGACCGCAGGTAAGAGCTGATTGCGACGGGCAGCGCAATTTTAAGCAGCCTGTGTGAAAGGCCGGCTGTCCGGGCCGGCCCCCGCCTGTGATGCACATCGTACAGATACAGGATGAGCGCCAGCAAAAATGAAAGCCCTTCTGCTGCGACGCCAGCCCACATAATAGCCATACAGGCTGATTCCAGGTTATCCGTAATCAGATATGTAAGCCCGATGATAGACAGTGTGATTTTTAAAAACTGTTCGAGAATCTGGGACGCCGCCGATTTGGCGACATGGCCGACGGCCGTAAAATAGCCGCCGAGCGCGCAGGACATGGCAAGAAAAGGCATACTTAGAGCCATTGCGCGTAAAGGCCGGATGGTCTGAACGCTTTCCAGGCAATATCGTCCAATCGCCGGCGCGCCAACATATAAAAACAGCGCGGCTGCGCCGCCGAAGGTCAGCGCATAAATCAGGCAGCGCCGCATCGCGGCGGCGGCGCTGCCGCCGGGACGTGCTGTTTCTTCTGCGACGAGACGCGTAGCCGCAAGGCTTATGCCGGAAGTTGCAAACGTCACAGCAAATGCGTAAACCGACATAAGCAACTGGAACACGCCCATGCCCTGTGCGCCGAGACGGTTGGAGATATAGACGTTGAACCACACGCCGATCCCGTTCATCAATAAGGAAGTCGCTGTCATGATCATCGCGTTCATTAAAAAACGCTGTACTTTTTTCATAGCTTCACCACGGTTTAAAATTGACCATCCGGGCCAGACCTGGTCCGGGATCATTTTGATTAAATTGCGTATGCCGCAGGGCGGCAAATGTACAAAAATAGTTGCTCTGTACTATTTTTATAGACTACAGCGCAATCTATAAAAATATATGAGGCATCCGTGATAAAAAGCCCTCTGAAAAAAACTTATAGGAATGAGATTCCACATGAACCAATTTCTTTTTGGCTTATGTCTGTTAGACTGCAAGGATCTGCACAAACTATCTGCAACGATATTTTTGCAGAAGGACTGATCCAGTTTGTTTAAAATCAAGAGAACAAGGGCCGCAGCCCTCTTTGCGGCGGCGGTTATGCTGGCGTCGTTTGCAGCCTGTGGCAAAAAGGAGCCGTCAAAAGTGCCGCAGGAAGGCGGATACGATGCCGGCGGCAACTATGTCCCCACAATACCGGATGTTTCAAAGGAGCTTGAACAGGCAGTGAAGGATAATTCTGATGTCATAGGCTGGCTTCAGGTTCCGGATACTAAGATCAACGAGCCGGTTGTACAGACGACGGACAATGAATATTATTTACGCCGCGATTATAAAAAAAATTACAGCTATGCCGGCTGCTATTATCTTGATTATGAGAGCGTTTTGTTCGATGAAGGCAAGGATCTGCCGCAGAATGCGATCATATACGGCCATAACCTGGGCAATCCGCTTGGTACAAAGGACGACCCTGAAGCGGACAAGTTTGCACAGCTGCTCAAATTTGATGATGTTGAATTCGCTAAAAAAACGCCGTACATCTATTTTACAACGCCTGGCGGAAAGCATGTATTTGAAATTTTCGCCGTATTTTACTGCGAAGCTGATATGACGCCTGTACCGTACCATTTGGCCGAATATACGGATGAGCGGCTGAATACGCTGCTTGCCGACGTGCGTGCCCGCTCCATGTACAGTTATGATGTAGAAGTTACGCCCGAGGACAAAATTCTGACGCTTTCGACCTGTTCTTATAAATACGGCACCTATTCACAAAATCCTGACCAGAGGTATGTTGTAATGGGCCGGCTTGTACGCGACGGTGAAGGCTACCATGAGCAGGCGCTGCTGAAGATCAACGAAACGCCGAAGGCCCCGGCGTTCCTGAACACGGCGGCATAACACAGGGATTGGCCGGAGCCTCTATAGGACGGTCCTGTGAACCTGATTTTGCAGGCTGCCCGGCAGCCTGCAAAAAAAGGCGCGTTCCCATTATAATGGGAACGCGCCTTTTTGGATGCCGTTAACTGTTCAAAAAACCCTTGCCAATAATTTCGCTGGTGTTGGAGATCAGGATAAATGCGCTTGGTTCAACCGTGCGGACATGTTGCCGAAGGGCTACAGCCTGCGGACGCCGCAACGCCGTAAATACAATATATTTTTTCCCATGCGTATAAGCGCCCTGCGCCTGGCAGACAGTGGCGCTGCGGTGCAGTTCATGAACGATATAACGACAGATCGGCTCCGGATCGTCGCAGATAATATTGAAATATTTGCAAAGGTTGATGCTTTCAATCACATTGTCAATCATCAGTGATTTCACCATAAGTCCAATAAAGGAAAAAAGCCCTGTCTTGATATCGAATACAAAGCAGGCGGACACGGCAACCACAAGGTCCGTTAGAAAGAGCGACATGCCGATATCGACGCTGGTGTACTTTTTTAAAATCATGGCGACAATATCGGTGCCGCCGCTCGAAGCGCCGACATTGAAAAGAACTGCGGAACCAAAGGCAGGCAGCGCAATCGCATAGCATAATTCCAGCATAGGCTGATCGGTCAGCGGCGCGCTCATCGGATAGAGCTTTTCCAACACAGACAACCCGACAGACACCAGCACGCTGGAATAGGCGGTCAACGCGCCGAACGACCGTCCGAGAAAGATGAAGCCAATCACGATCAGAGCCATGCTGATTACAAAGTTGATGGTGGAAACTGAAAACGGCAGAAATTCCGCGAGCACAACGGCGTAGCCTGTCACGCCTCCAAAGGAGAAGTTATTAGGAAATTTGAAAAAGTGTGTGCCGCATACAACAATCAGGGTGCTGACTGTGATAAGCAAAAATTTTTTCAGATCGCTTCGGCCGATGTGGAAATGATTCGACATGGCTGCTCCTCTTAAATCGTTAAGCATTCCGGATACAAGTCCATTATACGTCAGAGTGACTCTGTACCGCAAGAGAAAAAATGCATTTGGCAAAAGAATAAAAAGGAAACTTTAGGAAGACGATTGCCTGTTTGAGGAAAGTATGATATACTGCTTTGAAAGGATGGGATGCGGATGCTGGAGTTGGCGGAAATATTTAAATCATATGGTTCCGCGCGCGTGCTCGACGGCGCTTCGCTTCGCTGTGAGCGCGGTCAGGCTGTATGCCTGGCGGGGGCGAACGCGGCGGGAAAGACGACGCTTCTGACTATTGCCGCCGGCGTTCAGAAGGCCGACCGCGGCGAAGTTCGCTGCGACGGAACAGTGGGATATGTCCCGCAGGAAACAGCTCTGCTTGCCGATCTGT
>ERZ808041.338-NODE-338-length-40413-cov-6.446128_pt1 | contig 40413 bp, 41 predicted proteins | sample MGYA00380192_ERZ808041 | MGnify/ENA primary metagenome ERZ808041 (study PRJEB31490, sample SAMN06133412) | mouse gut metagenome | isolation source: Z1_1 | host: mice | place: China: Chengdu | collected 2015-05 ...
TCATTGTCGATCGACTTGTCGGCCGATTCGGGATCCTCGGCGTTCACGGGCAGCGGAGCGGAGTCGCACAGGCGGTGGAGCACACCAGCTCGGCAAAGCCGGGGCTGTGGTGGGCGGGGGTCATTTTATGGGGCTTCATCTCCGTTAAAATGACGGAAACACCCCGCTGGGCCAGCTGCCAGGCGCACTCGCACCCGGCCAGCCCCGCGCCGATGACAGTAACATTCATGGGTATCACATTCTCTCCCTGTGGTCGGAACGGCCCACCAGATAGTCGATGGACACGTCGTAAAAGTCGGCAAGGGCAATCAAAGCATTGATGGTCGGTTCAGCTTGTTCTTTCTCATAATACTGATACCCCCGAATTTTAACGCCCATCAAATCCGCCAACTGTTGTTGCGGAACTTTCCGTTCCTTCCGCAATAATTTCATGCGCTCGCCATACATTTTTACTTCCACCTCTTGACACGACATATTTTTGCGTGTATTATATAGATACACGCAAAAATATGTCATCTTTGGAGCTGATACTTATGACTGACGCCATGCAAGCCTTATTCCTTTACGCCCAGGAACACATGGTGTGCTCCCTGTTAAGCCAGGAGCACGAGTATGCAAACGTCCACCTGTGCGTTGAAAAGCAGGAGGAAGCCTTCCGCGCCCTATTGGACAAAAAAGCCCAGGACCGCTTCGACGATCTGCTGGACGAACAAAATCTGCTCTCGTCCTTCTATGGGCGGGCCATGTTCTGCGCCGGGTTCCAGATCGCCATGGAATTGTCCCGCTGACTCACTCCTCCGCCTTTTTCGCGGCCTTTTTGGCCGTGGTGGTCTTCTTCGCGGTGGTTTTCTTGGCGGTGGAGGTCTTTTTTGCCGCCGCAGTCTTGGCGGTGGATGCGGTTTTCTTCACCGTGCTCTTTTTTGCCGCTGTCTTCTTAGCTGCAGGCTTCTTCTCTGCGGGCTGGGCGCTTTCCCCCTCAGCGGCATCCTCCGTCTTTTTCTTGAACCCGCCCCGCTTGTCCTCGGGCAGGAAGTTGGAGCAGTCCGGGTTGATGCAGAAGGGCCGCTTAAACCCCCGGCCGGACAGCTTGAACATGGTCCAGCCACAGATGGGGCAGTTGTCCTTGACGGGCACGTCCCAGGTCATGAAATCGCACCGCTTGGCCTCCACCTTGCTGTTCAGGTGCTCACAGCAGTAATAGGTGTACTGCTTGTTGTTCTTCTTGCTCACGCCGGTGCGCTTCACCAGCCTGCCTCCGCACTTGGGGCACCTGCCCGGCATCTCCACCACCAGCGGCTTGGTAAAGGTGCACTCCGGCCAGCCGGGGCAGGCCAAAAACCGTCCGAACCGGCCCATTTTCACCACCATTTTCCGGCCACACAGATCGCACACCTCGTCCGACTCCTCGTCGGGCACCTTGATGCGCTCCCCGTCCAGCTCGGATTCCGCCTTCTTCAGCTCCGCGTCAAAGCCGGTATAGAACTCCCCCAGCACCTGCTTCCACTGGGCCTCGCCCGCCTCCACCTTGTCCAGTTTGCTCTCCATCTGGGCGGTGAAGTCGGTGTCCACGATGTCGGGGAATTTCTCTTTAATCAGCCCGGTGACCACCTCGCCCAAGGGGGTGGGGCGCAGGTATTTGCCCTCCTTCACCACGTACTGCCGGTCGGTGATGGTGGAGATGGTAGGGGCGTAGGTGGACGGGCGGCCCACCCCCTTCTCTTCCAGCGCCTTGATGAGGGTGGCCTCGGTGAACCGGGCGGGGGGCTGGGTGAAGTGCTGGCCGGGGGTGAGGCCGCCCAGTTTCAGTGCCTCGCCCTCCTTCAAATCAGGCAAGGGCGACTGGGGGGCCTCCTCGTCCTCATCCCGGCTCTCCTCATAAACCGCTGTAAAGCCGTTAAACTTCACAGAAGAATGACTGGCCCGGAAGCGGTAGCCCGCCGACTCCGCCTCGATGGTGACGCTGTCGTACACCGCCCCCGCCATCTGGCAGGCCAGAAAGCGGCTCCAGATCAGCTTGTACAGGCGGTACTGGTCGGCGGTGAGGCTCTTTTTCAAATCCTCCGGGGTGAGGTTTACATCGGAGGGCCGGATGGCCTCGTGGGCGTCCTGGGCGCTGCCCTTGGACTTGAACCGCCTGGTCTTTTCCGGGTAATACTGCTTGCCGTACCGGCTCTGAATGAAGGTTTTGGCCGCCGCCAGCGCCTCCTCGGACAGGCGCAGGGAGTCGGTACGCATATAGGTGATGAGGCCCACCGTGCCCACGCCCTGGATGTCCACCCCCTCGTAGAGCTGCTGGGCGATGGACATGGTGCGCTTGGGGATCATGTTCAGCTTTCGGGAGGCCTCCTGCTGGAGGGTGGAGGTGGTAAAGGGCGGGGCTGGAGAGCGGTGCTTATCCTGCCGCTTCACATCAGACACTGTGAAGGGAGAATCCTTCACAGCCTTTACGATCTCCTGGACCTGCTCCTCGCTGTTGAGCTCCATCCGTTTTTCCCGGCCGTAGAACTCCGCTTGGAAGCTCCCCAGATTGGGAGCGACCCGGGACAGTTCGGCGGTGATGGACCAGTACTCCTGGGGAGTGAAGGCGCGGATCTCCTCCTCCCTCTCCACCGCCAGCCGGGTGGCCACCGACTGCACCCGCCCGGCGGACAGCCCCCGTTTGATCTTCTTCCACAGCAGGGGCGAAAGCTGATAGCCCACGATGCGGTCCAGCACCCGCCGGGCCTGCTGGGCGTCCACCAGGTCCTGATCGATGTCCCGGGGATTGGCGATGGAGTCCCGGACCACCTTTTGGGTAATCTCGTTGAAGGTCACCCGGCAGGTCTTCTCCTTGGGCACCCCCAGTACGCTCTGGAGGTGCCAGGAGATGGCCTCCCCTTCCCGGTCCGGGTCGGTGGCCAGGTAGACTTTATCACTGGCCTTGGCGGACTTGCGCAGGTCTTTAATCACATCCGCCTTGTCCTTGATGTTCTCGTAGTCCGGCTCAAAGGTGGACACATCCACCCCCAGCTTGCTCTTGGGCAGATCCCGGATGTGACCCATGGACGCCTTGACCTCAAAGCCGGGCCCTAGGTATTTGCCGATGGTTTTCGCCTTGGCGGGCGACTCCACGATAACCAAATTTTGATTTGCCATGTTCCTCAACTACTCCATTTTCAATTTGACGGCGGCACGGAACCGCTTTCCGCTCTCCTCGGCCACATAACCCTGAATCTGCAGCACCGTAAGGGCGGACAGCACCCGCCGGGCGGGAATCTGGGTGCGCTCCACCAGATCGTCCGTCTGAACGGCTCCCCTGTCCAAAGCCAGCAGTACCTCCCGCTGGTCGTCCGTCAGTTTATCCTTGCAGTCCGCCCAACAGAGGTACACCGTATCCTCCTCCGGCGGCTTTTCCTTTGCTTTGCGGGGCTCCCCCTGATCCGGGATGTCCGCAGCGCCCTCCAGGCGCTGTCTCTCCGCCTCCGGCGGCAGGGACGCGCCCCGGCCTAGCCGCAGCTTGCCCGGAAACTTGTCCACAAATTCGCACAGCACGTCGTCCGCCTCCATAATGAGCTTGGCGCAGCCCGCCTGGATCAGGCGGTTGGTCCCTTCGCTCTGGGGCGCGTCAACGGGACCTGGGACGGCGAACACATCCCTGTCCTGGTCCAGCGCGTGGTTGACGGTAAGCAGCGTACCGCCGGCCCGGGCGCTCTCCACGGCGATCACTCCCACGGACAGCCCACTGATGATGCGGTTGCGAATGGGAAAATGCTCACCCCGGTGGTCGGTCCCCGGCGGGTATTCGGAGATCAGCGCTCCCACCGCCGCCACATCCTCATAGAGGTCCTGGTGATATCTGGGGTACACACGGTCAATGCCGCCCGCCAGCACAGATACCACCGGCCCGCCCACCTTCAGCGCGCCCCGGACGGCGGAGGCGTCAATGCCCTGGGCCATGCCGGTGACCACCAGCGCACCCTTACGGGTCAGGTCGGCGGACAGCTTGGCGGCGGTCTGGACCCCATAGGGCGTCGCCTGACGGGAGCCCACCATGCCGATGGCCACCTCATTGTCAAAGGCGAACTGCCGCCCCTTCCAGTACAGCACCATGGGAGGCTGGGCAATAGCCCTGAGCCGCTCCGGGTAAGTGGAGTCCTGGAGGGTGAGCAGCTGGATTCCATACCGCTCACAGTCTCCCAGCACCACGTCGGCCTGATCCAAGGATTTGTTCATCAGGGATCGGATAGCCGTGTCCGGCAGACCGCCCACCATTCGGTAGGCCTCCTCATCGGCGGCGTGGACCAGCTCCGGGGTACCGAAGTGCTCCAGCACCCGCACGGCGTTCTGCCCTACCAACCCTTTGCGCAGAGTAAGCCAGATCCAATGCTTCAGATTCGACATACCGGGCCTCCTCTCTGCTTTCTCTCAATCGTTTCGCGCCATCTCCCACAACGCCACCGACGCAGCCACAGCGGCGTTCAGTGACTCGCACCTGGGTGACATGGGAATTTTTATGGTTTTTTCACACAGCGCCAAAGCCTGCTGGGACACCCCCCGGCCCTCGCTGCCGATGGCCACCGCGCAGCGCCCCAGCGGGATCTCCCGCACATCCACGGTGTCGTCCCGAAGGGCGGCGGCATAAAACGGGAGCCCCGCGGCGGTAAGCCGCTCCGCCGCCGTCTCCAGCGCACACTCATACACAGGCAGGCGGAACACCGCTCCCATGGTGGCCCGCACCGTCTTGGGGTTCCAGGGGTCGGCACAGCCGTTACACAGGAGGAGCCCATCCGCCCCAAAGGCGTCGGCGGTGCGCCAAATGGTGCCCACATTGCCCGGATCCTGGACCCCGTCCAGCAACAGGTAGCGGTTCCCCACCAGCCGGTCCGGCATCGTCAGATTTTTCCCCTTACAGATAAAAACGATACCCTGGGGGTTCTCCGTATCCGCGATGGAGGCCAGCAGGCCGTCGTCCACCTCCACCACCCGCACCCGGTCGGGCAGTTCAGGCACAAATGTGCCGGGAGCGCAGATGACGGCCTCCAGCTCCCCGCCCCAGCACAGGGCCTCAGCCAGTAGCTTGCGCCCCTCGGCGGCAAAGGCACCCTCCGCCCGGCGGAAGGCCCGGCGGCTGTTCAACCTGCGTACACGGGTCAGCAGAGGGTTCGCCCTGCTGGTAATAACCTCCCGCTCCATGGCGTTCTTCCCCCCTGTTTCAATACGCAAAAGCATACCGGCGGCTGCGCCGGTATGCTTTTGGGAAAGTCTCAATCCAACGGCTTCATGGTGGGGAAAAGCAAAACCTCCCGGATGGAGTCGTTGTTGGTGAGCAACATGACGCAGCGGTCGATGCCGATGCCCAGTCCGCCGGTGGGGGGCATGCCGTACTCCAGGGCGGTGAGGAAATCCTCATCCATCATGCCAGCCTCGTCGTCCCCCTTGGCCCGGAGCTCCACCTGCTTCTGGAAGCGCTGGCGCTGGTCGATGGGGTCGTTGAGCTCGGAGAAGGCGTTGCCCATCTCACTGTGGCAGATGAACAGCTCAAACCGCTCGGTGAGCCTGGGATCCTTGGAGGACCGCTTGGCCAGCGGGGACACGTCCACCGGGTGCATGGTGATGAAGGTGGGCTGAATCAGCTTGCTCTCCACCCGCTGGTCAAACACCTCGTACAGGGCGTTGCCCCAGGTCTTGTCGGCGGTCTCGGGCAGCTCCACGCCGATGGACTTCGCCGCAGCCACCGCCTCCTCGTCCGAGGAGATGGCCATGAAGTCCAGCCCGGTAAACTGCTTGACGGCCTCGTGCATGGGCAGGCGGGGCCAGCCGGGGGTCAGGTCGATGTGCTCTCCCTGCCACTCCACCTGGTAGGTACCCAAAATCTTCTGGGCGGCGGAGGACAGCAGGTCCTCGAACAGGTCCATCATATCGTTGAAATCGGCATAGGCCTGGTACAGCTCGATGGTGGTGAACTCCGGGTTGTGCCGGTTGTCCATACCCTCGTTGCGGAAGATGCGGCCAATCTCATATACCCGCTCCAGGCCGCCCACGATGAGCCGCTTCAGGGGCAGCTCGGTGGCGATGCGCATGTACATGTCGATGTCCAGCGTATTGTGGTGGGTGATGAAGGGCCGGGCGGTGGCGCCGCCGGAGATGGTGTTGAGCACCGGAGTCTCCACCTCCATGAACCCCCGCGCGTCCATAAAGTCCCGGACGTGCTTGATGAACTGGGAGCGGATGATGAAGTTCCGCTTCACATCCGGGTTGATGATCAGGTCCACATACCGCTGACGGCAGCGGGTCTCCACGTCGGTGAGGCCGTGGAACTTTTCCGGCAGGGGCAGCAGGGACTTGGACAGCAGGGTGATGGTCTTGGCCTTGATGGAGATCTCCCCCCGCTTGGTGCGGAACACCTCGCCCTCCACGCCAACGATGTCGCCGATGTCGTACTTCTTGAAAGCGGCCAGGGCCTCCTCCCCCACGTCGTCGATGCGCACATAGAGCTGAATGCGGCCCGCCCCGTCCTGGAGGTCGGAAAACACCGCCTTGCCCATCCCCCGCTTGCTCATGAGGCGGCCCGCCAGCCGGACGGTCTGGCCCTCCAACTCCTCGAAGCGGTCCTTAACCTCATCGCTATGGTGGGTGACCTGGAACTTGGTGATGACAAACGGGTCCTGCCCCTGCTCTTGCAGGGCGGTCAGCTTGTCCCGGCGGATCTGGAGCAGCTCGGACAGGGAGGGCTCCTCCTGGACAGGCTGCTGGCTGTTGGTCTGATCAGACATGGATCTTCTCTCCTTTGTATCGTCACGGGGCCGCCATCACCGCTGGATGGCGACCACCTCATACTCGATGTTGCCCGCCGGGGCCTCCACCACGGCGATATCGCCCACGGCCTTGCCCAGCAGGGCCTTGCCGAAGGGGGATTCCTCAGAGATGCGGCCGTTCATGGGGTCGGCCTCCTGGGAGCCCACCACCTGGTAGGTCTCCTCCTCCCCGGTGGCCACATCCTTCACCGTGATCTTGCTGCCCATGCCCACCACATCGGTGTCCTCAGCGTTCTCCTCAATGACCACATAATTGGCCAGGATGTTCTCCACCTCGGCAATGCGGGAGTACAGCTTGCCCTGCTCGTTTTTCGCCTCGTCGTACTCGCTGTTCTCGCTCAGGTCACCGAAGGACCGGGCCTCCTTGATGAGGTCGGCCACCTCCTTCTCCTTCACGGTCTTGAGGTAGGTCAGCTCCTGCTTCAACTCCTCCAGGCGCTCAGCGCTCAGCTTGTATTCCTTAGCCATCTTTGTTTTCATCCTTTCTTTCCCCGCCGTGGGGCGGGGCGGTAAACCGCCGGCGGCGGACAGCTCGGTCGCAACAGTTGTTCTATGGAATTATAGATACTTTATCCTTCTTTGTCAAGTGGTTCCACACAGACTCGGGAGAACCCGGTCATTTTTTTCGGCTGGGGACCCGTTTTTTCCGCTTTCCGCCCCCCAGCATCCCGGCCAGCGCGCCGCCGCACAGACAACCCGCCAGCTCCACGAGGGTTTGGACGTCCAGCGTCAAGCCGTCGCTCATGAGCAGGCCCACCGCCAAAATGAGCAGGTAGCACACCACCCCAGCCGCCAGTCCGCCCAGCAGCCGCCGGGACTTCCACCTGGCACAGGCCAGGAGGCCGCCCCCGAAGCAGCCCAGCACGCAGGCCGCCGCCGTCAGCTGGGGCGCGGCGTCCTCCTTTAATATGCCGTTGGACACCGCCAGCGAACCCAGCAGCAGGATCATCAGCTCGATCCCCAGGGCCAGCAGCCCGCCCAGCACCACCCCTGTGGCCATCTGGACCGCGTTGATCCCCCGCTCCTCCGCCTTACCCATAAAAGCACCCCTTTTCACATGGTTTTCGAGGCAATCCCGCACCGCTGTGCGGTCCTGCCCCTACCATATGCAAAAGGGGTGCTTGTCATGCCAGGTCAGGGAGGACTCACTTCTTGTCCTTTTCCTTTTTCTCCTCTTTTTCCGTCACAGGCGCATCCTCGGTGCTCTGAGTGCCCTTGCTGGAAATGGCCCACTTGGTGAACTCAATGCGGACCCGGTCCGCGCCGGTCTCCATCACGATGGTCTGCTCCTTCACTGCGCAGATGGTACCCACAATGCCGCCGATGGTGGTGATGGTGTCCCCCACCTTCAGACTGTTGCGCATCTCCTCAGCGGCCTTTTTCTTCTTGTTCTCCGGCCGAATGAGCAGGAAGTACATGACGGCGATCATGACGACGATCATAATAATTTCCACTTAGTTTTTCCCCCAATGTAAAATTTTAAAATGGGCAGCTTAAAGCGTATTATAACGGTTTCCGCTGGGAAACACAAGCCCTATTTTTTCAAGGGCTCCATAAGCCGTCCCGTTTCACCCCGTTCATCCGGCGCGGCGCCGGTGGTTTACTCCTCCCAGCTGTTCCCTGTGGCGTAGTCGATGACCACGCCGGGCTGGACGTTGTAGAGATAGACGTTGAAGCAGATCCCTTCTCCCTCGTCCTCCACGGAGAAGGCCTCCAGCTGCACCCCGCTGGCCACCAGGTTGTCCCCGTCAAAGATGGGGGTCACCCGATAGAGCACGTGGTTTTCCGTCTCCTCCACGTAGTCGTCCACCATGTTCTCAAAGGGGAGCATTCCCTCCACATTCATGTACCGGGTGCCGGTGATGAGGTTGCGCTTGTTGGCATTCTCCCCCGCCAGCTGGTAGCCGATGAGATGACAGCGGTTATAGAGGTATTTCCCGTCCACGCAGTCATATTTCGCCGTCTGCCAGCCGGTGGGCTTCACCTGGCCGATCTCTCCCCTGGGCTCGGTGGGCATGATGTCCAGGCAGATGTTGGCGTAGGCCGCGCCGCACCGGCCCAGGCGGTCCAGCTCGCTGTACAGCTCAAAGGGCTCCGTGGTCAGATCCTCCAGGCCGAAATTGGGCTGGTTGTCCTGCAAAACCACATAGGGTTCCCCGGAATATTCCGGGACATTCTCCAGCAGCACCGCCGCCGGGGGCTTGAGGCCCAGCTCCACCAGCAGGTTGTCCAGCGTCAGCGAGCCCTTTAAATGCAGGCTCAGGGCGGTGGCAGCCACAATCAAAACGATACCTACCAGCAAAAAAATCAGTTTTTCCCTACTGAACCCTGTCTGACGCCGTTTTCCCGTGCGGGCGCTCATGCCCTGCCCTCCAGGACTCCGCCGGTCTCAACCGCCGACACGATCTCTTTCATAACAGATACAGGGCGCACCAGGGCAAACCGCACGTGCCCTTCTCCCAGGGACCCGAAGGCGGAGCCGGGGGTGCAGAGCAGTCCCGTGCGGTCCAGCAGCTCGAAGCAGAACTCCACCGAGTTCGCATACCCCGCCGGGAGGGGCGCCCAGACAAACATGCTGCCCTGGCTGTCCGGCACCTCCCAGCCGATGGAGCGCAGGCCGCCGCACAGGGCATCCCGCCGGGCCTGGTACTCCAGGCGGTTGCGCTCCACGCTGTCCTGGGGGCCGTTGAGGGCCGCCGCCGCGGCGTGCTGGATGGGCAGGAACATCCCGTAGTCGATCTGGGAGCGCAGGCGCTTGAAAGCCCCCACGATCTCTCGGTTTCCCAGCACAAAGGACACCCGGGCCCCAGTCAGGTTATAGGTCTTGGACAGGGAGTTGAACTCCACCCCCACCTCCTTGGCTCCGTCAAAGGACAGGAAGGACTTCCCCACCCGACCGTCGAAGATGATCTCAGAGTAGGCGTTGTCGTGGAGGATCACAATCCCATGCTTTTGGGCAAATTCGATCAGGCGGGGATAGAACTCGTCCGGCGCCGCCGCGCCCAGAGGGTTCGCCGGGTAGGACACCACCATAAACCGGGCCCTTTTTGCCAGATCGGGGTCAAAATGCTCCAGATCGGGCAGATAGTCGTTCTCCTTCAGCAGGGGATAGTGGACGCAGTTTGCCCCGCATAGGTAAGGGCCCAGCTCAAAAATCGGATAGCCTGGATCGGGCACCAGCACCACATCACCGGGGTCGCACAGCGTCCATCCCACGTGGGTCAGCCCCTCCTGAGAGCCGTACACCGCCATCAGCTCGTCTGCCTCCAGCCCCACGCCGTACCGCCGCCTGTACCAGCTCTGCACCGCTCGGGTCAGCTCCGCCGTCTCCCCCAGGGAATAGCGGTAGTTGACCGGGTCGGAGGCCGCCTGAGCCAAGGCCTCCACGATGTGACCCTCGGGCAGGAAGTCCGGCGTACCGATGGACAGATTGTACACCGGCTTTCCCTGAGCCACACGTTGATTCTTTTTCTCGTCCAGCACATTGAATATTCCCGGCTCAAAACCGTCCATCCGGCGGGCAAATCTTATCTCCATGGGTCATTCCCTCTTTTATCTCTATTTTCTCAGCTGGGCCAGAAGGGCATCCGCGTCGCCGCCCCGCTCCCCAACCAGTACCAAAAACTGCTCCTCGTCCAGCACGGGAACGCCCAGCTCCTGGGCTTTGCGCAGCTTGGAGCCCGCCGCCTCTCCGGCCACCACGCACCCCGTCTTTTTGGACACCGAGCCGGATACCTTGGCCCCCAGGGCCTCCAGCTTCTCTCCCGCCTCCTTCCGAGAGCAGGACGACAACTCCCCGGTGAGAACGAAGGTGAGTCCCGTCAGCTTGTCCCCTACGGGGGCGGCCAGGCTGTCCATATTCACCCCCGCCTCCTTCAGTTCGGAGATGAGGTGCCGGCTCTGGGGGGCGGCAAACCATTCCGTCAGATATTTGGCGGTGATCCCACCGATATCGTCGATGGCGGTGAGCTCCTCCTCGGTGGCCTGGGCCAGGGCTTCCAGCGACCCGAACCGGGCCGCCAGGATCTTCCCCGCTTTCTGCCCCACCTGCCGGATGCCAAAGGCGAACAGCAGCCTGGACAAGTCGTTCCCTTTGGACTTCTCGATGGCGGCAAGCAGATTGTCCGCCGATTTCTTGCCCATCCGCTCCAGCTGGGCCACCTGGTCCCGGTCCAGCCGGTAGAGGTCGGCGGGAGTCTTCACCATCCCCGCATTCACCAGCCCCTCCACCACGGCGGGGCCAAGGCCTTCAATATCCATGGCGTCCCGGCTGGCGAAATGGGTCAGGTTGCGCAGCAGCTGGGCGGGGCACTCCGCCCCGGTGCAGCGGATGTGAGCCCCATCCTCGTCCCGGGCCACCGCCGCCCCACACACCGGGCAGATGGTGGGCAGCAGATAGGGCACGGTCCCCTGGGGCCGCTTCTCCCTCACCACGGACACGATCTCCGGGATGATCTCCCCCGCCTTTTGAACGATGACGGTGTCCCCGATGCGGATATCCTTCTCGGTGATGAGATCCTGGTTATGGAGGGTGGCGTTGGTGACGGTGGTGCCTGCCAGCCGGACGGGTGAGATCACCGCCTTGGGGGTGAGCACCCCGGTGCGGCCCACCTGAACCACGATGTCCTCCACCACGCTCTCCTTCTGCTCCGGCGGGTACTTGTAGGCCACCGCCCAGCGGGGAAATTTGGCGGTCTCCCCTAGCGCCTCACGCCGTGTCAGGTCATTTACCTTTACAACTGCGCCATCAATATCAAAGGGGTATTTCTCCCGCCGGTCCCCCAGCCCAAAAATGGCGGATTGAATTTCCCCCATGTCCTGAAGCAGCTGGTAGTCGATGACCTTGAACCGCAGCTCCCGCAGCCAGTCCAGGCCGGCGCTGTCCGTGGCAAAGGGCGGGTGGTCGGTGTACTGGATGTTGAACACCACCATATCCAGCCCCCGGGCGGCGGCGATCTTGGGGTCCAGCTGCCGCATGGACCCGGCAGCGGCGTTGCGTGGATTGGCAAACAGCGGCTCTCCCCGCAGCTCCCGCTCCCCGTTGAGCCGCTCAAAGGTCTTGCGGGGCATATAGACCTCTCCCCGGACGATGAGAGACGCCGGGGCGTTTTCCAGCCGCATAGGGATGGAACGGATGGTGCGGATATTCTCCGTCACGTCCTCCCCCACCTGGCCGTCCCCCCTGGTAGCCCCTCGGACGAACACCCCGTTCTCGTACTCCAAGGCCACTGACAACCCGTCCACCTTGGGCTCCAGCAAATATTTCGGACCCTCCGCGGTCTCCCGCACCCGGCGGTCAAAATCCAGCAGTTCGCCGGGGGAAAACACGTCCTGGAGGCTTTGCAGCGGCACCCGGTGGACCACCTGCTGGAAGCTGTCCAGCGCCTTCCCCCCCACCCGCTGGGTGGGGGAGTCCGGGGTGACCAGCTCCGGGTGGGCCGCCTCCAGCTCTTCCAGCTCCCGCAGCATACGGTCGTATTCAAAGTCGGAGATGGAGGGCGTATCCAACACATAGTAGCGGTAATTGTGCTCGTTCAGCTCATCCCGAAGCCGCGCCGCCTGGGTCTCAAAGTCCATATCAGCCGTTCCCCTTTTCCAAATTTAAATAGGTGTCGGGCGTCTCGCCCACAATGACGGTCTCCGCCACGCACACGCTGCTGCTGACGGACACCGGGAGAATTTTCCCCGGCAAAAACAGGCGCACCGTGGCTGTGATGTCCAGGCTCACCCGGTGGAGGGTCTGATTCACCCCGGCAGCGGTGAAAGAGTTGGCGTAGCCGGCGGTGACCTCCCCCACCGAGTCCACCCGCACCCGGACGGACGGCCCCCTGCCGGACAGCAGAGGCTGGCCGGTGAGGGTGCCCAGCGGAACGCTCAGCGCGTCGCTGTCCAGGGTGGTGAGCTGCCGGGTAACAGCCTCCACCACTTGGCGTTTAAAGCGGCTGTTGGCCGCTGTATTGCTGGTGAGGGCGGTGACCTTTCCCAACCCGTCGGTGGTAATGGTCACAAAATCGCCGTAGCTCATGCCGTTCTCCTGGAGGCAGTTGTCAACGGCGGCGTCGATGGCCTGGGTTATCAGATTAGTAGCCTGACTGGAGGCCTTGGCCGCCAAGACCGGGCCCAGCCGTCCATTCACCGCTCCCAGCACCACCCCGCTCAGCGCCAGCGCCGCCAGCACGGGCAGAGCCGCTCCCAGCCTCTCCTCCCTCCGCAGAACAGCAAGCAAGCGTTTCCACTTGACAACCATACAGCCACCCCCCTATGGGTCACTGTATGCCCGGAGAAGCTCGGCCTATGTCATCCGCGCAGCAACTCCTCCGCCGCCAGCATCACGCCGGTCTTGCCCGACTCGTAGGTGAGCCCTCCCTGGAGATACACCGTGTAGGGCTCCCGCATGGGTGCGTCGGCGGACAACTCAATGGACGCCCCCTGAATGAAGGCCCCCGCCGCCATGATCACCTGGCTGTCGTATCCCGGCATATCCCAAGGCTCCGGGGTGACGTAGGAGTCCACCGGGGCCCCGGACTGGATGCCCTTACAGAACCGCTTCACCGCCTCCGGCTCTTTTAAGTGGATCATCTGAATGATGTCATGGCGGACCGCGTCAGACCGGGGCTCCGTCTCATAGCCCAGCAACTCCATGAGCCGGGCGGCAAACACGGCGGTTTTCACCGCCTGGGCCACGGTGTGGGGAGCCAGAAACAGCCCTTGGTACAGCAGACGGTTGTTGCCCAGAGTGGACCCGCACTCTCTGCCGATGCCTGGGCAGGTGAGGCGCATGGCCGCGCCCTCCACCAGGTCCCGCCGCCCGGCGATATAGCCCCCGGTAGGGGCCAGACCGCCGCCGGGGTTTTTTATGAGGGACCCCACCACCAGGTCGGCCCCCACGTGGGTGGGCTCCCGCTCTTCCACGAACTCGCCGTAGCAGTTGTCCACCAAAATGACGGTGTTGGGGTTGTTTTCCCGCACGACGGCGCACAGCTCCCCGATCTCCTCCACGGACAGGGAGGCCCGGGTGGCGTAGCCCTTGGAGCGCTGGATCAGCACCACCTTTACCCTGGGGTCCTGGACCGCCTGGGCCAACCCCGCCTTGTCGGGGGCGTCGTCCACCAGTTCCACCTGGCGGTACTCCACGCCGTAGTCCTTGAGGGACCCGTGTCCCTTGTCCACGGCCCCCACCACCCCCAGCAGGGTGTCGTAGGGAGCGCCCACGGCGGACACCAACATGTCTCCGGCTTTCAGCGCCCCAAACAGGGCGCAGGTAATGGCGTGGGTGCCATTGACAAACTGGAGGCGCACCAGGGCGTCCTCTGTGCCGAACAAATCCGCGTAGATCTCATCCAGCTTGTCCCGGCCCAGGTCGTCGTATCCGTAGCCCGTGGTCCCGGCAAAATAGCTCTCCGCCACCCGGTGCTCCTGGAACGCGGCCAACACCCGCTGGCTGTTGGCCTGGGCGATGGCGTCGATCCGGGCAAACTGCCCGCCCAGCTCCCGCTCCGCCTGGGCGGCCAGTGTGCGCACCCGCTCTGATATCTGTAAAGGAGAATTCATTGACTGTTCCCGTCCCATCTCGTGTTTCGTTTACTTCTCCAGGTTGCTGGAGGCAAAGGCCGCCGCCAGATCGGCACAGGAGCGCACATCGTTCAGATCCGCCATCTCCACCGGGGTGTGGATATAGCGGCAGGGGATGGAGATGCCCCCGGCATACACCCCGCCCCGGGTGGACTGGATGGGTCCGGCGTCGGTGCCTCCCATCTGGAGCACATCCCGCTGAACGGGGATCCCCTTCTCCATCCCCAGGCTCATCAGCTGCTCCACCAGGGCGGGCGGGCAGATGACGGAGCGGTCCATCACCTTCACCGCCGCCCCCTTGCCGCACAGGCTGCTGGCCTGGTGGCTGCTCCCCGGCTCGTCGTCCGTCCCGGTGACATCCACCGCGATGCCGTAGTCCGGGTCCACGGTCCAGGCGGCAGTCTTGGCCCCCCGTGTGCCCACCTCCTCCTGGGTGGAGAACACGAAGTACAGGTCGTTTTCCGTCTCCTCCAGCCGCTCCATGGCCAGAAGAAGCACCAGGCAGGCGATCCGATCGTCCAGATAGGGGGAGATCACCCGGCCCGCCGCCTGACGGACGGGGGTATCGTATACGGCGGCGTCCCCCACCTGAACCAGCTTCTTTGCCTCCTCCCCGTCCGCCGCGCCGATGTCGACAAACAGGTCGCTCACCTTCAGCTTGTCCAGCTCCGTGCCGTCCTTGGCGCAGAGCAGGCCGCAGGTCCCATTTCGGAAACGCACCGGGGTATACACCACCTCTTTGGCACTCACACCGCCCAGCGCTCCCACCCGGACAAAGCCCTTTTCGTCGATGTGGGTGGCTACCAGTCCGATGGAGTCCATGTGGGCGGAGAACATCACCCTGGGGCCGCTCCCCCTCTTATGACAGATGAGGTTGCCCAAAACGTCCCGGGAAATCTCGTCCACATAAGGCCTTGCCAGCTCCTCAATGACCTGAGAGACCTCGTTTTCACAGCCGGAAGGCCCAAACGCGCCCACCAGCCGGGTCAAAACCTGTATCATTTCCATATAAAAACCTCCTGTCAGCGCTCCGCCAGGGCCTGAATAAACAGCCTGGCCAGGGCAAGCATCTGTTTCGTGTCAGAAATAGCGCACACACTGCTGGGGGCGTGGAGATAGCGCACCGCCGCCGAGATCCCGGCCACCCGCACCCCCGCTTTGGTGCGCTGGATCGTCCGGGCGTCGGTGCCGCCGGACACATAGTGCTTCATCTGCCAGGGCAAGCCGTTTTTCTCCGCCAGCTCCCGCAGCAGCTCGAACAGCTCCCGGTCGTAGATGGTCCCGCCGTCCATCCAGGACAGGACGGGCCCCCTCCCCGGCCAGCACACCTGCCGGTCCGGCTCCAGGCCGGGGACGTCGGCGGCGGTGGTGCCCTCCAGCACCAGGGCGATCTCCGGCGTGATGGAAAAGGCCGCCCCAAAGGCCCCCCGTGTGCCCACCTCCTCCTGGACCGTGAACACAAAGGTGCAGTCCATAGGCAGGTCCTCCTCCAGCAGCTTCACCAACGCGGCGCAACCCACCCGGTCGTCGATGGCCTTGGCCTTCAGCATCCTATCGCCAAACTCCACCACGTCTCCGGCAAAGGTGCAGATGTCCCCCAGCTCCACTTGAGCCAGAGCCTCTTCCCTGTCCTTGGCGCCAATGTCGATATAGAGATCGGTGAGCTTTGGCACCTTTTTCCGCTCCTCAGCGGTGGTCAAGTGGATGGCCTTCAGGCCAATGACGCCGGGGAGGGCCTTCTCCCCCACCACAACCCGCTTGCCCAGCAGGATACGGCGGTCGATGCCGCCCACGCATCCGAATTTCAGATATCCCTCATCGGTGACCGACTTAACGATCAGCCCCACCTCGTCCATGTGGGCACACAGCATCAGCTTGTTCCCCGCGGCCTTCGCTCCCCGCTTGAACACGATCAGGTTTCCCAGGGTGTCCGTGCGGAAACTATCGGCGTAGGGCTCCACCCGCCGCCGGATATAGTCCCGGACCTGGTCCTCGTGGGAGGAGACGCCGGACAGGGCGCATAGCGTTTTCAATGTCTCAATCATTGTGCCGCCTCCTCTCCCAGCCCTTGCGCAAAGGCGGCCAGCAGCCGGGCGGTATCCTCAATATCGCTCAGCTCCACCGCCTCCACTGGGGTGTGCATATATTTCAGGGGCACTGACACGAGGGCGGTGGCCACCCCCTCGTTGGCAACCTGCATATCCCAGCCGTTGGTGCCGCTGTTCCCCTCCATGACCTCTTTCTGCACGGCCATGTCCAGCCCCGCCGCTTTGTCCAGCAGCCGCTTCACCATCCAGCGGGTACAGTTGGGCCCGATGCCCACCGCCGGCCCGCCGCCCATGACAAGAGCCTCTTCCTTAGAGCAGTCCGGCGTTCTGCCGAAGGTGACGTCCACCGCCACGCAATAGTCCGGCGCCAGCGCCTGGGCTCCCACCTGGGCCCCCACGCCGCCAGTCTCCTCGCACACGCTGCCCAAAATATACAGGTCTACATCCAGCGCCGTCTCTTTCAGCAACTCCGCCGCCCGCAGCAGCGCGGCAAAGCAGGCCCGGTCGTCCAGCGATTTGGCGCATACCTGCCGCTCCCCCAGACGAGTGAGCTCCGCCCGGTACACCATGGGCGTGCCAATGGGAATCAGCCGCTCCGCCTTCTCCTGGGGCAGACCCGCATCGATGAACAGGTCCTTCACTTCTGGGGCTTTCTCCCGATCCTCCGCCGACAGCACATGGGGGGGCAGGCAGGCCACCACCCCCAGCATGGGCGGATCGGTGAGGATGCTCACCTCCCGGTCCGGCAGCATCCGTGCGTCCACACCGGCGGCTTTGAAACGCAGAAAACCGTCTTTGTGCCCGGTAACCATCAGGCTGACCTCGTCCAGGTGGGCGTCCAGCAGCAGCCTTTTCACCCCCGGCTTCCCACAGCGGCGCACGCCGATGAGGCTGCCCAGCCGGTCGGTCCAGACCTCATCCACCAGCGGCTCCAGCAGCTCCCTGGCCGCCAGCACGGCGGGGCCCTCAAAGCCGGAGGGTCCGCCCGCGGCACACAGCCGCTCCAATATCTGTTCTATCTCCACTTCCGTTTTGCTCCTTTCCCGCTCATTACAAAGCGTTCACCAAATCCTTGAATACATTTCCCCGCTCCTCGAAATTCTTAAAGCGGTCAAAGGAGGCGCTGGCCGGGGAGAGAATGACCACATCCCCCGGACGGGCCAGCCCACGAGCCCGGTTCACCGCTTCCCGGAGATCGGCGCAGTCACATATGACAGGCTCCCCCTCCTGGTACCCCGGAGCGGCCAGAGCGGCCGCCTTGATTTTTTCCGCTGTGTCACCCGTCAGCAGGAGGGCCTTGACGTGCTCCACAAGCTCCGGCCCCAAGGTGTCATAGGGGATGTGCTTGTCGTACCCCCCGGCGATGAGGATCACCTTTTGAGTAAAGGAGCGCAAACCCGCCATGGTCCGGCTTGGGCTGGAGGCAATGGAGTCGTTGTAATAACGCACCCCGTCCAGCTCCCTCACCAGCTCGATGCGGTGGGGCACCCCCCCGAAGGTGCGGGCGAAATTTCGGACCACCTCGTCAGGCACCAGGCCGTCCACCGCCGCGATTGCGGCCATGTAGTTCTCCAGGTTGTGGAGGCCGGGCAGAAGGATGTCGTCGGTGGTCAGCACCGGCCGCCCGTGGCACACCACCGTCTTGTCCCGCAGGCACACTCCGCCCTCCAGCGGTTTCTTCCGGCTGAACAGCGTGACGTTTCCCCTGGCCTGGGCGGCAAAGCCCGCAGTGATTTCGTTGTCGGCGTTGAGCACCAGCCGGTCGCTGGAGTCCTGGTAGGCAAAGATGTTCCGTTTTGCGTTCACATACTCGTCCATATCCTTGTGTATGTCCAGGTGGTTGGGGGCCAGATTGGTGACCACCGCGATGCTGGGACTCTGTCCAACGGTCATCAGCTGGAAGGAGGACAGCTCCAGCACCACGATGTCGTCGGGGCGGATGTCGTCCACCTGACACAGCAGGGGATGGCCGATGTTTCCCCCCACAAAGGTGCGGTAGCCCGCCGCCTTCAGCAGCCCCGCGATGATGGTGGTTGTGGTGGTCTTTCCGTCGGAGCCGGTCACCGCGATGATCCGGCAGGGACACAGGTCCAAAAACACCTCCATCTCCGAGGTGAGCTCCGCCCCCGCGTCCACCGCTCTTTTTAGCTGGGGGACATTGGGCATCAGTCCCGGTGTGCGGAAGATCACGTCGGCCCCATCCAGGTGGTCCAGATAGTCCGGGCCCAACGCCGCCGTCAGGCCCCGGCGCTCCAAGGACTCGATGAGTCCGTCGAAGTCCTCCCGCTGGCGTTTGTCGCACACCAGCACCTTCACCCCTGCGTCCAGCATGCCCTCCACCAGCGGCCGGTTGGATACGCCCAAGCCGATTACCGCCACCTTTTTTCCTTTTAACGAGCAGAAATATCCTTTTAACGCTGAATCCATTGATATTCAAACCTCCAAATCATCGGTTTTGAACGCTGGTCTCTCAATGGCAGATTTCGCATACCCAGGTATTATACCCCATTCAATTTCATTTGACAATCACCTAAAGATGAAGTACAATCAAAACCGCAAGTGCGCTGGACAGCCGCGCGGCCAGGCCGAAAGGCCGTCCGTGAGGAAAGTCCGGGCTCCACAGGGCGAGGATAACGGGTAACACCCGCCGGGGGCGACCCTAGGAAAAGTGCAACAGAAATAGACCGCTGGGAGGTATCACCTGCCAGTAAGGGTGGAAAGGCGAGGTAAAAGCTCACCCAATGGCGTGTCAAGCGCCCATTGCTGTAAACTCTATCCGGAGCAACGCCGTGGGAACACATAAGGCCGGCCCGGCCGTGTTCAGGAGGCGGCTGGAGCGTACCGGCAACGGTGCGCCTAGATAGATGGCTGTCTTAAATGACAGAACCCGGCTTACAGGCACACTTGCGGAACGCGGGGCTCCGAGAGGGGGCCCCGCGTTTCCCTTGTCCATCTTACCCTAGCCTAGACCGCTTGAGGCGGTAATTTCTCTCTTTTTGTCCGTTGCGCTCCAGCTTTTTATACTATATAATGTATGAAAGCGTTTTATACAACACAGGTAGGAGGGATACCCCCTTGCGGCTCTTGATTCAAGGCGGACGGGTCATTGACCCTGCCAACAGTATTGACGAATGCCTGGATATTTTGCTGGAAAACGGAAAAATTGCATGGCTGGGCAAAAATCTGCCCACAGAGGGCGCCCAGGTACTGGACGCCGGCGGGCTGGTCGCGGCCCCCGGTCTGGTGGACATGCACGTCCACCTGCGGGAGCCGGGCTTCGAGGCCAAGGAGACGGTGTCCACCGGCTGCGCCGCCGCGGCCAGGGGCGGCGTAACCACCCTGGTGGCCATGCCCAACACCCGGCCCGCCACGGACTGTTCCGACATTGTGAAATTGGTGCGGGCCAAGGCCGCCCCCACCGGGGTGAACGTCCTCCCCGCCGGGGCGGTGACCCTGGGGCAGAAAGGCGAGGCTCTCACCGACTTCGCCGCACTGAAAGAGGCGGGCGTCCCCGCCCTCACCGACGACGGGGTACCCATTCAAAACATGGCCCTGCTCCGCCGGGCCATGCTTGCGGCCAAGGCGCTGGATCTGCCTCTGCTGGACCACTGCGAGGATAAGGACATGGTGCGCAATTACGCCGTCAACGAGGGGACCGTCTCCCAGGAGCTGGGCCTCCCCGGCCGCCCCGCCGTGGCGGAGGAGCTCCAGATCATGCGGGACGTGATGCTGGCGGAGGACACCGGGGCCCATGTCCACATCTGCCACATCTCCACCGCCAAAGGGGTGGACATCGTGAGACAGGCAAAAGCCCGGGGCGTCCGGGTCACCTGTGAGACCTGCCCCCAGTATTTCACCCTCACCGAGGAGGAGGTGCTCCGCCAGGGGACCATGGCACGGGTCAATCCCCCCCTGCGCACCCAGGCGGACGTGGAGGGCATCCGGGCGGGCCTCATGGACGGTACCATCGACGCCATCGTCACCGACCACGCCCCACACACCGCCGAAGAGAAATCCAACCCCCTCCCCGACGCCCCCAGCGGCATGGTGGGGCTGGAGACCTCCCTGGCCCTGGCCCTCACCGGGCTGTACCACACGGGGCTGCTGCCCCTGAACCGGGTGCTGGCGCTGATGTCCACCTCCCCCGCCGCCCTGCTGGGACTGGACAAGGGGACCCTGGATGTGGGCCGGGACGCCGACCTGATCCTTTTTGACCCGGACCAGGAATGGGTCATCGACAAAGATCAATTCGTCTCCAAAGGCCGCAACACCCCCTTCCACGGGAGGACCGTGCGGGGGAAGGTCAAATATACCGTTTCCCGGGGAAATATCATCTTTCAGGAGGGCTGAATCATGTCATTCGACGTATTGCAGGACAAGATCAAGGCAAAAAAGAACCCCACCGTGGCCGGGCTGGACGCCCGGGTGGAGTACGTTCCCCCGTTCATCCTCAAAAAACACATGGACCGGCACGGGGAGACCCTGGAGGCCGCCGCACAGGCCGTGCTGGAATTCGACAAGGGCCTCATCGACGCCATGGCGGACGTAGTGCCCGCCGTTAAGCCCCAGTCCGCCTACTTTGAGATGCTGGGCTGGCGGGGCATGCGGGTCCTGGAGGAGATTATCGCCTACGCCCAGGACAAGAGCCTGTTCGTTATCGCCGACGTGAAGCGGGGCGACATCGGCACCACTGCCGCCGCCTACAGCGAGGCGTGGCTGGGCACCACTCAGGTGGGCGGAACTGCCTGCTCCGTGTTTGACGCCGACTGCGTCACCCTCAACGGCTACATGGGGTCAGACGCCATCAAGCCCTTCCTCAAGGACTGCGCCCAGTGGAACAAATGCGCCTTTGTGCTGGCTAAGACCTCCAACCCCTCCTCGGTGGAGCTCCAGGACATCGTGGCCGGAGACCGGCTGGTGTACACCGTCATGGGCGACCTGATCCAGCGCTGGAGCCAGGGCACCGAGGGCAAGTACCACTACCAGGCCTTAGGGGCGGTGGTGGGAGCCACCCACCCCTCCGTCCTCAAGGAGCTGCGCTACCGCCTGGACAAGACCTTTTTCCTGGTCCCCGGCTACGGAGCCCAGGGGGGCACCGCCGCCGATGTGCGCTTCGCCTTCGACGAGCTGGGCCGGGGAGCCATTGTCAACGCCTCCCGTTCCATCATGTGCGCCTGGCAGAAGACCGGCAAAGACGGCGCGGACTACCAGGAGGCTGCCCGGGCTGCCGCCGAACAGATGCGGGACGAGATCAAGCAGTATGTGACGATTTTGTAGGGCCTTCTTTTTCTTTTCTTGAAAGAAAAGAAAAAGAAGCAAAAAGAAAAGAACTTTAAACTTTTTTGGGAGGATAAAATGCCTATTCAACAGATCTGCACCGTGGCTGGGATATCCAAGCTCAATGACTATGCCTGGCATATGGTGCTGGAGGCGGGCCGGATGGCCGGAAAAATCAGGCCCGGTCAATTTCTCCACATCAAATGCGGACACAGCCGTCTGCTCCGCCGTCCCATTTCCATCTGCGAATGGAGCGAAGATGAGCCCGATGATCTGGTGAGCATCGTCTTTGAGGTCCGGGGAGACGGCACCCAATGGCTTTCCCGGCGAAAGGCAGGGGACAGGCTGGACGTGCTGGGGCCCCTGGGCAACGGCTTCGATATGCGGCCCGAGGGGCGCTATCTCCTGGTGGGGGGCGGGATCGGTGTGCCCCCCATTGTAGGATGCCGCCACAGCCGGGAGGACGTAGCAGTAGTGGGTTTCCGCTCCATAGACCGGGTAATGCCCACCCTCATTGACAAACTGGAGGACACTTGCGCCTCAGTTTATCTGTGCACCGATGACGGTACCTTGGGCCGCCACGGTTTTGTGGAGGTCCCAATGCGGGACATCCTTGCAAAAGATAAAGGCTTTACATCTATTTTGGCCTGCGGCCCCAGGCCCATGCTAAAGAGCGTGGCCAATGCTGCGGCGGAGTTCGGCGTCCCCTGCCAGGTGTCTATGGAGGAGCGGATGGCCTGCGGTGTGGGGGCCTGCCTGGGCTGCGCCATTCAGATGAAGGACAGAACCATGAAGCACGTGTGCAAGGATGGCCCTGTTTTCAACGCCGAGGAGGTGGATTGGGATGTCTGAGAAGAACACGCCTTATCCCGAGACGGAGAGCGTCATTGCTGGCTCCTCCACGCAGAGCGTCTTATTTTCAGACCGCTCTGTGGACATGGGTGTGGAGTTGGCGGGAGTTTCCTTGAAAAACCCGGTAGTCGTGGCCTCCGGCACTTTCGGCTTTGGCCGAGAGTACGGCCAATTCTTTGATCTGTCTGAACTGGGTGCCATCTGCTGTAAAGGCTTAACGCTTCACCCAAGGGAGGGCAATCCCCCGCCCCGGATCGCCGAAACCCCCATGGGCATCCTCAACTCCGTGGGCCTGCAAAACCCCGGCGTGGACGCCTTCATCTCCGCCGAACTGCCCTTCCTGCGGCAATGCGACGTGAAGATCATCGCCAACATCTCCGGGAACACCCCAGAGGAGTACGGCGTGATGTGCGAAAAGCTGTCGGAGGCCGGAGTGGACATGATCGAGGTCAACATCTCCTGCCCCAACGTGAAAGCGGGAGGGCTGGCCTACGGCACCCGCCCCGAGCTGGCCGCTGAGGTGACGGCGGAGGCAAAAAAGCACGCCTCCGTTCCGGTGATGGTGAAGCTCTCCCCCAACGTCACCGACATCACGGAAATCGCCCGAGCCGCGGCGGGAGCGGGGGCGGACGCTCTGTCCCTCATCAACACTTTGCGGGGGATGCGCATTGACGTAAATACCCGCCGTCCCATTTTGAAGATGAACACCGGGGGGCTGTCCGGCCCCGCCGTTCTCCCCGTCGCCGTGCGAATGGTGTGGGAGGTGGCAAACTCCGTCAAACTCCCTATCCTGGGAATGGGCGGCGTGTCCACCGGCGAGGACGCCTCCCAGCTCATGCTGGCCGGGGCCTCCGCCGTGGCGGTGGGCACCGCCCTGTTCGCCGACCCTTACGCCCCTCTGAAGGTGCGGGACGGTCTGGCCGAAATCGCCGCCCGGCAGGACCTCCCCGCTGTCCGGGAGCTCACCGGCGGCGTGCGCCCCTGGTAAAGAAAGAAGGAATCTTCATGACCACCATCTATCTCATCCGCCACGGACAGGCGGAGGGCAATCTCTACCGCCGCTGTCACAGCTGGCACAACGGACTGCTCACCCTCAAGGGCCGAGAGCAGGTCAAGGCCCTGGAAAAGCGGTTTGCGGGCGTCCATTTTGACGCGGTGTACTCCAGCGACCTGTACCGGGCCATGGCCACCGCCGGGGCCGTCTACCGCCCCCGGGGACTCGCCCTGCGGGTGGACCCCAATCTGCGGGAGATCGGCGCGGGCGTCTGGGAGGACGTGCCCTGGGGACAACTCCTCCACGACGATCGGGACGGGCTCACCGCCTTTTTGACTTGTAACCCCAGCTGGCAGGTGGAGGGCAGTGAGACCTTCTCCGGCGTCCGCCGGCGGATGGACCGGGCTATCCGCCGCATCGCCGCCGCCCATCCGGGCCAGACGGTGGCCGTGACCTCCCACGGCTGCGCCATCAAGTGCGGGCTTTCCGTCTGGCTGGGGGTGGACGCGGGCCAGATGGACCAAATCCCTTTATCCAACAACACCGGCGTGGCCAAGCTGGAGGTGGAAGATGGCCAGGTGAAGGTTGTCTATTATAACGACGACAGCCATCTGGGCGCCTTGGCCTCCCTGCCCAAAGCCAGCAGCGCCTACGGCATCCCCGGCATGGAACGCAACGCCCTGCGCTTCCGGCCCCTGCTCCTGCCCCAGGAAGAGGAGACGTACTTAGCTGCCCGGCGGGACGGCTGGCAGGCCAGCCACGGCACCATGGATGGCTTTGACGGCGAAGGCTTCCTAGCCGTGGCCGAAAAAAACAGTGCGCAGAATGGAAACTGCCTCCTGCTGGCCCTGCTGGGTGACACCCCCGTGGGAGTGCTCCAGATGGACTGGGATCAGGACGCGGAGGACCAGGCCGGGCGGGTGCCCTTTTTCTACATGGCCCCGGAGTTCCGCTCCCAGGGGCTGGGGGTACAGCTGCTGGGCCAGGCGGTGTGCACCTACCGGGCCATGGGGCGGCAGGTCCTGCGCCTGCGGTGCGCCCCGGAAAATGAGCGGGCCAAAAAGTTTTACACCTCCCACGGCTTTTACAAGGTGGGCGAGGAGCCCGGCGGCATCGGCCATCTGGACACCATGGAAAAGTACATCGGGCTGGAGCTCTAAAGAATTCCGCATCGCGTTTCAATAAAACCGCAGGGCGGCTGGTGCTCCAGCCGCCCTGTTTGTTTAGCGCATTGCCCGGCCAACGTCGTTGGCCGCGTTGCCGATGGCGTCCCCCGCGCCCCGGACCACATTGCCGGCGCCCCGGGCCAGATCCCCCGCGGCGTCTCCAATATTGTCCATCACGTCGCCCCCGTCAGAGGGATGGCTTCCGCTGCCAGAGGCTCCATTCTGATCGTAGCCGCCGCCCACGTTGTCGCTGTAGTAGGCACCGTCATCTATACCGGCGCTGGCTCGGTCATTGTGGTCGGATGTCACGCTGTGGCTGGGGTAGTCGGACGCCCTGCTGTCCTTGTCCCGGCTGGCGGAACAGCCCGTCAGCGCCATGGCCATCAGACAGGCCAGAGACAGTGCAAAAAACTTCTGCTTCATCACTATATGCCTCCTGCTTTTTCTTCACGTTCCCCGTAACTCATTATGTGCCGGTGAAGCCGGTTCAAAGCAGGTATTTTTTTGAATTTAAAGTTTATTTGCCTGCCAAAGCAAAAGTCGATCCGGGATTTTTCGCCCACCCCTCGCCGTTTTGCCGCTTGACACACCCTCCTTTTTAAGATATACTGCTGTCAATCGGCCCGCACGAAGCGGGTAGCCGGGCGCTGAAGCGTCCCTTCCCACCGCAGATGTTTTATTCATTTTGAACAGTATGCTAAGAAGGCATACGGTCCTCTTCGAAGAGGGGCCGTGTGCTTTTTTCTTTGCTCGAGGCCCTTCACCTTCGACATTTTTAGGAGGAATTTATGAAAAAACGGCTCTTCTCTCTTCTGTCCGCCCTGACCCTAGTGCTGGCGCTGACGGCCTGCGGCGGCGCGCCCGCCGGGAACGCCCCCTCCACTCTGGTCTACGGCAGCGCCGACTATACCCGCATCAACCCCGCCATGGACGAGCACTGTGAGATCAACGCCCTGCTGTTCAACGGCCTCACCGCCCACGACGGCGAAAATCAAGTGGTCCCCGGCCTGGCGGAGCGCTGGGACTACGACGAAAGCGCCTATACCTACACCTTTTACCTCCGGGACGGCGTAAAGTGGCACGACGGTCAGCCTCTCACCTCAGCCGACGTGAAATTCACCATCGAGGCCATCATGGACCCGGAAAACGGCGCGGAAAACGCCCCCAACTACGAGGACGTGGAAGAGATCACCACCCCGGACGAACAGACGGTGGTCTTCCGGCTGGCGGGTCCCAACGCCGCCTTTTTGGAGTACATGACCATGGCGGTCCTTCCCCGCCATCTGCTGGAGGGCGAGGACATGCAGACCTCCGATTTTTTCCGCGCCCCGGTGGGCACCGGGCCCTACAAGCTGGAACGCTGGGACGTGGGCCAGGCCATCGTGCTGGTGAAAAATGAGGACTACTACCTGGGCTGTCCCAACATCGACCAGATCATTTTCAAAATCGTGGGGGACGACAACGCCCAGGCCGTCCAGCTGGAGTCCGGCGAGCTGGATCTGGCCCTGCTGGACCCCCGGAACGCGCAAAGCTTTTCGGATCGGGAGGGCTTCGCCTGTTACGATATGATGACCGCCGACTACCGGGGCATTCTGTTCAATTTTTGGAACGATTACTGGATTGAGAATCGAGACCTGATCCCCGCCGTCTGCTGCGCCATCGACCGACAGGCCATCATTGACTCGGTGCTGCTGGGCCAGGGCATGGCTGCCTACAGCCCCCTTCAGCGCAATATCTACAACAATGAGTATGTGGAGCGGTACAACTACGACCCCGCCCGGTCCAAAGAGATTTTAGAGTCCGCTGGGTGCGTAATGGGTCCCGATGGGTTCTACCAGCGCAGCGGCCAAGAGGTGGGCTTTGTCATCAGCGTGATGGCCGGGGAGCAGGACCGCATTGACATCGCCCAGGCCGCCGCCCAGCAGCTTCGGGAGGCTGGCATCCACTGTACGGTGGAGATTCCCGCCAAAATCGACTGGGGCGGACAGATGGCCGGGCTCATCGGCTGGGGCAGTCCCTTCGATGCGGACGACCACACATATAAGGTATTCGGCACTGGTAAGGGGGCCAACTACAGCGGCTACTCCAACGAAAGAGTGGACGAGTATCTGACGCTGGCCCGCCAGTCCTCCGATTCCAGCCTCCGCCGGGAGTATTATGCCCAATTCCAGGAGGAGCTGGCCGCCGATCCCCCCTACGCCTTTATCTGCTATATCGATGCCAACTATGTGGCGAAATCGTCGGTGAAGGGCATTGCCGCCGACACCGTCCTGGGACACCACGGCGTGGGCATTTTCTGGAACGTCCATAAGTGGACCATCGAATGAATGAGACAGCGCATGGGGGTGTACCATGTCGAACCTGCTGGAAGTCAAAAATTTATCCGTCAGCTTCTTCACTCCCGCCGGAGAGGTCCAGGCGGTGCGGGACGTGAGCTTTTCCCTCAAGGCCGGGGAGGTACTGGCCCTGGTGGGGGAGTCGGGCTGCGGCAAGAGCGTGCTGTGCAGGAGCATCATGAAGCTTCTCCCCCAGACAGCAAAAATCAAGTCGGGCTCCATCCTGGTCAACGGCGCCGACATCACCCATTACCGGGAGCGGGACATGCACAAGCTGCGGGGTAAGCTGTTCTCCATGGTGTTCCAGGACCCCATGACCAGCCTCAACCCTGCCATGTCCATCGGGGATCAGATCAGAGAGGCCGTCCAGGTTCACCGGCCCCGCCTGTCCAGAGAGGCTCTCCGGGCCAGGGTGCTGGAGCTGATGGCCCTTGTGGGCATCGACCACCCGAAGGAGCGGATGGGCCTCTATCCCCACCACTTCTCCGGCGGAATGCGCCAGCGGGCCGTGCTGGCCATCGCCCTGGCCGGGAACCCGGCCATCCTCTTCGCCGACGAGCCCACCACCGCCCTGGACGTGACCATACAGGCTCAGATTTTAGACCTGCTCCGGGACGTCCAGCGCAAGCTGGGGACAGCCACGGTATTCGTCACCCACGACCTGGGGGTGGTGGCCCGGGTGGCGGACCGGGTGGCGGTGATGTACGCCGGAAAAATCGTGGAGACCGGCACGGCGGAGGAGATTTTTTACGACCCCCGGCACCCCTACACCTGGGGGCTTCTGCGGGCTCTTCCCGCCCTGTCCAAGGGCCGGGACGCCCTACACGCCATCCCCGGCATGCCCCCTACCCTAATCAATCCCCCCAGGGGAGACGCTTTCGCCTGCCGGAACGAGTATGCTCTGGCCATCGACTACCAGGAAGAGCCCCCCATGTTCCAGGTGACGGACACCCATTATGCGGCCACCTGGCTGCTGGACCCCAGGGCCCCCGACATCACACCGCCGGTGGGAGGTGGAATTCATGCCGGGTGAGGTTTTATTGGACGTCCAGCACTTGACCCACCGCTATCCCCTCACCCGGACCACGTCCGTCAAGGCGCTGGATGGTCTGTCATTCCAAATCGTCCGTGGGGAGATCTACGGGCTGGTGGGGGAATCCGGCTCCGGCAAATCCACCGCCGCTCGGTGCGTGATGAACCTCTGCCGCCCGCGAACAGGCAGAATTTTGTACAAGGGGATCGACACCTGCGACCCCAAGGCCTTCCGGGCAAACCGTCGGATGCTGCAGGCCAGCCGCCAGCTGGTCTTTCAGGACTCCGCCTCCAGTCTGAACCCCCGCATGCGGGTATGTGACATCATCGCCGAGCCTATGAAGCTTCAGGGCATCACACCGCCCCGGGGGCCCCTTCGGGCGGAGGCGGAATTTCAGATGAAGTACGTGGGGCTGGACCCCAGCTATCTGGATAAATACCCGCCCGAGCTGTCCGGCGGGCAGCGGCAGCGGGTGGCCATCGCCCGGGCTCTAGCCATGGAGCCGGAGCTGCTGGTGGCGGACGAACCCATCGCGTCGCTGGACGTGTCCATCCAGGCCCAGATCGTCAACCTGTTCAAGCACCTGCAGGCAGAGCACGGCTTTTCTTTCCTGTTCATCGCCCACGACTTGGCCATGGTGGAGTTTTTGTGCGACCGGGTGGGGGTGATGTACCGGGGGCGGCTGGTGGAGGAGGCCCCCGCCGCGCAGCTCTTTGCCCACCCCCTCCATCCCTACACCCAGGCGCTGTTGTCGGCCATCCCCATCCCGGACCCCCACCGGGAACGGGCCCGCAAGCCGCTGGAATTTCATGGAGAAGACCTGCCGCCGGAAAGCGTGTGGATCGAGACATCTCCCCGGCACTTTGTCCTGAAGGACAGGAGGGAAATGTTATGAGCCTCTGGAATTTGGCCCTGGGCTGGGGAAAGCGGCTGCTCACCCTTCTGCTCAGCGTGTTTCTGCTGGTCACCGTCGTGTTCTATGTCTCCCGCTTGGCTCCCGGCGACCCGCTGGTCTCCTACTACGGCGACCGGGTGGAGCGGATGACCCCAGCCGAGCGGGCCTGGGCGGAAGACAGGCTGGGGCTCAACAACCCCATCACAGTGCAGTATATCCGCTGGCTGGGCCGGGCCCTCCATGGGGACTTCGGGATCTCCTACCAGTACAAAATGGATGCGTCCGAGGTCATCGCCAGCCGGATCGGAAACACGCTGATCCTGGGCGGCGCCGGATTTGTGCTCACCTTTTCTCTGTCCCTGCTGCTGGGGGTGCTGTGCGCCTGGTTTGAGGATGGGCCGCTGGACCGGGTTCTCTGCAAGCTGGGCACCGCCGCCAGCTGCGTCCCGGAGTTCTGGCTGTCCCTGGTGTTCATCCTGGTGTTTTCCGTCACCCTGCGCTGGCTGCCCAGCTCCGGGGCCTACTCCATCGGAGGCGGCGGTCTGGGCGACCGCCTGGCCCACCTGGTGCTCCCGGTGAGCGTTGTGGTGGCCGGGCACCTGTGGTATTACGCCTACATGGTCCGCAACCGGCTGTTGGAGGAGGTCCGGGCGGATTATGTCCTGCTGGCCAAGTCCAAGGGGCTGACCAAGGGCAGCGTCATGTTCCGCCACTGCCTGCGCAGCGCCATCCCCTCCTATCTGAGCCTCATGGCCATCTCTGTGCCCCACATTTTAGGGGGCACTTACATTGTGGAGATGGTGTTCTCCTACCCCGGCTTAGGGACGCTGTCCTATGAGAGCGCCCGGTATCAGGATTACAACCTGCTGATGCTGCTGTGCCTGCTGTCCGGCACGGTGGTCATGGTCAGCGGCATGGCCGCCCAGTTTATCAACCAGCGGCTGGACCCCCGGCTCAGCGCCCGGGACGCGGCGGAGGTGAGAGAGCCTTGAGCGGACCATTTGAGCGGGTAGGCATTCATTCCCTGCCGCCGGAGCCGGCGGCCAAACCCCAACGGCGGCGGGGTGTGCCGGTGTTGTCCACCGTCCTGCTGTCGGCCATTGTAGCAGGATGCCTGGCCTGCGGCCTGTTTGCGATGAAGGACCCCTCCTACATGGATTTGGAGCACTGCGCCGTTCCCCCCAGCAGTGCCTTCTGGTTTGGCACGGACACCATGGGCCGGGACATCTTCTCCATGATCTGGCACGGCGGGCGGCTGTCCCTATTCATCGGCGTGACGGCGGCGGCGGTGTCCACAGCGCTGGGCGTGGTGTTCGGCGCGGCCAGCGGCTGCGCCCCCGGCTGGCTGGACGCCGCCCTCATGCGGCTGACGGAGATCTGGCTCAGCGTACCCAGCCTCCTCCTCACCATCCTGCTCCAGGCAGCGCTGGGCCGGGCCACCCCCCTGTCCCTCTCCCTGGTCATCGGCGCTTCCGGCTGGACGGCCATTGCCAAGGTGGTACGCACCGAGGTGCGGCAGCTGCGAAACAGCGAGTATATTTTGGCGGCAAAAGCCATGGGCGGCGGTTTCTTTTACCTCCTCCGGCGGCATCTGGCCCCCAACTTCATCCCCTCCATCCTGTTCATGGTGGTGATGAACGTGCGGACCGCCATCGCGGCGGAGTCCACCCTCAGCTTCATGGGTCTGGGCCTGCCTCTGGAGACCGTCACCTGGGGCAGCATGCTGTCCCTGTCGGAAAAGGCCCTTTTGAGCGGCGCGTGGTGGATCATCCTCATCCCCGGCGGATTTTTGACGGTGACGCTGCTGAGCGTCACCAGCCTGGGCGATTATTTGCGTAAAAGCGCCAGCCGCCGGGAGCGCAACCTGTAAAAAATTCCCCTCCCGCCTTGCGCCGCGCTCCGGCGTCTGCTATGATAATACCTGCTGAATCAACCGCGCTGCAGCTTTGTTTAGTACCCATTATATAGACCGACAAAACCCGTCTTTTGGCGGGAGAATTGAGAGATTGCCATGGAACTGAAGGATTTTTTTGCGGAGCACCCCAAAGCAGCGCTGGCCTTTTCCGGCGGCGTGGACTCCGCTTACCTGTTGTACGCCGCGTCCCAATGGGGGGCCGGCCTGCGGCCCTACTTTGTGGACACCGCCTTTCAGCCCCGGTTTGAGCTGGCCGACGCCCGCCGCCTGTGCGGGGAGCTGGGCGTGACGCTCCAGGTCCTGCCCGTGGACATTTTGTCGGTTCCCTGTGTGGCCGCAAACCCGCCTGATCGGTGCTACCACTGCAAAAAGGCCATCTTTTCCGCCATTGCCGCCGCGGCAGAGCGGGACGGATACCCCCTCCTGCTGGACGGCACCAACGCCTCCGACCCGGAGGCGGACCGGCCCGGAATGCGGGCTCTCCGGGAGCTGGAAGTGCGCTCCCCCCTGCGGGAGTGCGGGATGACCAAAGACACCATCCGGCGGCTGTCCCGGGAGGCGGGGCTGTTCACCTGGGACAAGCCCGCCTATGCCTGCCTGGCCACCCGGATTCCCGCCGGAGAGGCCGTCACAGAAGAGGCTCTGGCACGAACCGAACAGGCGGAAGACTTTCTCCGCGCCCTGGGGCTGCACAATTTTCGGGTGCGCCTGTTGGGCGGCTGCGCCCGCATCCAGGTCCCGGCGGCCCAGCTTTCCCTGGCACTGGAGCGGCGGGATAAAATTATCTCAGAATTGAGGAAATCCTACAGCGGCGTACTGCTGGATTTGGAGGCGCGGCATGAATAACGAGGTAAAACGGATTTTAGAGGCCGTCCGGTCGGGCGAAATGCCGGTGGACGACGCCCTGCTGAAACTGAAGGCGGCCCCCTTTGAGGACATCGGCTACGCCAAGGTGGACCTCCACCGCAAGGTCCGCCAGGGGGCGGCGGAGGTGATCTACGGCGCGGGAAAGACCCCGGAGCAGATCGTGGGCATCCTGTCCGCCATGAAACGGGCCGGGCAGGACACGGCGCTCATCACCCGGCTGTCCCCGGAGTCCGCCGACGTGGTGGCCCAGACCCACCCCCTGGACTACCACTCAGACGCCCGGGTGGGCATCGTGGGAGACATCCCACCCGCCGACGGCCTGGGGACGGTGGTGGTGGCCACCGGCGGCACCAGCGACATCCCTGTGGCGGAGGAGGCCGCGCTGACCGCCCAAGTGCTGGGCAGCCGGGTCACCCGGCTGTACGACGTGGGGGTGGCGGGACTCCACCGCACCCTGGCTCACCTGGACGAAATCATGACGGCCAGCGTTATCATCGCCATCGCCGGGATGGAGGGGGCTCTGGCCAGCGTCATCGGCGGGCTGGCCGACTGCCCGGTGATCGCGGTGCCCACCAGCGTGGGTTACGGCGCGTCTTTCCAGGGGCTGTCCGCTCTGCTGTCCATGCTGAACTCCTGCGCCAGCGGGGTGTCGGTGGTCAACATCGACAACGGCTTCGGCGCGGGCTATCTGGCCAATATGATCAACCATATGGAGGCAAAACAATGAAAACCTTATATCTGGACCTGTCCATGGGGGCCGCCGGGGACATGCTGGCCGCCGCCCTGCTGGAGCTTCTGCCCGATCCGAACACCTTCGTGGCGGAGCTGAACGGCCTGGGCATACCCGGCGTCCGCTTTCAGCGAGAGCGGGCCGTAAAATGCGGCATCACAGGCACCCATCTGGCCGTGACGGTGGACGGAGAGGAGGAGCACAGCCATGACCACCATTTTTATGACCACGGGCATGAGCACCACCATGACCACGAGCCTCACGACCACGAGCACTACGACCATGAGCTCAGCCACCACCATCACTGCGGAATGCACGACATCGAGCACATTGTCCAGGACCACCTGGCTCTGCCAAACAAGGTCAAGGATGATGTCATGGCGGTTTACACCCTCATCGCCCAGGCGGAGAGCCGCGCCCACGGCGTGCCGGTGATGGATATCCACTTCCACGAGGTTGGGACCATGGACGCGGTGGCGGATATCACGGCGGTGTGCCTGCTGATGGACCGGCTGGCCCCGGATCGGGTGACGGCCTCCCCCGTCCACGTGGGCAGCGGACAGGTCCGCTGCGCCCACGGCATCCTGCCAGTGCCCGCCCCCGCCACCGCCCACATCCTCCGGGACGTGCCCATCTACGGCGGGCAGATCCAGGGAGAGCTGTGCACCCCCACCGGGGCCGCCCTGCTGAAGCACTTTGTCTCCCAATTTGGCCCCATGCCTCTCATGCGCACCCAGGCTGTGGGTTACGGCTGCGGAAAAAAGGACTTTGAGGCGGCCAACTGCGTCCGAGCCATGCTGGGTGAGGCCGGAGGCGGCGGGGACGAGGTGGCGGTCCTGTCCTGCAATCTAGATGACATGACCGCCGAGGCGGTGGGATTTGCCATGGAGCAGCTCTTTGGGGCCGGAGCTCTGGATGTGTACACCGTGCCCATCGGCATGAAAAAATCCCGTCCCGGCCTGCTCCTCCAGGCCATCTGCCGCACACAGGACCGTCAGGCTGTGGCTGAGGCCCTCTTCCGCCACACAACCACTCTTGGCGTCCGGGAGAGCGTCAGCCGCAGGTATGTGCTGGAGCGGTCCGTCCAGGCGCAGAACACCCCCTGGGGGCCTGTCCGCAAAAAGGAATCCAGCGGTTATGGCGTATCCCGGGTCAAATATGAGTATGAGGACCTGGCGCGGATCGCCAGGGAGCAGAAGATCAGCCTAGACGAAGCCAGACGGCTGGTGGAGGGCGGCTGACAGAGAAATGCCCATAAAAAAGCGTCCCGTGGGCCGGCAGACGGCCGCGGGGCGCTTTCTGTTTGTGAAAATTTCTTTACAGCTCTTTTCGGATCCGGCTCAGCGCATTTTTCTCCAACCGAGACACCTGGGCCTGGGATATGCCCACCTCGGCGGACACCTCCATCTGGGTCTTTCCCTGAAAAAAGCGCAGGGCCAAAATACGCCGCTCCCGCTCATCCAGTTTGCTGATGGCGTCCCCCAGAGCGATGTGCTCCAGCCACGCCTCGTCGGTGTTTTTTCGGTCCTTCACCTGATCCATCACGCACACCGTGTCCCCCCCGTCGGAGTACACCGGCTCAAACAGGGACACCGGGTCCACCACCGCGTCCAGCGCCATCACCACGTCCTCCCGGCGCAATTCCAGGATCTTGGCAATCTCGTCCACGGTGGGCTCCTTCTGGTGCTCCGCCATATATTTTTCCTTGGCCTGGAGCACCCGGTAGGCTGTGTCCCGCACCGACCGGGACACCCGGATGGCGCTGTTATCCCGCAGATAGCGGCGGATCTCCCCCACGATCATGGGTACGCCATAGGTGGAAAACCGCACGTCCATATCTATGTTGAAGTTGTCGATGGCCTTGATCAGCCCAATACAGCCCACCTGAAACAGGTCGTCCACGTTCTCTCCCCTGCCGGCGAACTTCTGAATGACGGACAGAACCAAGCGCAGGTTGCCGGAGATCAGCTCCTCCCTGGCCCCCATGTCCCCCGCTCTGGCCCGGCGCAGCAGCTCCAGGCTCTCCTCACTCTTCAGCACCTTCAGCTTGGCCGTATTAACCCCGCAGATTTCCACCTTGCCCTGCACCGCGAACACCTCACTCGGAATTGATTCAAAGTCAGTATTTCCGATGGGCGCTCATTCATACCGCGGCAGGGCGGGGTATATTTTTTATCGTCAGACCGCTTTCGATGGAATTTTTCCGCATGCTTTTTCTCAAGAGAAAAAGTATGCAAAAAGAGCTTGAAACCCTTACGCAAGCTTACTATTTTGGACAGACTTTTTTCGACCACCCTTCTCTCACATCATCCGTAAAATTTCCTTTTTGAGCCGGTCAATGATCCGCTTCTCCAGCCGGGAGATGTAGGACTGGCTGATGCCCAGCTGGTCGGCCACCTCCTTCTGGGTGCGCTCCCGCCTGCCGTCCAGCCCGAAACGCAGGGTGATGATGGTGCGCTCCCGCTCCGACAGCTTTGTGATGGCGGTGAACAGCAGATCCCGGTCCACATCGTCCTCCAGGGGCTTTTCAATGCTGTCCTCCTCGGTACCCAGCACATCGGACAGCAGCAGCTCATTGCCGTCCCAGTCGGTGTTCAGCGGCTCGTCCAGGGACACCTCCCCCCGGCGGTTGGCGTTTTTCCGCAGGTGCATCAAGATCTCATTCTCAATGCACCGGGAAGCGTAGGTAGCCAGCTTGATGTTTTTGGCCGGCTTGTAGGTCTCCACCGCCTTGATGAGCCCGATGGTGCCGATGGAGATCAGGTCCTCGATGCCCACCCCGGTATTCTCAAACCGCCGGGCGATGTACACCACCAGCCGCAGGTTGTGCTCAATGAGCCGGGACCGGGCCTCCTGGCGGTTCTCCTCCCCCTCCAGCGCGGCCAGCAGGCGGCCCTCCTCCTCCCGGGTCAGGGGGGCGGGCAGGGTGTCGCTGCCGCCGATATAGTGGAGGGAGCCCTGGAGCGGTATGCCAAGGCGTTCCAGCAGCCGGCACAGCCGGACATATGTATTGGTCAAGAGCATGTCAAATTCCTCCTATCAGCGCCTGATAGCCCCCGCCGTCATCCACGGCTGTGGGGGACAGCGCCACCAGCAGCCGGCCTAGGGGCCTTCCGTCCACCGTCACCTGCCGGGCCCGGACAGCCAGCAGCACCCCGTGCTCCACCCCCACCGCCCGGTAGGGGATCAGCCTGGCCTGGCGGGAGCCCGCGGCGTGACACCGCTCCACCGAGCCGATGGGGTCGGCGGGGTCCGCCCAGGGGGGCAAGGCCCCGGACAGCGCCGACCAGGCCACCACCACCACCGGGCGGTTGTCGGCGGGGTCGGTGAGGGTGTGGCCGGTGTCCCGAAGGGCAGTCAAATCCACCGTTTTTTCCTCCAAAACGATCTGCAGCTGGGCCAACCCTCCCCCGTGACGCCCCGCACGGCGGAAAAACAGCGAGAGCACAAAATAGCAGGCCACAAAGCACAGCAGCAGCAGACGAATATCTATGGGCGAGTAGAACACGCCGTGCTCCAGGGTCAGTGTGGCGCTGCCCAACAGCTCCAGCCCCAGCACCGCCCCAGCCAGGGCTGCGGAGGCGCCGAAAAAAATCACCGTCACCCGCAGGAGGCGGCGCTCCCCGCCGTAAGCGGTCAGGGTCATCAGCACCCCCGCCGCCAGCTTGCAGGGCCATCTGGCCAGCCACACCAGGCCAGGCAAAAAAATGAGGGCCGCATACAGCGCTCCCAGCGCCGCCCCCAAAGCGATGCGCCACCGAACAAGCACCGCCCCGGCGATCCGGCCCGCCGCCAGCAGCAGCAGATAATTGGCGGTCAAATTCAACAGAAACAGCAGGTCTATGTATACCACCGTCACAAGGCGGGCCTCCTCTCTCCCGGTCTGTCCCAAATTATAGCCCCCTCAGACATCAAAAAAAGCCGAAGCAAGTCCAATGGAAAATAAAAAAGCGGCCTGGCGGAACCCCCGCCAGGCCGCAGCATGTCCAATTTTTTACACCAGATCCTCCAGCGCGGCGGTCAGCGCCTCCATCTCCTGATCCGTACCCACACTGATGCGCAGCCAATCGCTGATCTCCGGCCTGTCCCACCAGCGCACCAGTACGCCCCGCTCCCGCAGGCCGTCCAGCAGCGCCCTTCCATCCCTCCCCGGATAGCTGACAAACAGAAAATTCGCCTGGGAAGGAAGCACCGTAAAGCCTTTTCCCTTTAGGATCTGTTCTGTCCGCCGGCGCGTGTCCATCACCTGGCGGCGGAGAGACTGGAAGTAATCCTCATCCCGAATGGCCGCCGCCGCCCCCGCCTGGGCCAGCCGGTCTACCGTGTAGGAGTTGATGGAGTCCCGCACACAGCGCAGGCCGTCAATGAGCCCGGGGGCTCCCATGGCCCAGCCCACCCGGAGCCCCGCCAGCGCCCGGGACTTGGAGGCGGTCTGCACCACCAGCAGATTGGGATAGCGGCTGATGAGCTCCACGGCGCTGTCCGCACCGAAGTCCACATAGGCCTCGTCCACAATGACCACCACGTCCGGGTTGGCCTCCAGCAGCTTTTCCACCGTATCCAGCCCCACCGCAATGCCGGTGGGGGCGTTGGGGTTTGCCAGCACCACCCCGCCGTTGTTTCCGCACAGCAGGTTTATGGGATCGGAAAAATCTGGATTCATGGGAACTTCCCGGCGGTTCAGCCCGAAAAAGTCGGTGTACACCGGGTAAAAGCTGTAGGTGATTCTGGGGAACACCACCTCCCGGTCCGAATCAAAAAACGCCTGAAAGGCAAAAGCCAGAATCTCGTCCGAGCCGTTGCCGCAGAACACCTGGCTGATATCCAGCCCCTCCCGCCGGGCGATGGCGGTCCGCAGGTCCAGGCACTCCGGGTCCGGGTAGAGCCGCAGGTCCTCTCCCGCCGCCTCCCGGATGGCATCTATCACCTTCGGCGAAGGCGGATAGGGGCACTCGTTGGTGTTCAGCTTGATAAACTTCCGCTCCCGCGGCTGCTCCCCGGGGGTATAGGGTACGACATTTTGAATGCGCTTGCTCCAGTATCGTTTCATGGGGTCTCCCCCTCCCGTCTCACCTTTTTGATGGACTTTTCCGCCTTGGCCCGGGGCGTCATCACCTCATGGCCGCAGCCCAGGCATTTCAGCTTGAAGTCCATCCCCACCCGCAGCACTTTCCACTCCTTACTGCCGCAGGGGTGGGTCTTTTTCAGCTCCAAAACATCGCCGACTTGGATATCCATGGGCATATTGTCCGTCCCCCTCAGAGATTTCCTTTGATTTTATCCCAGTACGCCTTGGCCGCCTGCTCCGTTTTGTTGGGACCGTACTGGTAGTACACGTGGTCCTTGATGGCGTCAGGCAGATACTGCTGCGCCACCCAGTGGCCGGGGTAGTTGTGGGGGTAGAGATAGCCCTGCTCCCGCTCAAAGCCCGCGCCGTCGGCGTGGACGTTTTGCAGATGCCGGGGATAGTCCCCCGTCCGCCCCGCCCGAACGTCGGCCAAGGCGGCGTCGATGGCCATGCACACGCTGTTGGACTTGGGCGCGGTAGCCAGCAGAATCACCGCCTGGGCCAAAGGCAGACGGGCCTCGGGCAGGCCAAGCTGGAGAGCGCTGTCTACGCAGGATTTCACAATGGACGCCGCCTGGGGATAGGCCATGCCCACGTCCTCGCTAGCCGAGCACAGGATCCGCCGGATGGCGGTGAGCATATCCCCCGCCTCCAGCAGGCGAGCCAGATAATGGAGGGCCCCGTTCGGGTCAGACCCCCGCATGGACTTCATCAGCGCCGAGGCGATGTCAAAGTGGTCGTCCCCATCCCGGTCGTACCGCATGGCGGACCGCTGGGCTACCAGTTTGGCGTCCTCCAGGGTAATGGTGAGCACACCGTCTTTGATGCGGCTGGCGGTCATCAGCAGTTCCACCGCGTTGAGGGCTTTGCGCACGTCTCCCCCGCAGGAGGCGGCCAGGTGCTCCCGCACCCCGTCCTCACACACAGCCTTCACCCCAAGCTCCTGGGCCTGGAGCGCGATGCCCCGGTCCACGGCGGGAAGAAGGTCGCCCGCCGTCAGCATTTTGAACTCAAACACGGTAGACCGGGACAAAATAGCATTAAAAATGGTAAAGTAAGGATTCTCCGTGGTGGAGGCGACCAGCGTGATTTTTCCATTTTCAATAAACTCCAGCAGGGACTGCTGCTGCTTTTTGTTGAAGTATTGGATCTCGTCCAGGTAGAGCAAAACGCCGTTGGGGGCCAGCAGCGTGCCCACCTGATCCATCACCTCCCGGATGTCCGTCAAGGAGGCGGTGGTGGCGTTGAGCCGCCGCAGGGTGCGGCCGGAACGCTGGGCGATGATGTTTGCCACGGTGGTCTTGCCCGTGCCGGAGGGCCCGTAAAACACCATGTTGGGGATCTTCCCGCTGTCAATCACCCGGCGGAGCAGGCCGTCTTGGCCTAAAATGTGGCTCTGACCCAGCACCTCATCCAGGCACTGTGGACGGATGCGGTCCGCCAGCGGTTGATACATACGCCCTCCCCCCTTTCTTTGCAGGTGCTATTGTACCACATTATACAGGCGTTCGCAAGATAGCTGTTGTCTTTCGACATTTCCCGTGACACCAGACGGAGCTTCCGCATAAGCTGGATTGACAGCTCAGCTGTCGCACTTTGATCAAAGGAGGGATTCCAATGAATCCTGATACCGGAACCAATCCCCGCCCCTGCGGAGATGCCTGCGGCACCATGCCCGCCTGCGCCCCTCTGGCGGTGCCATATGTGCCCTTCCAGCAGCAGGGCAGTAAAAAATACAACCAGGCCGACGCCCTGGCCAACGGGACCGTCTTCCCCGGCCTGAACCTGCCCTTCCATATGAAGGCGGAGGCCGCCGACCTGCCGGACAGCCACTCCACCCAGCTCCAGGCTCTGTTGTTTGTAGTCACTGAGCTGGGGATGTACCTGGACACCCACCGGGACGACGCGGAGGCGTTCCAGCTCTTCAAGCAGTACACCACCATGGCCCGGGAGGCCAAGCAGCGCTATGAGGAGATGCACGGCCCCCTCACCCAGATGGGCGCTGGGCAGGACGCCGCCTACCGCTGGCTGGACGACCCCTGGCCCTGGGAATTTAAGAAAGAGGGGGATTGACCATGTTTGTCTATGAGAAAAAGCTACAGTACCCCGTCCGTATTAAGAACTCCAACCCCAAATTGGCCTCTGTTATTATTTCTCAGTATGGTGGTCCATATTGTAATAAACTATAATTCTTGCCGGTAGCTACTATTATTAGTGGGAGTTCCGTCACCATCTGCAAATATCCAGACGCATAAAGCGCTCCCAGCCGATCCAAGGTGGTAAACACCCTACAATAGGTCTCAGGAGGATCTGGTTGTCAATCCCTGCTCTTCGTGGCACAAAAATAGAGCGATGTCAGTGACACCGCTCCGCAAAAGTAGGCGAACTACTTTTTCTATGTACTTGTATTATAAGCGACTGGGAACCAATTGTCAATGACTGGGTTGGTGTTTGGTCAATCCAGCTTCCCCGCCGATCCAGCGTGGTCAGCCCTTACTCCGCAGGGCCATGATGGCGGCCTCTTCGCGGGTCACAAAGTCGTGGGGCCGTTTCCCGTCGGTGATCCCGGCGGCCACTGCGGCGGCCAGTTCCTTTTCTGCCCAGCACTTTTCGTGATCCGGGCTCAGTTCCCTGCGATAACGGTCCATGTACTCCTTCCACTGCTCGTAAGACATTTCGGTTCCCTCCTCGATTTTATTCTCCTGAGCGGCGTAATCCACCCAGGGCAGTTTGCCGTGCTTGGTCCACGTCCGGCTCCCGGCGGTCCCGGAGATCAGCTTGGCGGAGACGTTGGCCAGCGTGGACCGCTGCACCCCGCCCGTCCACTTGGGCGTGGCCTCCACCACCACGCCGCCGCCCACGTACA
>ERZ808041.339-NODE-339-length-40392-cov-13.068461_pt1 | contig 40392 bp, 35 predicted proteins | sample MGYA00380192_ERZ808041 | MGnify/ENA primary metagenome ERZ808041 (study PRJEB31490, sample SAMN06133412) | mouse gut metagenome | isolation source: Z1_1 | host: mice | place: China: Chengdu | collected 2015-05 ...
TGAACCGCCGTATGCCGAACGGCATGTACGGTGGTGTGAGAGGGGAGAGAAAATCTCCCCTACTCAATTGCGCAGGGATGCGTAAGGAATTTAGCAGCTTTGCTGCACGCACCCCGCGCGGCGAGTAGGGAGAAAATCGTTTGATTGGAGAAGAAAATGGAGGATTTATTACAGGTAGGGGCCATCACGCAGCCGCATGGTGTTCATGGGGAGGTAAAGGTATTCCCGACAACAAGTGATGCAAAGCGTTTTAAGAAATTGAAAGAAGTCATCTTGGACACTGGAAAAGAGCAGATAACCCTTGAAATAGAAAATGTTAAGTTTTTTAAACAATTCGTGATTTTAAAATTTAAAGGTTTTGACAATATTAATGACATTCAAAAATATAAGGGAAAGCCCCTTCTAGTGACAAGAGAGAATGCAGTAAAACTTGGACAGGATGAGTATTTCATTGCGGATTTAATTGATATGGCTGTGTATGATGAGCAAGATCAGTATCTTGGCATTCTGACAAATGTGATTGAGACAGGTGCAAATGATGTGTATGAAGTCAAATTTGAAGACGGTCGGGAAGTATTGTTTCCAGCTATTAAACAGTGTATTCTTGACGTGGATATGGAAGGCAGAAAAATGAAAGTACACATTATGGATGGACTTTTAGATTAGGAGAAATTTATGCATTTTCATATTATGACACTGTTCCCAGAGATGGTGCTTGAGGGACTGCGTACCAGCATTATAGGACGGGCGGAGGAAAAAGGGTGCATCTCTATAGAGGCGGTAAATATACGAGACTATACATTGGATAAGCATAAAAAAGTAGACGATTACACATATGGCGGCGGCGCGGGTATGTTGATGCAGGCACAACCTGTCTATGATTGCTGGAAGGCATTGAATGATATGATTATGCAGCGAAGAAGTATAGCGCAAGAGAAATTATCTGAAAATGTATCAAAGACAAGAGTAATTTATGTGACGCCGCAGGGAGAGGTTTTTCATCAAAAAAAAGCAGCAGAGTTATCCAAAGAGGAGGACTTAATTTTTTTGTGTGGACATTATGAGGGTATTGACGAGCGTGTTTTGGAAGAGATTGTGACGGATTATATATCGATTGGCGATTATGTGCTTACAGGAGGAGAACTGCCAGCGATGGTTATAATCGATGCAGTGTCAAGGCTTGTGCCAGGAGTTTTGAATAATGGAGAATCTGCGCAGACAGAGTCTCATACAAATGGTCTTTTGGAATATCCACAGTATTCCAGACCCGAAATCTGGCACGAGAAAAAAGTGCCAGACGTTCTTTTAAGCGGACATCATGCCAATATTGAAAAATGGCGTTTGGAACAGTCTATGAAAAGAACAAAGGAGCGACGGCCGGAATTATACGCGGCATATTTGGAAGCGAATCCCCTCCAGCCCGAAAAAAAAAGGCGAAAGTAGAAAAATCTACTTGCATTTAAGCCGGATTTATGGTAAATTACTACTGTTGCGAATAACGAGATGGTCCTCTGGTACAAGTTATATAACGAACAGTTACAATAATATAGAAGTATTAAGAACGTCGAAAAAATAAGGAGGCAAAGCAAATGAACGAAATTATCAGAGAAATTGAAAAAGAACAGTTAAAGGAAAATGTTGACAATTTTAAAGTTGGTGATACTGTGCGTGTACATGGTAAAATCAAAGAGGGCAACCGTGAGAGAATCCAGATTTTTGAGGGTACTGTATTAAAGATTCAGGGTGGCAGCAATAGAAAAACTTTTACAGTCAGAAAGATTTCTAATGGTGTCGGTGTGGAGAAGACATGGCCAATGCATTCTCCGAATGTCGAGAAGGTTGAGCTTGTGAGAGCTGGTAAAGTTAGACGTGCTAAGTTGTACTATTTAAGAGATCGTGTTGGTAAGAAAGCTAAGGTAAAAGAACTGATGAAATAATTGGTTTGTGTGGCGGAGTTTGGTGACAGGCTCCGCTTTTGCAGTTATTGTGAAAGTGAAAGTTACTTTCATAGCAAGAACCACAGGATGTTCATTTCCTTAGAAAGGAAAATTTGATGGGATATATAGAAGAAACAAACGAGTTAAAACTTGATTTTCAGAAAATCACAAAGATGACAGGGCAGGAAGTCATTCCTGTTGCAATTCAAAATGTGGATACCAAGGAAGTGATTCTTGTGGCATATACAAACGAACAGGCAATGCTAGAATCCATTCGACTGCGCAGGTTAGTGTTGTGGAGCACCTCAAGAAATGAACTGTGGTATAAAGGAAAGACATCAGGGAATGAGTTTGAGTTAACAGAGATTTTGGTCAATTGTGAGCAAAATTCACTAGTGTATAAAGTAAGACCGCTAAAAGGAAACATTTGTCATACTTCTTATCAGGGAGTAGCAAACAATTGTTTTTATAGAAGAATTGATATGGAAAGTATGCGTCTTGTAAATCTAAATGAAGGAAAATAAATTACGCATGTACTTCCCCGATTATGTCGGGGAAGCAGCGTCTTTGTGATATAATATTTTCAAAATGATTGGCGTTGATATAGATGATACAATGATTAAAAAGATTACAGATGTAAAGTACACAGGAGTTAGCAGACCTGCTGTCAATCCTTTTTGTGCCACAATCAGAGCAACTTCTCCGCGCGTCATCATTCCAACACCGATTTTCAGAGAATCAATTCCGTTAAATTTACACAGGCGAGCTGTTATTCCGCAGCCTATAACTTTCGAGATTAACCCCACAACGACAAATGCGATAGAAAATATTAGGATACTCGTATTTACACTTTCTACATTGGTTTTTAGACCAATACTTGCAAAAAAGACAGGACCGAACAACATATAGGAATTTATGTCCATTTTTTCTGCAATGTACTTAGAATCGCGAATAGAGCAGAGAATAATTCCAGCCACATAAGCTCCTGTAATGTCTGCAATACCAAAATATCTTTCTGCGATGTATGCCATAGCAAGGCAGAGCGCCAGCCCCAAAATTGGAATGCGTCTTGTATGTGGGTATTTGTTATCGATATATTGAAAAAGTTTATAGAAAATAAATCCAATCACGATAGCAAATACAAAAAATAGCACAGTGTTGACCAGAACTGTTATCGGTTTGGAATCTGGACTTTTAAAACCTATCACAAAGGTTAGCACAATGATACCAATAATATCGTCAATAATTGCGGCGCTTAATATGGTGGTGCCGACTCGTCCTTTTAATTTTCCCATCTCCTTTAACGACTCTACAGTGATACTCACAGAAGTTGCGGTTAGTATCGTACCTACAAAAACTGCCTTGTAAAATTCTTCAGAACCCCAAGGTGCAAAACCATAAAATGCCATATAGAGCAGCGCGCCGCATATTAATGGAATGAATACACCAGTACAGGCAATCAGCGCGGCAATTGGTCCTGTTTTCATCAAATCTTTTAGGTTCGTTTCAAGACCAGCAGAGAACATTAACAACACTACACCAATTTCGGCAAGCTGTATGAGAAAATCTGATTGCTCCACCCAGCCTAACAAGCTTGGTCCAATTAATAGTCCTGCAATGATTTCTCCTACTACCTGTGGTGCTTTACATTTCCTGGCCGCAATTCCGCATACTTTTGCGGCGACGATAATAATAGCCAGATTTTTAAACATGAAATACGATTCCATTTAAAATTCCCCCTCTTTCGTAGTTTTCATCGTATTTTTTTTATCGTCTACATTATAGCTTTTTGCAAATATAAAATCAATATAAATCTTTTGTTTACTGTTTACACTGTCGATAAAAAGCATGTCAAATAATCGAATAGGACATGAACGGTAACGATATTTGAACACACAAAAAACGTATAGAATAAAATCTATACGTTTTTTGTGTGTAAAACTGATATTATGCAATCAAACATATTCTATGCTATAACCCATAATCATAAAATACTTTGCCAAAGTATGAAAGAAGGACTTTATAATCGCATATGTCTATAATTCTAACTGCAAAGCTAATTTTTATGAGTTTTAGCCTCTAACATATATCCATTCACCAATCCACTCTCTGGTGGAATAATTATAGAGGCGTTTATAGATTTTTCCATCCTCTGCGGTATAGTATACCCACTCTATACAGTCAGCTAAAGGTGAGATTGCTGTATTAGATGAGCATGTTGGAGTTACAGGACTGGCGGCAGATACAATTTGCGGCGGTAGCAAGATAGAGGCTACTAAAGATAATGTTGCGACAGTGGAAATTATTTTTTTACTCAGTTTCATGGATTAGTTCTCCTTTTTTATTATATATTTTTATTCCAGTGGAATAATATTTTAGATCTATAATTGTTTCAATATAGGTATCATTAATATATAAATCATAGCCAGAAGTATCATTAATAATAAAATAAGAATTATCTTTAGCTGGCGTATTATAAATTTCGTTGAAAGATGGAGGATTATAACGGGCCTCAAAAACAAACATATACGACACAGCAGAAATGCACAAAACAAGCACTGTTAATACAATATTTGCAACCATTTTCTTCCATGTCTTTGTTTCTTGTAGCAACAGCCAAATTCGTTTTTTAAAATCACTATTTTTTGACAGTGCGAAGGAGAGCATATTTCCTTTGAGAAAGGGAGGCGATTTAACTGAGTGCTTTGCAGATGCCTGTTTTATATATAGTAGAGATTCCGTATATTGTTCTGTTATTTTAACGTCATTTCGTGTAATTTTTGCATCGATATACATCTCCATCAACGTATTTGAAAATTGATATAACACAGTACATGCAGGATTCCACCAATATACACTGGATAACAGACGAATGACATTTTTAATTAGAAAACTGTAATGCAGATGATGCATTACTTCGTGATAGAGTACATAGTAGAGCCTGTCCTGTGGAATATACATATAATCTGGAAGAATAATACAAGGATGCTTCCAGCCAAAAAGAATAGGCACATTTAAACAAGGCAGTTCTACTACTTGAAATAAGTTATCTCTGTTATATTGTTTACAAATTTGGTCCAATATATTTTGATATTGGGGATTTGTGGTTTTGTCCTGACCATATTTTTGTATGTAATTTTGTGTCCGCTGATAAGAAAGGGCATACCGAAAAAGATTTACGAATATGCCAATAATCCAGACCACCTCAAAAAGATTCCACAGTGATATATGAGCCTTTAGTATAGAAATTTGGGGCTGACGAATGTAGGAAATAATTTTTGAAAGTGACTGGGGAAGAAATATGCTGATAGTAAATGGAAGTTCAAAAGGAAAGAGCAGACGGACAAAAACAATTCCGACAAGAAGTATAAGAATCTTATATCCTGTGCAGACCACGGTTGTTTTATGAGAAAAGAATATAGCGATTAAAACAGCGGCTGCAATACTTGCCCAAAATGCCATCAGCACAGTTGAAAATGAAAAGTGAAGCATAAGCTACCTCTATTATGGTTTATTTTTCCCTGGGATGATGATTTCTCTCTTTGTATTCCTGAAGCAGTTTTTCCATCTCTGCAATTTCTTGTATTGCTTTCTCTGGATTGTCGTCTGCCTGCATCATAGCACTGAGCAGGGATTGACTGGACACTAATTTACTGAACTGAAGATAGTCATCTACAAACATTTTCTGAATCGCTTCTGACGCAGTTGAAGATGGTTTGAAACGTCTTGAAAAAATATTACCGTCCACAGCAATCTCAGCCACTTCAATTAATTTAAGCTTTAGGAGTTTCCGAATTGCAGGCTGTACAATATTACTGGTAAGGTCAGGATGCACTTTTAAAATCTGTGTAACGCTCAAAGGTTCTTTGGCATGCAGTATTGTATCTAAAATATTGTATTCTTTAGAATTTAGATATTTTGTCATACGATACACCTTTCTGAAAACGACAAAATCTCCTTGCTACTACAATTATTTTACACTATTGAATTATAAAAATCAATAGAAAGTTTTAAATAAAAATATATTTATTTTTTTAATACTAAATTAAAAAAATAATTGACAAATTTCTCCATAATGTTACAATTATTTTAAAAGAAATTTATTACATTAAAAATTCAGTTTTGAAATAATTGACCATATAGAAATGAGGTAAATTATGAAAAAGATATGGACAGCATTGAGCTGTTTAATACTATGCATGATATTTTCAAACATAGCATTTGCAGAAGGTTCAATTTTGGCAGACAAATCAGTTATCTTTGTAATTGATACAAGCGGCAGTATGAAATCAAATGATCCAGACAGACTTGCAGTTGATAGTATTTCACAGTTTATTTATTCCTTGCCATCAGATTATAAAGCAGGATTGGTTGCGTACAATGCACAGGTTGAGGTTTTGCAAGCTCCGGTGACGGGAATAAGTCGGAAAATGGTAGCAGAGCAGGCGCTGCAACTCAAATATGAAGGATATAGTGACGCTGGAGAAGGACTTTCAAGTGCTGTCAGCCTGTTGGCAGAAGATGATGCACAGGAAAAATATATTGTTATGCTTTCCGATGGAGAAATTTTGTTGGGAGATGATACAGGTACAGAAGAAGCAGTTGTTCAGTATAAAGAAGCAATACAAAAGGCTGTGAATAAAGGAATTACAGTGCATGTGATTGGCTTGGGAAATGAGATGGCAGACACAAACAGCTTGATTTTCTCTGCGGCGGAGAAAACTGGTGGCAGTATATTTTTTGAGGAGAAAGCACAAGGGATACAGGAGGCGGTTGATACAATACGAAGAGACGAATTTGGAGTGAAGCAATCCACACTTGCTATAGTGGATGCTGACGGCACAGCGGAGAGCATTTCCGCAGTACTTCCATATACTTATGCAGATAAGATTCGGATTCTTATCACTTGTGAAAAGCCTGTGAAAAACCTAAAAGTTAGTCTTCAGGCAGAAAGCGCATCGCAGGTAAATGGAAGTCGATATGCGGTGATTGAAATTGATAATCCCACAGAGGATCAGCTTGAGGTTAGCTTTGAGGGGGAAGCAGGAAGTCGAGTATGGGTCAGTGCGATACCCGAATATCATGTGATGCCTGAAGTTTTCGTTCAGTATATGGATAGTGAACCGCAAGATGCAGACCCATTCGCAGAGCATCCTTATGACCGTATTGCACAGATTACATATTGTTTTGCCAGTGCAGCAAACCCAGCGGTGCATTTGTGGGAAAATACTTTTTTTGATCACAGTAGCATTCCAACAGTGATAACAAACGATAGCGATGAGAGAATAGAGAATCTCTTTTTGGACAAGGGCAACTTGACAATGCAGGAGGATGTAACGGAAACACGCGAGTTTACGGTTTGGTTTGATTATTCTGAATTAAAAGTGAATGTTATTGGCGACGATAAGATTGCAGTGGAATTGGAGGCGCCTCCTATAATACCGGCACAAGAGCCAGAACCAGAACCGCCATATTTGCTGATTGGAATACTTGTCGCAGCAATGGTGCTAATTGGCATCATGGTTATCATTTTAATTATACTTTGGAAGAAAAAGCGGCAGAAACCTATACCGTTGCCACCAGATACAAAGCCAGAACCAAGTAAATATAGTTATGTTGGTAAGCTTAATATTTATGTTACTCGAACACGCTCTGGTTATGATATCCCTCCATTGTCATACGATTTGTTTCGCTTGCCGGCAGGTAAAGTGATTTCAATGTATGAGGTTCTCGATAGCTGTGGTGTCAAGGAACGTTTTCCGGGCGCAGAGACTATTTATTTGAAAGCGGGAGGCGGAAGAACACTTATTCTTACAAACAATTCTGATTGTACGATTATGAAAAATAGAGAAATCCTATTAAAGACAAGAAGTTATCAGTTGTCAATAGACTCTAAGGTAGATATTACATTTGAGGATGAGATCAGTGAGCTGGCATTTCACTATAAGGATGTAAAGTTGTCTGGCATACATTAGTATGGCAGATGAAGATAAAAGAGAAAAAGAAAAGGAGCTGGAAGAATGGAGATAATAAGCCAAACAAACAGGACACTGCTACTGGATGTCATCAATCCTGAACAGATGGATCTATTGACTTTGATTGGAGATGTTAAGGGAATTGACAGCCTTGATGATGACAAGATGAAAGAGATCAATCAGTTTTTGGAGTGCCGCAGTTACGAAGAAATGGAAAAGAAGTTTAAGCCTACCGTGTGGTCATTCTTTGATGCGAACAGCCAATCGGTAAAGTATACCCTCACGAAGCCTGAGAATGTTCCTGAGAATATGCTGACACCAATCAATATTAATGAATATGAGAGTTTTCAGAAAACTGTCCTGTCTGTAATGCAGTCGAGAAAGACATTGGGGATGCTCAACGTTGAATTTAATTTTGAGAAAATGCTGGAAATGATATCACCAAAAAAGGTAATGGAAGATATCAAGCAAGTACGAAAAGAAATCCAGTATAATTATAAGAAATTTTCTGCGCTTGAGGATGGCGATCCGTTAAAGCTTGATATAGGTGATAAGCTAAATATGTTGTTTGAAGATGCCAGCCAAAATTATAATAATATTATGGCAATGCTTCCACTTGCGATTGAAGATATTAAAACGCGTCTGCTGCTTGGAACAGGAGAGCAGCAAAATAAGGGAGAAGCAGTTGTTCCAGGTTATCTTGCGTTGGGAGATACTGGTGAGTTGAAGGTACTGGAAGCACAAGATGCGGATACTACAGCACTGGTTACGCTTGATGACGCAGTGAATACAGAGTTAATTGAGGAAATTAGAAAAGATTATCGTTATATGAATCAGGAAGATTCAAATGAATATATAGAAAGTTTAGTAGTACATACATTTTGTCCATTATCAACGGTTCGTACAGAAGTAGATATGGAGACGGAGGTTGCCAATTACAATAGCTATCTTGAATTTTATAAAACTTCCAAAGATAACTTTATTAAAGTTGTAAAGCCATTGCTAGAGAAATTACTGGGAATCCGCATGTTTTTTGACCAATATAAAACAAAGTCAAAGGGAATGTGCCCAACAATGTTGATAGCGAACATTTCTCCAGAAATGTTGGCAAAGGCATCCAATTTGCCGCGTCTTATCGCATATCTGAATACAGCGAACAGTAAAAATAATTTTAATGAGACTATTTGGTATGCGATTTATCCCAATTTGTCATGGAGTCAAAATGTGTCTAATAAGATACAGCGCGAGCGATTTCGAGGAAATATTAAGAAAATTAGCGAAGATGTCAATAGTATTGAGACATTGGGAACACTTTTGGATGTATTTAAAGATTACAGGGTAGAAACATTCTTCTCTTTTGAAAATAGGGAAGAAACAACATTTAATGCGATTGCCGCTGAGGGTGTGGAGAAGGCAATTGAAAAATGTGCACCGCTGACAGGAAAACCATACAGTGAGTTCGCAATCCCTGTTTTGCCAAACTTTACTGTGATACCAAAAAATAAGTCTGGGGTTATTTTAGACAGGAAGATGACAATTTCAGAGAATAACAGTGTTGGACTTTCTGATGCCAAGGAAGACATTATGCGTTTATGGATAGAAGGATTGTATATTAATGGTGCATATATTGCAGCAGGATTTCGTGCAGCATGTCAGTGCCCTGAATTTCTAAAAGATCATTTTTCTAAGATGCGTATACCAACGGCGATGGAACTTCCAGGAGTTCGATTTGATATAGAAGCGGGTAATAACTCGCTGGTTGCTTATACAACAATGCCTAAGGAAATAACAGGCTTTACCAATAATATTAAGTCACAGATTAACAGAAAGAATTTCGGTTGGATTTTTGCTTCCGAAAATGCATCCTTAAATGGGGAGAAGATTACCAATATTTCTGTATATAAGGCCAGAAATCTAATGTATGATACAGAGATGGCAACTTATGAACCTGTCTATAAGACACAGGTAACAACTTATATTGAACGAATCCTGCGTTTTGTGACAAGCGATTTTAAAGAGGATAATATCAAGAATTTCTTCTCAAACAATCCACAGAGTCAAAAGAGTAAGTGGCTTGCAAAGAAGGATTGTATCAATGCAGTTGTGACAGAAGGGGACAGCATAGATTATGCTATTGATGATGTAAATGGCATTTGTGAGCTGACCATATCGTTTAACGGTAGCCCGAGAAATTTGGAGGTTCAAATCAACCGATTGACTTCAAATTGATCTTAACAATTTACAAACAAAAAAAGAATGGAGGTAAAAAAGATGGGCTTTAGAGTAACAATTGATGGTTCCGGTCCTGTGAACTTGAGCGAGAAATGCATCACGAATGTAGAGTTCTGCTCAGAAATACCAGTGGATTCCAACGCAAGGGCAAATGACAACGGTGCGGCTGTCAAGATTTGGGGAAAGATGCTGTTTTCTCTTGGTGCAGAGGCACAGGATTCTACAATCAACCTTGCAAAATGGAGTGTAGTTCCAAGTGATTCTGCTGATTCCTACAGAAAAGTACAGATTGACGTAGTGGCAGCAGGTCAGATCGTGCGCCAGATCACACTGCCAAATGCATTTGTGATGGAGTACAGCGAGGAGCAGGATGATGAGTCTGGTGTAGGTACTTTCTATCTGCATGTAAAGCAGAAGAAGGATCTGACAGACAAGACAACAATCGAAGGCGGATTTAGCCAGTGAAGGAGGGGTAGGACATGTCATTGAAGGTAAATGTAGACGGAGCCGAGAGCTTCGAGGTTTCACAGGAGTGCGTGCAGAAGGTTAAATTCCAGACTGAGATTCCTTTGGATTCTAACGCAAGGACAAAGGATGTGGGATGTTCTCTGGAAATATCAGGCAAGATTCTGGTCGCTACAGATGGAGATCCATTTGACAGTACTAGACAGCTTGGTTTGTGGTCTATGGTTCCAGCGGAGGAGGCAGCTGCTTATCGTCAGGTTACAGTTGAGATTGTCGAGGCTGGTCTTGTGGAGAGGAAGTATACATTCCCTAGAGCTTTTGTGGTAGACTACAAGGAGAATTATGGTAATTCTGACGGTGTGGGAACCTTTAAGATTGTTATTAAGCAGAAAAAGGACAAATTGAATCTTGTGACAGTAGAAGGCGGATATATTGGTGGCTAACCTTTTTCGGTCAGAAGGCACGTTGTAAAGACGTGCCTTTTTGAAAATGTTTTTATGCACAGGGGCACGTAGGGAAATTAGCAGCTTTGCTGCACGTGTCCCGCGCAGCGAGCAGGGGAAGATGAATCTTCCCTGCTCGATTTAACTGTCGATTCTGAAAGGTGCTATTCCAAAAGGTTTTACAGAGTGTGAAGTTTTTTGGAATGGCATAAGAACGGAGGAACAAGAATGGAAGATTTTTACAAGGTCCTTGGCGTAACACGGACAGCGACGGAGGAGGAACTAAAAAGTGCATACAGGAAACTTGCTAAGCGCTATCATCCAGACATGCATCCAGGAGATAAAGAGTGCGAGGTGCGTTTTCGCCAGATCAATGAGGCATATGATACTTTGTCGAATCCCACAAAACGAAGCAAATATGACAGGGAATACAAGTCAAGTAATAAAAGTAAACCTGAATCTGGCAGAAGCGCAGGAGCTAGAAAAGGAAATCCGAATGCCAGTCCAGAAATGGATTTTGCAAATATTCATAAAACATTTGAACAGTTTTTTGGTTTCAATCCAGAGAGTCATAATGTTGTAAATGAGGAGAAACTAAATCCAAATAAAAAAGGAAATCCTTTGGATACGACAGCATTTTTTGAAAAATTTATGGGGGTTAAAAAATGAGTGAAGTTGTGGTCTTATTAATTACAGTTGGGCAAAAAGAGTTATTTTTGCAAAATCCAACTTGTATGGTCAAAATGAAAAGTGGTGCCCATACAGAAATGGAAATACGAGGAATTGTGGCACCAAAAGGACAGAAAATAACAACATTACTCATACCTGGTGCGGCGATAACTGTAACATTTAGGGATGATGAAATGTTTTTACTTGAAGGTATAATTATTTACGCAGATTTTGGAATAGAGAAAATCAGTTCTGATATTTTGGAGGAGGTTTTTATACGAGTAAAGTCATACAGTTGGTTATTAGATCAGAAGAAAAAGGAACGTGCGTTTCAATATTCAAGATTAAGTTATTGGGAAGCAGCAAAAGAAGTGTTAAAATCATATGCAAATTCAGATGTAATTCTTGGAGAGGGTATGGAAGACAAAATGTTAGGTCATCTTGCTGTACAGTATTACGAAACAGATTGGGAATTTTTGTCTAGACTTGCGTCATGGCAAAATCAGCCACTATTTGCAAGTAATAGATCAAAAGGTCCAAAGATTTATATGGGAGCAATTTGGAGTAGTAGGTGTTATGTGATTGAAGAAGACGAGGAAGAGGAGGTTGAGCAATTTCGTTTATTTGAGGGAAAGGAATCTAGAGGAATAAATTTATTTTGTTATAGTACTGAAAATACAGATATGGTGATTTTGGGAGTTGGTGAGAAAATTGTTTATAAAGGAGTAGACTATTATATAAAAGAAGTGGAAATGATTATATCCGACTATAAATTACAATATAATTGTTTTTTTTTGTCACAAAGAGGATTTTTATGTGCCATTAATTGAAAATTTTCACCTTATAGGTCTGTCACTTGTTGGAACTGTTAAGGATATTTCAGGAAATAAAATTCAAATACAACTAGACATTGATGCAATGCAGAAAAATGATAGATGGTATCAATATGCTGCTTTTTATTCTATGTTTTATTGTATGCCAGAAAAAGGAGATAGAGTATTTTTGTATTTTCCTGATGCAAATGAATGTTCTGCATTTGTATTAAATTCTGTTCAAACAAATTTACAGGAGAGTAAAGAAAAAGAGAATATATATCAAAATGTTAAGGACGTGCTTGAAAAAAGTGATGATAGAAATAATACAACACTATATGAGAAGGAGGAAGGTAAGCATACAGTTGACATTACTCCATACTTGGATACATTGAATGCTCCTGATAGTGCGCAATTAATTAACCTTTCAGTTGAATTTACAGATGGAACGAATGCTTCTTTGAAGGATTTGGCCAATATTATAAAAGAAGGAAATGATAAAAGGAATGATACAACGAAGAAACGATCAGATATTGATTCTCTCGATACACAAAATTGTACATTTGAGCAGTTGGCTTTGGATAATCGGATTAAGATTTTGTCCACATTAGATGGAAAGAAGGTTATCTTGAATGATGCAGAAGGAAGCGTCAGCATATATTTGAATAGTAGTACTTATGTAAGGATGATAGGTAATTCAGTTCAAATACGTTCTAGTGGAAATATAACTTTATGGGCAGATGGAAATGTTAATATAATCGCGAAACAATCTGTTATTCTTGAGGCGGAGAAAGAACTCGCATTACATTGTCAAGACAGTAGGGTAGAATTATTTCCAGACAAGTTAAAAATATCAGGAACAGATATAAAATTAAATTAGTATGGGGAGTCAAAATGATTGAGACAGGAGCAGATCCAGAAAGAGCTGTCATAGAGATTGATGAGGTATTTACTGCAGATATTGGAAATGATATTCAGAATAAAAATATGATAGAAATGGATAATTGGATGAGTGATAAATGAAAGTATTAGAACAAACTGATTTATATTTAGTAGGATTTGGTACATCTAAGGTTCCAGTAATGTGTTGGATAGAACAGCGCATGGGACAACATGCGCGAATGTTAGTGCAAGTATGGATGGATTTGAGTGAAACAGAAGAAGATCTAAATAGATTATCAAATGAAAGGCTAGTTATATTAAAAGATAAGAAAAAATACAGTAGACCACTTTTTTGCGGTTACATACGAAAGATAAAAGCATTCAAAAATAAGGGAAGACGTATGGCAGAACTTGAAGTCGTTTCATGTACTTGCCGCATGGATAAGAAAATTAAGAAACGTTCGTATCAGAAGGAAAGTCGAACTAAGCATGAATTGGTAGAGCTTATATTATCAGAATATGGGGGAACATGCACGTGGGATGGTTCGGATGGAGACGTATTGGTAGGAAAATTTCTTATGCAGTATTATGAGACAGATTGGGAATTTCTAAAAAGAGTAGCTTCTATGGACAGGTATGCAGTGATACCAGAAGTATGCATACCAAGAGCAGACGTTTACTTTGGATTATCTAAAAGTAAGAAAGCGGTAGTCTTGGATACTTATATATATAATATACATAATTGGTTGGAAGGAGAATTATGGCAAACAGAGTATGTTATTTACAAACGACATGAGGATATTTTATTGGGGGATCCCGTCTTATTTATGAATAAGAATTTGTACGTATTTTGCAAAAATTCCTGGTTAGAAAATGGTTTATTATATCATGATTATGTGTTGCGTACAATACAAGGATGTAAGATAGATGAGATTAAGAATCCTTATCTAATAGGTGCAGTAGTGACAGGAACAGTGGTAGATTCAGAAATAAATATGACACGATTATCACTAGATACAGATATGACAGATGAAATATTGGACAGTATGCATAGACATGCAATATATTATACAGGCGAAGATAGAGGATTTTTTGGACAACCAGAGGTTGGAGATATTCAATATTTATATTTCCCAAATTTGAATGAAAAGGAACGTTGTATCATAGGAGGAAAGATTTCTGATTTTGGGAAGATTATACATATGGTGAAACAGATCGATAAGGGATTGGCACAGGCAGATAAAAAAACAAAAAAAGGAACTCTGCAAGGTTTTGCGCATAAGTATAAATTTGATTGTTTATCTTTAAAGGAAAGAAATAAATCCAGTGTAACTGAAAAAAGTGCACCTAATTACAAGATTTGGGGAACATGTAGGCAACAAAGTTTGGCATTATCTCTGAGTGGAATTTATATTGGTACTGGATTGGAAGCATTTATGTCATTATCAGCATTAGGAATTACATTTAATGGAAGAAAGGAAATTTCATTAAAGAGTAAGATGGTGCAAGTTCATGGCAAATCAATTCATATACAGGCAACACGGTATATCAATATGAAGTGTGGAGCTAGTAAAATGGCGATATTGCCGTCAGTGATTCACATTAAAAGTGCTGATGTTGATATTAAAAGTTTGCTATACGAACCTTTTAGTATAAATCTTCCTCCTATAGAGGAGATGCTTAGGCAGATTGAAGATCTAAAAAACAATCGCTTCCAATATTTGCTTCGGATGGGAGTATTATTCAAAGAGAAGGATATAAGGATATTATAGATAGTGAAGAATTGTATCTTTACTTTATAGATAATTACTATGGAAAAGGTGATTATGCAAATACTATGGGACAGCCAATATTTACTGTTTATGATAGTTGGCTATCGGACGTTTATGGTAGAACAAATATACAGAAAGTATCAGATTATTTTAGTTCTATAGATGGATTTCAGTTAATATTAGATGCCGTTGGAATGGTATTACCGCCGGCAGATTTAGCAAACTGTGTTATAGATATATGCCGTGGACAATGGAAGAATGCGGCATTTGATCTTGTTGGTACTTTGCCTTTGATAGGTGATGGCATCAAAGTACTTGGTAAAATATGTGAAGGTGGAAAGGTATTATCTGGAATAACATATACATATAAAACGTTTGATAAAATAAATACGGCTAATAGTATTCGTCGTAGTCTAAGTGTATTAGATACTGTAATGAGGGTAAATAGTGTAAATCATACAGTTAATTATACTATAGATGGAAAGAAAATTATAGGACAAGTTTTAGATACATCTAAGAAACTAAAGAGATTAGATTTATTAGATAATATATATGATGGTGCCAAGATCGAGGATAGAATATTAGAGATAGAAGAGATTTTTGATTTAAATAAAAATGCTCGATACATATATAAAGGAGAATTGGTAGATTCTAACTTGTCTATTTACACAAGGATTGTTGATGATAGTGGAAATTTTGTTTATGATTTAAGCACGATTGATTATCAACCATGTTCACTAAAATTGGGTAATGATGATACAATAAATACAGCAATAGAAATACTTGGACCAAGTACCCGTGAAAAATTTAATGTTGTTGGACATGGGAATAAATTTGGTATAGAATTTAATGGAAGAAATTTGAATGCCAAACAAGTTGCATATCTTATTAAGTGCTCACCACAATATATACAGGGACAACAAATAATCTATTTGTATTCATGTGAGACTGGAAAATTATCGGATGGTTTTGCACAACAACTTGCGAATGAACTAGGAGCTATTGTAAGAGCACCTAATAAAAAGATTCGACCAACCAAGAATCGTGATTTTATTATAACGGATGATTTATTCAATAGAGGTAATTGGAATTGGTTTTTTCCAAAATAGTTATTAGTACAGCGTTTTCTTAATATACCAAAGGCTTAATATTCGGTGGATTAGAAAAATGAAAGGAGATAGAATATGTATTATGGTTATGATATATGTCCTAAATGTAAGGATAGATTAATGGAAAGATGTCAAGAAAACGAAAAATTTGAACGTTATAGTGGAGAAAAATGTGATAAATGTGGAAGTAAACTGAGATTGGCATTAATAGGGGAAAAAAGGGTGGATGAAACGATATATGAAATCACAGTTAGTCCATGGCATATCAATAATAAGAATAAGTGTGTACAAGCTATTATGGAATTGTATAATTGTGAATATAGTGTGGCTGAGAAAAAAATGGAAACAAAAGAGACTGTGTTATTTAAAGGGGATATATTACATGTGTACTTGACTATGGAATGGTTGTGTGAGCTATATGGTATAGATGATTTTGATGTGTCGCCGGAATTTCCTTTTTTAAGAATTGCATATATAGATTGTCCTGATTGTGGAGGTGATACTTGTTATAAAATTGCAGAATCTGAAAAAGAAGGATATATGTTGACAGGATATTTTTGCGAAAATTGTAATAGTTGGGTTGCAAATAATTACACTCCGAAAATAAATTTGGATGAAACAAAATATAAAGTGACATTTTCACTACAGGAAATTGATAGGGAAGAGGATGAAAAAATAAAGGAACAAGTTGAGGAAGTAAAAGAATTAATTAGCAGGTGTTCCGAAAGAAAAATCAGGCAGAATGAGATTATGATTAGAGCGTGTGCAGACGAAATTCATATGATTTTGCAAGATTTGGAAGCGCTTCATGTGGACTATAACATAGAACCAAGATATCCATATCCTGTTATTCCAGTAAGTGAGGAAGACCTAAAAGAAATATTACAATTAAATGGAATAGAGATTAATTGAGTAAAGGCATATAGAAAATACGTTTAACTATAATTGATATTTTATAGATTAGATTGTGAGAGAAAAGGTAAATCATGAATAGAGAAGAAACGCTTGGGATATTTATAAAAGAAGATTTGAAAAGTGCATCAAAGGAGTTTTTAAGTAGTACTATGTTGCATTTGTCAAAAGAGAATAAAAAGGAAACTGCAATGAAGTTCGCGCAATCTGTAGTAAAAATAATCAATCAAGCCCCTTCATTAAGGTTTTTACAACTTGTAATGTTACGTTTCAAAGCACTTACAGGTATGCCATTTTACCGATTTGAAGCATATGGAGAGGGGCTTTATCTTATGGAGCCGCTTGCAGTTGCAATGGTAGATCTAGAATGGCTGTATCAGGCATATAATCAGTTTACATCATGTTTGGATAATGGTAGTAGAAGATATCTAGGAAAGATTGGAGAGGATGAGTTAAATCGAATAAAAATGGCGCAGTTGTGGACGTGTCAGAAAATTGTTCGCCATTTGTTTTATGAAGCAATTCCTTATTTGTTTCAGTCAAAGGAATATCAAAATCTGAATGTGGAAAAAAAGATCCAGTTTCATTTGGGAGAGTATAAAGGAAAGTATGAAGTACTCCTAACAAAAGATGAGATAACAGAAAGGTTAAGAGGGATGCTATGTGAATTATTATTGGATTAAAGAACATGAAACTTCCCGAAATATTATACAGCCGCAACTTCCAGGAACTTCGCAGATATGGGCAGAAAAAAAGCCATTATTGATAAAGGGAAGTGTAGTAGGCGTAAATGAGAATATTAGATTTTTATCTTTTTATCAAGCAGTAGCAATGTCAAAGGCATTTCTTATAACTACTTGTTTGTGGAATATTTGGAATGAAGCTCAGCGAGTTGGAAGATTCCGTCCTTGTGCGTTTGGATATATTCCTAAAAGAGATATCAGACCATATATGTTGATAATGCCTACGATTTTAGAAGCACTGCATGAAGACACTGAATATTTTAAAAATGGAGATATTCGAAGAATATGTTTAAAAAACAGTAAAATAGGCTCATATAAAGTATTTGCAGTGAGGGGTGAAGTGCAAATATCGGTAATTGTGGCAGAAGATGTGTTAGAAGAAACGTTTAGAAATGGAATTACAGATTTTCGATATGAACAGATTGATAGAAAGGAATAAAATGGCAAAGTATGTAATAGAAGGAGCAGAGATATCTTGTCAATATGGCAGTAAAAGCTGTGAGATAATGGATTTTGAAAATCATCATATTACAACAGGAGATAATAGTAGACAGATGGGAAATGAATTGGATTACTTATCAGGGAAAAGTGGATGCTTTGGAGGTTGCCGTAGTCCGTATTTAAAAGACAGTTCATCAATATTTATGCGCAGTTGTGTTGCTGGAAATCTTCATGAGTTGGCAGCGGAAGGAAAAGAAACATCGACATGCGTTTATCAGGCAGTATTTCCATGGCAAAATACCAACCAACATGTCTTTATATCTGGACAAAAGGCATTAATGGAAGATGGCTGGACAATTTGTTTAAATGGTCTTGGAATTGTATCTATTATCAGTTCTGGACAAGAAGGATGTGACCCTGTAAAGAAAATGCAGGAGAAATTGAAAGAACTTCAACAAATTGTAACACAATATATGAGAGACAATGGAATTGAGGATAAATATAAGAATTCTTTGATGGAAAGTATTTTATTGTGGAATGGATATGAGGAAATTCCATGGGAATATGAGAGCAATGAGATGAATAGATTTTTTTGTACATATTTGGAAAAGGAAAATCCAATATTGTTCAATTATTTTGAGCGTGGTTTGTATCTTGGGGAAGGGGATTCAAGAATAGATTTAACATATATGCTGGGAATATATAAGGCCGCGGGAAATAAGGTATTTATTGAGGATTGTATCACAACAGAAATGATAGATGATATAGGGATGTTTAATGGATTTTTGGAAGCATCAAGAATAGAGAAGGGAAAAGGATTGGATGAAATTCTGTTAGATTATTTGTATGATTATAATAGCTTAGACTATAATAGTAGGCAATGTTATGAGGATTTTATTGCACGTACTTCGGAAGAAACACGTGTGTATTTTCGTAAAGATCATTTTTCACAGACAGATGGTAAAAGCGATCAAGAGGTCGATTTGATGATATTGGAACAGTCATTGCGATATGACTATGGACTTGATAAAATAGCAGATGCATTTATGGATAGATTAAAAAAGCAGTTGAAATAAGATTTTAATCAGAATATTATTTATAGGACATCAAAAAGCGATGTCCTTTTTTTATGCACATAGGCACCCAAAGGAAATATGTTGCTAAATGCATAAATTTAACAAAAAATACGAAATTATAAAAATAATTGACAAATACTTTCATAAGAGTAAAATTAATATTAGGATATTGTAAAAATATGGTTTTAGGAGGATTTGAACATGGCAGAATATGTAAAATGCTGTATTAAAGTGAGGGGAGGGGATAGAAGAGAATGGTAAATAAAAGGCGCAAAATAAGAAAGATAATAGATTGTACAATGGCAATTTTATTTGTAATGTTAGCAGTGCTAGTGGTAGATATGAGAAAAATTTGGGGAGCCAATGTTGCGCTGCCAGCAGCCGTAATGTTGGCGGTTTGTGCCATACTTCATTTTATATGGGCATTTGCACCTGATAGACAGCAGGACAAGCAATACACTTCAAGGGAATGGACACCGCCAGGTACGATTCCAACAGAACTGATTTTGCTCGGAGAGGAAGGAACTAAGGCAGCCTCGTGGAATATCTATGGGAAAAATGGAATTGTTATCGGTCGGGATATTGGAGAAAATCAGGTTACAGTTAATCTTGACCATGTTACTTATGCGAGCATGATTGACATAGAACATGCCGTATTAAACTATTCAGGAGATTGCTGGTATATAGAGGATGTTTCACAGAAAAATGGAGTTTCAATTGAGAAGGCGGATGGCAGAAAATATAAACTTGCATATGGAAAACCCTGTAGACTGGAGCGAGGAGATATTATTCACATTGCCTTGACTCGGTTACAGATTATATAAATATACAATATGATAAAGAAATGGAGGACATTAATAATTATGGGAGAATCAAATCTAATTCGTTGTCAGAATGGGCATATGTTTAGTAAAAAACGGTATGGGACAGTTTGTCCATACTGCAATATAGAAACAGCTACCAAGGAAAAAAAAGAAATTGAAAAAAGTGATATTGATATTGAGGAAGAACTGTTTCGAGAGGATACCAAGCCAGTTTGTGGTTGGATTGTGTGCATATCTGGGCCGCGGCAGGGAAAAGATTATAAGATAATTCAGGGAAAAAATTTTATTGGTCGTGCTGATGATATGGATATTCAGATTTTGGGTGATAATGAGATATCGCGGAGGAATCATGCCGTAATTGTCTTTGACCCGAAGAAAAAAGAAACAGTATTATTGCCAGGAGACTCTAACGGATTGGTGTATTTAAATGAAAATGCTGTGTATACACCAATGCCGCTCAGTCCATATGACAAGATTGAGTTGGGAAAATCAGTCTTTGCATTTCTTCCATTTTGTGGGAATCATTTTATGTGGGGGGAAAAGACAGATGAGGAATAACGCAGAATAAAGGATGCGTTTCGGCGCAAGGATAGGAGCAATATGGATCATACATTAAAAATAATAGTGCTAATAACCCTCATATTGATATTGGATTTGATGAAATTGTTTTTTAAAAATGACAGGCCGCACAGACATGGATTAGATATGGGCGCCTGCATGACAATCGGGGGAAGAGATATACAAGAAGACCAATATGATACACTCATAACAGAAGCCGGACTGATGGCAGTACTTGCAGACGGAGCTGGTCGGGAATTTGGTGGGCGCATTGCTGCAAAGATAGCAGTGGATACTTGTGTGGAGATTTTTAAGGATTACAATGCCTTTAATAATCCGCAGTATTATTTTAGAAAAGCGTTTCACAGTGCCAACAGAGAGATTGTGAAGGTATTAGAGGATGAGAGTCGTGGCAGGGCTAGTGCCGGATGTGTAATGATAAGAGACGGATTTTTGTATTATGCTGTGGCAGGGAATGTAAAAATATGTGTTTATCGTGATGGTTCGCTTGTTCCGCTATCTGTTGGTCATACCGTTGCAGTGCTGGCAGAACAGAAATTTCATGAAGGGAAGTTGTCTCGTCAGGATGCAATGTGTATGCTGGAAGATCAGAGACTTTATAATTATCTTGGAAAAGATGATTTTAAGGATATTGAAATATTTGATGCGCCTGTGAAGCTAATACAGGATGATATTGTCGTATTGATGAGTGACGGGATTTATGAATGTTTGAGCACAAGGGCAATTGAAGAAGTATTATTTAATGAAAATACGTGTCAACAGAAGGCGTATGAGCTGATAGAGCTGGTTAATACCAATCCTGCAGAGAAAAAAGACAATGCCAGTGTAATTTTGGTTGGTATACAGAGTGAGGGTATTAGAAGATGAGAAAACAAAATTCGGAATTTTTGACGGCATTTACTTCTGAGGCAAGCAATGATATTAAAAATACCGATTATTTTGGGTATGTGGAACTGGACCAATATGCGTGTTATGTCATAGCAGATGGGATTGATGATCAACTTGAGGCAGTGAGTGCAAAACTTGCAGTAAGTGCCGCTGTCTCAGCTTTTTCAGAAGATCCTTCCATGCGAAAAAAAACGTTGCGTAGGTGTCTAAAGGCTGCAAATCAAGTACTTATCGCAGCCAAGAGCAAATTAAAGTTAAAGGCATCGCTTACGATAGTGATTACAGACTATGTTCGCATACGATATGGACAGGCGGGAAATATCAGGCTACGGCTATATCGAGATGGTTTTGTGAAAGAACAGTCGTCAGACCAGTCACTTGCGGTAGATCTTGCAAAGGCAAACAAGATACCACAGGACAAGGTGGCACAGCATGAAGAGCGAAACAATCTATATACTTATCTGGGACAAGAAAAGAATTTTTTACCCTACATATCCAAAAAAATTAAGTTGACTAACACGGATGTAATTGCACTTTATACTCGAGATGTGTGGGAGCACATTGACGAGGGGGAGTTGAAAGATGTATTTGCAGACGCTACAGACAAGCCAGAAGAAACAGTTGCCAATATAGAGGATTTGCTGCTTTCAAGACAGCCAGAAGATTTGCGAAAATATACGTTGGCAGTAGTATTTGTCAATAAAATTTATCAGGATCCAAATAAAAGACGAAAAATTAAAAAGATTATTTTGGCAATTGTGATAGTTTTGTTGGTGATTGCACTGGTGATTGTATTGGTGTTATTTTTTCAAAAAAGGCGTCAATCAAAGATTGCCAATATGCAGAAAAAATATACGGACACTATTGAGTATATTCAGATGAATAACTACGCGCGTGCACAAGAGTGCTGCAATGAGGCAGCAGATTTTGCATTAAGTCTGCATGATAAAAAGATGCAAACAGAGACAGGAATTTGCCTAAAATTGATTGAGGCAGTGATTGCAGCGGATGACTTGATGAGCAATGGGGAATATACACAGGCACAGTCTGGCTATAGAGAAGCAGCAATCCGCGCGAGGTATGCAGATAATCTTGGATTGGATTACATTAATGATCAGCTTGCGCGTACAGCGGGATATATCAGTGTCTACGATTATATTTATCTTGGTGATTCGCTTGCGGAGAAACGATTGTATGATGCGGCGGAAGAAAAGTATCTTGAAGCGAGAGCACAAGCCGCCCGCCTTTATTTTGATAAAGGGAGAGATGCTGCGGTGTCTGCGCTGGATAAGCTTTATGAGGACAAGGAAGAGGAAGAAGCAGCTAAGAAGGAAGAACGAGAACAGCAGCTTGCAGCAGAAGATTCGGCGGCGAACTATGTAACTCAAGGTGACACCGCCTATGCCCAAGGAGATTATGAGAGCGCTAAAGTGCATTATGTCGGTGCACTGCAAAAGTATGAGGAGCTAGGGGATGAAGCGCAGAAGAAAGTCATTGAGGGAAAACTTTCAGCAGCAGAGGAAAAATGTGCTTTGAAGGAGACGCAGTTAGAAGAGGCACAGGATTATACTGCGCGGGCTGCTGAGGCAATAGCAGATGGATCATACACAGATGCTAAGAAATATTATTTGTTAGCAAGGGATATTTATGCAGGAATGAAAGATGATGACAAAGTTAAAGAAATGGAACGAAAAATGGAGCTTTTGGATATGAAGAAGGAAGAGGCTGCAGAATCAAAAGAGAATGTGGAGTCGGACTTGAAAGAGGCAACAGACCAATCTATGGAAGCGGTGGAATCAGAACAGGTGCCATTAGATATGGGAATGGAGGAGGAATTGCCGAATGTGGAGTGATACAGGATTTGATACAGGACTTGATATGGAGGAATACATTAACAAAAGAATGTTGGAGATTCCAGACTTGCAGGAACGGGAACTTTACAAAGAGATAGTCGGCAATATGATTCGGAAGATATATGAATATGCGCAGAGTTCCTATCAGGAACTTGAGCAGAAAGTGTTGAATGAATGCAGTTCCGACCGAAGTAATTATGCAATTTACATGACTTTGACTGATAAGGCACAGTATGATTCTACCGATCATTTTATGCATCCTATTATAGAAGATTCTATTAATGAACGTGAAATATTGTGTGGCGATGTTTCAAAGGCATTACAGGAGAAGATATTATTAAAATTGTATACAGTGTTTATGCGGGTGTCGGCGTCGGAAATATATCAGATTATTCGTAAAGAGCGAAAATTCAATGGTGTTCTTAAAACGGAGAATCGTGAGTATAAAGCGACTTTTGTGTTAAAGCGAAATGAGGAATATCTTGATAAAGTAAAAGAACTATATTATATATATGAAGCAAACTATCAGCCATGGACAACCGTATGTGATGCATATTTAATGAAACTACTTGATGTATATCTGTATTCTGCGGAAGAAATAAAGCAGATTGAGGAAAATACAATAATTGAAAAAATTGTGATTGATTTTGAAGAATTTGCGGAAAGTATACATTATCATATGATACCACTTTGGAATCTACGAGCGATAACAGAAAAGACAAATACTTATCCAGAACCATGTATTGATAAGATAAATTATGAGCATCAGATTTTTGCACATCGACTAGAGTTAGATTGTGAGTATCTAGTAATGGATACAAAAGCAGAAATAACCAATATACATCGCAGCAGCAGTGGAGATTTGATCATCACCTGTCCAGTTGAAATACCAATTGAATGGCGATTGTATTGTGTAGATAGACCAGAATCGAATAAATATGGAAATAAATATAGTTATCCTGTTCTCTCAAATTGCTGTAAAGAAAGTTTCACGTCTGATATTACAGAAATGTATCGGCGAAGCATCAAAACAAAGGCTGAGATGGCAAGATTGATAGAATCCTATCCATATACTGATTTAATTCAATTTATAGATTATAAACTAATGGAACAAGAGCCAAAAAATGCAAGAGCATGTAATTACAATATGGATAGCTTTGTGGAAGACGAAATCAGAACAGGGGTTGGAAGACAGTATTTGGTACTTCAGTTTCAAGTGGTGGATTATACAAATTATCTTAATGAGGATATTATGAGTTTTCTGGTGACACAGATACAAAAAATTTTTCCAGAGTATACATGTGTCGGGGAACTAATATAAGGAGGATATATGAATTACTTGTGGGATATAGCGTTGAGGGCACGACAACAAGGCATTGATGAAAAGGATTTGTTTTTTGTTCAGGCCCAAGATTATAGTCCATTTTACGAACAGGCATTTCCTTGTATCAACGAAACACAGATTAATGATAATGTAATTGAGTTAAATTTATTATATCGTTTTGCAGAGATTTTTCAGGAAATTTTGGCGCCAGATATGCAGGAAATGCCAGATTTAAATCGATATTTAATTGATATTTCACTTCACATGATTCTCTACATAGAACTACATCATGGAGTTGGTAAAAGAGATATTTATATATTGAGATTATTGTATGAATTAAGACAAGGGAGTTATTGGCAGGAGGCCGCACATCATCTTAAAGCAGTTCCACAAAAAGACTGGCATAGGATTGCAGCTCTTTTATTGGGGCAGATTCAGACAGGCTCATCCCTCAAAAAATTTCGCAGAGGATTGTATGTAATTTATCCTGATGCTGTGCTTTATCAGATCAAAAAGGATAGTAATAGACTTCTTTTGTACATAAAAGAAAAGAAAACGCAAGAAAATGAGGAAAAGCTTCTATTGATTAAGGATCTTTTTTTGCCTGTAGGTTATGATTTGCGTGTATTCTGGAAATATCATTTTGGCATTGTAGGGATAGATGATGTCATGCGGTTTGAAGAGACAGCTATTTACTAAGGAGTTTAAAACGGGAAAGGTATAAAGAAAAAAGAATGGATAAATATACATACACCTTGAACCAAAAAAATATAAAAAAAGAACAATTTCATTATTATATGAAAGAAGAACTTGAACTTATGACAACATATCAGCTTAGAGATATTTGCTGGCGGGAACAGATTATTAATGGTATACAAGCGCCGTTGGACAAGGATGAGCTGATACGTCAGATTATGAGATTTCGTGGACGAAAGAAGGGGCTTTTTATCACTGGAGGAAATAGGGAAGGGATAGAACGCATAGAAGATTTACTTGCGTCTGCAAGACTTGAGTTTATGGCACATTCTATCAAAGGGTGTGCTCGAATTGTTGTGTATGAGGGTATTGAAGTAAATTTTTTTGATCATTATACAATAGGATATCGGCCAGAGATAGTAAATACCAATGCATTGTTGGTCAATGGAAGTAAGATTTGTGCAGTCTTTCAAGTGAGGCAGTTGAAAGATTGTACTGATCGGTTGTATTTGACAAAATCAGATGCTCTGGAATGTAGTGAGGCATCAGTGAAGAGTTATTATTTGTATTGTATGGATAAAATGCAGTCAGAACTATTGTATCGTATTTATTCTGAAAACTCTGATGATGGAATGATGCCAGAGCATCTGAAATTTTATGCAGTACCAGTTATGGATTTTCAAGTAAGAAAACTATTTGATATCAATATGCCACTTGCTATCGACTTTGGAACTAGCAATACGACTGCCGGTATATATCTTGATTCTGGGTATTTTGAGAAGCTTGAAGGAGATCCAGTAAAAGATATTCTTAGAGAAAATGATATAAATTATGTTACATATCTTGCAGATGAAGAGGGCGGATATGAAACGCCTATTTTTCCATCAGTAGTAGGTGTTTCAAAAATTAATGGAGAAAAAGTAACATTTGTTTTTGGGCATCAGGCGGATAGATTATTTCGTATGAGTTATATTGATGAAGGATTTTGCGTGTTTTATGATATCAAGCGCTGGATTGGTGATCCTGATAAAGAGGAAGAACTTGTGGACAGAGATGGGCACAGATGTTTTGTAAAACGCAAGGAAATTATAAAAGAATTTTTAAAATATGTAATTAGCTGTGCAACACAGCGTTTTAAGTGTCGATTTAAAAATTTGCATATCTCAGCACCAGTCAAACAGAAAAGATTGTTTATACGCCTTTATAAAGAGATACTATCAGAATATCGAATCGAGGAAGAAAATATGCTTGATGAGGGGGTTGCAGTTCTTTATAATTCCATTTCTGAATTAATTAGAGACAATAAATATGAAAATTGTGAAGAATTGAAGGCACTGATTATAGATTGCGGCGGCGGCACTACGGATCTTTCTTCCTGCAGCTTTACGATAGATAATCAGAGAATCGCATATCGCATTAATATTTCTACAGCTTATGAAAATGGGGATACAGATTTTGGGGGAAATAATCTAACATATCGTATTATGCAGTTGCTTAAAATTGCATTGGCATATGAGCTTGGAGCAGATAGTGTAATAAATCCACAAGAAATCTTGCGGGACATGGGAAATGATATTTTTCGGAGAGTGGATACAGAGGGTACTGTGAAGGTATATCATATGCTTGATGATGAATATCAAAAGGCGGGAATGATGATACCAACAACTTTTCGTGGATATGAACACAAAAGTAATAATGAATATTATGCAGTAAAAAATAATTTTTATTATCTTTTTCAGATAGCGGAACAGATTAAAAAGACTTTTTATGGAAGGGAAGCGGGTGAGGAGATATTAGGAATAACGATCACCTCATTGCCAATAAATGAAAAAACACTTGAAAGTCATACTGGAAAACAGATACAAGTAGAAAGATTTAAACTGTCAGTTATGGAGAACAACAGATTGCAATTGATGAAGGATATACCAACAGTATATATAAGTGTAAATATGCTTAATCGACTGTTACAAGCGGATATTTATGGCATTGTAAAACGGTTTATGGAAAATGCTTTTGAAACGGGAGAATTGCAGGAGTATTCTATTATGCGCTTAACAGGACAGTCTTGTCGAATTGATCTGTTTCGGGAAGCACTGAAGGAATTTATACCTGGCAAAGTGATTCAGTCATCAAAGAGGGAATACAAATCCGCAGAAGATTACGGTTTGAAGTTAATGTGTCTGGATGGGGCTATCAAGTATATCAAAGACAAGCGCTTCGGATATGCGGATGTACATATTACAAATGAACATGCAGTATTTCCTTATATTGTGACAGCAGTGACACATACGGGAATAGAAAAAGTATTGATACAGGGACTTGACAGGAAGAATATTCGGGGATTTATTTCAAGGAATATGGCAGATTTGACATTACAGCTTCACTTAAAAGATATCGGTGGTCAAATACGTTATACTTATAATTATAGTGTGAATCCAGAAGATTTTACATCTGTGCGTGCAGAGGATATTCTTGTTCAATATCATGGGGAGATACTTCAAGATGACTTGGATTCTATTGTAAATAGAGAATTAAAGTTTTTTGTGCTTGGTGATGAACAGAGGTGGGGATTTGTAGTGGTGCCAATTCTTAGAAATGAGGAACAGCTTATGCTTGGACCAGATAAGTTCTTTTTGTTTGAGTCGGAAAGCTGGATGATGAACTTTTTTGATGGAACGAAATAGGAGGAAAAAAGAGATGGCAGAAGAAGGGAAAAAATATGTGCTGCATGGTATGTATGCAGAGTGTTCTATGGGAACCATGAAAAATTATTTAAATACAGATGTAGGACATGGAGTAATTTATCAGGGGCAGCCGCTTTTAAATGCAAACGATCATACTCCACAGATTAATTTGACACATTTTGGGGATTGTAATTCTAAAATGATCTTTGAGGAAGCAAAGAAACAAGCAGATGAGAAGTACAAGGCGGAATCGGGAGACAATTTTTTTGAGCGCGCTGGCAAAGCGATTGCTAAGACTGTGACCAAAGCGGCAGTGACGCTTCAGGAGTGTTTTGCTTCTAATAAGTGCCAGCTTGATACGCCGCTGCCCTGGAGGTTTTGCAATGAAGAACATATGATAGATGGCGCCCCAGCGCTTACTGTGGGCAGTGTATGTCCGTGTAAGTTTGGCGGGATTATCAGTATTGTAGAAACACCAGAATCTGAAGGAGACGCAGAAATAGAATCAGAGGCAGCAGAACAGACAGAGGTAACAGTATCAAAAGAAACAGTAGGTGTCAGTATGGAACCAGCATTTGCAGAGATGGAAGTACCAGTAGAGATATTAAAGGAAGATTCTAATAAAAAAGAGATAAGTCAGAAAGCACTGAAGGAAGGAGTTCAGGCGGCATTAGAACTTGGCAGCAAAATAATAGAAATGTCTGATATGGTCAAGGTAAACTTGGATAGTGAAACTTTTAATTATTCGACAGAATACATGGAATTTTTAAAATCGTATGAAGAGCATAAAGTTGAGAATGGCAGATATGTACTTGATAATAATGGTAAAACAATTGCATTGGGACATGATGTTTTACCAGGCGAGGATTTCAGCCAAGGATTGAGTATGCAAGAAGGTGAACAGTTGGCAATAAGGGATTTAAATGAAAAATATGCTCAAGTAAAACGAAAAATCGATGAATTAAATTCTGAGGATTTCCATTATAACATTGATAAAAACGGCTTTACAAAACGAGAAATGCTTTTTTTCATTGATTTTGAATATAATAGAGGTGATGGACTTGTAAAACGTCAAATAGATGAAGAGAAGCAGAAAAACAATCCAGAACCATATGGAGATTTAAGAACGTCTATTGCAATTTTAATTGCCGCTGTAGCAAATAAGGATTATAAAAAAGTTGATGAGGTGTTGATGGAGGAAGTAAAGAATAAACAAGGAAAATATTTGCCAGGGTTGGAAAAAAGGCGAATGGATGAGTACGAACTTTTAATGTTTGGAGATTATGAAAGAGATGAAGATATTACAAGGGATTACAAAACGAATCAAAAGTAAAGGAAAATATGTAAAAAGTCTGTTCCTTCTATTATTGGTGCTAATATTGGTATCTGGGTGCAGTGATAAGACAGAACTATCTGCACAGAATGAGATATTGAATATACGCTGCGGCAAGGCGGCTGGTATTCTATGTAATATTTATAACAATATAGATATTACTATGCTAAAACCAGGCAATGAAAATCTGAGCAGAATATTACATGGAATTAATAGAGAATTTGTTCTATGGTGGGATCCAAAGAAAACTTATTTTTATCGCCAGTTTTTAAAAGGTACATGGAAAATAGTGGAGTATGTTGGCACTAAAGTAGAGTTCATAGAAGGCGAATGGGAGGAGGAGGAAGAGGAAGCTTATGAAAAAGAAAATGTAAAATATATAGGCAGACAATTTACGCTAATTGAAGAAAATATATTTAGAGTGACACCAGGAGGATTTATCTATGACTATAGTGACCTTATAAATACGATAGGATGGCCTCTAATTTTAGAGATTGATCCTCCATGTGTTGGAGCAATGATATCACTGGAAGGTTGGGAAGAAGAGACAAATGCAAGATTTCTATTTATTGATAGAACTGGAAAAGCATATCTTAAGTTATATGGGTATTTTTTTCTAGTAGAAAGGATAGAAGAAACACCAAGCAACGAGTTGTATTTATGGGAAAAATGGGCGGATAAAGATCGGCCATGGGACCCATATTATTGATGAAAATGGACAATTATAAGAAATTTTTCATAATAAAAGAATATTTGACAAGGGGGAATACAAATGTCAGAACTAGATGAGGAACTAATAAAAAAGCGTGAATTGCTAGAACAATTTGAACGGGAACGATTTTCACAAGAAACGATAGAGAAAGAGAAGGAACAATCTATTTTTGATGGAGAGATAAATGTGAATATGGTTCCTGTAAACTTTGCGGAGAGACTATTTTTAGACGGAAAAGTGGCGATCTGGATGCCTGTGGATTTTGAAGAGCTTACGCTGGAGGAGATAGCAGTTTCCTATCCGCTTGGAAATAAGCCAGATAAGGTATATTCAAACAGTTATCTTGATCTTGCTGTAGGGTATCATTATACACAGCATGAAGTCCCAGAGGAATATATGGGAGATTTTTTGAAAATTGCACGGCTTGCATTGGAGAGGACAGGACCAAAGGTAAGAATTTTGTCAGAAAATGTAAAAAAGACAGAAAAACACACAATCTCAAGCATTGAGATGATTTCACATACAATTACAGAGTCTATTTATAATCTGATGTATTTCACATCGCTTGACAACAGAGTTTTGTTGGGGTTTATAAATTTTAACTGCAAGAATAGAGAGCGTTACAGACCAATTGTACAGGAAATGCTTACATCTTTTCGATTTACAGATGAGGAACCAATAAAAGAAGATAACAATGAAAATAAAAAATAAAGAGAATAAAAATAAAGAGAGGAGGCAAGAATTGTGGAAACAATATCTTATGCAAATCTAAAAGCAGAAGGTTTTCCATTTAGGAAGATTACGGCTGTACAGATTATTCACAGACCAAATGAGCATGGGGTGGCAATTGTGGAAGGAGAAGTGGATACAGAACAGGCACAAGACATAATGCAGCGGGCAGATGAAATGCTACGTATTAATCTTGTCACTACTGCGGACGGACAGCCAGCTAGATTGTTTAGCGGCTGTATCAAGGATATCGGATTGCGACAGGAAAATGAGTACAGCATTGTGACATTAAGTCTGTATACAACAAGCAGACTTCTTGATGTGACAAAGAAAAAGAAGACTTATCAGCAGGTGTCTCAAACATATGGTCAGATTATTACGGATGGTATTCAGGAAAAAGGCGATCTGCACATGATGGTAACAGACAAGGCGATAGGTCAATTAATTATGAAATACAATGAGACAGACTGGGAGTTTGCTATGCGAATGGCTTCACAGTTGGGGGCGCCTCTTGTAGCCGATATAGCAGCGCCAAGACCACAATTATATGTCGGATTACCTCCATCACGAAAGACCGTTGAGATTGAAAGCAAAGCATTTTCTTATGGAAGCAGTGTGGACAATCTCGCGAAACTTTCGGGTTCGATGGCACAAGATTTTGCAGCGCAACAGGCTCAGACTTATCAGTATGCATTTATTGGCGATACTGTATTAATGAATGGCAAGTCAGCACAAATAAAAGGAATTAACGCAGTGCTCACAGATGGAATCCTTCGTATGAGTTATGAACTGATGCAGTCAAACGGAAGTATGGAAGGCATAGCAGTTCCAAAGACTGTGAGCAAGGCTTCTGGAAAGATGATGAAGGGAACTGTCAAAGCTGTAAATATGGATAAGGTACAAGTTCATATCACAGATATTGACAAAGAGTATGACGGTGGTGGAGACTGGTGGTTTCCATTTTCTACAGCCTATTCGTCAAGTGATGGCAGCGGATGGTACTGTATGCCAGAGGTAGGCGATGAAGTAAGAGTATTTTTTCCGTCTGGCCAGGAGGGGGAGGCATTTGCAGCTAGTTCTGTTTTTTCTTGTCCACCCCAGAATCCACGGCACAAAAGTTGGAAAGCGCCAGGGGGAAAGGAAATTCTGCTTACAGACGAGGGAATGTATATTATAGCAAAATCAGGAAAGATTTATATTAATTTGACAGATGAAAAGGGTATTGAGATTTATTCTGACAAAGAGATCAGTATCATGTCCGATACGAAAGTTAGTATTAGTGCAGCTAGTGAAGTAGATATTGTGGCTTCCAATGAAATTATTATAGGTACAGAAGAGGCATACATTGATTTAAACAAGAGTAGTGCAGTTCTGGCAGCTAGTGAAGTACTGATCAATTAGCAGGAGGGCTATATGGGAGAGACATACATACAGATATTTGAACAGAATGTGTATCCTGAAATATTTGCAGATGTAGCTGAATACACAATAGACCTCTTTGAGCAGCAAAAGGACAAGATCACAGAAATGTGGAAAGGAATTCTGCGACAGTATATGGAACAGCTTATTCTTATCCAAAAAAATGGGAAAGCATTACCTGTGGCTGAAATGAATTTATCGTTTTTATACAGTTCCATTCAAGAAGAACATCCAAAATATAGAATAGATAGTTATGGGGAAGGAGGACGTGTATTTGGGGACAGTTTTCTCACAGGAGTTCTGCCGGCAGACTGGATGGCAGCAGGGTTAGAGCAACTTACACAGAATCTATCAGAACGTGCAGCAAAGGAAAGTTTACGTCGTTACATTCGTCCTGCTATGATAGAGACGCTGCGATTACGTGCAGTAAGAAGTTTACTATATTATTTTGCCATGCGGTTCAAATATTTTATAGAGGATATGATTGATTTCAGACTGATTGCTCAAATGGAAAAAGCACCACATTTTTTTATACAGATTGGGGAGTACATGGATTGGCAGAAAACAATATATGCGATTCGTCCTACAATAGATATTTTTAATTGTGATAGAACTGCAGATTTAAGGTTTCGTAATTTCCCAGCGGTACTTTATAAAGAGAAATGTTTTCGAGAGTTAGATTTGAGCCAATGCGTTTTTAAAGACAGTACTTTTAAAGACAGTAATATTAAAGATTGTATCATGAACGACTGCATGTTTGATGGCTGTACATTTGAGAATGTAAAAGTGGAAACTACAAGTATGACAGGGTGTATTTTTTCGGATTGTGTGTTTCGCTGGACAGGATTTACAGAAAGCATATTTTTTGAGGAAGGACCAAATATAGAAAATCCGCAGTATTTTGAACCAGCAGAGTTTCATGAATGCAGCTTCGACAATGTCACTTTAAAACACTGTATTTTAATAGGATGTCCTGTAATTAACTGTGATGCCTCAAAGCTTGATATAGATGCGGATAGCAAAATAGAATATTCCGGTTTTGCAAAGTTGGTTCAGGGGACGACAAACGAGGAGGCACAAGATGGAATACTATGAATTATCCCAAAGCAAAAAAGTTGAGAATCCAATAGAACTGATGGGATTGGATCCAAATGTCTACTGTTATACTATGGCAAGAAAAGATTTTGAGGCATTGGATAAGATAAAAGTGGCATATTTCAGCGGTAATGAGGCAGAGGAAATATGTGATATTTTAATAAGTCCAACTTTTATGGTGTCAGATCGGCTAAAAAATTTGATTGCGTTATACGATAAGGAAACAGAATTTAAAGGTATTCAGCTTTTTCCAACATCTGAGGAGAGCAAGCAGTATCCAATATACTGGGTGCCAAGTTTTCCAGAGTTAAATTGTATTCATGAGCGCAGCAAGATCTATGATAATGGAATGGTATCATCACTTGTGCTAAATGGACAAAAAACTGGGAGAAGAAATATATTTCGATTATCGGGATTACTAGAGTATAAAATTGTCGTATCACTGCCTGTGGTAGAAAGCATTCTGCGCAGGAGGCTATATGGCGTGGAGTTGACAAAATTGGAGGTGGTATAAGTGATATCAAAGGAGGAACAGCTTGATCTTGGTAAGCTGATCTTGTATACAGGACTCGATGTGCTGTACATAAAGGATGTATATATCAGTGAAAATGTCAATGAGCATGGGAAGATGACAGTTCGCTTTATTACAAAAGCAGGAACGGAGTCAATTGATGCAGTCCGCCAGCAGGGAACAGAAGCGAAACTGGTGACAGTGGAAGGAGAAAATGTATTTTGTGGTATTTGTACAGAGGTGCGTCTGCTTCGTGAAAATGAATACATAGAGGCAGAACTTACGGCCTTTACTGCATCGATATGCACAGACAAAGATTCTGTAACCCATACATTCCAAGGAACTGGTAAGACGCTGGAGAGTGTTTTTGCACAGGGAATCGGAAAGACGGCTTTAATGGCGTTTGAATCAGGGGTAGGAAGTCTTGTAATCAGTGAGATGTTGTCACAGGAAAATGAGACAGACTGGATTTTTGACAGGCGTATTGCAAACCAGTATGGAAAGCAGTTATTTGTGGACAGTAAAACAGCGGGGTGTCATATCCATGTTGGGAATATGCCATTTCGGATAAAAACTCCAGGGATTCTTCTTCATGAATCTGTTGGGCGTGATGTGGATAAAGTCAGAGCATTACAGGGAAACAACAGCCCAAATGCTTCTGTATTTGAGTATGAGAATACTGTGCTTATGGTGAGCAGTCTTACTATCGGCGTAGGGTATGCTATAGAATGGCAGGGGCGGACACAGACTGTGGTGAAAAGTACAATCACCTGCAGACAGGGACTTTTGTGCAATGAAATTACACTTGTAAATGCAGAAGGACTTTCCCCTTCTGCACAACAGACCTCTGCAACAGAAAATATTTCAAGTATACTGACAGGAACCGTTCTTGCAGTAGAAGGAAATAATGTAAAGGTGGATTTTGGCTCTTCGGGAGACGAACCTAGGTGGATACCTTATGCCCATGCAGTCAGCAATTATTTTTATTCTATGCCAGATGTGGGAGATACCGTTTTTGTGTATTATGAGACAGGGGACAGCGGCAAGATTGTGTGTCTTGGGAGCAAGCATGTAAATGAAAGTCCTGATTTTGGCAGATACCAAGACAAGATGCTTACTGCTGATAACCGCATGGTAAAATTTGGAGAAAAAACGCTGGAACTGGTAGGTAACAGGGCGGAGTATGATGGTTTTGGCGGTGGACAGGCAAAGATTATATTTAATGATGAATTTGGCATTGAAATACAAAGTACAAGTGAGATAAGTATCAGTGCAACAGATGGTGGGAAGATTGCAATTCAGTCAGTGAGACAGGATTTTGCGGGAATGGATGCGCTTCGGCAGACATTTGAACAAATGTACGGTGCAGGGAATGACAAATATGTGGCAGACGGCGGAGCAGATATGGGATTTGATGGTCTGGAACTCATACAGTCAAGAAATCTGCAGGCATTAAAGCAGAATATTGAGGGAACTCTAATGGCGCCGTTTCAACTGATTGGCACCTTGGAGGAGCTTGCAGGTAGAATTGGCGGTTCGGCTGGTACAGAAGAGGCAGCGGAAGCGGCAGAACCAGAGGCATATACAGACGGAGTGATAGATATTTTTGGTATGGACTGTCTAGTGTTGCGTGTGGGAAATTCCAGCATTACTTTTGCAAATGGTATTATACAGATTAAGTCGGACAGTTTTATGGAATTAGGAACAGACCGTTCCATCACTTATGAACATCTGGAAGATGCAAATTACACATGGAAGGATATGTTTCTTGATGTGGCACAGCTTGCTCTTGATATTGTAGGCGCCCTGCCTATACCAGGCGTTTCTACGGCTGCAAACTTAATCAATGCTGGAGTGTCACTTGCAAGGGGCGATTATGTTGGAGCGGCCATGTCGGCGGGAACAGCATTAGTGTCTTTGATACCAGGTGCAAACTCCGCAGTTGCAGCGGGAAAAGCAGCGGCTACTGCCGCTGTAAAAGGTTCAAAAGTGTTAAAGACTGTGGCGGCAGTGGCAAAAGTTGTGAGGGCGGTTAAGACAGGTGCACAGACGCTAAATTCCGCTTTGACTACAGGAATGGCGTTATGGGACGTAGGAACTGGCATAATGGATGGAAGTTTTGATTTAAACGATCCCCAGTGCAGGCAGGATTTGTTTACAATCATACAGGCAGGTGGAAATTCTCTTCAAAAACGGATTAAGAAAAATACAGTGACAGATGAAGATGGAAACACACGGTTCCGAACGAAGAAGGAACGAGATGAGATGAAACAGCAGCGGCGGCAGGCAAGGAGGAATGCTATTAACAATGCCAAAGAGAGTGTGCGGGCAAAACTAGATGCGTATTCTGCAAACCGTTGTAAGAATGGGGAACCAATTGATATGGTTACAGGAAGCTATTTGATTGAGCAGTGTGATTTTATTATCAATGATATTAACGGAATTTATGCGGTAGAACGTACCTACGAATCCCTGCTTGCAGATGAGGATTCCCCAGTTGGCCGTGGCTGGACGCTAAGCTTGTTCAGCACAGCATATATCTATGATGACAGGGTGGAGATTGTGCTGCCAGACAATCACACAGAGACATTTCTTTTGACGCAGGACGGCTATCGAAATCGCAGAGGCGGCACGAAGCGTATGGAACTGCGTGCAGTAGATGATGGATATTTAATGACAGAAGCGAAAACAAAAATCTCTCGTTTTTATGATGCAGAGGGGAAACTTTTGTACGAGATAGACCACAGCGGAAACTGTAGACAGTACTACTATACAGGGAAAACGCTGTGCAGAATTGCTTTTGCCAGTGGTCAGTACCTTGATTTTACATGGGAAGGAAACCATGTAAAATCAATACAGGACTGTATAGGGCGCAAAATATCCTATCGTTATGAGAATGGACTGCTTACAGAGGCAGTAATGGTGACAGGGGGAATTGAGCGGTATCGCTATGACAGTGATGGCAGGGTGACAGACATTATAGATGCGAATGGTGTTGCTTATGTACATAATGAGTATGATAGGAAAGGGCGTGTGACACGACAGACATTATATGATGGACAGGAGTATGTGATGCTCTACAATGATGATGACAGGACGAATACCTATCTGACACCAGGAAGCGGACGGGAAGTACACTATACCTATGACCGCAGCCATCAGCTTGTCTGTACAGGGTATCAGGACGGAACAACACAGGAACGCGCATATGATATTTGGGAAAATATTGTCTGGGAAAAAGACAGAAATGGAAATGTGACACGGCATACCTATGATGAATATGGGCATTTGCTTGAAGAAGAACGGTCAGATGGACTTGTGATATCTTATGTGTATGACACAGCAGGAAATTGTTGTCATATGTGGGATAATGGTGGCACAGAAATTCATTATAGATATGATAATAAAGGAAATCTTATAGAAGAGGCAGAGCAGATACACGATAATCAGACTAGAAGTGTACATTATGCATATGACCGTTATGGACGGGTGACTGCTTTTACAGATGCGAATGGACATCAGGAAACTTATACATATAACAGCGGCTTCTGGGAATCTACTGTTTTTAAGACAGCATCAGGCAGCGAATATTTACACCGGCTTGATAGTGCAGGACGATGTGTCGCTATAGAGGACGCAGACGGAGAATCTACTTATGCTTACACTTGCTATGACTTACTTGGTATGGAGACCGATCCATTAGGGCATACCACACGTTATCTGTATGACAATGTGTCTGATTTGACAGGAATGGTGCGTCCCAACCAGCATACATTCAGTATGTCAGAAGAAAAGATGGAAACCTATAAGAATGATGCATTTCACCGAAGAATATCACGAACAGACTGTACTGGTGCAGTGTATGCTGTGCATAGGGACGGGGAAGGCAACGTTATTAAGGAAATCAATCCTAACACCTACAATTATGAGACAGAAGACGGAACAGGAATCTTGTATGAGTATGATGCTTATGATAGAACGGTCAAGGTGTTTTATCCAGACGGTGGTATCTTGCGAAGATGGTATGACCCTGCTGGAAATCTAGTAAAGATTTGCAGTCCTACACAGTATAACCAGGCAACAGACAGTGGTGTAGGCTACACTTATGCATATGACAGTATGGGCAGGCTGGTACAAACCGCAGCACCTGATGGGACAATTCTGAGGCGGTATGTATATGACCTGCATGGAAATCTGACAAAGGCAATTCATGCTGACTGGATAAATACAGGAAAAACAGATGAGGAACGCATTGGTGAGCTGTATGTATACAATCGTATAGGGTGGCTGATAGAACACAGAATACCAGTCTCTATACAGGATAAAGAAGTACTCTATCAGCTAATAAAATATCAGTATGATAAGGCAGGGAACCGTATACAAGAGCGTCGTTTTTGCGAGTACCAGACAAAAGAGAGTGAAAATGGTATTGTGCATACAATTGACTATACTTATGACGCAGACGATAGACTGATTCGAGTGAGCGATTGTACAGGTGCAGTGTTAGAATACCATTATGACGCAAACAACAGACGCATTTTTGAGAAGCGCAGAATTAGCGGCACTGTGGAACAAATCTTTCGTTACATTTATGATGCAGGAGGACGTCTGATAGAGCTAAATCGCACTGCAGACAAAGAAGGCTGTGGCAGGCAGAGTGTATCTGTAAGATATGAATATGACAAGAACGGCAACAATACAAAAACCATTCTTCCTACAGGAGCACAGATTCTGCGGGAATATGACGCGGCAGACCGTCTGGTATTAGAACGTCATGTGGATAAAATATCTGGCATTGACAATACGACACAGTTTTCGTATGATAAAGCTGGGAACCTGATAAGCATTACAGACAACCAAGGGCGCAGTACACAGATTGCATATGACCTTATGAACCGTGAGATAAAACGCACAGAACGTGATGGAAGTGTTACAAGACAGTTCTATGATCCTGATGGGCAGTTGATAAAGGTGATTCGCCCAAAGGAATATGCTAGGGCAGGAGAGAACGGAAAAGGCGTACAATACACCTATGACGCACAGGGAAATATTCTTACAGTCATTCGTGCAGATGGAAAAGTACAAGAGAGCAATACCTATGATGCAGAGGGGAACCTTATCCATACACAGGACGCTGTGGGGAATGGTGCGGAGATAGAGTATGATTTGGGGGGCAGAAGAACAAAAATCTCTACCAAAGGAAAAGCCAGCCAGAGATATCTCTATGATGTATTTGGAAATATTACAGGTATTACAGATGGAGAAGGAAACCATACCGAATATATTCTTGATAAATGGGGTAGAATTGTAGAAATCCGGCAGTCAGATGGAAACAGTGAGTACTATAGCTATGATTTTGCAGGGAATATAACACGTGCAGTAGATGCAGCGGGAAATACCACAACCTATGAATATAATGCAATGAATCAGCCTTCAGTGATGACAGACCCCACAGGAGAACAGGAGCACTATTATTATGATGCACAGGATAGGCTATGTAGCAAAATTGACCGCAATGGGACCAAGACAATATATGTTTATAACATCTATGGAAACCTTACAGAACGCAGAGCACGAAAAACTGATGGAACGGAACTTTCAGAGTGTTATGAGTATACACCAGAAGGCTTATTAAAATCTGCTATCTCACAGGGAATGCACTACAGTTATACTTATGATACAATGGACAGGCTTATAGAAAAGAAAGCAAGCGGTAGAAGACTGTTGTCTTTTCAGTATGACTTAAACGGCAATCTTACACATCAGATAGATGTGACCGGTAAAAGGACAGAATATCACTATGACTTGGCAGACAATATCCGGGAAGTGTGGGATAATGGCAAAAAGATAGCGGAATATGAATACAACGCTGATAATACCATAAAATATCTGAAAAATGGTAGTCTGTATACAGAGTATGCCTATGATGCAGACAGGAATCTGATAGGACTAAAGACTTTGTTAGGGACAGATACGATTGTAGACAATCGATATAGCTATAACGGTAATGGTGACAGACTAGAGAAATATCAAAAGTATGGTACAACAAAATACAGTTATGATAAAATGCGGCGTCTTGCAAAGGTAGAATATCCAAATGCAACAGAGGAGCTTTTCTATGACAAGGCAGGCAATCGCACAAAGCGGCTGTATAATGGCACAGAGGAGTTATATCAATATGACAAGCGCAATAGACTAACAGCGTATACGAAGGGAGGCGTAACATCACAATACGAGTATGATAATGCAGGCAACCTGTTAAAAGACGACAAAGCAC